>Ga0224512_10001191_pt1 | contig 25646 bp, 26 predicted proteins | sample SF_May12_sed_USG_4_FD_169103 | JGI IMG/M metagenome (GOLD analysis project Ga0224512, IMG submission 169103) | Sediment microbial communities from San Francisco Bay, California, United States - SF_May12_sed_USGS_13 | ecosystem: Environmental > Aquatic > Marine > Sediment | place: USA... | reverse complement strand
AGACCAGGTCGAATTGCCGGATGAATGCGATCGGCATGTCGAGGGCGTCTCCCCGGATGAAGGTGTACGGGTAGGAGGGCCGGTCAGCGATATCCACGCCGGTTACCTCGAAACCCGCTTGGGCCAAACCGGCGGAAGCCCCGCCGGCGCAACAAAAGAGATCTAAGGCTTTCACGGTGCCTCCGTGTGGGTCGGCCTGTCGGCCTTGCCTGAATGTGGTTATTGGCTGCCGGTGCCTCGCACGGTCGAGCCCTTGAGGAACGCGTCGCCGTTGCCGACCAAGGGCGATCCGCCCTGTCCTTTCGGCAGCAACAATCCCCGCCGGATCAGGTCGGCATCACCGGCCGCGACACCCTTGCGCGCGCGGTCGCGCCACACCTGGTAGTGGCCGTGGCAAAGCCCGCGGGTGCGGCGGGTGTTGCCGCAGTCCGGGTAGAGGCAAAGGGGTCCGAGTTTCATTGTTTGCTCCTGTGGTTGTAGGTTCACGGATTGGCGCCGGCCTGAGACCAGCGCCGCACAGTCAGCCTGCAATCCGCTCGATCAATCGACGAGCCATCGGGGGAGGCACCGCGTTGCCCAGCCCCCTTACCGCTTGCTCTTTTGTGACGTCCGCCGGGATCACGAACGAGTCGGGAAAGCCCATCGCGCGGGCTGTTTCCCGCTTCGAGAGTGACCGGTAACGATCGCCGTCCACAACGTTCCACTGTGCCTTGGTGGTGATCGTGCGGATCGGTTCATCAAGACCTACGCCCCGATGGCCGGTGACGTGCTGGGTCAGGAACCGCCGGCCGTGGTTGCGCCGGCCCTTGGCGATCCGCGCCTTGATCACGTCGGAAGCGGCGCCGACTTCGAGCCACCCCTTCCCGTCGCCGGCGCTGTCCCAATCGATGCAGGGCCCGATCGGGGTTTCGGTGTCGTCTTCGAGGTTTCGCAGGTCGAGCGAGCCGTGCCGCACGGCCGAGAAAAACACCCGGTTACGACGTTGGGGTGCGCCGCACCGCGAGGCTAGCAAATTCTCAATCGTCACCGTGTACCCGAGGCGGGTGAAGGCATCGAGCCAGCTCGGGAGCAACGGCCACGAACGGATGAGCGGCACGTTTTCGACGATCACCGCCGGCGGGCGGGTGACCTCGACACACGAAATCACCGCCCATGGATCGGCCCGCATGTCGTCGTGCTTTTTCCTGACCTCCGCCGATCGGGCCCGGCCCGGCTGACCTGCGCTCGAAAAGCCCGGGCACGACGGCCCGGCCAGCAGCAGGTCAAACTGTGGCATGTCGTGCCAGTTAGCCTGATGCAGATCCTGGCACAGGTGGATCGCGCCGGGGTGGTTGGTCTGATGGACGTAAACCGCCGTGGGGTTGTGGTTGGCCGCCCACACCACGGACAGCCCCGCCAGATCCGCGCCGGTTGAGAATCCGCCGAACCCGGCGAATTGGTCTGCTACTCGCATCACCGGCCCCCTTCCGCGCGTACGTCGGCGAACCGGACGGATCCGACCTTGGCGATATTGCACGCCGCTACCATGGTCTCGACGTCCGCCGGATCTTCGTCCCAATGGACCCAGGCCAGGCGCTCGCCGTCGTGACGGATCAGGGTTCCGCGCATCGCGCCGGACGAATGAAGGCCCCCGCACACATCGCGCACAAAGCGCGCCGTATAGGCAATGCGGTCACCGGGGGTGAGATGAGTGGTGTAGTTCTTTGGCACAGTTTGCTCCTGTGGTTTGATGGTTCCCGTAAGGCCCCCGACCGAAGTCGGGAGCCCCCGGCAGACATCAAGCCGCCATCCGCAATGACGGGTGTGACCGGACGATAAAGCCGGTCTGATCCTTGGCGCCGGGTAGCTTCACCTTCAGACCGACGATTACCCCCGGGGGATCTGACAGGCGCCGGTCTGTTTTGTCGCCGTCGATCACCGGGAGACCAAGGTAAGACTCGGGGACCGTGGCGAAGGGTACCGCGACGTTGATTCCGGCCGCGACCATCTCGGCCACCAGGCTGTCCGGGGTCAGCTCACTCCGACTGTAGGTCAGCGGGTACGGTTGCTGCCGCGCTCTGGCCGCGATCTTGGTGTAGTCGTACATGCGCACGCCCCAAGCCCGGCATAGATCGAGCAACGTTGAACCGTCCGAAAAGAGCCGGATCCGCTCCCATGGCAGATCGGACAGCATGTTAGGCCGCAGATTCGCCGGCACCCCTAGCGCCCGAGCCAGGGTGGCCACGAGAACCACGTCGTGCGCGATTCGCTCGGCAAACTCGCCCCGGTCGTGGGCGAACAGCTTGGTACGCTCGATCCGCGCTGCTTTGACGTTGGGATACCGACCGTTGCCTGCTTCGTAAATGCAGGCATCGCGACACCCCGGGGAAGCGCCGGCACACACATCGATCACGCCGGAGACGTTGGCCGGAGCCAGGGCCAGCGCGACGTCGATCCCGTCAACGTGCTCGATCCACCGATCGCCATACTCGTCGGCGATCAGGTCGAGCGCTTTCAAAAGCTTGCTGTTGTCACCGGTCAGGATCTGGAGCTTGGCGGTCACCCGCCTGATCCATTTGAGGGGAGTGTCACCGGGTTTCGGCAGGGACGCTAGGGCCCTCCGTTCGATTGCTCGGACATCAATGCACATTGGGTTTGCTCCTGTGGGTTTGCTGGTTGACTCAGGAATGACCCCCGCCGGAGCGGGGGCCCGACCTGAGGCGACTAGCGATAGGTCCGCTCGTAGGTCCAGCCGATAACCTGGCCGTCGGCATCGAAGCTGTACGTCATGATGTGGGACACCCCCGACTCCATACGGGGGGCGAAGCCCAGGCGCGACAGTTCGGTCTCGTACATCAGCAGGAGATCAAGGGGCTTGGCTCGACTCAGGCTCCCGGATTCGACGGCCGCCTCGAATCGAGCAACGGCTACCTGGCGCGCCTGGTCTCGAAGCCGGCGAGAGAGGGCCTGCCGCTCGTTGCCGGAGCGGTCAGGCCAGCGCATGGGCTCGCATCGTTCGTAACGGGCGGCATCGGGGTGGATGACGGTGTGGGGTTTCAGTGCCATTTGGGTTTGCTCCTGTGGTTACCGGGCGAGCCGGTAGTTGATGGTAGTGGGACACTCGTCTGAGTCGCTGTAGGTCTGCTCGGACCGCTCGCACCCCCAGTAACGGACTATCGAGCAGTCCTCACCGTGGGTATCGATCCACGCGTCGATCTCGGCCTGGGTCAGACCCGGGCCGTTGTCGAGCTGGCGCGCCTCGCGAGCCTTCAGGGTGCGGTTGAGCCAGGCGATGATCATCGGCCACCCCGGCAGTCAAAGTCGCAACCGCATCCGCCGCGATTGTCCGGGTAGGGGCATTCGGGCAGGGTGGTGGCGAACCATGTCATATGGTCCCAGATGTCCTCAGCTGTCAGCTCACAGGACGCGTCATCGGCGGCCTTGCGGTACCGTGCAAGCTTGCGGCGGCCGATGGCCATCAAGGTGGCGTGGCTGGGGTCGGGTTTGAACATGCTGTTTGCTCCTGTAGGTTGACTCTAGATGACAGTACACGACCGTTCGGGAATCGTCAATACATTATATAGGCCTGAGGCGAAAAAAAGAGCACCCCGAGCGGGCGGTCAAGTGGCCCGATTGACAGATTGTCAACCCAGCGAAATCGCCAGGCTTCGGGGCATGACGCACGGTGTCTTGACTGGGTTTGGCACGGCCAGCACTACGTAGTAGCTACCATGGCCCGAGGCACCACCCCAGACACCGAGCACCCAGACCCCAGGGCAGCTATCCTGAGTAGGCCGCTATCGCCGCGGCAGCAGGCATTCGCCCATGCACTCGCAGCGTACGGATCGGCAGCACAGGCGGCTCGTGAGGCAGGATACACGGTTAAGCACGGTGATAGGCTATCGAGAGACCCCCGGGTCAAAGGGGTGGTGGCCAAGCTGCAGGCCGAGCGCTTGGCCCGGCTCGAACTAGATGCAGCCACCCTGGACAGGGAGACGCTGGCGATTGCCACGTCCGACATCGCCACGGTCTGCACTTGGGACCGGGACGGCGTCTACCCGCTCCCGAGCCACCTGCTACCGGCGACGGCGACGGCGGCCATACGCAAGCTGAGCACTACCCGCCACGGGGTCACAATCGAACTACACCCCAAGCTCGATGCCGTGAAACTGCTGCTGCAGCGCCTTGGGCTCCTGCAGGGTCAAGACCTACAGCCGGCGGCCCGGCCGGTAGACCTACCCAAGGCCGACCTCGATGCAGCGATCGAGCGCCTAACCGGCGGACAGGCCAGGCCAGCTCGAAAGGCGGCTAAACGTGCGAAATCGCTCTAGAAGGGGCCCCGAGGGCCGACCGGGGGGTGGCCGCCCTCGACCGCGGGGGAGCTCGCAATCGTTATTTGACTCCGCTCGCATATCCAAAAAATTTGGGGAAAACGGTCCCTTGGTAGAGGCCATCCGAGAGCCCAGCTACCAGGAGAAGCGGCCTCGAGGTCCTTGGACTCCCCGGCAGCGGAAGCACGCGCTCGAGTTGAGGGCGCGGCACAACCCCCGGGCGGTGCATGACCCGGTGACGTGTCCGTGGTGTTGGACCGAGGGCTGACGAGCGACGAGTTGGCGACGGTCCGGCAGGCATACGCTCTGCGGATCCACGCGCTCCCGCCGGCGGTCCGTGAGCTCGCACTCGGCGGGCGGACCCTGGACCCCATCGGGAGGCGGTTCTCGATGGACGAGCGCGGGGCCGCAATTGTTACACGCCTGAGCAACACCCCTGGTTTCCAGCCGTCCAGACGGTGAGACCTGAGGTTTTCCGGCGGGCTGCGGGTGACAAAAATTGTCGCTTGACGACGTAATGCGTCCGTGAGCATGAGCTTCGCTCCACCGCCGGCGATGCTTCTCCCTTCCCCCAAGAAGAGAGCCCCTGCTTTTGGGCAGTAGCCACCAAAGCCGGCGGTGGAACCACCCCCCTCGATGCCCTGAGTCCCAACCACGTCGTCAGCCCCGGTCGACCGGGGGCAGGCTTTGGTTTGGTGGACGCTGGGTGCCGCGTTGCTGTAGGTAACGGACCATGAAAGCTCTCCCCGTCGTCGCTCTTGCCCTGACCGTCGCCTGCGCCCAGGCCAGCCCCGACACCTACAGCTGCCAGGAGCAGCTCAAATACGGCCAGACCGACGGTTTTTGCGTGGACCGGGATTCGAACGACCTGCACACCATGGTGAACGGCACTTCTCGAGCTGAGCTCACCACCGCCGGCGCCCTCGTGGTCGACGACATCACGGTCAACGACGACCTGACGGTGGCGGACGCCCTGAGCGTCACGGGGGTGTCTACGCTCACAGGCAACGTCACCGTGACGGGCGACCTTGCGGTGACCGGCTCAATCACGGGCTCGGGATCGGTCGTGTACAAGTCGTACTCGTTGGCGACGGCCAACACCGGCATCAACTACACGGGCGGCTTCTACGACGCACCTGCCGCCGATGCCGACCTCACGCAAGCGAGCTTGACGCAGACGCTCGGCGACGGCGCCGATGACGAGCCGTGGGCGGCGCACGCGTTCCTCGTAGCATCGGGTGCAGGCACGACCGATGGCAGCGACCTCGTGGTTACCGTCACCGGCACGAGCATCACCGACGCGGGCGTGAGGACAGCTTCCGATAGCGAGGTCATCATCGGCACGGCGGCCGACCTAACGCAGTGCCAGATTCAGGCGACCGCCGCGACCACTGACCTCTATTGTGAGACCGACAAGAAATGGCTCGGACAGATCACGTACACCCTGAGCAGCACGGGCGGCAGTACGTTCAATTTCACCTTCAACTACGGATGGGCCAAGTACGAGGACTTCGGCAACCGCGACTTCACGGTGACCGACTTTGAGTGCGTCGGAATGGCTGGCGCGTCGAACACAATCACGATCAAGCTGCTCGAACACAACCTGACCGGGTGGACCTACAGCGCGGCGGCGTTCGTCCCTGGTGCGGATGCGATCGTGTCATCGGTCACCGACCACAGCAGCGAAAACGGGCTGACGAGCGGGCAACCGTTTGCGTACAAGCGCGCGGCGCTCAGCACCGCTATCGACGGCGACGGCTCGGAGGGCGTTGTGGTTGAGGTCAGCGTCGGCGGTGTGAATGTTGTCGACTACATGAGCTGCCATCTCGGCGTGACGTTCTAGGCCCCCGCGTGGTACGACCGGGGCATGGGACAAGGCGACACCCTCAGGCAGCTGGGCCGCGACATCGACATCGGCGCCCAGACTTTTCTCGAGCGCAGCGGGCAGCGCCCGCGTAGGGAAAATCGGCAGCCCAAGGGCCGCTCCCCGCAGCAGCCGATGCAGGCCGACCCTCTCGCGCAGCAGAAGATTATGGCGGCCAAGGGCGCCGCGATGGCCCGCGCCCGCGTACCCGGCCCGCGCCTGGGCGAGGGCAAGGCGAAGGGCAAGTTGAAGGGCATAGAGATCGGCGAGATCTCGCACGAGGTCGGCGGGGAGCAAAAAGGCATCGAGCTGGCGCAGATGGATCTCTCGAAGCCTATCCGCAAGCGGCGGCGCAAGCGGCTCACGCCTGAGGCGAAACGGGCGCGCCAGGTGACCGAGCTCGCCACCCAGCTCGTGGGGCTCGCGGTCCCGGAGCCCTCCGTCGGGATGGGCACCGCGGCCAACATGATGTCGGCCGAGGACATCGAGGCGTTCCGGCAAGGGAAGCCGACCCAGGGATTCCTTCTTCCCCTGAGCGCGCTCCCGCCCGCCTTTCGTGAGGTGGTTCACGACGCGCACGGGCCAAAGGCCATCGGCTTCAGGCTCGGCGACCTCAACAAGGCGCAGACGAACCTGCTCAGAACGATGGCCGTCAACCACTCGCGGTCGCAGCCGTAGACAACGATCGGCGCTGCGGGGTAGGAAGGGGCAACCTCAACCTGAACCCGTCACCGGGGAGCATGACATGAAGAACACCATCCAAAAGATCCTTCTCTTCGCGGCCGGGTGCCTCGCTGCCCTCGCCATCACAGCCGGCCTGCAGGTCGCTATCGCCGGGCAGGTCTCGTCCGCGACGTACAAGACGATGGGCTACAAGTACGCCGACACCCACGGCTACTTTCAGGACTCGAGCGACCACTGGTACCAGGTCTCGGGCGACTTCGCGCGCGTCGCGAAGGAGAGCCCGACGTGGACCGCCACCTTCGACGACGGCGATGGCGAGGGCCTCTACACTCACAGCGCGGCCGGACTTACTACGTCCACCACGCTGACCAACCTGGCGTACTTCGAGGACGGCCTGGTGCTGGCGTACGAGCCCCTGGCCACCCAGACCCTCGATATCGACATGGACGCGAGCTCGCTGGATATCGGCGGCGATCAGACCGCCGATGACGGCTACGAGCTGTTTTCCGGCACCATGGGCGCCACCGGGCGGCCGTTTGTGGTCGGCGTAGATGAGGCGTTCCAGACGTGCGTGACGTTTTCCGTGGAGGACATCTCGGGAACCGACGACCTCCATTTCGGGTTCCGTAACGTGGACGCCGCCCGCGGCGGCTTCGACGACTACCTGGACGCCGCTGCGCTGGGATGCACGGCCGCCGACGGCACCATCGACATCGAGACCATCGACGGCAACGCGGCGACCACGACCACGGACACCACAGACACCCTCGCCGACGCGACCTCCACCACCTGGTGTGTGCTCGTCAGCGACACCGGCGTGGTGACCTACACCATCGACGGCGTCGCCCCGACGACCACGGCGGCGTTCACGCTCGACACCGGCGCGATGATGGTTCCGTTCTTCCGCTTCCTGCAGGACACCGCCCTGACCGGCGAGGTCGACATCACCTCCTGGGAAACCAAGTACCAATGACGCGCCTCACCACCATCCTGGCTCTGTGCTCGGGTCTGGTGGTGGCGTGCAGCGGTTGCGAGGGGCCCGCCACGCAGGCCCCCGCCCCGCAAGTCGTCATCAAGCGTTCCAGCGAGCCCGACTACATCCACAACCACATTCACACCCGCTCGGAGCCCGGCGTCTCGTGCTTTGATGCGTGTGGCTCGGGAAAATGCGCCTCGGCGTACGGCGTGGGGCAGGGACGGCTCGTGAGCTGCACCGACCGCGTCGAGTCACTGTGTATCTGTACCGCGCCGGGAACCGACGACCCGTGAGCGATCTCAGCTTCTCCAGGCTCTCGACGTACGATCGAGACAAGCTCGAGGCGATGTCCCTCGTCACCACCATGGCGAAGGGCATCCGCCCCGACTTCGAGAAAAGGATTCGGGAGAAGCACGAAGAGCTGGTGCAGAAGATCTGCGACGTCGCCAACAGCGGCTACGGCGGACCCGGCGACGAGATGCCGATCACCATCGTCAAAGATCCGAAGTACCTGAAGACCTGGATCTTCTTCTGCAACACCGACCTGTACGACGGCGTCGAGGACCGGCTCATCGAGGCCGGCGAGGACCGGGCGGTGGTGTTCACGATCGACGAGGCCTACGTCGACGGGCGGATCAAGTTCACGACGGGCTGCATGCTCACGCTCGACGGCCACACCGAGCGCATCGAGCACCACAAGATCAACATCCGGGTCGCGTAGTGCAGGCGCCCGGGGACGCGGAAGCGATCCTAGAAGAGGGCCGCCGACGCGAGGGGGCCCGGGGCTCGCTCCTCAAGTTCACCGAGTTCACCTACGAGGACTGGCGATCGAGCTGGCACCACCGGGTGATCTGCGAGTGGCTCGAACGCCTGGAGTCGCGCGCCAAGTGTCCCCACTGCGGCAAGCGCGTTCGGAAGGTCGCGGTCCACCTCCCCCCGCGTCACTCGAAGACCGAGCTGGCATCCCGTCGGTTCCCCGCCTGGTACCTGGGCCGCCACCCCAAGCGGTTTGTGATCGCGGCGTCGGCGACCGACGACCTCGCGGGAGAGATCGGCTCGGACGTGCGCGACATCGTACGGTCGCCCGAGTACCAGAAGCTTTTTGACGCCCGCATCCGCAAGGACAAAGACGCCGCGGGGAAGTGGCGCTTCGAGGAGGGCGCGATCTTCTTCACCGTCGGCGCCGGCGGCACCGCCATCGGCCGCGGGGCCCATCTGCTCGTGCTCGACGACGTCCACGGCGGCCGCAACAAGGCCGAGTCCGAGAAGGACCGCAAGCGCGTGATCAACTGGTACTACGGCGACATGCGGCAGCGCATCCAGCGCCCGATGAACATCCTGCTGATCATGACCCGGTGGCACGAGGACGACATCGCGGGACACCTGATGCCGCCCGAGAAGGAATGGGAGCAGGTCGACGACTTCATCTACCACGCGGGCGCGTTCCACGTCGTGAAGATGCCCGCGATCCTCAACGAGAACCCTGAGGACCCGGAGAACGAGGAAGCCCTGTGGCCGGGAACCAACCCCGACCCCGACTACGAGCCGGCGGAGGACGAGGAGCTCGACGGGTTCCCCATCTGGTACCTGCAGGAGCTGCGTCAGGAGCTGTACGAGGGAGGCAAGGCACGCGACTGGCAAGCCCAGTACCAGCAGGACCCGACCCCGAAGGAGGGCATCTTCCTGAAGCGGAAGTGGTTCCAGAAGCGGTGGACGACCCGAGAGCCGCCACCAAACCACCCGGACTACACCTACGTCCACCGGCCCGCGCTCGAGCACATGCGCATCATCGTCACGGCGGACCTCGCGGTGACCGACAAAGAGAAGGCCAACCACGTCCCCGACCCCACCGAGATCGGCGTCCTGGGTTTCGCCCCCGACGGCAACCTCTACGTGCTCGACTGGGAGCACGGCCAGGTCGAGGCCGGCGAGTGGGTGCAGTGGCTGGTCCGGTTCTTTGCGCAGTACCGCCCGCAGTTCTTCTTCGCCGAGAAGGGCCAGATCCGGCGCGCGACCGAGCCGCTCATCATGCAGACGATGCACGAGCAGCGCGTCTTCGGCCCGGTGGACGAGGACTCGTGGATCGCCTCCTCGACCGACAAGGGCACCCGGGCGCTTCCGCTGAAGGCGTGGTCGCGCAGCGGGCGCGTGATCTTCCCTGACGAAGCCGAGTACCCGTGGGTGGCTAGAATCGTAGAGCAGATCATCGGGTTCCCCTCGGTGAAGTTCGACGACGCCTTCGACGCGCTGGCGATTGGAACGTCGCGCGTCGATCTCTTCGACCCCAAGGGCCAGAAGGCCGAGCCAGCGTACGACCCGCGCAAGCGTGATCGGTGGACGCGCCGGCGCGCCGGGACCACCCGAAGAAGGGGTGGCTGGCGGCGGGTCTAGCAGTGTAGGAAGGACGAGATGACGACGAGCCCAAAATACCTGGACCGCATCGACCGTAGAGAGTGGTACCCCAGCGCGCTCGACCGGGTGCTCACGACGGCGAAGCACGAGGACGACAAGATCAACTACGAGTGGGCGGCCAACCTTGGCTCGGGGGAGTACATCTGGGGGGTGAGCTGGGATCCGAGCGGGCCGACGCTCACGGAGAAGACGAGCGCCACAGTCGCCTCGCTCGCGGCCGCGCTCGCCGCGGGATCCGCCAGCGGGACCTACTACTACCGCGTCGCGGTCCTCGACGCCGACAGCAACGAGGTCGCCTGGTCCGACGAGGTCACCGCGTCCCCGAGCTCGGAGGACGTCACTCTCACCTGGGACGCGTGGGCCGGCACGCCGGCGCTCGGCTCCTACAGGGTCTGGAAGGGGACATCGAGCGGCATCTACACGGAGTACTTCTCGGTCACCGCGGGCACCGAGACCTACGTTGACGACGACACGGCCGGCACGGCCGGCACCCCGGCGGGCCCGGTCAACTACTCCGCGACCGTGACCAAAACAGGGACCGCCAAGGCCACCATCAGCACCTCGAAGAATCGGACCATCGTCAGGGAGTTTCGGTGGCGCGCCACCGGTGGTTCCGACCGCAGCGACTACGGGAGATAGCGATGACCCAGGCCGACGGCCGCATCAACGCGGCAGAGAATCACCTATCATCCGAGCGCATCGGCGACGACGGCCGCCTCATCCGCTGCATCGAGTGGTACAAGGGCTGGGAAGAGGCCACCCACGAGGCCCGCCTCGAGGCCACCCTCGACAGAGACTACTACGACAACAAGCAGTGGCGGTCCGACGAGGAAGCGGATCTCGATGACCGCGGCCAGCCCATCGTGACCACCAACAAGATGGGCCCCATGCTGGACTTCCTGCTGGGCGTCGAGGCCACCACGGTCAGGTCTCCGCGCGCCTACCCGCGCACGCCCGCTCATGCTGATGACGCGAGCATCGCCGAGGACGCGCTCGCCTTTGCGGCCGACGAGACCGAGTGGGACTACAAGCGCAGCTACACAGCCAAGCACCAGGTGATCGAGGGCATCGGCGGGCACATCCACGGCGTGATCGAGCAGGTGGTCAACGGCTCTCGGCGGGTCATTCTGACGATCGACGAGCTGGAGTGGGACCGCATCTGGTACGACCCACACTCACGCAAGCCCGACTTCTCGGACGCGCAGTACCTGGGCATCGTGGTGTGGCGCCACCTCGACGACCTGTACGACGACCCCATGTACAGCGGCAAGCGCGACGTCATCGAGGCGGCCAAGGGCAACTTCGCGGACGCGCAGCTGAGCTTCCTCGGCGACACCGCCGACGACGCCCCGCGGCGGTGGTTCGACTCCAAGACCAGCCGCATGCAGATCTTCGAGTGCTATTGGACTGAGTGGGACAAGGCTGGCGGGCGCACCATCTGGGGCGCGCACTTCAACCGGGCCGACTGGCTGATCAAGCCCTTCCCGGTTCCGTTCCGAGACGACCGCGGCAGGCCATTCAATCCCATGGAGCTGGTGTCCGGCTACGTCGATCGTGACGGCAACCGCTACGGCGCGGGCCGGCGCCTGCGAAGCCCTCAGGACGAACGCAACAAGCGGCGGTCGAAGATGATGCACCACCTGTCGACAAAGCAGGTGATGTACGAGGACCAGGCGATCGACGACATCGAAGAGTTCATGGAGGAGGTCGCCAAGCCGGACGGGAAGCTGCGGGTGAACCGCAACGCGATAGCCGAGGGGCGCGTGCAGATCCTCGATGGCTCGGCGCTGGCCATGGGTCAGTTCCAAGCCTACCAGGCCACCGGCGCGGATATGGACGAGATCGGGTTCGGCGGCCCCGGCGATGCCCCGGCGAGCTCGGCGCGCGAGTTCTCTGAGAGGCGCGAGGTCGGCACGCTCAAGATGCGGCCGATCTTCCAGCACCTGGAGCGTTACGACTGGCGCAGCCAGCGGAAGGTGTGGTGGCTCATACGCCAAAATTGGACCGAGGACATGTGGCTCCGGGTGCGCGACGACGAAGAGAACGAGGGATACCGCTTCGTGCGCATCAACCAGCAGATGACGAAGGGCATGCGTGTCCTCGACCTGATGGACAAGGGGCACACCCCTCAGAAGGCGATCTCCCTGGTCTTCGGCCCAGGCCCCGCCCGCGTGTACGACCAGGTCCTGCAGATGGCGACGCAGCGCCTGCAGCAAGAGGCCCAGCAGGGGTTCGAGGTAACGGACGACCCCGCGGACATCGCGCTCCGGTCACTGATGAAGGCCCCGCAAGCGAAGGACCCCTTCACCGAGCATGACGTCGCACAGCTCGACGTCGATATCCGCCTCGAGGTCGTCGACGCCAGCCCGTCGGTGCAGGCCGCGCAGCACGAACGCCTGCTGGAGTTCCTGCACCGGATGGCCACCGCCGGCAAACAGATCCCCGACTCATGGATCGAGATGGTCATTATGAGTTCGCCCCTGGCGAACCGCCGCCAACTCATCGCGAAGCTGAAGGAGCCGCCCCCGCCCGAGGTGGTGCAGCAGCAGCAGCAGCAGCAGCAGGCCGCCATGCAAGAGATGGCCGCCCGGATTGCGAAGCTGGAAGCAGAGGCCGAGCTCAAGAAGGCCCAGGCCGACAAGGCCGGCGCGCAGGCCGAGGCCGTGGTCATCGAGGCCGGCAAGGCCCAGGCGGCCACCGCCAAGCTCATTGTGGAGACCGAGGCGATCGAGGAGGGCGCGCTCAAACCGAGCCGCGGGATCGGCAACGATTCGGCCCTCCAGTAGACGCTCGTTGACAGCGCAGCGCGACAGTCTGTAAACCATCGTTGACCGGCCCCGCGTGGGCCACCACCACACCTGAGGGTAACGATGGAAGACAACCAGCTGCACGACGCACTGTACGGTGACGCAACCCCCGCCGCGAGCGGAACCCCCGAGCCGAGCCCGGCCCCGGAGGGCGGCCCAGCAGTCGAAGCGCAGCCGGCGTCCACGGAAGCCACGGCGCCGCCGGCCACGACGGGCGAAGAAGGGCAGACGGGACAACAGCCAGAGCCAAGCAGCTCGAGGGTAGAGGACGGCCTCGAGGCCGCACTCGCCGCAGAGCGAAAAGCTCGGCAAGCAGCAGAGCTCGAAGCCGCGCGGTTGCGCGGCTACCATGAGGGCCAGACGGCCAGCTTGGAACCCGGAGAGCCAGTGCAGGAACCTTCCTTCTGGGAGGACCCTGAGGGCTCGATCGATCGTGCGGTGGCCAAGGGCCGCGCGGCAGAGAAGGCGGAGCGATTCGACGTGAGCGTCGAGAACGCCATGGCCAAGTACTCGGACTGGGAGGATCTCCTAGGCGAGTTTCAGGTCATGGTGCAGAAGGACCCCCGGCTGGGGGCCAATCTCAACCGCCAGCTCGACCCCGCGGAGTGGGCAGCGCAACAGGTCTTCGCCAGGCGCGAGGCCGAGAAGAGGGCGGCGGAAGCCGCTACGTTCGACCCGGAGAAGGAGCGGGAGCGTATCCGCGAGGAGGAACGCGCCAGGCTGCGTGCCGAGATGGGCATTGAAGGTGACCAGGGCAAAGGGCCCCGGTCTGTTGCAACCATCCCTACTTCGAACGCTGGCGCTATGGGCGTCGGCACATCGGCGCCGATTGGCGGGGGTATCGCGGATGAGGATCTCCTCAGTACCGCACTCAAGGGAGCACCGCTCCAGCCCCACTAGAGCCATGAGGTGCCGGAAGGGCACCAGATATGACAGTCACAACTGTCGCCGCTGCCAACCAAGTTGACCAGTGGGCGAAGAAGTTTTTCGTCGAGTACGTCCGTGACAACCGCTTCAAGCGGTTCATGGGCATGGACCAAAACTCCATCATCCAGACGGTGATGGACCTCACCGCGAAGGCCGGTGACGACGTCACGGTCTCGATTCTGCAGCGTCTCCAGAACGCCGGTGTCACGGGGGACGATACCCTCGAAGGCAACGAAGAGCAGTTCATCAACCGCGGCTACAAGGTCACCGTCGACCAACTCCGCAACGCGGTGGTCCACGGGAAGATGGAGGCCAAGAAGACGCAGCTCGATCTCCTGAAGGGCGCCAAGTTCGCCCTGAAGGACTGGGCAATGGAGAAGCTCCGCGATGCGATCATCGAGAAGCTCGGCTCGCCCAACGTCGACGGCGTCGAGGCGTACTCCTCGGCCTCCGAAGCCGAGAAGGACGCGCACCTGGCCGCCAATGCCGACCGCTACCTGTTCGGCAACGCGGTGAGCAACAACGCGTCGAATGACCACTCCGCCGCGTTGGCGGAGGTCGACAGCACCAATGACACGCTCGATACGGGCATCGTGTCGCTGGCGCAGCGTCGCATCAAGACCGCGGACCCGCACATCCGCCCCGTGAAGGTCGCGGAGGACGAAGAGTTCTACGTGATGTTCGTGGGCTCGCTCGGGATGCGCGACCTCGAGAACGACACGGCGATGCTTCAGGCGAACCGCGAGGCCCGCAACCGCGGCGTTTCCAACCCGCTCTTCCGCGGCGGCGACCTCCTGTGGCGCAACGTCCTGATTCGAGAGATCCCCGAGATCTCCGTCATCAGCGGCGTCGGCAACAGCGGCATCGACGTGGAGCCGTATTACCTGTGTGGAGCGCAGGCGATCATCGTCGCGTGGGGAGAGAAAACTCACCCCATCGACGACACGTTCGACTACGGCAACAAGCGCGGCGTCGGCATTGCCGAGATCCGCGGCGTTGCCAAGCCGACGTACAACAGCGTGCAGCACGGCGTGCTGACTGGTTTCGTGTCGGGCGTAGCGGATAGCTAGGACTGACGCAGAGGGGCCGGGCCACCTCCGAGGTCCGGCCCCTCAATCAACTCGGAGGAACCCAACCGAGGCTCATGCCTCTGGAGAGCACCATGGCCAAGTTCACGTACCCGGGCATGACCGCAGAGCAGAAGAAGGCGTACATCGCGGTTCGCCTCAAGGCCGCAGCGCCGAAGACCAAGATCCCCGACGACCCCTTCCTCCCCAACTACCTGCGCGAGCAGATGCTCGAACAGCAGAAGACCGAGCTCGCGCTGCGCGAGAAGGAGATCAACGAAGAGGCCACCCTCGCGGACAAGTTCCGCGTGGTAGGGCCACCCCCGTCGGAAGCAAACCCGGACGCCCCCGGCATCGTCTTTGAGAAGGGCAAAGAGGTCGAGGTCCCCCGCAGCCACCCCTTCTACGAGAAGTGCGTTGTCCACGTTCACTCCGGCACCCTCAAGGCGAGCGGCAAGGAGATCGAGGACGACCTGAAGCTGGTGCGCGAGCGCGCCGCCAAGCTCGAGCGCCAGCGCGGCGCCCGCCGCATGGGTCTGGCCGTCTGAAGTTAGATGGCCAGCTGGACCGCAGACGAGCTGGCCACCAAGACGCTCATTGAGCTCGGGGTGGTCGGCGCGGGGCAATCAGCTGCGGCGGAGGATGCCGCGGAGGTCAAGGAACGCTGGGAGTCTGTTCACGCGCAGCTCCAGAAGGACCTCCAGATCCCCTTCGGGGACGGCACCTCCACCGCAGACATCCCCGCGTGGGCCCAGGAGCCCCTGCAGAAGTACATGGCGTGGAAGTGCGCCGCGCTGTTTCTGGGGACGTCCGTGCCGCAGACGATTGTGGCCGGGGGCGGTGAGGGCTACCGCGAGCTGCAGTCCCAGATGCACGGGGGCAAAAAGCACGCACGAGTGAGAAGCAAGAGTTACTGATGCCCGAGGTACGGCTACCGCTCGCAACCCAGTCTGCGGTGGGGCGGAGCAAGGCCGTCTCCCTGGAGAATCTGGTCAACTGCTTCATCCACCCCAACCCCCAGGGGTCGGCGTCCCCGTTCTCGATCATGGGCACGCCAGGCCTGGTGCCCTGGGGAGACGAGCAGGCCAGGGGCCCCTGTCGTGGACTGACGCGCCTGGCTGGCGACATCATCGCGGTGATCGGCAACAGGGTGTACGCCTACGCGGTCACGGGTGAGTCCACGGACCTGGGGGAGATCCCGGGCGGCGACACTGTCTTCATCGATCACGGCAAGTACCACGCGCTCATAAACTGCGAGGCGGGCCTCTTTGTCGTCTCCAGGGACGACGGCGTACAGAACCGCAACCCACAAGATCCATGGAGGGGGGCTGGCGCTGCGTACCAGGACGGTTTCGCGATAGCGGGGCTCTACGGATCGCAGCAGTTCAACGTGTCGGACGTGGAGGACGGCGCATCCGGCGACGGGATGCTGGGGTGGGGTGCCCTCAACTTCACCTCTGCCGACTCGGCCCCAGACAACCTGGTCTCGATCATCTCTGACCACCGTGAGGTGAAGATCTTCAAAGAGCGGACCATCGAGAACTACGTCAACGTGGGCGACCCTGACTTCCCGTTTCAGCGCACAGGCGCCGGGCTTCTCGAGCGCGGGCTGATAGCGCCACACTCTGTAGCCAAGGCGGACAACCGGGTCTACTGGCTCGGCGACGACCTGCGGGTGTACGTCGAGTCCGGCGGTCAGCCGCAGGCGGTGTCCACGCTGGCGATCGACGATCGCATCGCCGAGTTAGCATCGCCCCAGACGGCCACGGCGTTCGTGTACGCGCAGCGCGGCCACACGTTCTACTGCCTCAACTTCAGGGACGCCTCGCTGGTCTTCGATGTCAGCACAGGTAGGTGGCACGAGCGCAGCAGCTACAATACGAGCGACGGCGGCAAGTCCGACGGGCGGTGGCGGGCGCAGCACCACATCTTCCAGTGGAACAAAAACATCGTAGGCGACTTCGAAAACGGCCAACTCTACGAGCTCGATCTCAACACCTACACCGACGACGGCGACAGGGTGTTGCGCGAGTGGGTCCACCCCATGGTGACGTTTGGCGGCAAATACTCCCTGATGCGGAGACTGCGCTACGAGGTCGAGCGGGGGGTCGTTGGCTCTGGCGAAACAGCCCCCCAGATCGGTCTCGACTGGAGCGACGACCAGGGCGGGCTCTGGAGCAACCGGCTCTACCGCGGCACCGGCGTGATCGGCGAGCGCAGGACCCGCGTCGAGTTTTGGCGCCTGGGTGGCTTTCGTAACCGCCACCTCCGTGGCCGCACCGCGGCCAACGCGAAGCTGCATATCGTCGACGCGTTTATCGACGTAGAGAGGACCGACCGGTGAGCAAGTGGCGGCCCCGGTTCCCTATCCGCAACGGGCCCATGGTCGACATCGAGACCGGGCACCCCACGCGCGACTGGCGAGAGTTCCTCGACCGCGTCTTCTCGACGCTCGGGTGGGACACCAACAAAAAGCTCTGGGCGGTACAGTTCATGGCGGCCATGGAGATGCAGGAGCTGGCGGCGTACACCCAGAGCAACCCGACGGGGACAATCCGGTTCTGGAACCTCAGCCCGAGCTCCACGTCGGTCTGGTATGGCGGTCGGACCCTGCCCAACAACTACAAGGACGGCACCGACATCATCCCGTTTATGGTCTGGATGCCAGACGACGCGGCGGCGGGCGATGTCCGTCTGCGGTACGCGGCCGCTATCCCCAACGCGAACGGATCCATGAGCGAGACCCTGCTGTACGCGACGGCACCGACACCAGAGGTGACCAACAAAAGAGTTACTACGGAATTCTCAGCCCTGGATGGCGCCAACCTCAGAAAGGGCGACCCTGTTGTCGTCGGCACGGCCAGGCTCGGTGGGGACGCGGCGGACACGTACCCCGAAGAGTGCTACTTCATCGGGGCGGGATTCAAATACCAGGCCGAAGGCCTAGGAACACCGGAGGCATTCCCGTGAACCGTACCCGCATTGCAGACGTAGACGACCTCCCGACCCTGATGGCGATGGCGTCGGAGTTCCACATCGCAGGCCGCGAAGGCTCGCTGCCCCGGTGGGAAGAGTCGGTGGAGAGCTGGGCCCTGTGGTTCGCCAGCTGCTTCGAGCACGACGACAGGCTGTGCATCATCGCGGAGCTCGACAAAGAGCCCGTGGGATTCATGACAGCGGTCGTCTGCCCGGCGTACTACAACCCCACCCACCGCACCGCGACAGAGACGGCCGTGTGGATCAGGAAGCCCCACCGGCGCAACGGGTTGGCCCGTGAGTTTATCCATGTGCTGAAGCGGTGGGCCAAGCTGGTGGGCTGCCAGCGCGTGGCGGCGGGGTCCAAGCAACAACTCGGGAGCCGGGGTGTCAAGGCCCTGCTCGAGTCCGAGGGATTTCGGCTTGACGAGAAACTGTACACGGTAGAGGTGTAACGCATGCCCCAGATCCTCCCAGCACTCGCGATCGGCGGCGGCGCAGGCGCCCAGGGAATTCTCGGCTCCGAAGCGGCCAAGGAGCAGATGAATGCCCTGAAGATGGGCCAGCGGGCGGATCAGATGGATCTGACGCTGGCCGAGCAGGCGGCCCGCAACGCCACGCTTGAGCAAGGACGCATTCTAGAGGACACGACGGGGCGGGTGTCCGGCATTCTTGACGAGACACTGTCCAGCAGCCGAGACGCCCTGGCGGGCTTCTTCGGCCGCGGCAGGGATGATCTCACGGGGGCCCGCGACTTCGCGCAGGGCTCCATCCTTCAGGGGCTCAGATCCGGCAGCGGCACCCTGAGCGACCTTGCCGGCATGGGCCCAGTCGGCACCCGCAACGTTCTCGGCGGAGGCTCCAGGCTGGCCGCCCTCGCGGACGGCGGCTTCGATATCTCTCAGGACGCCGGGTTCCAGTTTGAGCTTGAGCAGGGAAAGAGGGCCCTCGACGCCAAGGCCTCCGCCTCCGGTGGCCGCGTCAGCGGCAAGGCCCTCAAGGAGCTGGCGGGATTCAGCCAAGGGCTCGCGGCCACCCGCGCGGGCGAGGCCTTTAATCGGCAGTTCGCGTCGGCGTCGGCGGCCGACCAGCTACAGGCGAACCTGCTCCAGAACCAGGCGGGGCGCGAGCTCCAGGCGGGCCTGTCGGCCCAGGGCATTAACGCCAACGCCCTCTCGCAGCTCGCGGGGATGCAGTTCGGCGCGGGGACTCAGGCCGCGAACATCTCCACGAACATGGGCTCCCAGCTTGCGAACATGTCGGTCAACCAGGGCCAGAGCCTGGCCTCTTTGCTGGGGGCGTTCGGGCAACAGCAGGCCGGGCTCCAAGGCGGCCTAGGGCAGGCGCTCGCGGGCCTCGCGGGCCAGCGCGGCAACCTTGGGCTGCAGACCTTCGGGCTTCAGCAGGGCATCAACAACGCGCTCGTCCCCTTCGCAGGTAGCGGCACGGCGGCGTTCGCCAACACCGCAGGGCAGCTCACCGAGATCGGCGGATCGCTCTTCAGCGATGCCATCCAGGCTGGCGGCAAGGCTGCCGGCAGCGCCGGCGGCGCGGGAACACAGGCACCGGCATGAGCATAAACGTCCTCGACAAGATCCGGTGGATCGACACCGGCAAGATCCTCAACAACATCGCCAACCGCGCGGCGCAACGCTCGCAGCTGGAGATGCAGCGGGTGCAGATGGACGCCCACCGCCAGAAGCTGGCCCACGAGCGCCGGCAGCGGGAGATGATTGAAGGGGCTCGGCGAGAGGCTCTGGTGAATGGCAACTTCGGCCCCATGCTGGAGCTCGGCCTCACCGACGAGGTGGTGGACATCGAGAAACTCCAGAAGAGCGGGCGCGAGTCCCGCGACGCCCTCGATCTGAAGACCCAACGCGCCCTTTCTCAGTCCATTCAGAGCGTCCAGTCCGAGCAGACCCCTCAGGCCATGCAGGGTCGGTGGATGGCCGAAAAGACCCGGCTGCTCCAGCTGCGGAGCCGCGGCCTGATCGGCGACGCCGACCTCCCCGAGCTCGGCCGATTCGATACGTCCGACATCATGCTGCACCTGAAGGACCCCGCGGCCGACAACGCCGCCCTCCCCCAGGTGCGCCGCGACCGCATGCTGGAACCCCTGAACGAGGGACTGCTCCGCGCCCAGCAGCGCATCGACCTGCTCGACCCGGCCGACGAGAAGAGCGAGCTGAACTTCGCGGGCCGAGCGGAGTCGAAGCGGGCGGCAGAGATCCTGTCCGAGCGCCACCCCGGCGAGCTGCGCAGTCTCAACCCCGACGTGGCCCGGCGCCAGTTTCCCGACGAGTGGCCCGGCGCCCTCCGCATGGCGGCTCGCGAGCTCCAGACGAAGCGCGAGTCGTTCGCCCGCGAGGGCCGTCCCGACCCCCTTGGGAAGACCGCGACGCAGAGGATCCAACTCGAGACCAAAAACTCCCTGCAGCAACTCGCCGAGCTGCGGACCCTGAAGAGCCTGGCCAAGCCAGAGCACTTCACGATCGTGGGCCGCGGCAAGGCGGCCCTCACGGCCCTCGGGGAGCGGGTAGGCTTCAACCCATCGACCGGGTCGACGGAGCACCTGAAGGCCATGGAGGAGGCGTTCAACGTCGCCGAGAACCTCTTCAACCTGTACCGCAAAGACATCACTGGTGCGCAGGCCGCGTTCAAAGAGCTGGAGATGCTCCGAGACACCTTCCCGACGATGGCCGGCGGCGGTATCGGCGGAGTCTGGCCGAAGAAGTCGTGGACCCAGTTTACGGCGGCGCTCGATCAGCGCGTCAATATGCTGATGCGCAGAGTCCGGCTCAACCGCCGCGTTCTCGCCAGCAAGGGCGCGTCCCTCATGACAGAAGACGAGATCATCGGCGAGGTCGACGGCCTGTTGAACAACCCTTCGGCCCAGGGCCGCGAGGCACCCGACATCCAGATCAGGATCGACACGCTGAACAGAGAGGGCATCCCGCGCTACCGCGACCAGCTCGAGATCCTGTTCTCCGAGGGCTACATCGACGAGACCGGCTACCTGGAGGAGATCGACCGGTTGGACAGCGGGGGTCGGTGAGATGGCCAACCCCGCCCAGGAAGCAGAGACCGCAGCGGAGCGCCTGGCCCGCGGGGTGCGTGAACGCTCGGGGCAGGCCGAGTCGCAAGCCCCGACAGGCCCCGTCGCGGGGTTTGATGTCCCCCGGACCGACACAGAGCAGCGCATGCGCTCTATCTTCGACCGGCCCCTAGCCGACAAACTCCGGGACCTGGTGCGTGCCGAGCGAGCCGCTGTCGAGAAGGCCAATCCCGGTGCGCGCGTCACCCCGATGTTCGACCGCCAGCGCGTGTCCGCCCTGGGGATTGAGGCCGACGAGGAGGGGTTCCCGGCACTGAAGAGGCGCTTCGACATTGGGAGGTTCAGGAACGTCGCGTTCGGGGTGGAGGACCCTATCGGCACGGGCGAGGGCGGCGCTGAGTCCACCATCGTCTCGGCCTCGCCGCTGCTCATGCAGAGGATCGACCGCGCGCGCAAAGAGCACGCCGCGGCGCTCGACGAGCTGGAGAAGAACGCGCGGGGCGTTGAGCTCGACGACCGCTTCTTTGGGAACGTGAAGCTTACGCCGCAGGGTAAGTTCGGGTTCCTCGGCCATCGCTACGGGCCCGAGAACGTGCTCCCCGTGTACGGGGAGGAGGGGCTCGACCAGATCATCATCTTCAAGCCGGGCGAGGACCCGCTGATCTGGGACGAGCGCGATATCAACTTCACCAACACGTTGAAGGACCTCGTCGACATCTCGCCCGACCTGATCGAGGCAATCCCTGGAATGATCGCCGCGGGCATCACTCTCGGAAGGACCCGAAGCACCACGGCCGCCATGGGCGTCGGGGGAGCGGTCGACGCGCTGTCGAACATAGCCCGCCAGGGCCTGGACGAGACCCTGCCCGGACCGAGCCTCGGTGACGTGCAGGGCACGGGGGGACGGGCCCGTGAGTTCGGTGTGGCCGTGGGCGCAGGGATGGCGGGCGAGGGCATCACCGGGGTCGCGCGCGCAGGCCTTCGCGCGGCGGATGTCCCGACCAGCAGCGCGGAGGTGATCGGACGAGGCACTCGGAAGATCGACCCGGCGACCGGCGTGGAGCGCAGCCCCACCGTGGCCGGCAGGATGACCGTGAACCCTGAGACCGGCCGGCTCCAAAAAGGGGCGGTTGATCTGGTTCCGGCCGGCGAAGCCGCCCGGGAGTCGCAGGCCCTGGCCGACGAGTTCGGTATCGACCTGGCGCTCGACCAGGCCACCATGCACGGAAGCCTCGTGCAATTTGGTGACGCCCTGCGGCGACTGCCCGGCTCGTCGGAGGTCTTCAACCGGTTCACCAACCGCCAGCTGGTGCAGCAGGTGCGGGCCGTCGAGAGGGTGATCGACACCAACCTCGAGCTGCTCGACCCGGCCACCGCGGGCGTGCGCGCGAAGCGGGCGGTGAAGAACTACCACAACGTCCAGCAGGGGCTGCGCGCCAACCACCGCGCCGCCAGCAACACTGAGTTCGGCGCCGCCATAGACATGATCGGCGACCGCCCCGTCGTGCGTCTCGACAACGTGCTGGAGGAGGCGGACGAGCTGATCCAAAACCTCCCCCGCGCAGCCGCGTCCCCGGAGTCGAAGATGGCAGCATCGCTCGCTCAGGAGATCCGGGAAGAAGTCACGGGATCCCTTGTGGACCGGCACGGGAACGCCATATCCGGCGGGGCGTTCTGGTCCATCAAGGACACGCAGGCCGCGCTCCATAACTGGGGCGACGCCGCATTCAACGCAGCCGACCCCACCCTGAAGCGAGCCTACACGGTCCTGAAAGAGGCACTGGAACGCGACCTCGACGAGCTGATCCGCACGAACCCAGCCACCGAGATCGCCGGCAGGGCGCCAGCCGAAGAGGGGCTCGTGGTGGTGGGGCCGGGCAGAACGCTTCCGGGCCGCGGGCAGACGATCGATGTCACCGGCGAGTTCTCCGACGCGCTGCCTCAGCAGGCGGCCAAAGCTCTTCGGGAAGCACGCGACGCGTACCTGACCCGCGAGCGCGCCATCGAGGCCACGCAGAGCTCGTTCGCAAACAAGGTGCTGGGCAAGCTGGCGAAAAGCTCCCGCAAGGGGCGTATCCCCCGCACGGGCCTGATTGAAGAGGGCGACCTCGCCGGCGGCAGCCAGATGATCAGAGACATCCTGAACGCGGACCCCGACGAGCTAGCGCACCTCTTCGGCGCCCTGCGGCAGAGCGGCGCAGAGGGGCCAGCCCTGACGCGCCAACTCGAGCGCGGCGTCATCGAGGCGCTGGCGGTCAAAGCCGCCCCCACGGCCGAGCAGGCCGCCCGGGGTGTAGAGATCAACCCCGCGAAGTTCGCCAAGCTGATCCGCCAAAACATCTCCCGCCTGCGCGCCATGGGCAGCCAGGGGGCCGAGAGAGAGGCGGTCGACCAGCTGGAGAAGCTCGCCCCTGTCCTGTTGCGCGCCTCGCGCAACCTGGCCACGGGGTCAGCGACAGCCCCCCGGCTGGGCGTTATGGACCTTGTGACGCGCCTGATGCCAGCCAATGTCGTCCGCAACTTCCCCGAGGCGGTGGAGGCCTGGGCCCTGTTGTGGCACCGCGGAAAGCTGGCGCGGATCTTCACCGAGCGTGATAAAGCGAAGGCGTTCATGCGCCTGGTGGACCCCGAGCCAGGCGTGAAGACGGCGGAGTGGAACCGCCTGCTGACGCAGCTGACGGCTGACGTCGCCTTCGACGAAGAGATGGAGCCCTCGGCGGCCGTTCAGACAGAGGCGACACCATGAGCAACGTACCCCACCCCATCCTCCGCGCCCTCAACGACGCCGGCAACCTGGCCCTCGCGGGCGCAAAGCTCTACACGTACGAGACCGGCACGGTCGTGGACAAGGCGACATATCCGTCGCTGACAGATCGGGACGCAGCCACCAACGCCAATGCCAACCCGATCGTCTTTGACGGCAACGGGCGCACCACGCACCAGATCTGGCTGCTCAAGGACGGGGCTTACACATTCAAGCTGACCGACAGCTCCGACGTCACCATCTGGACCGAGGACGGGATCTGGGCCCACATCACGGCCACCGACGAGGGGGCCTACGCGGAAAGCCCGGTCGACCACGGCGGCGTCGGCGACGGGCTGTCGGACGAGACAGCCGAGGTGCAGGCCGCTATCGACGCGGCGGTGGCTGCGTCGCGGGGCGGGATCGACCTGGCCGGCCTGACCTGGCTCTGTGATTCATCCCTCGACCTCGACTCAGTCCCCGATGGTTTCTTTGTCCGCAACGGCAAGCTGAAGTTCACCGGCAACACGGGCACCGAGTACATCACCGCGCACGGGGTGCTTGGGACGGGCCGGGCACTCAGCGGGGACGCCAGCTACAAGGACGAGTCGGTAGACACCACCTCGTTCTCGGTTGGGTCGGCGGGCTCCCTGGTGGCGCTCCACGACACGGGCACCTACTGCAACCAGGAAACAAAGGGGGAGCTCCATGTCATCGACACGATCGCGGGGCTCACCCACAACCTGAACAAGCACGTCCGCGAGGACTACGCCACGGCGGCGTCGGCGACCCTTTCGGCCATCACTGCTATCGAGAATCTGCGGTTCGAGAACGTTGAGTTTATCGGCAGCACGTCAGCAAGCGGCGTAAACCCCGTGTTCTTTTCTGGCATCTTCTGCCGGAACCTTCAGTTCATTGGCTGCAAGTTCACCGGGATGAAGCTGAACGGCATTCGTCTCGGGAGCTGCTACGGCGTCCGCATCGAGGGGTGCTACTTCTACGACGGCCTGGACTACGGGATCAACATCCTCGGCGCGACCGAAGATGTCGACATCACGGCGTGTAGGTTTGAACAGTGCGGCGGCATCACGACCAACGGCACCTTCGCCCAGGGCTCCGCGGTCACGGGCATTGATGGCGGGCAGGAGCGAAACATCCGGTGGCGCAACTGCCAGGTCAATGGTGCCGGCGTGGCGGCCTATATTGACGAGAACAGCCAGTTTGTTCTCATCGAGGACGTCGAGTCGGTCAACGGCGGCGGCATTACAGCAGAGAACGTCGACCTCGAGATCCGTCGGTTCCGAATGACGGACCCTGTTGCCAGCGGCATTCAGCTGCTACCCCGATGCCCCAACGAGACCGGGCGCCACTATCAAGTCCGCGTGACAGAGTGCGAGCTCAGAGGGAGCGCGGTGGCTGACATCGACTACGCCGACCAGGGGTTCACTGGGGGCTCGGGCGCCCTCGACGTGCTCGACATCTCCCGCAACAAAGTCTTCGATGGCGGCATCGACGTACTGGTGGGCGGCGCGGCGACGTCTGTCGGTGGTGACTACATGGACCTGTCCGACAACTACGTCCCGAGCGGCGAGATCGAGATCACCGGCGGTGGAACCAGCTCGACCTGGGCCTATCTTCGCATGCGCGACAATGTGGCCGAGAACATCAACGTCGACGGGACGGCCGACTACTTCACCCAGGTCGACGTCGACTTCAACCAGCTCGACGGCGCCACCGAGACCTCGATGATCAAGATCGACAGCGTGCCCGACGTGCAGGTGCGCGGCAACCGGTGCGCGGGCGATGGCGCGACCCTCCTAACGGG
>Ga0224512_10001190_pt1 | contig 25656 bp, 20 predicted proteins | sample SF_May12_sed_USG_4_FD_169103 | JGI IMG/M metagenome (GOLD analysis project Ga0224512, IMG submission 169103) | Sediment microbial communities from San Francisco Bay, California, United States - SF_May12_sed_USGS_13 | ecosystem: Environmental > Aquatic > Marine > Sediment | place: USA... | reverse complement strand
AGCGCTCGAGGAGTACTTCTAGCCTCGCGGGACACCCCTGTACGCGCCGCCTCGACCTCCCTACATTCCCTCCGTCCCGTCTGTCCACCGCCCTGATCGGCGGCATCAAACTGGTGTCTTCGCCTCCAGGAGGAACGGTGCAGAACGGCAACGCCGCTCACACGACAAATGGCCGGGATACGGTCAGGGAGGAGACGATCGAGCGTCTCCGCAAGCTGGCCGGCAGCATACCCCCCGAGGAAATATCCGAGGTCTGGGTATTCCCCCCCCTGCCCGATCTCGAGGACTCCGAGGAATTCGTGCTGTTCACGCGAAGAGTGGCGGAGGGGGTGTTCCGCGTCTGCGCAGCCGAGTTCGCGCACGGAGAAACGGCACGGGTGACTGTCTACGGCGCGGTGCCGGAGACGCGTGTCTTGAATCTCGTCGCCGGTTTCCGACGACGATTGGGGGACCGCCGCGAACCGCTGTACCTGCCGATCTTCGGGTCGAACGAGCGGTGGCGTCTTGTCGTCGGCGCGGATCCGGAACCCGTATTGCGGCTGGAGACGTTGCATTCGGACACGACGGAGCAGGCGATCGCCGTCTGATCCGCACCCCCGGGGTTTCGACACGTATGCAGGGGCGCCAGTGAACGAATTGGAAATCGGAGTCGCCGTAGCGTTTGGCGCCGGTGTGTTGAGTTTCCTGTCCCCTTGTGTACTTCCGCTCGTACCGTCGTACCTGTCGTTCGTCAGCGGTGTCGGGATAGAGGATCTGGAGTCGGGCGGCGCATCTGCCCGGCGCACCGCGTTCACACACTCGCTGTTTTTCGTGCTGGGGTTCAGCCTGATCTTCCTGATGCTTGGCGCATCGGCGACGCTGATCGGCCGTTTGTTTCGCGAGTATCAATTGTGGATCGCGCGCATCGGCGGCGGCGTGATCGTCCTGTTCGGGCTGTACCTGCTCGGGTTGCGTCCCGGGCTGTTTCTGCAGCGCGACAGGCGGATCCACCTCAAGAACAAGCCGCTCGGCTACCTCGGATCCACGCTTGTCGGCGTGACGTTCGGCGCGGGATGGTCGCCGTGTATTGGTCCGATTCTCGGCGGAATCCTGATGTTCGCGGCCACACGCGAAATGATGACTGACGGCCTCGTCCTGCTCGGGTTCTACTCCCTGGGCCTGGCCGTCCCGTTCCTCGTATCGTCTCTGGCGGTATCGTGGTTCCTCAGCACGTTCGACCGGTTCAAGCGCTACCTGCCGTGGGTCGAGCGGGCGAGCGGAGCTCTGCTCGTGCTTGTCGGTGTTCTCCTCATCAGCGGCAGGTTCACGGCCCTGGCGGCATGGGCAACCCAATTCACTCCGGACTGGGTTCTCGAACGAATCTGATCGACGGCCCGATGCCGACGCATCCCTAACCGGCCTGAAGTTCTTCGACGAGCAGCTGTCGTTCGAGCAGTCGTGCGTAGACCCCTCCAAGTGCCAGCAATTCAACGTGCGTGCCGGACTCGACGATTCTCCCTTCTTCGAGCACGAGGATGTTATCGGCTCCCGACACGGCGGACACACGATGCGAGACGATGATCGAGGTTCGCCCGGTCATGTAGTCTCGCAACCCCTCGAGAATCGCCTCTTCCGTGACCGTGTCGACCGCCGACAGGGAGTCGTCGAGGATGAGCACCGGACTGTCGCGGTGCAGGGCACGCGCCATCGTCGCCCGCTGCTTTTGGCCACCTGACAGGTTGATTCCGCGCTCACCAAGCAGCGTGTCCAGCCCGTCCGGAATCTCCTCGATCGTGGAGCGTAGCTGGGCGACGTCGATCGCCCGCTCGAGGCGCTGTTCCGCTTCGCCCTGGTCGAGAACCAGATTCTCCCGCAGTGTCTCCGAGAACAGAAACGGTTCTTGCGGGACCATGGCGATCGCCGACCGGAGCGATTCGAGACGCCGCCGTCTGACATCGATTCCGTCAATCAGAACCTCCCCCCGCACCACGTCATACAGCCGGCCAATCAATCGGACGATGGTTGACTTCCCGCTCGCCGTGGCGCCGACGATGGCCACCGTCTGCCCGGGCTCGATCCTGAAACTGATGTCCTCCAGCACCCAGCGTTCGGTTTTCGGGTAGCGGAACCAGACATTCCGAAACTCGATGGCACCCTGAACGGGGCCGGCCACCGTCTCCCCGGCATCGTCGATCTCGGGATCCGTGTCGAGCAGCGCATTGATCCGTCCCATCGAGGCGGCACCACGCTGAAACAGATTCGTGACCCAGCCAACGGCGATCATCGGCCACATGAGAAGCGTGAGGTAGAAACCGAACGCGACGAAATCCCCGATGGTGATTCGGCCGGCCATCACTTCGGTGCCGCCGAGCCATAGCACGATCACGGCCCCGAGGCCGCCGAGAAACCGAAGCGCCGGGAAAAAAGCACCCCAGATCCTGGCCAGGTCGAGATTCCGTTCCATGTACTGGACACTGCGGGTTCCGAACCGATCGGCCTGGTCTTCCTCGCGCGCATATGCCTTGACGATCCGTATGCCGGCCAGGTTCTCCTGAGCGAAGTTGCTGAGCTCCGAGAACTGTTCCTGGATCCGCTCGAACCGAGTGTGGATCCGTTTTCCGAACCACACGACAGCTATCGGCATGAGGATCATGGGAATCATCGCGATGCCGGTGAGCGTCGGACTGATCCAGATCATCAACGCCACCGCGAACAGGGAAACGGCTGCCGTATTCACGAGATACATGATGGCCGGACCCGCGACCTGCCGGACCGCCAGCACGTCGTTGGTCGCACGGCTCATCAGATCGCCCGTGCGCCAGCTGTCATAGAACTCGGGAGACAGGCGGAGGAGATGGGAAAACAGATCGCGGCGCAGGTCCGTCTCGATGCGTCGGCTGATGCTGTTCAGCAACTGACGCATCCCGAAACGCGTGATGCCGGACAGGACGGCGGCGGCGACGATGAGCAGGGCGTACAACGTAACGACGTCGCGGGACGATGACTCCGCCAGGGCGTCGACGGCCAGCTTGAGCAGAAAGGGTCCAGCGATGGTGAATACGTTGCTGATGATTACGAGCAACAGGCCCGCCACCACCCCACGAACATATGGTCTGAAATACGGCAAGAGGCTGCGGAGCTGATTCAAACGGGCAGCACTCCCCGGGCGTGACGCGCCGCACCCGGAACCCGAACCCGATTCGGCACGATCGTTGCACTCTTCTGTTGGCTGGACATGCAGGGTTATAATAGGTGGGAAGGCGCCGGCGCGAGACCAGCCTCGAATTCGGGGACGTACACCTGGGATCTGGCGGCGTCACAACTCTACCCGAGAGACAAGCAGATGATGACAATCCGGAAAACCTTGTCCGTTTTCGCGACGATCGCCGTGATCGCCATGGTGTCTGGTTGCGGAGAGGGCACGAGCGAACAGGCAGAACTCGATCGCGAAATGGATCTGGCGATGGCGGCGGATTCGCTGGCTGAACTGGAGGACACCGCGCAGCCGGGGGCGGAGCCCGAACAGCCCGCGCCCGAGGTCCAGCAGCCGCAGACCCAGCAGCCCGCTCAACCTCGGCCGCGGCCCCGGCCGCAGCCGCAGCCGCAGCCGGAGCCCGCGGATCCGGGACCGCAGTACGAAGACCTGACGATCGCGGGCGGGACCAGCGTGTACGTCGCGCTTGACCAGGAGTTGAGCACGAAGACCAGCCAGGTCGGCGACCTGTTCACGACGACGCTGTCATCCGCGGTCGTGGTCGGGAACCGTGTTGCGATCCCCGCCGGTGCCAGGATTCGCGGCCATGTCACGGCGGTTCAGAAGTCGGGAGGGTCCGGCGAGGCTGCCGTGCTGAAGGTGGCGTTTGACGAGGTCACCGTCGACGGAGACTCGTACCCCGTGTCCCTGTCGGTCGCCGAGGCCAATCCGACGATGAAGAGCCGCGACGGCACGGCCGAGAAGGTCGGCAAGATCGGTATCGGAGCGGCCGCCGGTGCGGTCTTGGGTCGGGTGATCGGCGGCAACAAAACAGGCACGATCGTTGGTGGAGCTATCGGTGCCGCGGCCGGAACAGCGATCGTTCTGGGGTCGGCGGACTCGGATGCGATCCTGGCGGAAGGGTCGGCCATGACCCTGACGCTCGATGCGCCACTGACGATTCGGCGCCAGGTCTGACCGCACGACGCACCTGCACAGGCCGGGGACACCTCGCTCGCCCGTTGTCCCCGGCCCCCTGCAGGTCAGGGCCCGCGGTCGGCTAGTAACCGATCGCCTTGCTGTACCGGCGGGGGTCCGCAGCCCCGAACATCGTTCCGTCGGGAGCGATGTAGATCGACTCCACATTCCCGGAGATTCCGGTCCGCTCCGAAACTTCGTGTCCGAGCGACCGAAGCTCCGCCACGACCGATGCCGGAAGGCCGTCCTTCTCGAACCGGATGACGTCGGGAAGATGCTGGTGATGGAATCGAGGAGCGTTTACCGAGGTCTGCACGGGAAGACCGAAGTCGATGTGGTTCGTGACGATCTGAAACACGGTCGTGATGATCGTCGCCCCCCCGGGAGTGCCTGTGACGAGCTCGGTCCGTCCCTGCGGATTGATGACAATCGTCGGCGTCATGGCCGACAGCATCCGCTTTCCGGGGGCGATGGCATTTGCCTCACCCTGAACCAGGCCATACAGGTTCGGAACCCCGACGAGGGAGGTGAAATCGTCCATCTCGTTGTTGAGCAGGAAACCCGCGCCACGCACGACGACTCCCGATCCGAAACCGGAATTCAACGTCGTCGTGACCGCAACGGCATTCCCGCGCACGTCAACGACCGACACGTGCGTCGTGTTTTCGGATTCGACCGAGACCCGATTGAACTCCTCCGACACCGACGCCCGGTCCCGGTCGATTGAGCGGCGCAGGGAATCGGCGTACGACTCCGACGTCAGCATGGCGAGCGGGACGTCCACGAAATCCGTGTCACCCAGGTAGTAATTGCGATCCGCATACGCACGACGCATGGCTTCCACGGCGAGGTGAATCGCCTCGGCCGAGTGCCAGCCGGCGGTCTGGAGATCGAACCCCTCCATGATGTTCAGGATCTGGGTCAGGGTCGTACCGCCCGAGGACGCCGGCGGCATAGACACCACCTCGTACCCGCGATACTCCGCGCGCACCGGCTCCCGCCACACGGCCTCGTACGCGGCCAGGTCCCGCCGGTTGATCAATCCTCCGCCCCGCCGCATTTCGGCAGCCAGCGAATCGGCGATCCAACCCTCATAGAAAGCGGCGGCTCCCCCGTCGGCGATCGCCTGCAGCGTGCGCGCGAGATAAGGCTGCTTGAATGAGGATCCGATCGGGGGCGGCTCGCCTCGCGGCAGAAACTTGCCGGCGGATGTCGGGAACTTGCTCAGCAGTTCGCGCTTGTCGCGAATCGAATTGTGGTGCCGCTCGGCCACATGAAATCCGTCCCTTGCGAGTCGTATCGCGGGCTCCAGAAGCCGAGCCCACGGAAGCTCTCCGTACCTCAAATACGCGGCTTCCAGGCCCGCTACCGTTCCCGGCACGCCGGATGCGAGGTGACCCTCCACGCCCCGGTCCGTTACGCGGCCCTGCTCGTCGACGTACATATCCGACGTCGCGCCACCCGGGGCCTGTTCGCGATAGTCGAGCGCGAATTCCGTCCCGTCGGCCAGGCGCGCCACCATGAATCCACCGCCACCGACGTTGCCGGCCTCGGGGTTGACCACCGCGAGGGCGAAGGACGTGGCGATCGCCGCCTCAACGGCGTTGCCGCCAGCGCGCAGAATCTCCACTCCCGCCGCTGACGCCAGGCTGTCCGTCGACACCACCATCCCGCTGTCCGCGCTCACGGGCCGGGTTCGTGCGTCATACCGCCACGCGGCGGGAAATTGCACGTCAGCCTCGGTGACGGAAGGTCGCGTCTGTGTTGGTGATGAGCAGCCGGCGACCACGAGCAACAGGAGCAGGGCTGTCCGGGAGATACGGTCGTGAATGGTCAAAGCCGCACAGCCTCCGTCGGCGTGTCGTGGATTGTCGGAGGAATCCGACGCATGATCAATGGTACCCGGGGGCAGTGAGGATGCAAGGTCCGACCCGCTGTTCTATGGTCGGTACCGCGGGTTAGCTTCTCCCCTCTCGAATGGCGCCTGGACCCGGATCGTGAGGAAACACGCACTTGACACCACGCCAGCCTGAAGCGGGGGGCCTGTACGTGGGCCTGATGTCCGGGACGTCGCTGGACGGTATCGACGCGGCGCTCGTCAGGTTCGAGGGTCCGGCCGAGATCCCCGCCGTGGCCCGCCTGGAATGGTTCGACACGCTGCGTTATGAGCCGGAGTTCGCTGCCCGACTGCGCGATGCCGTGGAGGGTGACGCCGGTTCCGACGCGTTGTGCCGGCTGAATTTCGACCTGGGAGAACGGTTCGCCGAGGCGGCGGCGGCCGCAATCGAAGCGGCATCGGAGCCCGTGATCGCCATCGGCAGTCACGGGCAGACGTTCCGGCATTGTCCTCCTGGACCCGGCGGGGGCGGATCGACGCTCCAGCTCGGCGAGCCCGCATTGATCGCGGAACGGACGGGCACCGATGTAATTGCCGACTTCCGTGTGCGCGACATGGCGGCCGGGGGGCACGGAGCCCCGCTCACGCCTGCGTTCGACGATCTTCTGCTGCGAACCGACCACGCCCGGGCGGTCCAGAACATCGGCGGGATGGCAAACGTCACGGCGCTCCCTCCGCTGGCGGATAGCTCCACCTCGCCCGTGGCTTTCGACACGGGCCCCGGCGTCGCGATGATCGACGCAGCCGCAGCGCGGTTCACTGGAGCCGCCTGGGATGAGGACGGTCGTCTGGCGGCTTCTGGAGCCGCGCGTGAGGCCCTGGTCGCTGAGTGGATGACTGACCCGTTTTTTGCCGAGGGGCCTCCGCGCAGTACGGGGCGAGAGAGATTCGGCGCGGCGCGCGTGAACGCATGGCTCGACCGCCACGACGACCTGTCTCCCGCCGACGCCCTCGCGACGCTCACCGAATTCACGGCCCGTTCGATCGCCGACAGCTACTCACGGGTCGGGTTTCGGGTCGATGAGGTACTGCTGAGCGGAGGCGGCGCTCGCAACGCGGAAATCCGACGACGTCTGGTCGGCCACCTGCCAGATTCGGATGTCCGTCTGCTCGAGGAGGTCGGCTGGAACGGTGATGCTCGAGAGGCGGCGGCGTTCGCCCTCCTGGCCCGCCAGCACGTACTCGGAATTCCGGTGAACCTGTCCTGGGCCACGGGGGCGGCGGGCCCACGCCGGCTGGGAAAACGGATCCCGGCGTGATGGAGGCCAGGGAATGCGCGGGTCGGGTCGTACTGGAGGCGCTTCGCCTGGACCTCGAACCTGAGGCGCAAGTGCGGGAAACGGCGAAGAGCGCGCTCGGCCTCGGCGTGGGCGGGTTCATCCTGTTCGGGGGGCAGGGCGAGCAGGTGCGCCGGCTGGTCGCCGAGTTGAGGGAGTCCGCCGGGCACCCTCTGTGGATCGGATCGGACCTCGAACGCGGACCGGGTCAACAGTTCGGGGGCTTGCCTACGTTACCTCCGCCGGCAGGACTGGCGGCTCACCGTCGACCGATCGAAGCCGCCACCCTGGCCGGTCGGATCACGGGTCGCGCTGCCCGCAACCTCGGCATCGATCTGGTGTTCGCCCCGGTGCTGGACCTGGACGTCGAACCGAGGAACCCGATCATCGGAACGCGGGCGTTCTCGGCGGACGAGCGCGTGGTGGCACAACTCGGCCGAGCGTGGATCGACGCCTGCCAGGCCGAAGGTGTGCTCGCGTGCGCCAAGCACTTTCCGGGACACGGCCGGGCCGTCGCCGATTCGCATGAGGAAATCCCCGTCGTCGATGCGTCCCGGGCGATGCTGGAGTCGGATGTCCGGCCGTTTCGCGAGGTGGCCGACCGAGTAGCAGCCATCATGGTCGCACACGTCCTCTACCCGGGCTTCGGAGCCAGCCTGCCGGCCACGATGAGCCCGGAGATTATCGATCACGTGCTGCGCGGTGACCTCGCGTTCGAGGGTCTGGTCATTACCGACGCCATGAACATGAGCGGCTTCCTCGACGCACAGGGCAGTGGCGGTCGGGCAGCGGTAGCGGCGCTCGCCGCCGGGTGTGACCTGCTGGTCTACCCCGAGGATCTCCGTGCCACCGTCGAAGCGCTCGAAGCAGCCGCCCGCGACGATCCAGCCGTCCGCGCACGGCTCGAAACCGCGATCCGGAGGTCCGAGACGGCCCGGATGCGGCTGTCGGACGCAACCTGCCGGGAGGACGACTCTCATCAAGCGAGCCTGAAGCTTGCGACCGACAGCGTGCTTACGATCGGTGAGCTGCCCGGCTGGCTGCGCTCGGAACGCTGTGTGCGCGTCGTTGCGATTTGGGACGATCGAGAGCAGCCGGGCAGGCCGCCGTTTGGAGAGGCGTTCAATCGGGAATTTGAGGCGGCGGGCTGGACGATCGACGATTCCGACGACGCCCGCTTCGCGATTGTGCTCATCGCGTCGACGCCGCAAGCCTGGAAAGGGAGTGCCGGGCTGACGCCGAGGACGCAGGAAGCTGTTCGGTCGGTGATAGTGACCTCCCAGGACGTACTTCCGGTAGCATTCGGACACCGGAGGCTGCTCGCGGAATTGGGCGGGGTCGGCGTGTGCGCCTGGGGAACCGAACCGACGATGGAGCGAGCCGCGGCCCGGACGATCCTCGACGGCGCCGGAGCAGGCCCATGATGGGAGCGCTGGACTGGTGGATCGTCGGTGCGTACCTGGTCGGGACGTTGGCGATCGGCCTGTGGCTCGCGAGGCGTGCGAGCGGCAGCCTGGTGGAATTTTTTGTCAGCGGCCGCTCGCTGCCGTGGTGGCTCGCCGGCACTTCGATGGCAGCCACTACCTTCAGCGTGGACACGCCGCTATACGTGACGGGTCTCGTGGCGCGGCGAGGGATCGCCGGCAACTGGGAGTGGTGGGCGTTCGCCCTTTCCCACGTCCTGCTCATCTACCTGTTCGCGCGCCTGTGGCGCCGCGCCGAAGTCGTCACAGATGCCGAGTTGACGGAAATCCGGTACGGTGGTCGACCTGCGGCGGTGCTGCGCGGCACACGCGCTTTCCTGTTCGCGGTGCCGATCAACTGCATCGCGATCGGTTACGTCATGCTCGCGATGCGCAAGGTCATCGAAGCACTGGGTGTGATCGATGCGCTTCCTGCGTGGCTTCCCGGGGACGGACGTCTATGGATCGTCGTCGGCCTGTCCGTGTTTGTCCTCGTATACGCCGGCGTGTCCGGTCTGTGGGGCGTCGTGGCCACAGACTTCCTGCAATTCGGGCTGGCGATGCTCGGCGCCCTGCTGGTCGCCGGTTATGCGATCGTCGACATCGGAGGAATCGGCGAGCTGAAACAGGGACTCGAAGCGGCCGGCCGGTCCGACGCGCTCGGGATGCTGCCCACGCCCGGGTCCCTGGAGTTGCCGATGGGCACTTTTCTGGCATACCTGGGCATCCAGTGGTGGGCCTGGCGCCGCTCTGACGGAGGCGGAGAATTCGTCCAGCGGATGTCCGCGGCGAAGACTGAGAAGGATGCGGAGAAAGCGGCGTGGCTGTTCAATCTCCTGCACTACGTGCTGCGCGCGTGGCCGTGGATTCTTGCGGCTCTCGCGGCGATCGTCGTGTTCCCGAATCTCGAGGACCCGGAAATGGGGTATCCACTCCTCATGCTTCGCTACCTGCCGGCCGGAGTACTCGGGCTCGTGGTCGCGTCCTTTGTCGCGGCTTTCATGTCCACGGTTTCCACGCAGATCAACTGGGGTGCGAGCTACGTCGTAAACGATCTGTGGGCCCGGTTCGTCGAGCCGGACGCGCCGCAGAAGCGGCTGGTGCTCATGGGTCGCCTGGCCTCGGTGCTGATGGTCCTGTGCGGTGGCGTCGCCGCGTTCTTCACCAATGACATCGGTACCGTGTTCCGGTTCGTGATTGCCATCGGAACCGGTCCGGGTGCCGTTCTCATTCTCCGCTGGTTCTGGTGGCGTGTGAACGCATGGGCGGAACTAGCCGCCATGCTGGCAGGCTTTGGGATCGCCATCGGTTCCTACCTGCCGATGTTCGGGGGACTCGATTTCGGGGCGCGTCTGACCGTGACAGCCTTCGGCTCGGGCATCATATGGATGGCCGTAATGTTTCTCACCAAGCCGGAGTCCGACGAAACACTCGACACGTTCTATCGTCGGGTTCGGCCTGGCGGCCCCGGATGGAAGCGTTCTCGGCAGCGCACGGGTCTCGAGCCGGTCACGGCACTCCGACAGGATTTGTTTCGCACGCTCGGCGCCGCCATGCTGCTGTTCGGGCTGATGTTCGCGGTCGGCGGCGCGATGCTGTACGAATGGAGGACGGCGATGCTCGCGGCTGTCGTCGGCAGTGTGGGACTCATCGCCCTGCGACGCTGGCGCTCAACGGGAGAGGTGGCGGAATAGAGGTGGTAACTCTGAGGAAGCGCCGACCCACGTCGGCCATCGCAGCCATCGCGACCATCGCGACCATCACCGGCTTCGCCGGGTGTGGCGGGACTTCCGCAGCGCCAGGATTGCTGCCGCCGGGAATCATCGGAAGTGTGCTGCCACCGATCCCGGCGGTGATCGGGCCCATCCGTCTCCACGTGGAGTATCCAGATTCTCTGCAGCGAATCACCTCCAGTGACTCCAACTTCGTATTCGGCTCCATCGGCACGGGCGACGCGACGTTGATCGTGAACGGTTACTTCGTCGACGTGAACCCCAACGGGTCCTTCCTGGCCTATCTGCCGGTTCCCCCGCCGGAGACGGGTGACACGGCTTCCTATCTGCTGGTCGCCCGACGAGGGAGCCAGGTCGATACTCTGCGTCATCCTTTTCTCGTGCCGGAGCGAGCGTTCGAGGGTGCAGCCGACGCCCCGTGGATCGATCCTGCGTCGCTTGAGGATCATGCGATCCGCTGGGCGCTGCCGGGCGACGAACTCGCGGTCACCGTGCGGGCCACGCCCGGTGCCGAGGTCTGGTTGGATGCGGGAAACCGGCGTCTGTCGATGACCGAGACCGAACAAACAGGCACCTACCGACTCGCCATGCCCGCGGAGTCGTTCTATCGGATCGCGTGTGCGCCGGAGGACTGTAACTGGGCAGCCACGGCGGACTCGCTGCGTCTTGGCGTGAGCGTCGTCGTCGGAAACGCCACGGCTCGCGGCGCCGTGGTTTTGCCGCTGCGTATTCTGAGTCCGGCTGAATTGCCCGTCGCCGAATTGCGCGAACCGGACGATCCGGCAGGGGGAGCGGACGGCGTGATCAACGCCAGGCCGGCACCGTTCGGTCCGTACCGCTGGCTGTTCCCGGATCACACGCGGGTCACGCTCGATGGTCGCGAGGGGAACCGCTGGCGGGTACGCCTGGCTCCCGGGCTGGTCGCCTGGGTCGCGGAGGAAGATCTGGAAGTGCTGCCGGCCGGAAGCCTGCCCGCGCGCAGCGACGTCGGAGACCTGCGCTTCGAAGTACGTCCGGACCGGATCGTCATGCGGACGTGGCTCGCTGCCGCCGTTCCCGTAGCGGTGACCGAACCCGACTCACACATCATCGAGCTCACGCTGTTCGGCGCGACCGGTGCGACGAATCGGATTCGCGAAGGTGCGGGCGGGCGGTTGATCGAGCGTATCGAGTGGGAGCAGCTGCCCGGTGACCGTTACCGCTTGCGCATCCATCTTGTGGAACGGGTATGGGGATACCGCACGAGCTGGGCCCCGCGTGACGACGGCGGAGTCGAGCTCCGGTTCGAGATCCGCCGTCCGCCATCCATCGATCCGATGGTTCCCCTGCGAGGCCGGCGCATCGCGATCGATCCCGGGCATCCCGCAGCCGGCGCACATGGTCCGACCGGGTATTACGAAGGTGACGCCAACCTGGAGATCGGTCGGATCCTGGCCAAGCTGGTGCGCCAATCCGGCGGCGAGCCCGTTCTGATCCGGGATGACACGCTCCCTGTCGGTCTGTACGAGCGGACGCAGAGGGCCATCGAAGCGGAGGCGGATGTCTTCGTGTCCATCCACAACAATGCCCTGCCTGACGGGGTGCAGCCTGTCGGGCGGGAAGGGACGAGCACGTACCACTACCACCCGCATTCCCATGGCCTGGCCGAGGCCGTGCAGGACGGAATGCTCGCTTCGATGAGATTGCGCGACCTCGGTGTCTATTGGGGCGATCTGGCGGTTACCCGCATGTCGTGGATGCCATCGATTCTGACGGAAGGGGCTTTCATGATGATCCCTGCCCACGAGGCAGCGCTCAAGACGCCGGAATTCCAGGAGAGATATGCGCGCGGGGTGCTGGCCGGGATCGAGGGATTCTTCCGGCAGACGGCCGAAGAAGCGCAGCTCCAGCCGTGAGGATCGACCAACTGACGACCAGCGCCCGCCCGACGCTCGGCGATGGTGCCTGGATCGCGCCGGGTGCCGTCGTGTCTGGAGACGTCGTCCTCGGCGCCGGGGCCAGCGTGTGGTACGGTTGTGTCCTGCGTGGGGATATCGCTGCGATCCGGGTCGGCGAGCGCACGAACATCCAGGATCTCACCGTGGTACACGTGGACACGGATCAGCCCTGTGAAATCGGGTCGGATGTGGGAATCGGGCATCGCGCGATTGTCCACGGATGCACGATCGGTGACGGATGCCTGATCGGGATGGGGGCGATCGTCCTGTCGCACGCCGTCGTCGGTGGGGGATCGGTGATTGGCGCTGGAGCCTTGATCCGGGAAGGTATGGTCGTGCCGCCCCGCAGTCTCGTCGTGGGCGTCCCGGGACGCGTCGTTCGGCAGGTGGATGACGACTTGGTTTCCCGCGCACGGCGCACGGTGGCTCACTATCTGGTACTGAAGGAAGCGCATCGCGCAGGCCGCTGGCAGGCCGCAGGAGACTGATTCGCACGCACCGAAGACGCCGATTGCGGGTCAGCAGGATCCGAATTCGGCGCCTGTTACAATTCAGGCCTTGACCACTACATATAGGGTTTTTATTCTAGTCGGGCCCCAAGATATTGGGGTGTGTGGCGGCGCTGGTGCCGCTCCGGACCATCCGGCCCTGTCCCGCCGGTTCGACAAACATTGCACGCAATCTCGAGGATGTTTTCAGCGGGTGTTATGCACCCGAGGGGGAGCCGTCACTTCGAAATCCGGCGCGGTGCAAGGGACAACCTTAGATTTTCGTCCCCTTCGGGGGTAGGCATAAGAGGCAGGAAGAATAGGCTAAGAAGCTCAGGAGTGCGGACCTCATGCAGTCACCAGACACGGCGATGAAGTCGGAGGCGGCCCCCACCTCCGTCGATCCCGGAACCACCCCCGCGGACCTCCCACAGCCGCGCCTGACGGATAATGCCGTAACGGTTCTCGGTAAGCGGTACCTGAAGAAGAACGACGACCTCGAGTTGAGCGAATCGCCGACCGACATGTTCTGGCGCGTGGCACGTGTGATAGCCGGGATGGACGCCGGGTACGGCGCAACCGAAGCTCAGATCGAGTCCACCGCGCGCGAGTTCTACGAAATGATGGCGCTGGGTCAGTTCGAGCCCAACAGTCCGACGCTGATGAACGCCGGGCGTCCTCTCGGTCAGCTGAGTGCGTGCTTCGTCCTTCCCGTGCCGGACAGTCTGGAAGGTATCTACGAAACACTGCGCGACATGGCCCTGATTCACCAGTCGGGCGGGGGAACCGGATTTGGCTTCTCCCGGCTGAGGCCCCAGGGAGACGTCGTAAAGTCGACCATGGGCGTCGCGAGCGGACCGGTCAGCTTCATGGAGGTTTACGATGCTTCCACGGAGGCCGTCAAGCAGGGTGGCACCCGACGCGGAGCGAACATGGGCATCCTCCGTGTCGACCACCCGGACATCCTGCACTTCATCGACTGCAAGTCCGACAAGAACAAGATCACGAACTTCAACATCTCCGTAGCCATCACGGACGATTTCATGGCCGCGATCGAGCGCAATGAACCGTACGATCTCCATAATCCACGTGGTGGAGAAGTCGTCGGTCAATTGGATGCGCGCGAAGTATTCGGCAAGGTCATCCACGGGGCGTGGCGGAACGGGGAGCCCGGCGTCTATTTCATCGACGAAGCGAACCGGTACAATCCCGTACCGCACATGGGCTCCTACGAGGCGACCAACCCGTGCGGTGAACAACCGCTGCTCCCGTACGATGTGTGCAATCTGGGTTCGGTGAACGTCGGCGCCTTCGTCGAAGACGGAAAGATCGACTGGGACTCGCTCCGCACGGCCGTCCACAAGGCGACGCACTTCCTCGATAATGTGATCGATGCGAACAAGTACCCACTACCTCCGATAGAGGAACTGTCCAAGAGGATCCGGCGCATCGGTCTTGGAGTGATGGGTTGGGCGGATATGCTCGTACAGCTCGGGGAGCCCTACGGGTCGCCGCGGTCGATCGAGCTGGGACGCGAGTTGATGCGGTTCGTCGACGAGGAATCCAAGGTCGAATCCGAGCGCCTGGCTCGGGAACGAGGCGTGTTCCCGGAGTGGGAGAAGTCCATTTGGGGTCCGGACGACAGCTGCGCACGCGACAAAGGCGGCAGCCGAATCCGACCGATGCGGCGCCTCCGCAACTGCAACATGACGACCGTGGCGCCGACCGGTACGATTTCCATCATCGCCGGTTGCTCCAGTGGCATCGAGCCATTGTTTGCGGTTGCGTTCATGCGCAATCAGGCGGGCGTCCTGATGCCCGATGTGAACCCGATGTTCGTCGAACTTGCCAGAGAGCAAGGCTGGTACTCCGACGAGCTGATGGAGCGTATCGCCACCGAGGGCCATATCCATTTCGACGAAGTTCCCGAGGACGTGCAGCAGACGTTTACGACAGCCCACGACGTGACTCCGGAGCAGCACATCCGGATGCAGGCGGCCTTCCAGCAGTACACCGACTCCGCGATCTCGAAGACGTGCAACTTTCCGAACGACGCGACGGAAGAAGATGTTCGGAGGATCTACGAGCTCGCCTACCAGCTGAAGTGCAAGGGAGTGACGGTGTACCGGGATGGTTCACGTGACGCGCAGGTACTCTCTACCGGCAAGACGGCCCGGAAGGTCGTAGCAGATGCGGGTCGCGGCACCACGGGATTCGACCAGATAGGGGACCCGGAGCTGACGGAAGCCCTCACCGCGGCGCTTGGCCGCATCGCTGACCTGGAGTCGGAGCTCGAGGAGAGCGGCAAGACAATCGCGGCGTTGGAGGGCGGTCGGATGAAGGCCCCGCTGGTCCGATCGCGGCCAGCTGAGCTCCGGGGTGTCACCCGCAAGATCGACTCACCCCTCGGCGACATGTACGTGACGATCAACGAAGACCAGGAAGGCCGCCCATTCGAGGCGTTCGTCGCACTGGGCAAGGCGGGCGGACCGGCCATGGCCGATGCCGAGGCGATCGGCCGACTGATCAGCCTGGCTCTCAGGAGCGGAATCTCACTCCGCGCGATTCACAAGCAGCTGCGCGGGATCAGTTCGGACCGCGCCGTGGGCATGGGCCCCAACAAGGTTCTGTCCAGCCCGGATGCGATCGCCCAGGTCATCGAGAGGCATCTCGAGGAAAAGGAAGGGATCCAGCAGTCGCTCCCGATCCCGGACCCCGGTGCCGCGAAGGTCACCAACGGTGGCACCCAGACCGCCCACAAACCGGTCATCCACCGGTTCGAAGAGCAGGCGGCGCTTACGTTTATCGGTACCTGTCCGGATTGCGGTTCCGGACTCGAGTTCGCCGAGGGTTGCGTGAAATGCCACGCCTGCGGGTACAGCGAGTGCGGTTGAGACAGGCCAGCTCGCCTTAGATTCCGGGCACGAACGCGACGATCCTCAGCGGTCCGCCGCTCCCGCCCTCGATCTTCATGGGCAGGGCCACGACGAAACTGCCGCTCGCCGGAAGTTGGTCCAGGTTGGCTACGTTTTCGATTCCCGCGACGTTGTCCGAGTTCAGTATGACGTGTGCTCGGAAATCGGCCGACTGCCCGTAGTCCAGGCTCGGCGTGTCGAGACCGAGCGCGACGATGTCCCGGTTGTCGACCAGCCATTGCGCGGCCTCCGGGTCGAGGCCCGGGAAATGCAACTCGGGAACCGCGTCCGGCCCGGTGAGGTCGGTTCCGAGGTAAGAGGCTCTGTCGCCATATCGTGCGCCCCATCCCGTCCTCAGCAGCAGGATCCCTCCGCTCGGCATCGGGCCGTGTGCGGCCTCCCACGCCTCGAGATCCGCGACGGAAACGAGATAGTCCGGGTGCGCCCGGTCCGACACGTCAACGACAACAGCAGGTCCGATCAGTGCCGACAACGGAATCTCGTCGGTCGTCCGCCGCCCCTCGGCGAAGTGGATCGGCGCGTCGAGGTGTGTGCCCCCGTGCTCGGCCGCCGAGTACCGGTAGGACGAATAGAACCAACCCCCGTCCGTCGGACCGTAGGCCAGCTCCTGAAGGACGAACCCGAGCGTGTCCGTCGGCCAGTAGATGCTCGACGCTGAAAACGAATGCGTCAGGTCGACCCAGCGGCCCGCGGTTTCATCGAACACCGACGAGACATCTGATATGTCGGCCAACTCGGACGTGGCCGGCCGGCAGCCGACGAGGGCCAGCAGCAGAAACATCGCAACCCGGCGAACCATGGTCATCTCCGGCAAAAGTGAAAAGAAAACGTATACCTGGTCACTCCCGGCAGCGACACTTGAACCTCGAAGCGTCTCAGGGAGCCGACTTGCCCATGAGCAATCCCAGCGATTATTTCTCCTCACTACCTGAGTGCATGTCGCCGCGATTCATGCTACCTGGAGGGGAACGATCATGAGAAGGACAGCCCTGTTCGGTTCCGGTCTGCTGCTCGCATTCGGCGCTGTCGGCTGTCAGGATCAAGTCACGGAACCCGGCCCCCCGACCGTGACGGTCGGCGACTTGGTCACTCCCGGCCAGATGTCGGCCGTGGTCTCGGATCTCGATGTCTCGCTTCCTACCGGCCTCGACCGCGACGGCGCGCGCACGCGTCTCCTCGAAACCGGGCTGACCGAGTCCCACTTCGCAAACGCCGTGGACCGGGCGATCAACCCCGGCGAGTTCCAGTGCCCACCCTCGACCGCCGTGATCGATTTTTTCCTGGACGAGTTCTTCGAGTTCGTGTTCGGAGAACCCGACCTGTTCAATCTGCTGTTCTTCGGCCTGCTGGCCGATCTGATCCCGCAGTTCGAAGCCCTGCTGCTCCAGGACGGGTCGTTGCCGCAGGAATTCGGATACGACGGCCAGTTCACCCAAGTCATGCGGAAGACAGACAGGGACGTGAGGCGCTTCTGGGACATCAACTCCGATGACATCCTCCTGCTCGCCATGAAGGGAACGATGCTGCAGGATCCCGAGCGCGTATCGCTGACCTACCAGGTGGCTTTCGGCGAATCAGAGGCCACTGCCGATTTCTTCGCGTCCCTCATCCTCGACGCGCTCTCCGAGTCGGAGATACTCGACGGCGGGAACCACGTGCTGTTCAGCTTCAACGCCTTCGCGTTCAGCAATCCGGGTTCCGGAATCTCCGACCGGATCGTGATGGGCGACGCCATACTCGAGGCCTACGAGGCGCTCGGGTTCGGAGACGTCGCGCCGCAGGCGATATATTCACACGAGTTCGCGCATCACATACAGTTCGAGAATGACTATTTCAGCGATCCGATCCCCACGACGGATCCCGGAGGTCCGAACGCCGCGGAAGCGACCCGCTACACGGAACTGATGGCCGACGCGATGTCCGCGTACTACCTGACGCATGCCCGGGGCGGCACGCTGCGACAGCGGCGCGTCGAGCAGTTCCTCGAAGTGTTCTTCGAACTCGGTGACTGCGGGTTCTCGGATCCCGGCCACCACGGCACGCCCGCCCAGCGGATGCGCGCAGCACAGTTCGGATTTCGTGTGGCAGATCTCGCCCAGAAGCAGGGGCACATCCTGAGTTCCCAGGAGTTCCACGATCTCTTCGTCGCGAACTACCTCGACCTGGTCGCGCCGGACGCTTTCTGATCTACCCGCCCGGCGCGGTCTCGAACGGGACCGCGCCGAGCGACGCTCCCTACATGTCCGGAAAGTCCGCCGTCGGTCCGTAGGTCTGCGGAACCGGTATGTCGAGCATCCTCAAGTACACGGTGAGTTGGCCTCGGTGATGGATCAGGTGATCCAGGATGAACTCCTGGAGTACCGCGATCTTCGGCATCGAGAAGCGCTGTTCACCGCCGACGAGCAAGGTCCACGATCCCATGAATCCTTCGTCGGTCGTACCGGCGATGGTCGCACGCGCAGCGGCCGTTAGTTCGTCAAACACGGACACCATTTCCCCGGAGGATCCGTACTCGGGCTGCGGAGGCGGGCCATCCCCGTCCAGCGGCGCGACATCCAGCGAATCCTGCGCCAGCGTGGGCATCGTCCATCCGGACAGGTTTGCCAGGTGGCTGCCGAGCTCGCCGACGGTCCACGACTTGTCGTGGGGCTTCCAACCGAGGCGGTCGTCAGGTATCGCGGCAAGGTGCTGCCGCGTGTTCGCTACGATCTGGTCGAAACGCGGAAGTAGATTGGCGGCCATGGACATCGATCATTCCTTTCGCAGGGGCCAGTTTTACGGGGTGACCGACAATGCCGAGGACAAGATACGCGGATGGACCGACCTTGGCCCCCATCTTGCTTCACTTCCCTCGAGGGATCCTGTGCATCTTCTGGACGTACGATCGTCGTACAGGACAGAAGGGCGGGATTCGCCCGGAGATCCATGGCAGAAGGTGACATCGTGCGCAAACTCATCGTTCTATCGGCCCTGTTCGCAGGCGTCAGTGCGTTCATGGTCATTCAGGGGCTTCGCATGCCGGGCCGGTCGTTTGCGCATCCCGCGGGTGCCGAACATCAGTTCACCGGCGACGCGGGCAGCTGGTTCCAGGCCACGAAGCCTTACTGCAACAGCGTCGAAGCCGAGACGCGACAGCAGTGGTATCCGCCGCCGGCGGGTCTGGAAGGAACGGGGTACAGTGCGGCCTGCTATGCGCTCGCGGGAAAAATCGACAGGGCTCGCGAGCTGATCCTCGAACTGAAGGCGGACGACCGCTGGAAAGCTGCGGGCATCGTTTTCGGGGTGGGCCATCCCGTAGCCGACGCCGGGGATGACCTGTCGGCGGGCCCGATCATGGAGCTCGTCGTCGAGTTCTGGCCCAATCATTACATGGCGCTGTATCACGCAGGCATCTCTTCGTATCAGCTCGGAGAACAGGCGGCGGCCAAGCAGTACCTCGAAGACTTCCTCCGGCATTACGACCAGAACGACGGCTGGACGACCAACGCCCGGTTCGTTCTGGATCAAATTCGCTGAGCCGTCAGAACGTGACCCACCTGGCGGCGGACCACGTCCTCGCTGACCGGTACCGAATCGAGGAAGAGATTGGCCGTGGCGGTTACTCCGTCGTGTATCGGGCGAGGGACCTGACGCTCGATTCGCCGGTAGCCATCAAGCTGCTTGTGCCGCCCCCCACCGCCGAGGCAGTTGCCAAAGAGAGAATGCGCAGGGAGGCGCTCGTAGCCCGCGGTCTCTCACACCCGAACGTCGTCCAGCTTCATGATTTCGTCGACCGGGACGGACGGACATTCCTCGTGATGGAATTCGTTGACGGGCCCGACCTGGCCCGACGCGTAGCTCACCAGGGACGCTTGACGGCAGACGGAACCGTTCGGATCGGCCTGGATATCTCGGCGGCACTCCAGGCTGCCCATGCGATGGGCGTGCTGCATCGTGACGTGAAGCCACAGAACGTGCTCCTCGGCGGGAACGGCAGAGCGCGACTGGCGGACTTCGGATCGGCCCGCGTAACGGACATGAGCACGGTGACCCGGACCGGCGGCCTGGTGGGCACGATCGCGTACACGGCTCCCGAGATCCTGGCCGGTGAACGCGGAGATGCGAGGTCGGATCTGTATGGTCTGGGAACTACCCTGTACTTCGCGTTGACGGGAATGCTGCCCAACCAGAAGTCGGCTCACCTGCCGCCGAGTCCATCACCGGTGGGCTTTCGGCCACGATCACAGTGCCCGGATATCCCGGCGTGGCTGGACGACGTAACCGCGACCCTGACGCGTGAAGATCCGGGACAGCGGTTTCCCACGGCCGGTACTCTGTCAGAAGTGCTGGAATCGGGTGGTGACGTCTCATCCGGCTTCCTCAGTTCTGCGGGCCGACGCGTCTGCCTGTTGTGCGGTGCCGCCGATCCATTCGGCCTTGGACTATGCGGCTCTTGCCTGGGACCAGGATCACACGACCGTCGGCCGGCCAATGAACGACTGTTGTTCCTCGAACGCGGTGACGACCGGAATCACCGTCAGGACATAGCCGACCAGCTGTCGGACATCGTGGGTGACGACCGATCGCAGTCCGATGTCAGTGCCGCGTTGTGTGGGGATCTGCCGCTTGCCCGAGTGCCGGCAGCCGTGGCGGACCGGGCCGCCCGTCGCTTGCGAGAGTCTGGCCTCCCGATCCGCATCACGCACCCTGCGCGTGTCGGAGCGCGGCTGTCCCCGACCATGGGGGCGGTACTCGGAACTGCCATCGCAACGGGGTTCGCTGCAGGTTTCGTTGCATCACCCGCCATGTTGCTCATCACGCCGCTGTTCGCGGCAACCGTGATCTGGGCCGTGCTGCGCCGCCAGGACCCCGCGCTGCTGTCTGCCAACACGACGTCGTCCCTCCCCGTCGATGCCGAGACTGTGGCCAGGGCCGCTCTGGCGGACATGCCAGAGGGTGCGGCCCGTCGTCTGCTTGCTGACTTCGTCCGGATGGCCCGCGAACTTCGCGCGGTGACCCCGGACTTGCAGCCGGACGGCGTGTTCACCGAATTGCTGCGTGGAGCGAGCCACCTGGCCCGGGACCTGGCGGGTCTGGACGAGAGTTTGGGAGTGCTCGAGCGGCAGGCAGGAAACGAAACCTCCCAGCCCGCCTGGATGGAAGCGCACGCCAGAGTCTCTCGCATGCGCGACCGGCTCGTTCAGAGGCTGCTGGATGCGCTGGCGGCGATGGCCCGGGCGAGAGCGGCCGGGTCCGTTGCTCCGGGTGAAGAGGAAAGAGTCCTCACCGAAATGGTCCGCGACATCGAGCGAGATGCGGAAGTGCAGGCGGAGGCACGGCAGGAACTGGACGCTCTGCTGGCCTGACGTCTTGCCGGCTCGATGGTCGGCTGTTCCGTTGCCTGTCAGACGCGGTGACGCTGGCCGCACGCCGTCTCCTGTGATCTCGGGACACCCCGATCGAACTACTCTACGTATTCCTGTTAGCCCTGCTGACGGCAGCCGCGACCGGTCTCGGCGCCCTGCCGTTCCTGTGGGTGCCCAAACCCGGGCGCTATTGGCTCGGGTACGGAAACGCTGCCGCGGCTGGCCTCATGCTGGCCGCCTCGGGCCAGCTCGTGTACGAGGGCTGGCACCAGAGTCCCGGCCGGCTCGGCGCCGGCCTGGTCGCCGGCCTGCTGTTCATCGCGGCCAGCCGCTGGCTGCTCGGTCGGTTCGACGGCGTGCGCGTGGGAGATCTCCGGGGTGCCGACGCCAGAAAGAGCCTGCTGATCGTCGGCGTGATGACGATTCACTCCGTGGCCGAGGGCGTAGGAATCGGAGTGTCGTTCGGCGGTGGGGCCGAACTCGGTCTGTTCATCTCGCTGGCTATCGCCGTCCACAACATTCCAGAAGGCCTGGCGATCTCGCTCGTGCTCGTCCCGCGAGGCGTCTCCGTCTGGAAGGCGGGCGCGTGGAGCTTCTTCTCCAGCATTCCCCAGCCGCTCCTTGCCGTACCCGCGTTTCTGTTCGTTCTCCAGTTTCGAGACTACCTCGCCGCAGGGTTCGGCTTCGCCGCCGGCGCGATGGGCTGGATGGTCCTCCGCGAGTTGATTCCGGAGGCGAGAAAGGAAACGAGGTCCACCTGGCGACCCCTGGTCGTGGCGGCCGCCGCAGCTGCGGTGCTGGGTGTCCTGCAGGCGTTGCTGCGAGCATGAGGGCGAGCGTCGCCGGTTGCGACCACCTGGATCAGTCCTTGCCGAGATACCCCTCGGTCAACGGGCGATCGGGGCCCTCGGCCTCCCACATGATGGAAACGACCCACCACCGTTCGCCGTCCCACATCAGTTGAAAGCTGTTGATTCCTCGCATGAAGGTGGTTCCCGCCTCCATGTCCGCCTCGGTTCGGTAGGAATTGTAGGTGCTGAACGCATGGGCGATATCCTCCCACTGCTCTGTCACCCGGTGTTCTTCCTGTTCGAAGAACCCGTTGGCCACGAGCTGAGCGCCAGCCGCCTCGATGTATTGATCCGGAGACCACACGATGTACGCGTGCGTTCCGTCAGGTCTGTACCCTGTCGGTATCAGCCGGGCCTCGGGAATAAACAGCGACCGGAACCGATCCCAGTCACGCTCTTCGCCCGCCTCACCCGATATCACGGTGTACACGGCCGTCAGGATCGCATCGATCGACTCGACGTCGGCGGGATTCGCTTTCGGGGCCGAAGCCTCGACCTCTGCGCCCGCCTCCCCGTCCTGCGCCTGCAGGGCGGACGGCACGCTACACGCCACGGCCGCGAGCAGTGCCCCGACCCCACCCATCCTCACCCACACACCCGGCACTCCATGCATCACACAACCTCCTGCTGGAAGGACCCGTCGACGCCTTCGTCCGCGTCGCCGGCTACAGGATACCTGTCGGGGCAACGAAGGGTCCACCGTACTTGACCCACAACATCTGGTGGGTGTATCATGTCCGTACCCCAAGATATTGCGGTTGGCGTGGAAAAACGGGCCGAATTTGGTGGATTTCGAGGGGATTGGTGGGGAGAATTCGACCGTTCGCGACGTTGATCGCGTCGTTAGTGACCCGTCAGGATTGAGGTTACGGTGACGGCGCGGAGGTACATAGGCGGACCCAAAGATTGTCCACGCGGAGTGCGGGCGGCGCGCGACTAAGGAGGCACCAGATGTTTGGGCTTCGAGGTCCGGGAGTTGAAACGGTCGGATCGGGAGGCGCCGGTTGGCGCCCGGCGCTGACCACCCGATGGCTCAAGGATGCGGTGTTTGCCCACCGATTGGCGTTCGAGCGTGAGATGCGCCGAGATCGCAGAGGTCTCGAGCGCCGGTTCAAGGCGTACCTGAAGAAGGAACATGCCCGACACGACTGAGCGCGCTCAACAGCGAAGCGGGTAACGCGCGCCAGCCGACTACCGTCTCACCAGCCGGCGGCAGGAGGGCAGCAGAGAGGCCCCGGAGAACCGGGGCCTCTCTGCATGGTACTCGTATTGGCTGGCGTTTGCTGGAACGTGACCACAGGGCCCCGTACTTTCGGTCGTCCGGACGGAGCAGCACAGCTTTCCGAGTCAGAGCGTCAGGTGGCACCAGGATGACCCACCCTGAAATCCGGTTGAACAGGCCCGCGCGTCGATCGACGGTAACGGCTTACGTCGGGAATGTGCCCATTGGCGGCGACCATCCGGTCGTCGTCCAGTCGATGACGAGCACGGACACGGCGGACATAGAGGCTACGACGGCTCAGGTGCTGTCGCTGGTCGAGGCGGGCAGTGAGCTGGTTCGGGTCACGGTGAATACACCGGCTGCCGCCCGTGCCGTCCCCGAGATCGTCGCCCGGCTGGACGCCCATGGCGTCACCGTGCCGCTCATCGGCGACTTCCACTTCAACGGACACCTCCTGCTGCCGGGCAACGTCGACTGCGCCGCGGCGCTCGCCAAGTACCGCATCAACCCGGGCAACGTTGGCAGCAAGCGCTGGGACGAAAACTTCGCGCGCATCATCGAGTGTGCGATCGAGCATGGGAAGCCGGTTCGAATCGGCGTCAACTGGGGCTCTCTCGACCAGGTCCTGCTCACCCGCATGATGGACGAAAACGCGGCGCTGACGAAACCGCGTGAGGCGCATGAGGTCACGATGGCGGCCATGGTCGAGAGCGCCCTTCGTTCGGCCCGGGCGGCAGAGAGGATTGGCCTGCCTCACGACAGAATCATCCTGAGTGCCAAGGTGTCGGGCGTCCGCGATCTCGTGGCTGTCTATCGCTCACTGGCACCGCTGTGCGACTACCCGCTGCATCTCGGCCTGACCGAAGCGGGGATGGGTCGCAAAGGGACGGTTGCGAGTTCGGCGGGGTTGGCGATGCTGCTGTTTGAAGGCATCGGGGATACGATTCGCGTCTCGCTCACGCCGATGCCGGGCGGCGACCGAACGGAAGAGGTCAGGGTCGCACGGCAGATCCTGCAGTCACTGGGTATTCGCAGCTTCGAGCCGCAGGTTACTGCCTGCCCGGGTTGCGGCAGAACGACCAGCACGTTTTTTCAGGAAATGGCGCTCGACATTCAGACATTTCTCCGGGAGCGCATGCCCGAATGGCGGTCGACACACCCCGGTGTCGAGTCGCTCTCCGTGGCGGTGATGGGGTGCGTGGTAAACGGCCCCGGGGAGTCCCGGCACGCCGACATCGGTATCTCGCTTCCAGGCACATCCGAGGAGCCCATCGCCCCGGTGTTCGTCGACGGTGAACCGGCCATGACGCTGAGAGGTGGCGACATCGTCGAGCAGTTCATCGCGATCCTCGAGGACTACGTCGCGCGCCGATATGGAGGAGATACCGCGCAGGTGAACTGAGCCGATCAGGCGGTCGCGAACTCTTCGACGCCTGCTCGATCGGCACGAACGAGTTCGCCTCTCGCCGCCAGGTGCCGCATCATCGCCAGCGTCTCCCGCAGGAACACGATGCGCAACGGACCCTCGCGCGCCTGCGGGTACAGGGTCCCGAGTACCTCGTGGGCCGTCTGCCCGCCGCCTGCCACCGCGCCGGCAATGCGCTCGAGCCGGCGGTTGATCGACGCTTCGGTCTCATTCAGCCATGCGCCCGGGTTGTGCATCGTCTCCATGTGACTCGAGCAGATCCGGGCGGGCTCCCTTTCTCGGGCCGCGCGGATCGAAGCCACGTACGCGCCAAGGCTGTCGAAGTCGGGGTCGGAAACGATCAGCGGCGTCTTCCACTTGAACAGGAATTGATCACCGGCAAGCAGCGTCCGCGTTACCGTGTCGAACAGCAGGAGATGTCCGGGGGCGTGTCCCTCCGCCAACAACCATTCCCAACCCTCGGGCGCCGGCAGTCTTCCAGCCTCCCCCGTCAGCGTTCGATCGACCGGGAGGTCTGCGAACGGTGTTCCGTGGACGGGCTCGCCGGCCGGAGCCAGAGCGCCGATTTCGGTGTCCGGTACTCCCATGCGCCGCAGGGCTTCGGGGCCACGGCTGGACCGCGGGCGGACTGCTCGCATCTCCTCGATTGCGCGGGCATGAACCGTGAGCTGCGGGGGTCGATATCTCAGCAGGCCGCCGGCATGGTCCAGGTGGGTGTGCGACAGGACGACCGGCATCGATTCCAGTACGAAACCAGCCGCCGAGAGTTTGTCGCGCAACGCGGCTTCGCACTCCGGCGTGTCGGCCCCCGTGTCCAGCAGCCACGGGGACTCTTCGGGACCCATCACGAAGACGCACGTAACACCCGGAACAAACGGATCGGGGAGCGGAATCCGTATGCACCCTTCCGCAATGCCCACAGGTCCAGACG
>Ga0224512_10001189_pt1 | contig 25673 bp, 24 predicted proteins | sample SF_May12_sed_USG_4_FD_169103 | JGI IMG/M metagenome (GOLD analysis project Ga0224512, IMG submission 169103) | Sediment microbial communities from San Francisco Bay, California, United States - SF_May12_sed_USGS_13 | ecosystem: Environmental > Aquatic > Marine > Sediment | place: USA... | reverse complement strand
CAGCCTGCTGGTCTGGGCGAGTGGCACGCCCCTGGTCTGGCAGCCCGCCGGCTTGTGGCTGCTGGCCGCGACCGGCATCGGCATCATGGTCGCTACCCTGCTGCTCTACTGGGGGCTGGCGCGCGGCCCGGTTACCGTGGTGGCGCCCATCGTGGGCTCCTACCCGGCGCTCAACGTGGTCCTTGCCCTAGTCCTGGGCGTGCGCCCGACGACGCTGCAGTGGGCCGCCATGGCCGCGGTCCTGACCGGGGTCGTCCTGGTCGCGGTGGCTGCCCGCGCCTTCGAGGACGGCACGACCTACACCCGCCGGGATCTGAGGAAAACGGTGCTGATCGCGCTGAGCTCCTCGGTCAGCTTCGCCTTCGCCGTGGCTGCGGCCCAGGGTGCCACCGCCGTCTACGGCGAGCTGCAGACCGTCTGGGCCGCCCGCTGGGTCAGCCTGGCCGCGGTCGCCCTGCTGCTCGCCCTGCGTCGACGCCGGCCCGCCATTCCGGGCCGCTGGTGGCCAATCCTGGTGCTCCAGGGCCTGCTCGACGGCGGCGCCTACCTGGCCCTGGTGGCCGGCAGCGAGGGCCCTGGCTCGGCCATCACCGTGGTTGTCGCCTCGGGCTTCGGCGCGGTCACCGTGCTGCTCGCCCGGGTCTTCCTGCGCGAGGCCATGACCTGGGGCCAGTGGGCCGGTGTGGCCCTGGTCGTCGTCGGCGTCGCCGTGCTCTCGGGCCAATAAAAAGTCTGGCGCATCTTTGGTCCTCTTTGTGGCAAAGGCCGTTCCGGTGCTAAGCTGAACTTATGGTGATCCGCGCCGTGCTGCTCGACCTGGAGGGGGTGCTCTACCAGGAGAACGCGCCGATCCCGGGCGCGCTGGACGCCGTGCGCGCGCTCGATGCCAGGGGCCTGGGGCTGCGCTACGTTACCAACACCACGACCACCTCGCGCGCCGGGGTCGCCGGTCGCCTCGCCGGGGTCGGCCTCGACGTCGATCCGGCGGCGCTGTTCACGCCGCTCGCGGCGGCCCGGGGCCTGCTCGCGCGCTGGGGCGCCCGGCGCATCCACTTGGCCGCCCCGCCCGAGACGGTGGCGGACTTCGCCGGCCTCGAGCTCGCCGACACCGGGCCGGTCGACGCCGTGGTCATGGGCGACCTCTACAAGGCCTACGACTGGGACAAGCTCGACTTCCTCTTCGGCCTGGTGCGCGAGGGCGCCCGGCTCATCGCGCTGCACAAGAACCGCTTCTGCCGGCGCGGCGACGCGATCGGCCTCGACGCCGGGCCCTTCGTCGCCGCGGTGGAATATGCCGCCGGCGTCGCGGCCGTGGTGGTCGGCAAGCCCTCCGCCGAGTTCTTCAAGCTCGCCCTCGACGACCTGGGCGTCGCGCCCGCCGAGGCGGTCATGGTCGGCGACGATATCGAGGCCGACATCGGCGGGGCCCAGGCCGCGGGTCTCAGGGCGGTCCAGGTCGAGACCGGCAAGTACACGCCCGCCGACCGCGATCACCCGCGCGTCACCCCCGACCTGCGCATCGCCTCGATCGCCGACCTGCCGGCAGCGCTCGAGGGGCTCGGCTGACCGTGGCGGACCATCGCCGGAGGGAGGCCGGGAGGGAGGCCATATGAGCAACCGGGGCGAAGACGGCTACTTTCCGCTCTGTCTGGTTTGCGGTATGGGCAACGTCGGCCGCGTCGTCTGCCTCGATCCGACCTGCCACGAGAAGCACCAGGGCCAGGCCATCGAGGACTCGCGCGAGAAATACCTGGAGGAGGCAGGCCACGCCTGGCAGCTTTGCCAGCTCTGCGACAGCTTGGTCCGCTCCGACGGCGGAGCCTTCGGCACCTACGCGCTCTGCGTCGGCTGCTGGAACCGTTTCGCCCGCGCGGGGCAGCCGCCGCCCACCGGCCCCTGGGCGCGCTTTCGCGCCCCTTTTGGTCTATACTGCCTGCCAGACGACTTCGGAGACCGACCATGACCGCGACCTTCAAGGTGGCCTGCGTGCAGAACGGCGCGACGGCCGACATGGACGCCAGCCTCGCCGAGGCGACGGCGCTCGCCCGCGCGGCCCGCGCCGAGGGCGCCGAGCTGATCTGCCTGCCCGAGTACGTCTCCTGCCTCGAGGTGATCGACGACCTGCTGATCTCGACGCCCCATGCCGAGGCGGCGCATCCGGCCCTGCCGCGCTTCGCGGCCCTGGCGCGCGAGCTGGGGGCCTGGCTGCTCGTGGGCTCGCTCGCGGTCACGGTGGAGAGCGGCAAGGTGGTGAACCGCTCCTACCTGCTGGACCAGGAGGGACGCATCACCGCCCGCTACGACAAGATCCACCTCTTCGACGTCCAGCTCGGCGGCGGCGAGGTCTACAGGGAATCCGCCACGGTCGAGCCGGGCGACCGGGCCGTGCTGGCCGAGACCCCCTGGGGACCCCTCGGCATGACGGTCTGCTACGACCTGCGCTTTCCCCAGCTCTACCACGCGCTGGCCAAGGCCGGCGCGCTCTACCTGGCGGTCCCGGCGGCCTTCACCAAGACCACCGGCCAGGCCCACTGGCATGTGCTGCAGCGCGCCCGGGCCATCGAGACCGGCTGCTACGTCTTCGCGCCCTGCCAGTACGGCGACCACGGCGTCGGCAAGGCCAGCTTCGGCCACTCGCTCATCGTCGACCCCTGGGGTCGCGTCCTGGCCGACGGCGGCGAGGGCCCCGGTGTCATCACCGCGGAGGTCGATCCGGCCGCGGTCGCCGAGGCGCGCCGCAAGATCCCGGCCCTCGAGCACGCACGCCCCTTCGCCCCGCCGGTCCCTCCGGCCCGGGTCGCCGCGGCGTCCTAGGCGCGTGACGCTCGACGCGCCGATCGAGGCCATCTCGCTGGCGCAGGCATCGCTTCGGCCACTTGCTCCGGATGACGCCGAAGCGCTCCTCGAGATCTTCTCCGATCCCGAGACCATGCGCCACTTCGGCAAGCCACAGGAAACCTTGGCCGAAACCCGGGACATGCTGGCCGAGCTCGACGTCGAGATGCCGGATAACAAGTGGCACCGCCTCTGGAGCATCGTGCCCCAGGATGAACCAGGGGGCGAAATCCGGTGCCGCGGCTGGGTCGGCCTGATGAACCGCATCCCCGACCAGGACAACGCGGAGTTCAGTATCATCCTGCACCCGGCCCGGCGAGGCCGTGGTCTGGCCCGTGCCGCCGCCCGCGGCGCGCTCGGATACGGCTTCGGCGTCTGGGGCCTGCACCGGGTCTACGCCACCGTGGTGCCCGCGAACGGTCCCTCCGTCAGGCTGCTCGAGTCCCTCGGCTTCCGCCTCGAAGGCCGCCTGCGCGAGGCCTTCCACGCCGCCGACGGATACCATGACGACTTGCTCTACGCCCTGCTCGGGCGCGAGTTCGAAACCCAAGGAGGGGCCTCATGATCTCCCACCTCTCACTCGGCACGAACGACCTGGAGCGTGCGGCGGCGTTCTACGACGCCGTTCTGCCGACCTTGGGCTACAAGCGGGTCCTCACCCGCGACGACTGCGTCGCCTACGGCGACCGCTATCCGGCCTTCTGGATAGTCCGCCCGCTCGACGAGAGCCGGCCGGCGGCGCCCGGCAACGGCACCCATGTCGCCTTCCATGCCCGGACCCGGGACATGGTCCACGCCTTCCATGCTGCTGCGTTGAAAGCCGGCGCCCGGGACAACGGCGCCCCCGGCCCGCGCCCCGAGTATGGCGAGCTCTATTACGGCGCCTTCGTCATCGATCCCGACGGCCACAAGATCGAGGCCGAGTGCTACGGCGCCGGCTAGCGCGCTGCTTCTTGATTCCGGACCGACTGGACCAATATTCTATAAATCCGCAATCTTCCTAGGCTTATTCGCCCATGGCCCGACCCCGCGAATTCGACACCGAGGAGGCCCTCGAGCAGGCCCTGCAGGTCTTCTGGACCAAGGGCTACGAGGCCGCCTCGCTGTGCGACCTGATCGCCGCCATGGGCATCAGCAAGAGCAGCTTCTACGAAACCTTCGGCTCCAAGCACGCGCTCTTCCTCACGGTGCTCGACCGCTACAACGACAAGGTGGCCGGCTGCCAGGCCGAGCAGCTGATCGAAGCGGCGGGCAGCGTCAAGGCGGGCATCGCCACGGTCTTCGAGGACCTGATCGAGCGCATGGCGGACGGCGGCGACCGGCGCGGCTGTTTCCTCAACAACTGTGCCGTCGAGATCGCGCCGCACGACCCGGCCGCCGCGGCCAAGGTCTCGGTCGGCCTGGGCCGCATGGAGGCAAGCTTTCTCGCCGCCATCGAGGAGGGCCAGGCCAGGGGCGAGATCCCCGCGCGCCACAGCGCCGCCGCCCTGGCGCGCTACCTGACCGGCGCCCTCAACGGCCTCATGGTCCTGGCCAAGGGCGGGCGCAACCGTCTGGCGCTCAAGGAAGTGGCCGGCATCGCCCTGGCGGCACTTGACTAAAAAAATTTCCTTGATTCAGGACCGATCGGTCCTGAATGAGCCTGACCCCACGGCTCTACGAGAGGGAGACTGCTCCGATGGCGACCACCACGCAAACGTCCGACCGACAAGCCGCGACCGCGGCGCCGGATCTCTTCACCCCCGTCGACCTGGGTGCCCTCGCGCTCGAGAACCGCATCGTCATGGCGCCGCTGACCCGCAACCGTGCCGGGCCTGGCAACGTGCCCCAGGCGCTCAACGCCGAGTACTACGTCCAGCGCGCGTCGGCCGGCCTGATCGTCACCGAGGCGACCCAGGTCTCGCCCCAGGGTGTCGGCTACCCGGGTACGCCGGGCATCCATTCCGCGGAGCAGGTCGAGGGCTGGCGGCGGGTGACCGAGGCCGTGCATGACAAGGGCGGACGCATCGTGCTGCAGCTCTGGCATGTCGGGCGCATCTCGCACCCCTCGCTGCAGCCCGGCGGCGCGCTGCCCGTGGCGCCTTCGGCGCTAAAGCCCGAGGGCGAGGTCTTCACCCACGAGGGGCCGCAGCCCTTCGTCACCCCGCGCGCGCTGGAAACCGCGGAGATTCCCGGCATCGTGGCGCAGTACCGCGCGGCCGCCGAGAACGCGCTTGCCGCGGGCTTCGACGGCGTCGAGGTCCACGCCGCCAACGGCTACCTGCTGGACCAGTTCCTGCGCGACGGCAGCAACCACCGCCGGGACGCTTACGGCGGCCCGGTCGAGAACCGCGCCCGCCTGATCTTCGAGGTGCTCGATGCCGTGGTCGAGGTCTGGGGCGCCGGACGGGTCGGCCTGCGGCTCTCGCCGGTCAACAGCTTCAACTCCATGACCGACAACGACCCCGACGCCACCTTCGGTTACGTGGCCGGGCGGCTGAATCGCTACGGCCTCGCCTACCTCCACGTTGTCGAGACCGACATGGCCGGTGCGGCCGGGCCGCGGGGCTATGACCGCGACGCCCTGCGCCGCGCCTTCAAGGGCCCCTACATGGCCAACGGCGGCTACGGCCGGGACAGCGCCACGCAAGCGCTGGCGCGCGGCGCCGCGGACCCGGTCGCCTTCGGCCAGCCCTTCATCGCCAACCCCGACTTGGTCGAGCGCTTTTCCCGCAACGCCCCGCTCAACGCGCCGGACCCCGCCAGCTTCTATGGCGGCGACGCCAAGGGCTACACCGACTATCCCAGCCTCGCGGCCTCCCAGGCCGCCTGAGGAAACAGGAGACCCCGACATGATCGATCTCTACTTCTGGACCACCCCCAACGGCTACAAGCCGCTCTTGTTCCTCGAGGAGGCCGGGCTCGACTACCGGCTGCGCCCGGTCAACATCTCCAAGGGCGAGCAGTTCGACCCGGATTTCCTCAGGATCTCGCCCAATAACCGCATTCCGGCCCTGGTCGACCACGACCCGGCCGAAGGCGACCGGCCGGTCTCGGTCTTCGAGTCGGGTGCCATCCTGCTCTATCTGGCGGAGAAGACCGGCAGGTTCCTGCCGGCCGACCTCGCCGGCCGCACGGAGGCCCTGCAGTGGCTGTTCTGGCAGATGGGCGGCCTCGGTCCCATGGCCGGCCAGAACCATCACTTCGTGCAGTACGCGCCGGAGAAGATTCCCTACGCCATCGAGCGCTACGTCAAGGAGACGGCCCGGCTCTACGGCGTGCTCGACCGGCGCCTCGCCGACCGGGCCTTCGTCGCCGGCGACGGCTACTCCATCGCCGACATGGCGATCTATCCCTGGATCGTGCCGCACAGGAACCAGCGGCAGGACCTCGCCGACTTCCCCAAGCTCAAGCGCTGGTTCGCGGCGGTCAAGGCGCGTCCCGCCACGGCCCGCGCCTACGACAAGGGCCGCGCCCTCAACACCGCGCCCACGGTGAGCGAGGACGCCAAGAAGATCCTGTTCGGCCAGACCGCCCCGCAGGCGGCCTGAACCCTCCAGGTTCCGGCGGCGCGCCGTGAGCTGCCGCCGGGCCGCTTATCAGAGTCTGGCCGCCACCAGGACTTCCGAGCTGATGCCGAAGCGCTGGACGACCTCGTGGTGGCGGATCCGCCACCCGCCCTCCGACAGGTAGCGCCGCACCTCCACGGGGCGGCAGCCCCCGACCAGCTTCGGGTTGAGCCTGTGCACTGCCTGCCAGGTGCCCATGACGAGGCGGGCCGGGACCGAACGGCCCGGCGTCAGACCGGTCGTGCACAGCAGGCCGCTCGGCACTAGCACGCGCCGGGCCTCGGCGATAAGGGCCCGGATGTCGTCGTCGCTCAGCAGGTCGAGGACGTAGCAGGCGATGAAGCGGTCGCAGCTTGCCTCGGCCGCCGGTACCTCGATCGCCCCTGTGGTCTGGCGAACCTCGGCGCGGTCGCCCCACTTGGCCAGATGCCGGCGCGCGAGGTCGACCATGGTCGTGCTGACGTCCACGGCACGGTAGCTGCAGTCTTGGCCCAGGTGGCGTGCCAACAGCAGCTCGGCGAAGCGTCCGGTCCCGCAACCGAACTCGAAGATCGCGCGCGCCTTCGCGAAGTCGCCACGGGCGATGAGCGCCGCCGTGGCGCGGTCCTCGTAGATCGCCTGGCTGTCCTGCCGCCTGCCGAGGCGGTCGTAGAAGACCTTGGCCTCGTCATGTGTCAGGGTCCGCGCCATGCCAGTTCTCGCTCCATCCCTGCGCGATTGTCCTTCAGCCGGTAGCAGCGTTCGTTCGACAGAGGGCAGAAACCAGGGAACGGCGTCACGAATTCGGCTTGAAGGGATCGAGGGCAGAAACCCCGGTCTGCGCCACGTCGGCCAAGTTGCGCGTGACCAGGGTGAGGCCATGCACCTTGGCGGTCGCGGCCAGCAGACCATCCACCATGGGTAGGGGGTCTCCGGCGCCCAGGCGTCCCCATTCGTCGGCGATGCGCTGGTCGATCTCCAGAATTCGTTCGGCGAAGGCCAGTCGCACCTGCTCGAGCCAGCTCTCCAGCGCCCTCGCCTGGCTCCGGTCGCGCCGGCGGATGCGCTCGACGCCACGCCGAATCTCGCCCAGGACCAAGACGCTGGTGTGCCACTCCTCGGGCTCCAGCGCGTCGGCCCAGCGCGTCACCGCCGGGTCGCAGCGCTCTCCCTTGCGAATCTCGGAAAGCACGTTGGTGTCGATCAGATAGCTCACAGCTGTGGATCGCGTCCCAGGTCGCGGGGCCGCTCCAGGGCCTCTTCGACCACCTCGTCGGGCAGGTCGCAGGCGAGCAGCTCCAGCAGGCCTTTCCCCGGCCTTGGCCGTAGCGCGCGCTGGAGGGCGGCGCGCGTCTGGCGCGCCCGGGCGGGATCGCCCCGCAAGGCCGCACCGATCTCCCGCAGCAGCGGCGCGTCGCCCTCCGGCACCTGGACCTCGATCCGGACGATGCCGCGTTGGCGCTGGCGGCTACGGTGATTGCGGACGGCCTTCGACTGGGTTGTTTCCATCGCTCATTCACTTCGTATTTCCGGCAATATATCCGGTAATAGTGAATTTGTCAAGTCATGATCCCTTGGGCCACCTGAGCCCTCACCCCGTCCCCTCGCGCTTGTCCTTGAGGCGGTACCAGCGCTCGACCCAGGGCAGGAACCAGGGCCGGCCCGTGTAGAGCGGGTAGGCGCGGAACGGCACCTGGTCGAAGGGGCTCAGGCCCTCGGGCTTGCCGATGATTTGCAGGGCGATCTTGTGGCCCAGGTAGGGCGCCATGGCGACGCCCGAACCGTTGTAGCCGAGCGCGTAGTGGATCCCGTCGCGCTTGCCCAGGTGGGGCAGGTTGTCCCGGCTGAAGGCGACGAAGCCGCTCCAGGAATGGCTCGCCTTCGCGTCCTTCAGCTCCGGGAAGATGCCGGTCATCAGGCGATGCAGCACCCGGGCGCTGGTTCGCGTGTCGATTTGGCTGACCGAGGCGCGGCCGCCGAAGACGATGCGCTGGCCGTCCGGCGAGGACCGGTAGTAGCAGTGCCGGGCGCGGGTCTCGACGATCATGCGCCCGCCCGGGATGAGGCGCTCGACCGTGCCCTCGGGCAGCGGCTCGGTGGCGATGATGTAACTCGGCACCGGGATCAGGCGTCGGCGCAGGGCGGGGCTGGCCGTCCCGGTGTAGCCGTTGGTCGCGACGATCACCTCGCGCGCGGCCAGCGCACCGCGCGGTGTCGCCACCGTAAAGCGCTTGCCGTCGCGCCCGATCGCCATGACCGGCGCGTCGCCCGCCACGAGGGCGCCGGCTGTCTCGGCCCGCTCCAGCAGGCCCTGGTGCAGCAGGCCCGGGTGCAGCCCGCCGTGGCGGTGGTAGACGCTGCCGCCGTGGTAGGTCTCGGTCACGATTTCCCGGTCCTGCTCGGCGCGGGGCACCATGTCGACCTCCAGGCCGGTCGCCTTCCTGAGCTCCTCCACTTCGCGCCCCATGGCCTCGTACACCGCCGGGCTCCAGGCACCGCGAAAGCGCCCGCAGCGCGTGAAGAGGCAGGCGATCTGCTCGCGCTCGATCAGCCCAACGGTGAACTCCAGGGCCTTCGTGCCCTCCATGATGAGGGCGATGGCGGCGTCGCGGCCGTAGCGCTTCGTGAGCTCGCCCAGGCCGACCCGGTGGCCGCTGCCGATCATGCCGCCGTTGCGCTTCGAGGCGCCCTCGCCCGGGACGCCGGCCTCGAGCACCACGACGCTGCGGCCCGCCCGGGCCAGCTCCAGCGCCGCCGAGAGCCCGGTGAAGCCGGCCCCGACGATGGCCACGTCGGCCTCGGCCGGCAGGGCCGCCTCGGCCCGCGGCTGCGGCGGTGCGTCTTCCGACCACCAGGGCTCGAAGCGCGCGTCCTCGCTTAGAATCGATTCACCCATGCGCCCCTCCGTCCCCAGAGTGGCACGGCGCGGCCGGCGCGCAAAGAGGGGCGGAGGCGGGTGTTCCAGGGCAATCGCTCATACGCGATTGCCCTGGCAGGTGCGTCCTGGAATGCGGCGGCTACTTCGCAGGCAGCGTGCGCGCATAGGCCAGAACGTCGACCGCGTCTTCGATCCGGAAGGCCATGAGGGACACCATCTCGACGCCGGGGTGGCCGGCGCGGATCTTATGCAGCACCTCCCAGGGGTTGGCCTGGGCTTCGGTGCCGACGTAGCCCGGCTCCTCGTCGTCGCCCCAGTTGAGCGCCGTCCCGTCGAAGCCGTGGCAGGAGGCGCAGACGTTCTGGAACACGGCCGCGCCGCGCGCGGCATTGCCCTTGACCGACTTGTCGGCCGCGACGAAGGCGGCCATGTCGACCTGCCCCCTGCTGACGAAGGTGGCGAGGCGCATCAGGGCGTCGTCGGGGATCATTTGCTCGGTGATGCCGTGCACCGGCCCCCTGACGATTTTTGCGATCTCGGCCGGGTCCTTGCCGACCGAGGCGCGCACCCCCTTGATGCCGGTCTGGTAGGAGCCCTTGGCGTAGGCGCCGTCCTTGCCGTTGTAATCCCAGCCGTGGCAGGACTTGCAGCGCCAGGTCACGGCACCCTCCTTCTTGGTATTGGACGCCGGCCAGGCCGGATGGGTGCTCTCCGGCTTGTCGGCGTCGAGCGCGTTGATCCAGTTGTCGTAGAGCCGCGCGCCGCTGGCCAGGACCCACTCCTCGGTCGGCTGGGCGGGCACGCCGTAGATGTAGTCGCGGTGATACGCCTCGTCGTCCCGATCGAGATCCGCCGCGGCGGGAATGGCCAGCACCGTCATCGACAACGTGACCAGGGCCATGGCGAGAGCGGGGCCGAGCGTGTGGAATGGCGTTCGCATAATTCTGCTCTCCGATTTGGGACGCCGGCGGAAGCAGGGCTCTGACAAATTGCGCTCGCCTGATGCCGCGGACGGCCAAGTTGGCTGCTTTCGATCTCAAGACTGCCGCCCCGCTTCGAGCGGCGCATTGATCTTCGTCAAATTCTCTCCGCGTGCGGGCTTTGCACGCACCCCACCGATCGCACTATGCTGGCGCGACGGATCGGCCCAAAGGCGGAGAGCTATGGCCAAGACCAAGCAAAGGGGCCCGCGCTCGCGCGCGCTGCCCGCCGAGGCACAGCCTGCCCCGGGCGCGTCCCGCGACAACCACCTGGAAGTCGCGATCGGACGCCAGGTGCGGCAGTTCCGCCAGCAGCGCGACATGACCGTGGTCGAGGTCGCCAAGCAGGCCGGCCTCTCGCCCGGCATGCTGTCCAAGATCGAGAACGGCATGACCTCGCCCTCGCTGGCCACGCTCTCTGCGCTGGCCGGGGCGCTCGGTGTGCCGGTCACCTCCCTGTTCCGCAAGTACGAGGAGCAGCGCGACGCGACCTTCGTCAAGGCCGGCCAGGGCCTGCACATCGAGCGCCGCGGCACCCGGGCGGGCCACGAGTACCAGCTGCTTGGCCACACGGTGCACAAGGCGGTCTCGGTCGAGCCCTACCTGATCACCCTGACCGAGAAGTCCGAGGTCTTTCCCCTGTTCCAGCACGCCGGGGCCGAGTTCATCTACCTGCTCGAGGGCGAGGTGCTCTACCGCCACGGCGGCCGGACCTATCGCCTCGCGCCCGGCGACTCGCTGTTCTTCGATTCCGACGCCCCCCACGGCCCGGAGGAGCTATTGAAGCTCCCGATCCGCTTCCTCTCGGTCATTGTCCAGCCCCACGCGGAGGGGTAGGGGCGACGAAGGCCTCACCCGCCGCCGTAGGGATCCCCGTACATGATCGTGATGCTGATCCGCCGGTCCTCGTAGGTTTCGCGGAAGCGCTGCGGGCTGGAGCGGTGCAGGATATAGGAGTGGAAGATCGCGGCCCGGTTGCAGCGGTGCGGCACGACCAGGCGCGGCGGGCCGGCCGTCTCCATCAAGGGCTGCAGCATGGCCAGCCGCGCCTCGCGGGACGTCACCTTGAAGTAGGTCTTGGGGGCCACCTGGTTCCAGAAGGTCACGCCGCCGGTTTCCGGCCCGAGGTTGGCGTCGTCGGGGGTGATCCAGAGGTTGACGCTGACCATGCCGGCGTCGGCATGGATGCGCCGGCCCGAGGACTTGTTGTCGGCGCCCTCGCCCCCGGGCGGGTCATAGTACTTGTAGGCCCACATGGTGGTGAAGCGATGCTCGCCCAGCACCCGGGGCAGAGCCCGCCGCAGCTCGTGGGCGATCTGCAGCAGCAGCGGGCAGGCAAAGCCGCTTGCCTGGGTGCTGCCCACCTCGGTGGGGTGCTCGAGCTGCCACCAGATGGTGGACTCCAGGCAGAACCGCCGCAGGGACCCGAGCGCCTCGGAGCTCAGCAGGCCGTCGAAATAGGTGACGCCGGGGCTCTCCGCGGCATAGGCGGCCTCGATCGCCGCGCAGTCCAGGTCCCTGTTGAGCGCGCCCTTGGGCAAGGCCGGTGCCTCGGCCAGATGGGCCAGACGGTAGAGCTGCGCCGCCACGTTGGGGTGCCGGCGCGGGTCGACCTCGACGGCGCCGTTCGCCGCGCCGAGGGTGTGCCCTTTCAGGGCGTCGCGATACTCGTATATCACCGGGTCGTAGTCCGCCCCGAGCAGGTCCTTTGCCCTCAAGTGGTCGAGCTGCTCCAGATCGTGAAGCAGCTTACAGCGCGGCACCCACAAGGCGGCGTCTTCGGGCGTCCGCGCCGTCCCCTGCAGGCGCTTGACCGGCGCCAGCATGGCCTCGGCGGCGGTGGCATAGTCGCCGGTTTCGGCGCAGGCCAGGCCCAGGCGGTAGTGCTTGAGTCTCTGCGCCAGCAGGGGGTCGATATCGACCGCCCGAAGATAGGCGGCGATCCCGTCGCGCCACCGCTGCGTCGCCTTGAAGGCGTCGCCTATGTCGAGCTGCGCCTCGGCCAGGCGAGGGTCAATCTCCGCCGCCGTCCCGAAGGCCTCCAAGGCCTCGCTCCAGCGCTCCCGATCGGCCAGGGACCGGCCCAGATGCAGCAGGATCTGCGGGTTCCCCTGCTCGCTCCCGAGCGCTCGGCGAAACAGCTCGGCGGCGTCCTCCGCCTTGCCTTGGCGGCGGCGCACGATGCCCAGGTTGACCATCGCGTTGACCGAGCGCGGATCGGTCTCCAGCGCGCGCTCCAGCCACTCGGCCGCCTCGTCGGTCTCGCCCCGCTCGCTCAGCAGCGCGCCCAGATTGATCAGCGCGTCCACCATGCGCGGCTGCAGCGCCAAGGCGCTTCGATAGCTTTCGGCCGCTTGGTCCACGTGCCCGAGCTTTCGCTGGGCGTTGCCCAAGCAGTAATGGGCCTCGGCGTTCCGGGGATCGAGCGCAAGCGCACGCCGGAAGGATGCAATGCCGTCCTCGACGCGGCCCTGGGTGCAGCGCGCGTTGCCCAGGTTGATCAGCGGTCGGGGATAGCCGGGGTCCAGGACGAGGGAGCGTTCGTAGCACGCGATGGCTTCGGACTGCCGGCCCTGACGCGCCAGCACCACGCCCAGGGTGTTTACGATGCGCGCTTCCCGCGGGTGCGCGGCGACAGCCTTTTGCAGGACATGCTCGGCGCGGTGGAGATCGCCCGATCGAAAGGCGGCCGTGCCCAACAACTCGAGCGCAAGGAGGTTCGTCGCGTCGGCCCTGAGAATCGCCTCACATGCTGCCTCGAGCGTCGGAACGTCCGCCGCCTGGAAGGCGCCTCTGGCCTGTTCCTCCAGTTCCTTGAGGCGGGTCGCGCCCTGCGAGCTGGTACTGGCCGCCACGGCCTTTCGCTCCTTCCACTCAGGCGCGCACCATAGCAGCTCGCCAGGCCGCCGAGTAGACCGACCTGGATCGGCTTAATAGCAGCCGCCTAGGCGACAAAGGGCGGCGTCAGGACGTCAAAGGAACTTGACCCCGATCTTGTCCCAGTAGCGCCAGCGCACCAGACAGTCGTGCTGCTCGCGTTCGCTGATGATCAGGACGAAACGGCGCGGGCAATCCGACTTGGGCGTCGGCAGCTTGATCGCAGCGCCGCCGTGGGACATGTTCATGACGAAGCAGCTCATGCGCCGGCCGCCGTCGATGATCTCGGCCGCCTTCAAGGTGGCAAAGCGCGTGTGCTGGCGGTGCTCGTCTCCCTGGTATTCGCCGCCTTCGCCGGGCTCGGCTTCGTGCGGCCGTTTCGGGATCCTCGGTTGCTTCGAAAGCCTGAGCACGGTCTCCATGCGCTCGGTCAGTTCCTGGATTCGAAACGGCTTGGCCAGGAACTCGTGCACCTCGAAGCCCAGGGAGTCGGGATTCTCGTCGCGCTCCAGCAGCGAGGACTGCATCAGGACCGGCGTGCCCACGCCCGCCGCGCGCAAGCTACCCATGACCTCGTAGCCGTCGATGTCCGGCAGCATGATGTCGAGCACGATGATGTCGTAATTGTTGCGCTCGGCCAGCTTCACCGCCTGTTGCCCGAGGCCGGTGATGTGGCAGAAGTGGCCCGCCTGATGCAGCAGCATCTGCACGGACTTCGCGAGGCCGTCGTCGTTTTCGACATAAAGGACTTGCATGGCTTTGCTGGGCTGGATGGCCGGCCGGATGTTCCGGTGGCGTCATATTCTGCGGGACGCCGAGTTAATATTCTCTGACCGGGCGCCAACCAGTTGGTGTAAGCGGCAATTGCCTTACCCTCATTTATAGAATTGCCAGGCCTGCGCGGAAAAGCCGGCTGGAATGGTCGCCATCGGTTTGGCAAAGGGTTGTCTCCAGGCGCAAGCCGCAGTCCGTCACGGTAAAACGGTGGGAGGTGCCGTATTCGCCGACGACCGGAAGCGGTTCCGGGCAGGTTATGGAGTCCGTTTCGTCCCAAACAAGCATTGGCGGGTGGTGCGGCTCTCCCATGCCATGCATGGGGAAGGACGATCCTGCCGAGGCATGATGGAGGAGCGCGAACAGCGCTGAAAGACTCAACCTTCGACGCTGGTTTCCGGCGGTTGCCGATCACGAACCCCTGCCGCCGGCTCGGCCATGGGCCGGACGTCAGCTCCCCATCATCGTACTCGCGGGTGGCTTTACGGCAACATATTCCAATGTATTAATGCGCGACAGCGAGACCGGTTTCTCGAACGGCCGTCTTCCGGCATCGTTCCGATCCGGCCGACAATGGGGGGATGGACAAGGTGGGACGCAAATTCGAAAACATTCTCGAAACCGTGGGCAATACGCCGGTTGTCAGAATCGGCAAGCTGGCGCCTCCGGACGTGAAGCTTTTCGTGAAGATCGAGGCATTCAATCCCCTCGGCTCGGTAAAGGACCGCCTGGCTCTCGGGGTGATCGAGGAGGCCGAGCGGTCGGGCGCGCTCGAGCCGGGGCAAACCGTCATCGAGGCGACCAGCGGCAACACGGGCATCGGCCTCGCCATGGTGTGCGCCCAAAAGGGCTATCCGCTGGTGGTGACCATGGCCGAAAGCTTCAGTGTCGAGCGCAGGAAGCTGATGCGCTTTCTCGGCGCCAAGGTCGTGCTCACCCCGGCCGCCGAAAAAGGCACCGGCATGGTCAACAAGGCCGTCGAGCTGGCCGAGACCCATGGCTGGTTCCTGACCCGCCAGTTCGAGAACGAAGCCAATGCCGACATGCACTCGCGCACGACGGCGAGAGAGATCCTGGACGACTTCGCGGGCGAGCCGCTGGATTACTGGGTGACGGGATTCGGCACCGGCGGCACGCTCAAGGGCGTCGCGCGCGTTCTGGCGAAGGAAAGACCGGAGACGAAGATCGTCGTCTGCGAGCCGGAGATCGCGCCGATGCTGACCAGCGGGACCGCGCAGGACAGAAACCCGGACGGCTCGCCGGCGGCGAGCCATCCGTCGTTCACGCCGCACCCGATGCAGGGCTGGAGCCCCGATTTCATTCCCAAATTGACGGGCGACGCCGTCGACATGGGCGTCATCGACCGCATCCTGACGATTTCCGGTGCCGACGCGATGCGCTGGAGCCGCGATCTGGCCAGAAAGGAAGGCATCTTCGTCGGCATCACGGCCGGCGCGACCTTCGCCGGGGCGCTACAGGTCTGCGAGTCGGCGCCCAAGGGCGCGACGGTGCTGTGCATGCTGCCCGACACGGGCGAGCGCTATCTCAGCACGCCGCTGTTTGCGGATATTCCGGTCGACATGACCGAAGACGAGCTGGAAATCTCGCGCTCGACGCCGAATTTCCGCCTCGATCCGCCGGCTTGACGCCGACCGCGGCAAGGCCCGACCCTCGGCGGCTCCGAGGGCAACCTGTTGAGGCTCCACATCTAGAGGAACGGTCGGAGCTAGGGTGGCGCGGGCCAAACGGTGAGTTGCGGCCCTTGCCGGTTATCTGAATGATTGCCGCGAATTGCCTGGATTGGTATCAGAAATCGAACGGTGCGAAAGGCGGAGCGTCGCGGCCCAGGAGCCTTCAAGGGTTCCTTCCGCGGCAGACGGAGAGCGGGACGAGCGCATGGAGAGCAAGACTGCGGATTTGCGCGGGGAGATGCGGGCCTGGCGCCGCGATATCCATAAACACCCGGAACTGGGCTTTCGCGAGCTGCGCACGGCGGCCAAGGTGGCCGACCTTTTGACGGACTTTGGGCTGGAGGTGCATGGCGGCATCGGCACGACCGGGGTGGTCGGCGTACTGCGTCGGGGCCAAGGCAACCGGGCGATCGGGTTGCGTGCGGACATGGATGCCTTGCCCATTCAAGAGGCCAACGACTTTCCCCACCGCTCCGTCAACGACAAGGTCTTTCACGGCTGTGGCCATGACGGCCATACCGCGATGCTGCTGGGCGCGGCCAGGCGCCTCGCGGAGGATGGCGACTTCGACGGCACGGTCTATTTTATCTTCCAGCCGAGCGAGGAGGATGGCCGGGGGGCGCTCTCGATGATCGACGACGGTCTGTTCGAGCGCTTTCCCATGGAGGCGGTCTACGGTCTGCACAACATGCCGGGCATTCCCGCCGGGCATTTTGCCGTGCGCAAGGGCGCCATGATGACCTCTGAGGACATCTTCGTGATCACCATCCAAGGCCGCGGCGGCCATGCCTCCATGCCCGATCGCACCGTGGATCCCGTGGTGATCGGGGCGGAAGTGGTGCTGGCGCTCCAGACCATCGTCTCGCGCTCCGTCGGTCCCCAGGACTGGGGCGTGGTCTCGGTGACCGAGATGCTGACTGACGGCGCGCGCAACGTCATTCCCTCCAGGGTGACCATCAAGGGCGACTGCCGCGCGCTTACGCCCGAAACGCAAGGCCGCATCGAGGCCCGCATGCGCCAGATCGTGGCGGGCATCTGTGCCGCGCATGGGGCCCAGGGCAACGTCGACTACCGGCAGGATTTCGTGGTTACGGTGAACACGCCGGCCGAAACCGAGGCCGCCGTGGCGGCCGCCCGCCAAGTGGCCGGCGCGCCCGCCGTCGATGCCGACTGCCCGACCTGCGGTGGCTCGGAAGACTTTGCGCGCATGCTTCGGAAAAAGCCCGGCTGCTATATTTTGATCGGCAATGGGCTCGAAGGGCACTGCGGCTCTTCGCTGCACAATCCCCACTATGATCTCAACGACGAGATCCTCGGTGCCGGCCGCGACTATTGGGTCGCCTTGGTCGAGGCCCAACTACCGTCGCGCCATCCCTGAGCGCAACCGAATCCTAAACTAAGGGGTGCAGTCCACGAACCCCCGATCTTTACCCCTGTTTTGTTCTCCTCCGCGCTGTTAGACTGAGATGGACTCCATCGGTTCTGTCGCCGGCGTTTTGGTCCCGCCGGATGCCTTGTCGGCCGCGCCGGCGCGTGGGCGGCTCGATCCTCCCTGTGTTCGGGAATTTCGCCCATGTATGGCTATTTCGAGCGTCTCTTCGACCCGCTGGCTCCGGCCGAGATCGTCCGGCCGCCGGACAGCACGCACGCCTTCTTCGGTCATTTTCTTCTGCCGATCAAGGGCTTGCTTCTGGCGATCCTGGCCGTTTCCGGCCTCGCGGCGCTTTCGGAATTGGCGCTCTACGCCTTTCTCGGCGTCATCGTCGAGTGGATGGCCGAATCCGGCCCGGAGAGCTTCCTGGAGACCCACGGCACGGCACTGATCGCCATGGCGGTCGTCGCGATCATCATCCGTCCCGCGGCGGTGATCTTCTCGCGCGGGCTCGTCACCCTGGGGCTGACGCCGGGCCTTACGAACCGGGTGCGCTGGCGCAACCACCGCTACGTGCTGCGCCAGAGCCTGTCCTACTTCCAGAACGACTTCGCCGGGCGCATCGCGCAGAAGGTCATGCAGACCGGCCACGCGGTGCGCGAGGCGGCGCTCAACGTGATCGACGGCGTGTGGTTCCTGCTGATCTTCCTGTTCGGCACCATGGCGCTCTTCATCGGCCTCGACTGGCGCCTGCTGTTGCCGGTCGCCGTTTGGGCGCTGGGCTACGTTGCGGTGATCGTCTTCCTGGTGCCGCCGGTGCGCGGGCGCTCGGCCGCGCTGTCGGAGGCCAACTCGGCGCTGACCGGCCACGTGGTGGACAGCTACACCAACATCCAATCGGTCAAGCTCTTCGCCCATGCCGAGCGCGAGGAAGCCTTCGCCCACGAGAGCCTGAGGCGCCATACCCGGGCCTTCCGCAACCTGATGCGCCTGGTCTTCTCCCTGACCATGACGCTGACCCTGCTCAACAGCGCGCTGATTCTCGCCATGGCGGCGCTCTCCATCGTGCTTTGGCTGGACGGCAGCATCGGCGTCGGCACCGTCGCGGTGGCCAACGGCCTGATCATCCGCCTGAGCCAGATGTCCGGCTGGATCTTGCGCACCATCGCCACCCTGTTCGAGAACGTTGGCACCGTGCAGAACGGCATCGAGACCATCTCTCGGCCCTACGAGGTGGTGGACCGGACGCCCGCCCACCCGCTGAGGGTGACGGACGGGGAGATCCGCTTCGAGAGCGTCCGCTTTCACTATGGCAAGGAACGCGGCGTGATCGAGGACGTCACCTTGACCGTCCGACCGGGCGAGAAGGTCGGCCTGGTGGGGCGCTCCGGCGCCGGCAAGTCGACCCTGGTCAACCTGCTGCTGCGCTTCCATGACCTGGAGGGCGGGCGCATCCTGATCGACGGCCAGGACGTGACCGAGGTGACCCAGGAAAGCCTGCGCGCCCAAATCGCCATGGTGACCCAGGACACCTCGTTGCTGCACCGCTCGATCCGCGACAACATCCGCTACGGCCGGCCCGAGGCGAGCGAGGGCGAGATGGCGCGCGCCGCCGGGCTGGCCGAGGCCCAGGCCTTCATTCCCGACCTGGTCGACCCCCAGGGCCGGCGCGGCTACGACGCCCACGTGGGCGAGCGCGGCGTCAAGCTGTCGGGCGGCCAGCGCCAGCGCATCGCAATCGCCCGGGTGATCCTCAAGGACGCGCCGATCCTGGTGCTCGACGAGGCGACCTCGGCGCTCGATTCCGAAGTCGAGGCGGCGATCCAGGGGCAGCTTCACAATCTGATGGCCGGCAAGACCGTGATCGCCATCGCCCACCGGCTGTCCACGATCGCCGCCCTCGACCGCTTGGTGGTGATGGATCACGGACGCGTCGTCGAGCAGGGCAGCCACCAGGAGCTGTTGAGCACGGGCGGCCTCTACAGCCAGCTCTGGGAGCACCAGTCCGGCGGCTTCCTCGGCATGGAGGCGGAGGCCGGGCCGGCGCGCGGCCCCGGCCTGGGCGGCGAACTGGAAAAGGCGTCCTGAGACCCTCCGCACGGCGCGCGCTCGACATGGCTGAGGGCCATGCAAGCGCCCCGCTGCTGCGCGGCGCCGCGTGCCGCCGCCGCGGGAGACCTCAACCCGCTTCTTGAATTCCGTTGCTTGGGTTCAGGGCGCAGAGCGGTGCGCGAACGGCTCGGATCGGCCCTTTGGGCCACTTAGCTCGAAATGTCGACTCTCCGAGCAATACTGGTCGTTCAGTAGATCCCGGCAAGAGTTCTGGGAGTAGCCAATTTCGGAGATCCACGTTCGGCTATTGACAGCACGCTGTCAGTAGGCTGGTGGTAGTGTGAAGATCAATTGAGAGTGAATCGAAAGGGAAGCCAGCCACATGAGCGACCTCACCAACTACAGAGCAAAATCGGGCAAATTCGTGCCAGTCTGGACGATTGAGATCCAGACGTTACCCGAAGACACTGATCGAATATTGGACTCAGTCATGCAAGTTCACCCGCTGAGCTTTGGACGTTATCAGCGGAATGCGAGCATATCCGCCGTGGGAAAGGAGACGGCGCAACCTGAGGCTGGATCAACAACAACAACACATGTGGACGGTTTTGAAGCTGGTGGGACAGAGACATACCCGGTGGTTGAGCTCAAAATTTCGATTGAGCGTGACGCGTCTATTCTCGAAAAAGTCATGGACGCGATCATCTACGTTCATCACTACGAGGAACCCGTAATTTTTCTCCGGGAAGATTGGGCCAGCCGGGCAAACTATGATCCGAACAGTGATAACCCAAATCGGTGGTGGAACAACGGACGGGGTCTACCAAACAAGATCAACTGAAGTTTCTGCGTGCCACTAAAGCATCGGCCGAAATGTCCTCCCTGGTCTCCTTCGGGCCATACCCAAAAGTGCGGACTGGTCGGTACGAACGGCCGCTTTGATGCCTGATCCAGACCTGCAGTTGCGTCGGGACGAACATCTCTTTGTGGCCACTCTCTGACATGCGGATTCAGACTGAGTCGCTAACAAACCCAGTTTGGGCTTGATCCGGAACCGGAATTTCGAACACCGGGCCCATATGAGATCGGCGCCCACTATCGCACTTCCGCTGTTCGTTCTCAGCGCGTGGGTAATAGGGAGGTTCCGGGCCTTGAAAAGATCCGGCCGAAGCCCTCGATCTCGTCCTTGATCCCTGCGCGGCGCAGACAGCTCCACATCTGCGCCTGATTGCTGGTGACGACCGGCTTGCCGGCCAGGTCCTCGATTTCCGCGGCAACCTCGAGCGAGCGAATGCCGCCGCAGCTGAGGAAGATCGCATCGGCGTCGGGGCGATCGATCTCCAGCGCGAAGGTCTTCCAGTACTCCGGCGTCACACGGCCGAACTCGATGCCGGTTTCAAGGTTCAGGCCCTGAATGTCGAGCACCTCGAATCCCTTCGCCACGAGAAACTCCGCCTCCGCCGTGTTGATCTCGTCGAGATAGGGCGTGCCGACCACCAGTCTCTCTGCGCCAAGCTCGCGCAATGCATCGACGACGCCCGTCACCAGGGTCATCGGCCGCGCATAGGGCGCGCCCTTCCTGATCTCCTCCATGATCCGCTGCTCGCCGATTACGATGGAGCCGCTGGTGCAGCTATAGCTGATGACATCGGGCTTCGTATCCGGCTGAAGGCGCGCGGCCGCGTCCGCCATGGCCTCGATATGGCGGGCGAGTGTCTCGTTGGTGGTGTAATCCTCGGTTTTCAGTCGCGTGACGTGGACGGCCACGCCGTCGGGGACCATGGCGAAGAAATCCGACTCCGCCGCCAGGTCGGTGGACATCAGAATAAAGCCCAGCTTCGCCCGCCAATGTTTTCCCGCATCGAGTTCCGGTTGCCGTGGGCTGGAGGCTACCTTGTCGCCGGTCTTGAACATCGCTGGCCTCCGCTACAGAACCACGTCTTCCAGTGCCTTTGGATGAGCCGTGAGCTGTTCATAGCCATCCTCGGTCACGATGAAACTGTCGCCGACCTGCGCACGGAAGGTCTTGGCAAGGCTGACCGAACCGTCGACCGCCAGCACCATGCCGGGCCGCAACATCGTCTTGTCGCCATAGACCAGCTGCGGTTTTTCCAGAAAGCTGAACCCGGTGGCCCGGCCGCAGCGGAACGGATAGTCGAAGCCAGCGGCCTGGATGACCTCGGCATAGGCGGCGTGGATCTCCTCTGCGGTGACCCCGGGACGCAGCAGCCCCAGTGCGGCCGCCTGGCTTTCGACCGCCACCCGATAAACCGCCTCTTGCGACCTGTCCGCGATCTCGCCGATCCAGAAGGTACGGTCGAAGCCGAGTTTGAAACGGTGAAAATTGGTCATTCCGCAGAAACACAGGAACACCGGCTCGCCGCGTTTCATCACGCGCGTCGTCGCGCGGTGATGCGGCATGGTGATGTCCTTGCCCGATGCCATGATCTGCAGGAAATGCGTGTTCGGCGACATGCGCGCATCCTCGTAGTGCGCCTCGAGCAGCTCGGCCGCCTTGCGCGTGCCCGCGGTTGACGTCGCGAGCGCAACCTCGTATTCCCGCACGCCGTCGCCGATCGTCGCGCGGCCCGCCTCCATCATCGCCATCGCCACCTGGCCCGCGTGCCGGGCCAATTGCAACTCTTCTTCCGACTTGATCATCCGCATCTCGGCGACGATGGGCGTCACATCGCCAAGCCGGGACATCTCGACAATCGTTCCGATGTAGTTGCGTACGATGGGCGGCATCTGGTCCGGCTCGATGGCCACGTGGCGGGCGCCCTTCAGCACGCCCGGCAAGGCCTCGCGCCATTCGTTGCCCAAGCCGTCGTTCCAGGCTTCGATCCGATCGACAACGGCCGCGGCTTCGGCCATGTCCAGCTCCATGCTGGGTGTGATCAGCAGGCTTTTGCCGTCCTTTGGGACCACGAGGATTGTCGGCCGCCCGAACTCCATGTGGAGATAGTCGTAATAGCCGGTGTAGTAATAAACGCTGTCGTCATCGGTGATCAGCGCAACATCGAAGCCCGCATCGGCCAGCCTTCTACGAAGGTCGTTCATTCTCCGCGCAAACATCTCGCCGATCCCTTGCCCAATCGCCGCTCCACGACAAAACGCGATAGGCTAAGGTCAGGTGCTCGTTGTCGGCAAGAGCCAAGATTAGGTGCTACGATGATCCAAGACAGCTTCGGTTAATGGCCACACCCAAATGCCTTGAGGGGTAGGCCAGCACGTGCACTGCGCCCTCGATAACGGACATTGGCCCGACCCACTGGGCGCAAGGTAACCACACTTCTCGTGCATCGGGGTCGCGGTCCGACTGACCCATGTCAATGATTTATTAAAGCAGGACCGTCAAAGTCCCACCAAATAAATACTATAATCTGGAGTGGAACCGGGGCACATGGCCAAGCAGACCAAGTCAAAGACTCCCAAACCCAAACCCACAAAATTGCCGCCGCGCCAGAGCGATGCCGGATACGTCCGGCCGCCGATCTCCAGCCAAACGTTTGTTCCCGACCACTATGAATGACGGGGGGCGGGGCCGACCGGGCTCGCCGACTAGGAAAAAATGAGCGAAACGAAGCACCCGACCGAGCAAACGGCCGTCGAGGCCAGTCCCCTGCCCACGGAGGCGCCGGTGAGCGCCCGCAATGGGGCGGAGCCGGGCACAACGCGACCGGTCAAATCGGGCAGCGCCAAATCCGCCAGGCAGCGGCGCGCCAAAACAAAGGCGGACGGAAAGGGAGTCACGGAACCGGCCTCCGGCGAGGCCCCGGCGAGCGAAACGGCCCGGTCCTTCGATCTCACGTCGCCCGAGTGGTACCTGAACCGGGAGCTGACTTGGTTGAGCTTCACCGGGCGGGTCCTGCACGAAGCACGCGACAAGCGCACGCCCGTGCTGGAGCGCGTCAAGTTCCTGGCCATCGTGGCCTCGAACCTGGACGAGTTCTTCATGAAGCGCATCGGCGGCCTCAAGCAGCAGGTGGGGGCGGGCGTACACGACCGAACGGTGGACGGGCGGACACCGCAACAGCAGATCGGCGAATGCACGGAGGTGGTGCGCGGGCTCCAGATCGAAATGCGCGCCGCCTACCGGGAGATCATGGCCGAACTACGCGATAGCAGCGTTTTCATGATGCGCTACGAGGCGCTTTCGGAGGGGGATCGCGAGACGCTGCGCGAGGATTACCGGCGGAACATCTTCCCCTTCGTCACGCCCCTGGCCATGGACCCGGCGCATCCCTTCCCGTTCCTTTCCAACCTTTCGCTCAACCTGCTGGTAACGCTGCAACATCCGGACGAAGACAAGGAAGTCCTGGCCCGGGTCAAGGTACCCGTCGGATCAGGCGTGCCGAGGTTCCTGCAGGTCGGCGCGACGCTCCGCTTCGTCGCCTTGGAGGAAGTCATGGCGCAAAACCTCGACCTCCTGTTCCCGGACGTCGAAGTGAAGACCTGCGAGACCTTCCGGGTGACGCGCAATGCCAACCTGGAGCGCGACGAAGACACCGCGGACGATCTTTTGGCGCTGATCGAATCCGAACTGCGGGACCGCAAGTTCGCGCCGATCGTGCGTCTCGACACCGCGGTCGGCATTCGACCGGTTCACCGTGGGATGCTGGCCGCGGAGCTGGGCCTGGACGAGCAAACCGAAGTTTTCGAGACCGACGTGCTGCTCGGCATGCGGGATCTGATGGAAATTGCAAGCCTGGACATCCCCGAGCTGCACGACGCCAACCATCATTCCGTCGGCAATGCCAAGCTCCAGGACAACCGGTCGATCTTTCACATCATTCGCGAGACAAAGTCGATCTTTCTCCATCATCCGTACGAATCCTTCACCACCTCGGTCGAGCGGTTCGTGCAGGAGGCGAGCCGGGATCCCAAGGTGCGGGCGATCAAGATGTCGCTCTACCGGACCTCTGCCGGCACCAAGATCATCGATTATCTCGTCGATGCGGCGCGCAACGGCAAGCAGGTGGCGGTGGTGGTGGAGCTGAAGGCGCGGTTCGACGAGGCGGCCAATATCCGTTGGGCCACCCGGCTCGAGGAAGTCGGGATTCACGTGAACTACGGCGTTGTCGGCCTGAAGACTCACTCGAAGGTCGTTCAGGTTCTGCGCATGGACTACGACGGGCTGCGCCGTTACGCCCACATCGGCACCGGGAACTACCACGCCGACACCGCGCGAATCTATTCGGATTTCGGCCTGCTCACCTGCGACGAGGCCATAGGCGAGGACGTGACCGAGCTGTTCAACTACCTGACCACGGGTCTCAAGCCCTCGCGCAAGTACCGCAAGATCCTCACCGCGCCCAAGCAGATGAAAAAGGGGCTTATTGCGCGGATCGATCGGGAGATCGAAAACCACACGCCCGAACGCCCGGGCCTGATCCGGTTCAAGTGCAATGCGCTGGAGGACGCGGCAATCACCGAGGCGCTCTATCGGGCCTCACAGGCAGGCGTCAAGGTCGAACTGATCGTCCGAGACACCTGTCGGCTGCGCCCCGGAATTCCGGGTCTGAGCGAGAACGTGACCGTGATCAGCGTGGTCGGGCGGTTTCTCGAGCACGGCCGGGTCTATTACTTCCAGAACGGCGGCGAGGAGGAATATTTCATCGGCTCCGCCGATCTCATGACCCGCAATCTGGAAAGCAGGGTGGAGGTGCTGGCCCCGGTCGAGGATCCGGCATTGCGCGAAGAACTGCGTTCGATCCTGGAGATCCAGCTCAAGGATCAACGCAGTGCTTGGGATATGCAGCCGGACGGCACCTACATCCAGCGCCGCGCCGAGGGCGTTGACGAGGGTTCCCAGCAGCTCTTGATCGCAGCGGCCGAGCGCCGGCACTTCGAGGCCACCCGATTGCGGCGGCGCAAGCCGCGTGGCATTGCCCGGCGAATCTCGGCCTTGGGTCCCGAACCCTAAGTTCGGCTCCTCGGATTTCGGGCTCAAAGGGACCCTCCCTGTTTGAGTCACACTAGGGCGGCTTCATCCGAAGAGATTGAACCGCAACGGTTCAACCTCTTCGGATGTTGCTCTGGTGGCCCGGGCGCTGTTCCCCGGTAAAGGCCTTGGCGACACGGTAAACGTCGCGTCGCGAATGGTTGATCCTGCGGCCCCCGGTTCGGTCCCGGTCCCGGCGAGCGCCACGCTCCGGCGGAAATTGGGCCTGGACCAAGAGGTCGCGCGCCCGGCCCGCCGCCTTCTGACCTAACGTGTCTCGGAGGGCCGGGGGACGCCTTGCCGCTTCCTCGGCGATGGGGCCAAGAGTGGGACCTCGCTCCGGATTCGACCGCTGTACCTCGAGCAGCCAACTTAATCGGTCGCGGTCCACACGGTGAGTCCCGAAGCGGAAGTCATTGGATTTTAACGGGTCCCCCAAGCCCTGCCACGCGCGGGACTTTCTTTCGGATGGCGTTCCTTCGCCGCTTCATGTCGCAATAACGACATTTTGCGCGACGATGACGAGCGGTGGATAACCTCAAGACTGACGTGACAAAATCTGCTCTTTGAATCTTGTAACGGTTTCTCGCTCGGATAAGATCGACGGGCGATATTGACGCCCTCGTGGCCGAAGATACACCGCTACCAAGTGAGGTTAAGGTGCGCCAGCCAAGTACAGGGATGGCGTATTTTGGGCCGGCCGCTTTGGCGAGTGGACGGATCGGCAGCACGTTGCGATTCGC
>Ga0224512_10001188_pt1 | contig 25703 bp, 17 predicted proteins | sample SF_May12_sed_USG_4_FD_169103 | JGI IMG/M metagenome (GOLD analysis project Ga0224512, IMG submission 169103) | Sediment microbial communities from San Francisco Bay, California, United States - SF_May12_sed_USGS_13 | ecosystem: Environmental > Aquatic > Marine > Sediment | place: USA... | reverse complement strand
AACCCACGAAGATGCCGTGGCAGCGCCAAACGCGGCCTGGCGTGACTGGTACGGCTACTTGCCCTGGGAAGACTGGCGCACCGGCAGGCCCGCGGTGATCGAGCAGCACATCGAGCCGGCCCTGGCACGATGGATCAAACAGTCGCCAAACCAGAGCAGACGCCGGCAGCGACAGGACCGCGTCAACGTGACATTTGGCCTGGGCACGACATCCGGGATGGACGCCGTACTTGCCCTGGAACGATTTGAGTTGCTCTACGATGCCGAACTCGTCGCCGAAGCCCACCGCGACAGGCAGTCGAGGGATGCTGGGACAGACACGGAGATCGATGCAACTCAGACGGCGGGCGCCGACATGGGTGACGCCCTCTCGTCCGATCATCGTCGTATTCTCGCGACTGCTCTCGGCAGGCTGCGAGGCAAACTGGCTTACCGGCCCGTTGTCTTCGAATTACTGCCCGGCGAGTTCACCTTGCTGCAACTGCAGCGCGTCGTCGAGGCGCTCAGCGGTGCAAAATTGCATAAGCAGAACTTTCGCCGGCTGGTTGCGAATGCGGATCTGGTCGAGCCAATCGGTCGAACCAGCAGTATCGGCAAGGGGCGACCTGCCGAGTTGTTTCGCTTTCGACGCGAGGTGCTCGGGGAAACACAAACCATCGGGCTGTCGCGACCGATCATGCGGAGTAGCGACACCTGACATGCCTGCTACACTACACTTTCATCGGGATTTGGAATCGACGATGGCGAAAAAACTGAAGAACGAAAAGGCCCTGCTGCGAGAGGCTTTGGACAGGATCATGGCCGATGCTGAAAAGCGCGGCATCGTCGAATTCGAGGCAACCGACTCGCACGATCTGAAGATCGAGTACGCCTACCGCCTGCTGATTCACGACAAGGAAATCGCACCATTGCCGCAGGGTCAGGATACCTTGCCAAAGATTCGGCATCGACTCGCCATGTGGGTGACGCACAAACTTCCTGACGACCACGAATTACTGAGCTAGCTCGCATTGCGCGAAAGCTCCGCGGCTTGTCCTGTGACTATCGTTCGAAATTCCCGAAAGAACAGGCGCGCATTCATAGTGCCGGCCGCACTGCTTCGGCTGTTGCCTGCTATTATTCTTCCAGCCGCTTGCGCACCTGCCGATAGTCCTGGCAACACGCCACATGTCGACAGCCTTGCGATGTTGTCCACCGATTCGCTGCGGCAACGGCAATTCGGCTCGACTATCACGGTCGAGCAAGTTTTCAGACGAGAACCCTTTGAATCCTATCTGGCGTCCTACGAGTCTGATGGATTGCGCGTGTACACGCGAATCGATATTCCTGACTCACCGCAGCCCGCCGACGGTTATCCGGTCGTGATATTCGTGCACGGCTGGACCGGCATCGAACGCGCGCCCACGTACGACTTCTACTACCGCGAACACGCCGATTACAGAGAGATGCTGGAATCGTATGTCGATGCGGGCTTTGTCGTACTGGTGCCCGGATGGCGCGGCCACGGTACCGTCAACGATGTGCCGGCCGATGGCATCAACTTCATGGCTGCCTGGGACAACGGCAGTTATATCAGTCCTGTCTTCTATGCCATCGACGTATTGAATCTTATCGACAGTCTGTCGACCTTCGACAGACGCACACTTGATGTGAATCGAATCAACCTGGTTGCGCACTCGCAGGGCGGCGACGTCGCGCTGATTGCATTGGCTGTCGCCGGCGAAGGATCGACGTTGAAAAACGAGATCGACAACGCGTCGATCTGGGCCGGAACGTTTCCGTCGCGTTTTACTCAGGTACACACCTATCACCCGATGGAGTCCGCGCCTCAAGCGTTTATGTCCGGCGACGGAACCTGGACCGCTACCGCAAGCAGCGCCGACGGTGTCGTGAATCCGAATTTCGTGTTCGGCTATCCTGCCGACTGGATCGAGACGACGAACATCGACGAATGGACATGGCAAAAGGAAATCTGGACGAAACCAGGCGTCGCAGAGGCGGTGCAATTCAAGTTCGCACAAATGTATGACGCAATTAACGAGTTTGTCGGCGATATTCACGACGCGAGATTCGAAATGATCGTCGCCGATGACGGCAGCTTCGAGGTACGGCACGACGCCCGTATCGCCGCTGCGATGGCCGACATTGGTGCGTTTCACCTCGAGGAATACCTCAGCGAACCGCTGCTGTTGCAGCACTCCGATCGTGATTTCTACACATTGCCTGCGTGGAATGCCGACCTCTGTGCGCGGGTCAACAAGATCGGCGGCGCGTGCCACGATTTCGAGTACCCGCAGAACACCCATGCGCTGCGCCTTAGCTCGCGCAGCTGGTTCTCTGACAGCGACGCGCGTCCCGGCTTTACGTATGCGATTCAGAGAGATATAGCGCTTTTTCGCGGTGATGACCCGGCCGGAATCGACTTTCCGTAGCGCGTTTTCTGTCGACACCGGTGCCCTGATTCGGCAGAATGTACTTCGAATGCAACATGACTTGGGAGCAGAAAATATTGAGCGCTGATCCACCTTTCGCAGCGCCGCTGGCGCGCGAGCACATGCCCGCCGACTACTCGATCTCTCTCGAGAAATACACGAATCGCGGTACGTCTGGCGAACGGCGAATTCCCGATGATTTCGGCCCGCGGCAATCCTTGCGGGGCTTCGAACAGACCTATCACAACATCATCGACTACATTGTTCGAATTACGTACAGGATCTGGGAGGACCGCGATGTCCAATACATTGCCGACACGTATTCGGACAATTCACAGGTCTTTGACGATTATGGATTGCAGCGCGGATGCCAGAAGATCATCCAGGACACGCAACACACGACGAGCGCATTTTCGGATATCAAGCTGATAGCCGATGAGATCGTGTGGGCCGGCGACGACGAAGTCGGCTACCACACATCGCATCGCACGATCATTCGCGGCACCAACGACGGGGACAGCAAATACGGACCGGCGACGAACCGGAACATCGACGTGCTGGTGATCGCCAACTGCGTCGCACTCGATAACGAGATCTTCCTGGAGCATGTGCTGTACAACAATTCGAGTATGCTTCAGCAACTCGGCCACAGTCTGAGTGATATCGTCGCGACCCTGTCGAAGTCACCTCCGGCCGGCTGGCCGCGTGATGCGGATACCTGGGACAACTTGAGACGCGCGGCCCGACCTGATCAGCCCATTTCGATTGCACAGCCCATTGACGGCTTCGACGTTGACAAGTTCGCTCGAGCTACGCTCCATCAATTGTGGAACGGGCGTGACTACAGCGCCCTTTCCTCCGCCTATGTCCCGGATTTTGCATTCCAGGGGGCAACCGATCGCAGGTTCCGCGGGGCGGCTCCTTACCAGACATTGCTCAGCTCAATTGCCACGGCATTTCCGGATCTCGAGTTACAGGTCGACGAGGTGTACTGGATGGGCAATGATAAAGACGGTTACCTGACGTCGGAGCGCTGGAGTGCTGAAGGCACGCATTCCGGCGCCGGAATCTATGGCGAACCGTCCGGGAAGTCCGTGCAGATCTGGGGAATCACGCAACATCACATAGTCGACGGCAAGATCGTCGCAGAGTGGATGTTATTCAATGAGCTGGATCTGATGATGCAGCTCGCGGCCAGTCAGGAATGACTATGAGCGACAGACAAGATGCCAAGGCCGCCGTGCTGCAGTACTTCAACGAGATGGAGCTTGCGCCGGTCAGCAATTTGGCCAGCGTGATTAGCAAAGCTGCTGCACCCGGCTATCAATTTCGCGGCGTGCATCCGTTTAACGAGATCGACCATGCCGAGGGTGTCGCAGCCACGGTCTGGCAGCCGCTGCGCCAGTCATTCACGCCAATGCAGCGACGCCAGGACATCTTCATGGCCGGCCCCAGTTTGACAGACGAGACCATGTGGGTCACGAGCATGGGCAAGTTCATGGGTCTGTTCGATCACAACTGGCTCGGCATTCCACCAACCGGCAAGATCGCGCTGATTCCGTACTGCGAATTTCATCGCGTCGAGGCTGGCAAAATCGCCGAGTCCGCGCTTTGGATCGACATCATAAGCGTCATGAAACAGGCCGGGATCAACCCGTTACCGATACAGACCGGCGCCGAAATCATTAACCCGGGACCAAGAAGCGGCGATGGCTTGCTGTTCGAGGAGCAAGACGAGAAGGAATCGCAGCAAACCCTCGACCTGATCATGGAGATGTGTAACGACCTCGTTAGCGATGGCATGGGATCGGGTGACGCGATGCTGCGAAAGACCTGGCACGAGGACATGATCTGGTTCGGTCCCAGCGGCATCGGTGCGACCTATACGATCGAACGCTATCAGCAACAACATCAGGGTCCGTTTCTCGATGGTTTGAAGAATATCGAGTTCAATGGTCACATCCTCGAGCATGCCGAAGGTAATTACGGCGGCTGGTTCGGTTGGCCGAATCTCAAAATGAACCAGGGCGGCGGATTTCTGGGGCTCCCGGCATCTGGTACGCCGACCGAAATGCGGGTGGTCGACATTTACCGGCGCGACGGCGACAAGCTCGCCGAGAACTGGATCTTCATAGACTTTCTGCACTACCTGCGGTTGCTCGGGGTCGACGTACTAGAGCGCAGTCGGGCCATTAACCGGACATAGCGCGCGCCCAGGCTCAGATCATCGAGTCGAGAATCCAGAGCAGCGCGACACAAACCACGAAGAAAACGAGCAAGCCATAACTGGCTTTGTCGACACGACCGGATACGACGTACCAGCCATCCTGCATTTCGGGCAGACCCTCTTCCTTGTACCTGCTTAGCTGGCCTTTAACAGTGTACGGGTTGTAGTCAGACTGCCGCCCGTCCAGTAACAAACTGGCAATCCAGCCAACCGTGACACTTACGCCGCCACCAATTGCACAATACCAGGGCCATGCGATTTGCATGTTGTACTCGATATACGCGAGGGACAGGAATCCGGCGACAACGCCGACCAATAATCCTCGCTCGCTCGTATGCTTGGAAAAGAAACCGAGCCCGAACATCGCGAGCTTAGCGCCGACAAAGAACGAGCCGATCTTGCTGAGTATCTCGATGACCGACCCGCCGCTTTTGGTGAACATGATCGCCGGTACCACCATCAGGACCGCCCACATGAATGTGAACCAGCGCGACGCCTTGAGGTAATGCTCGGGCGAAGCGCCTTTCTTGAAAAACTTCTCGTAAAAGTCGAGCGTCGTTACCGTTGCCATCGAGTTGAGACTCGAGTCGAGGCTGGACATTGAGGCCGCCACGATCGCCGCCGTGACGATGCCCATTAATCCTGGAAAGCCCATCGCCGCAACAAAATCGAGCACGATCAGGTTTTCGTTGTCGAAGGGTTTGCCACCGTAATAACCGTAAAACAGAATGCCAAGACCGAAAAACAGGAAGAAGATGAAGAACGCCACATAGCCCATCATGATGTAAGCTTTTTTCGCATCACCGATCGACTTCGCCGCAAGCGTTCGCTGTACCATCATTTGATTCACGCCATACACGACAACGTGATAGATCGACATGGCGACGATGCCGGTCCAAATTGTTCCGACCTTCGCCGGGTCGAGAGTCGTCTCGAACGGATTGGTTTTGCCGACCTCCTTGAGCGATTGCAGTGTGCCGGGCAGCCCGTCCGGCAATTCGCCGATGAGCAGGAACGCAGTGATGAATGCACCGAGAAACAAGATGCCCGTCTGAATGACATCAGTCCATATAACCGCCGCAATACCGCCGAGCATCGTGTAGGTCACGGCGACCACAGCGACGATCATGATCGCAGTGACAACATCAATGCCAGTGATGAACTCCAGGACGAGCGCAGTCGTGTACAGCATGATGCCTGAGTAAGCGATATTGCCAAAAAGGAACACGCCTGACAAAACGGTACGCGAGGTCAGGCCGAAGCGCCTTTCCAGGTAATCGAAGATCGATGCACAGCCACTGTTGTAAAAGAATGGCAGGAAAAGCGTGATGACGATGAAGATCGCGATCGGGTAGTTGATATGAATGAAAATGACCGAGAAGCCGTCTACATACGACCACGCCGGACCGCCCAGAAACGTCAATGCTCCAATATAAGTCGCGATCACCGAAACGCCGATGGCCCACCAAGGCGTGGTTCTTTGCCCCAGGTAGTAGTCTTGCGCGGTATGAACCCGCTTGCTCAGGAAGAATCCGAGTACCAGGTTGCCAAGGATGTAGACGAGCAGAATTGTCCAGTTTAGCGTACCGAAGTCGCTCATTTAGTAACCCAATGCTACAGCTAGCGGATCGAGCGCCTGACCATATCGTTTCCATGCGCCGATCGAGCTTCGATAGATCGGCAGCCTCACCTGCTCTGCACTCGGCGTCATCACAATCCGCTCATTATCGAAAAATCGCAGTACCTGCTCTTCAAATTCGACGCCGATGAAATCCAGCATTCGACGAGCCTGGCTTTCGAGATTCTCAACAGTCTGCTCGTACTCGACAGTCAATATCTGATCTGCATAACAATCTAGCCAATGCTCCATCAGCTTCTCATGCTGACGGTAGTGATGCCCTAAAGAAGCAAGGCCATGCGAATAACCCTGGGTGTCGTCGAACGGCAGTCTGAAGATAGAAACGCAGTTGTCCATCGGGTCGCGTTTGCAGAACAAGATTCGCGCTTCTGGAAATATCGTCGCGATTGCTCCGACAAAATTGTAATTCAGCGGATTCTTGTCAACGACAAAACGGCTGTGTCCGAAGCGTTCGACCAACCGTGACAAATAGGCATTACGCAACTTCCGGGCCTGCTCACTGGTCAGTGCCTCAATCGCGTCAGGAAAGGGCTGCCGAGTCATATCTGAAGCTTGCTTGACAATGTCATTGATAAAACCAAGCTCGCCCGCTCCGGTAATCTCGCTGTGAGAAGAAATTATCTGCTCGGTCAATGTCGTGCCCGAACGAGGCATGCCGATGACGAATACCGGGATCGGCTGCCCATCCGGCTCAAGCGTTGGAGTTTTCCGTTCGACGGGAAAAATGCAACGTGAAACGCGCAGGTACTCCAGCGTCGCTGCCCCGTCATACGGGTGGCGGGCGGCCTTTATTTCCTGTGCTTTGATAAAGTACTCGATGCTGGTCTTGTAGTCTTTGCGTTTTTCAAACTCCCACGCCAGTGCAAAAAATAATGACGATCGAAATATGCCCAACAGCTCCGGCTGCTGGAGAAGACTATGGATCTTTTCAATTTCACTCTGCGTCAAGCGCTGATCTTTGAGTTTCGATAATTGAAAATATGAACTGGCGTGGTTGGGCGCGTGTTCCAGTGCCAATCGAAAATGTTTTGCCGCGAGCGCCGTATCACCCATCTGTTCATACAAGACACCCAGATGATTTTGGGCTTCCGCATTATCTGGTTCGATTCTCAGAACTTCCTGCAGAACCTGCTCAGCAGCCTGTTCTTCTCCAAGTTGTTTTAATGCTGTCGACAAATTGACTTTCGCTACGATATTGCCATCCGTTTCAATCGCATGTTCGAATGACATCCTGGCCAACTCATATCGAGCGGCACGCAACAATATTTCGCCCTTGTTATTGTGCGACAGGCTGCTGGAGTTCGATATGCGGATTGCATGATCAATGACATTAAGCGCCTGATCCAACCGGCCCACTTCTTTTAAAGACACCGACAGGTTATTCAGGCAATCGACGTAGTCCGGGTTGATGGCGAGGGCTGACTCAAAATACCTGATGGCCTCATCATGTCGATCGACGGCTGCCAGGACATTACCCAGATTATTCAATGTGACCGGCTGCGCGGCATTGAGCGCTAATGAATGTTCAAACTCTTGCCGTGCTTCTGCGAATTTCTTCAGCCCCTTATAGGCCAGCCCCAGGTTATTATGTGTCTCTGTATCCGCAGAATTAACGCTCAACGCTTGCTGCAGGTATTCAACAGCTTTTTCATTTTGCGACCGCTTGATGCAGATAACGCCCATCAAGTTCAGAGCAAACTCGTTAGACAGATCCAGATCCAATGCCTGCAGATAGGCTTTTTCAGCAGCCTCCAATTGTCCCTGCTGCTGAAATGCGTAACCTCTTTCAAGGATTTTTATGAGATCTGGCCGCATCGGATCGAGGATATATCACTGAACAAAAAAAAGCCTGCAACTGTGTTGCAGGCTTTTTTCTCGCTACCCGTAATATGCTTAGAAATTGTATCCAAATCGAACGCCCCACGTCCGGGGCGCCTGATAGTCGTAAGCGACGCGAGCACGACTCAGGATTTCCGTATAGGTCTGGATCAGTTCGTCCGTGGCGTTATTCACCCACAAACTGGCGGTGTAATTGCCATCCGCCGACCGCCAGCCCAGCGAGAAATCGATCTCCGTGTAAGCATCCTGCTCGCCGAAAAATACCGGCGCGCGATTGGTCATATAACCGCTGTTGTAGTAGGTATTGAGATACGGCGTAATCGTACCGTTCCTTCCCATATCGATTTCATACGCAATACCGAGCCCGACCGTCATGTCCGGCGAGTAAGGCGTTTGTTTGCCGTCCATGATGAAGATTGGCGTGCCATCAGGTCCAATGTCAGCTCCGATTGGTGGCGTGCCATCAGTCCATACCAGGGCGCCCGCGCCAACGTTGAATTTGTCGTGTTCGGAATTCTCGAAGGTGACGCCAAAATCAACTGTCAGATTGTCGCTCGGATACCAAAAGCCTTCCATCTCAATCCCCTGAGAATCCACGGATCCGCCCGGTGCCGACACAGCCGAGATAACTCCGCTGCCGGGTTGCGTCACGAACGTGGTCGTAAGCAGGCCATCGTACTGAGCGTCATAGATAGACGCGTTGAACCTCAGCTTGCCACCAAGCAAGGTCGATTTGACACCCAACTCGATCGTGTCATTCGTCTGCGGTTCCAGAAGAGTCTGCGTGAGGACGTCGGTGGAGCCTGCGATATACGCCGTCGCAATCGAGCCATAGATCATTACATCGGCCGACGGCTCGAAAGCGAGGCCCAGACGATAATCCGTATTCGAGTCGTCGCCATTGTTGACAGGCCGTCCCGTGTAATCGTAAGTCGGCAACTCAGGCCCCAGTCGCGTGGTCGGATCAAAAGCAAGGCTGCTCGACCCCTGCGATCTTCTGTCGTCGTCGGTGTAACGCAAACCGGCAGTCATATGCAGCTTATCCGTAAAGGAATACTCTGCCTGACCATAGATTGCCGTCGATTTCGTGCCGCCGCGGCCCTCCGAGTTCCAGTAGGCCCATGACGGAGTTTCCGGCGTCGCGCCAGCGTATCCGGACCATGACTCCTCCAGGCTGCCGAAAAGATAGGCGCTGGTGTTGTCATTGTCCTGATCATCGAACAGGTACGCCCCAACCGTGTACTGAAAGGCGCTGTCGGTCGTTGAAGACAGCGTCAGGTCAACCTGGTGCGACTTGGAATTTTCATACGTGCCGTCAAACCAGGCCGCGTTGCTCGAATAGTCCGCGTCCGACATCTGGATCATTTCATAATCAAACAGCGCGCTGTTTAGCGTGAGTGTGTGATTCGGAATTTCCCAGTCGACTCTCAACTGGATGGCCGTTTCTTCCAGCTCGCGCCAGGGCGCCGTGTTCAAATCGATCGTGTGTGTACCCGCGACGATATCGGCTGAAGCATCCCCGTTACAGATATTGCCCGCGATGCTACGGCCACCCGGGCGATTTCCGTCGGGACAACCTTCGTATATGCCCATCCGCGGGTCCAGGAATCCGTCGATGGCGTTGATCCGGGTAGGATCGTTACTGTCCAAAGGAATACCGGCCGATTTGTATGCCCAGTTGAGGTTGCCGTTACCCGTGTCCTTCCAGTACGAAGCTGTCAGATTGACGGCCAGCGTATCGGTCGGTTCGAATCTCAACTGTGCGCGTGCATAGGTGTAATCAGAATCCTTCAAACCAGCTTTGGGATTCTCGACATTTTCTACAAATGGGTCGCGTTGCTCATCAGCAACGGTCAAGCGAAATGCCGCATTCTCCCCCATCGGGATGTTCACGAAGCCCTCGAGCTTTTGCAGAGAATAATCGCCAACAGATGCCGAAACACCAAAGTCGGTCCCGTCAAAATCCGGTTTCTTGGAAATCAGGTTGATCAATCCACCGAAGGTATTACGCCCAAACAGTGTTCCCTGCGGACCACGCAACGCTTCCACACGCTCGACGTCAACGAATCCGGCTAACGCCTGGCCACTCGACGGCAGATACATCCCATCACGATAAATCGGCACCGCGATATCAGAGGTTCCCGTTGAACCCGCACCGCGCATAATTGCCTTCGGATTATTGCCCCATGTTTCGAGAGTCAGACCCGGGATCGCTTTTTCGAGCGACAAAATATCGACAACCTGCTTCTTGATCAGGTCCTCGCCGGATACCGACGTCACGGCGATCGGGACATCCTGAATGTTTTGGGCTCTCTTGGTTGCTGTGACAATTACTTCGTCTACAACTACGCTATCGTCACGGTTCTCCTGTGCGACTGCTATCGGCGTAGCCAGTGCGGCCGCAACGGCAGTTGCCAGGACAGATCGGGTGATTATTGGCGCAGCGGGATTTGTATTGAGCTTCATTGATCGTTTCCCCCAGGATGGATCAGGTTTAATCGAATGCGGGTTTTATGGCCGTTTCGGGGCCTTTCTACGTAGAAAACGACTCAAATATAAGTCAGTTTGTACTTCGAATGCAACTCTTTTGAATCTGTTGTCGGTGCGTGACACCTTTGATTTCAGCATACTCAGCCGAAATATGGTAGTTCTTGGCCGCCAAAGGCCTGCAATTGCTGGATTTGATTGAATTCGAAGTATAGTCCATGGTGCAACCAGCGAGATCCTGACCGAACCGCTCCTGCTTCAGCGCTCTGATCGCGTGACCGGTCCTCGATCAGGAATGCAACACCCGGACTTTTCCGCACGCTCCAATGCGATATTGCGCTTCTTCACGGCGCCGACCCCGCTGACATAGCGTTTCCCTGGCGCTAGTCTGGCTGCTGAATCGTCATAAACTGGTCGGCCGCCACTCCATTGATATTGCTCTCAGTGCCATCGGGCCAGCGAACAAGGACGTCGGCGCTTGTCGACGTCCCCAACCCGAAATGTGCTTCCGCTGCGTTTTGTGACACGTAATTGTTGCCACCCCGAATCTCGCGGACTTGCGTGAGACCCCCGCTGGAAACCTCGATGCGCGCCCCGATACACGCTGTGTTTGGCCCGTTCCCCTGCAGGTCCAGGGTGAGGTAATGATTGCCGATGCCGAGTTCATTCTCATAGAAATTGTCGGTATCCGATTGAAATGCATTATTGGATATAAAAATGTCCAGGTCGCCATCACGATCCGAATCGAAGCAGGCAACACCGCGCCCCTGCCCGGCGCTGAGCAGTCCTGCTTCTGTCGCAGCCTCTATAAACGTACCGTCACCCTGCGATTCGAAGTAGCGAACCTGGTCGAACAGGAAATCCTGCGCTGACGCTGCATCGAAACCGTTGACATGAAAGATATCGAGATCACCGTCGTTGTCGAAGTCCTCCATGCAGGCTCCCCAGCCCCAGCCACCGTCGACGATGCCGGCCTGCTCGCTCACATCTTCAAAGTTGCCATCACCGAGATTTCGATACAGGCGATTGCCGATGTGTGCGTCTGGCTGTGACGGATCTTCATAGATCGCTGTAACGAACCAGTCCATATCGCCATCATTGTCATAGTCTCCGACCGCGGAACCCATCCCCGAATCATCAACGATTACATCAGGGTCTGTGATCGCCGTGAAAGTCCCGTCGCCATTGTTTCGGAATACCTGGCTGGTGTTGAAATCAGCCGCGACCACGAGATCCGGATCGCCGTCGTTGTCCAGGTCAGTGAATATCGGCGAGAACGAGTAATCGACCAACACACCTGGTGCCGCATTATCCGCCGGCGTCAACAACGCGGCAGCGATTCCTGAAGCGATGCTTGCACTATAGAAGGTGCCGTCGCCGTTGTTCGCCCAAAGTGTCTCTGTGTCCGGGCTTTCGGGATTGCGCCAATGCGCCAGTGCGAGATCCAGATCACCGTCCATGTCGTAGTCGGTAAAGCTCGCCGATACCGTTTGTTCGGCCGTCAGCTGAATGCCGGACGTTGCCGTTACGTCGATAAACTGGCCTGCATCCTGGCGCATCACAAAGTAAGAGTCGCCCTCCACCGAGCCAACGAAGAGATCCTGGTCGCCATCTCCATCGATATCGCCGAACGCCGGACCGCTGCCTCGGTGCATCAGGTCGAGGCCGACGGACGACGCGATCTCCGTGAACTGATTGTTGCCGTCATTTCGGAACAGGCCGTTCGCCGATCCATTTCCCGCGACCAGATAGATGTCCAGATCGTTATCGGCGTCAATATCGACTACGGCTAGCCCACCCCCGAAACGTTCCGGGTCGCTGAGTGTCTCCGCCGACGGTTTGCCGACGATTGTGAATTGACGCGCTATTCCCGACTGATCGGCAATGTCTCTAAACGTCGTCGCGGGCTGAAAGCCTGGCGGTGGCGGCGCTGCAGGCGGAGGGGGGGGTCCGCCGTTACCGCCGCCACCGCCACAAGCAACAGTAGTAAGGGAAACCAGTGCTGGCCAGTAATGTCTGAACGTCATCGCGATGTCGCCGAAAAGCAAAAGGCAAGGAAAGCGTACTTTCCCTGCCTCTTACAAACCAAATGCCGCAACGACTAGTTGAAGTTGTACGACGCGCTGATGCCCCAGGTGCGTGGGTTGTTCCAGTCCGTCTGCATTGATGCAAGCGGGAACGACACGCCACCAACGTCTGCGTTTTCGCCAGTATCGAAGATGACGATACGGGTAATGACCGGTTCATTCTCGATATTTTGAATGAAGCCCTGGAGTTCCCATTTGTCGTCCGGCGAGACATAAGTCATGCGCAAGTCCGATACCGTGTGCGCATCTTGCTCCGAGCCAGGCCAATTAATGTCGTGACCCCAGTACTTGCTCGAATAGGCCGTCTGGTAATACGGCCGGAGAATCCCGCCATTGGACAGTTCAATATCGTAGCTGAGCTGCAGGCTGGCCGTGAAATCCGGCGACAGAGCAGGCTTCCAGCCTTCCATATCGAGAATGCCGGTTGGGTCGCTCAGATCCTGGCGTCCCGGAATATCTCCGAGTGGCGGTATCTGCAGCGCCTGGAATGTACCGAATTCCGCATCCATGAATGCCAACGTAAGGCCGACATACAATTCATTGATGGGCAACCAGGCCATTTCGACCTCAAGCCCGCTTGCGTCGACTTCGCCACCGTTCTGCACGAACTCCGCGACGGCGGAACCGCCAAGATCAACGAACGACTGCATATGCATATCACGATACTGATTAAGATACGCCGCAACGTTCAGTCGAAGCTTGCCGTCACTAATCGTCGTCTTTAGACCCACTTCGTAAGCGGTAACTTCCTCCGGATCGTAGGCCGGTGGAATTCCGGCTCCTATCGGATTCGTGCCGCCGGCCCGATATCCGGTTGAAGCCGAAACGTAGCCCAGTGTATCGGCGTTAACGTCAAACTCCACGCCAGCTTTCCAAAGTGTTTTACTCCAGTCTTCTTCACGGCCTTGACCTGCCAGCGGAACCGGCGGGAAAACACTCCAGTCAAATGGGTCCTTCAGCTTTTTGGTGTCCTCAGCCGAACGAAGGCCGGCGACCAGGCGAACGCGATCTGAAACCGAATATCTTGCATTACCGAAATAGCCGGTGGACTCGGATACGTAATCGCCCTGTGTGTCCCAGTGCGGTTCGCCGATAACACCGTCGAACATCTCCAGCCAGTTCCAGTTGGCTTTCTGCTCGTAGAAATAGGCGCCAAGCAACCACTCAAAGTTGCCATCGGTATTCGACATGACCTGAAACTCTGTTGACCAGGTGTCCTGATCTGAATCCCAGCCGGCAAAGTCAGACGTTTGCGTCCCCGGTGGGCCCCAGGTATTGCCGTCGCTGTAATCAAAGTCGGAAATCTGGCGACCCTCAAAATTTGTCGCATCGCCGACAAACTTGAATGAGACCGTGTCGAGATGCCAGTTCAGTGTCAGCGTGGTCGATGATCCGCTATTTTCCGTCGACGACCTGAAATCGCGGCTGACATTCCAGGGACTGGCGTCGAAGTTCGAGGGTGACGTTGCATTGTCGGGCGCAAAAGCATGGCCCGGAATAAACGTGCCGCCGGCGATACCACCGATTTGCTGGTATCCCCACTGCGCGCCGCCATTGGTGTTCTTATCGGAATAAGAAAACTTCAGCGTCGCGTCGAAATTGTCCGACGGTTTCCATCTCGCGGTCGCCCGCACGTACTGGATGTCCTGGTCATGCAGATCGTCACTCGTGCCCGGTACGAAAGTATTCGTGATGTAGCCATCGTGAACATCGGACATCGCCGCCAGTCGAAGGGCAAACGTGTCGCCCATCGGGATGTTCACCATGCCTTCGAGCTTCGAGCGATTATAGTCGCCATAAAGCGCGGTAACGTAACCATTGAGTTCGCCGAGTTCCGGTTGGTTCGTAATGACGTTGATTGTGCCACCGAAGGTATTTCGTCCGTATAGCGTGCCCTGTGGTCCACGCAGGACTTCAACACGGCTGATGTCAACGTAGGTGCCCCAGGCCTGGGTCGACGTCGGTACGAAGACGCCGTCTTCGAAAATACCGACAACCTGCTCGGCCTCGGTGCCAACGTTGTTGGTCCGCGTACCGCGAATCGCGACGCGAACCTCATCGCCCGATTTGCCGAAACGCATACCCGGCACCAGGTGCTCGAGTCGCGAGATGTCTTCAATACCGGCCTGCTTCAGCGCTTCGTTGCCCAGCGCCGTCACAGCAATGGAAACATCCTGCACACTCTCTTCACGCTTGGTCGCCGTGGTAATGATCTCATCCATGATGCCCCCGCCGCCCTCGTTACTGTCCTGGGCGATCGCCGGAGCGACACCGCCAGCCAGTGCGATGGCAACCGCGGTGGAAACTGCATTGCGCTTGGAATACTGATAATTCGTCATTTTGTTATGACCCCCTGAAGAAAAATTCTGCGTCGCCGCTTGGTATCACCGACGATTCTGCAGAAGCACGCCACATTTATACTGCGAGTTGTACTCCGAATGCAAACCTCTGGCATCAATTCGCCAAGAAATACTAAACAGCCAAGAAATTTTGTTAATCCTTTATAAATCAATAAATTAAAGAATATCTCAGTCGATGATCCCGCCCAATTCCGTTGTTGCTGAGATACAACAGGTGAGATTGCATCCGGAATTCCTCCAATATATACAGTGACTTACCACCGATAACAAAATCTGGTCGTGACTTCGAAGTCTCTTCGCCCATCGCCAGACCGGACACTGCCCTGGCGTTGGATCGTCAAAATCTGCGCAGGCTTGCAGCAGCGACCGACTCACCCGCCGCAATTTCCCCGTCCAGCGGCAGATCCCACCAGTTGATACCGCGCTTCCGAAGCTCATTCTGACGATGCATCCGATCGAACAGGTCGACGTCCATCTGTTTGAAGATGTCGATGATGTCGATCGGTATCCAGTTCTGGATCAGGAAATTCCCATCGCGCTTGTACCAGTCGAAGTCGCGAATGGTCATCATCTTGCCCGTCGCGGGAATATCCTGATACTGGCCATGATTGGTCGAGAACTTGTAGTCCCAAACGCCGACCGCGGCATACTGTCCTTCGCCATGAAATCCCATGTAGCGTCCACCGGGTTCGATGTCGAGCTCGCGATCGCCGAAGCCGATCAGCCATGGGCGCTGATGAAAGTCCTGGAATTCTTCGATGCTGTGAGTGGTGCCGATTCCCGTCGGTCCCATCCAGTGAAAGTCCGGGTGCCAATAGTGATGCTGCTCCATCGTGTTCATGTCTTCCATATCACGATTCCGCACATAACGCATGAGCCCGTTGCCCATGGCGGATACGAGTTGCTTGGTCTTGCGCCCCTCCAACTCGTCCTGTTCCACGAGCTGGATGCCGTCCCCGCCGCGCGGTTTTTGTACCTTGCCGCCCTCACGGCCGTATGCATTTGGCAAGACCTGGAAGCCCGCCTGCTTAAAGACAGCAAGAACGTCGAGAATGCAGTAACTCTCGGCAATCTTCTCATCGCGCATGACGAAGAACTGGCCAAAGTGAATATTGGTCTTTTTGCCGGTGGCGGGAATGCCTAGCCAGTCGTGCACGAAGGTACCGGTCAGATAGCCGATCCCTGAGACCCAGTCTTCATCCTTATCGACACCACCGATGAGGATATCGGCCTTGCGTCTGATGTCCGGAAACGAATGCAATAATGGCTGCCAGAATTCCTTGATCAAGGCATCCGAACCCCGGATCTGATTGATCGGCTGCGGGCCGTTCCAGTCCACGTCCTTGTGAAACGCTTTATCGACGATCCCGGCTACTTCTTGCGGGCGCGCGTGATTCATGCGCTGCCAGTATTCCCAGACGACAGCCTTGTTTTTCTGATTCCTTGCCTTCCAATCTGACATGACGACCTCCTCGAGCGCGTGACAACCGATATTTGCACGTATTGCATTCGAAGTACATTCTGCGAAGCTGGCGGCTAAGTATGCCCGACGCTCCAGCTACCAGAATCCTCCGGGTAATACACGTCAGAACCTGCGCCGACTGCCGATTGATGCACTAGCGCCGTCAACGGGGACATCCCACCAGTCGATCCCCCGCTTGCGAAGTTCGTGCTGGCGATGCATGCGATCGAACAGGTCCACACCCAGTTGTTTGAAGAGATCGATGAGATCGATGGGAATCCAGTTCTGTATGAGGCGATCACCCTCTCGCTTGTACCAGTCGAAATCGCGGAGCGTCATCACCTTGCCGGTCGCCGGCTCGTCCTGGTACTGGCCGTGGTGGGCGGAGAACGCCTGGTCCCAGATGCCGCCTGCTGCATACCGTCCCTCGCCGAGGAAGCCCATGTCCCGTCCGCTCCGCTCGACGTCAAGGTTCCTGTCACCGAAAGCGGTGAGCCAGGGGCGCTGATGGAAGTCCTGGAATTCCGGAATGTCGTGTGTCGAGCCGATACCGGTAGGACCCATCCAGTGAAACTCGGGATGCCAGTAATGCTGCTGCTCCATCGTGTTCATGTTTTCCATGTCCCGCTCGCGCACGTAACGCATCAGGCCATTCCACATTGCCTCTACCAGTTGCTTTGACTTGCGCCCTTCGAGCTCATCCTGCTCCATGAGCAGGATCCCGTCGCCGCCGCGGGGTTTTTGCAGCTTGCCGCCCTCACGACCCAGCGCGTTCGGCAGCACCTGGAATCCGGCTTGCTTGAAGACCGCGAGAATGTCGAGAATGCAGTAGCTCTCCACGATCTTCTCGTCACGCATGACGAAGAACTGGCCAAAATGGATATGTGTTTTTTTCCCGGTCGCGGGAATGCCGAGCCAGTCATGCACGAAGGTGCCGGTCAGGTAACCCATGCCGGATACCCAATCGTCACCGTTGTCGACATCACCCATGAGGATGTCGGCTTCGCGTTGGATATCGGGAAACGAATGCCGCAATGGCTCCCAGAAGTCTCTGATCAACGCGTCCGAACCGCGGATCTGGTTGACCGGTTGCGGTCCGTTCCAATCGACGTCCTTGTGGAAGGCCTTCTTGACGATGCCTGGCACTTCTTTCGCCTGCGCGTGATTCATACGCTGCCAGTACTCCCAGACAACGGCTTTGTTTCTCTGATTCCGCGCTGTCCAGTCCGCCATGTTTCTCTCCTCCTGGTTGATCGCCGGCGATACTGGCACGAATTGCATTCGAAGTACAAAGCGAGCTACCATCGATCGCGACTGGACCACACCGGGCCTGGCAAGCCAGCAGACAGGAATCAAAGTTCAAGATGCTGACACGACGACAATTTCTGGGGTCCGGCTGTGCGGTGGCGGCCATGTCCGGATCGGCCACCCTGATCGGCGACGCTCAAGCCGAAATTTCCGCAGGGGCGCCGGGGTACCGGGCACTCGTGTGTATCTCGCTCGGTGGCGGCGCGGATTCCTTCAACATGCTGGTTCCGACGGACGCCTCGTCGTACCGAGACTATGCGAAACGTCGCGGTGACCTCGCTCTAAATCACAATGAATTGCTGCCGTTGCGCCGCGGCGATAGCGAAGGTCGTTCTTACGCGTTGCACTACGGCATGCGCGAGGTGCATGAGCTGTACTCGGCCGGCAAAGTCGCACTACTCGCCAACGCGGGACCGCTGCAGGGCCCGGTTCGTCGTCCAGGCAGTGCCCGCATGCCTGACTTGTCTCACTCCGACCTCATTGCGCGTTGGCATCACGGTACAGCCGATCGCAGGTCACACAGCGGATGGGCGGGCAGAGTCGCTGACGTGCTGGCGGATTGCGGCTGGCAAGACCGAATACCAACGAATATCTCGATGTCTGGCAGAAATGTGATGCAGCTTGGGGCCTGTTCGGCGGCAGCCAACCTTCAGTCGAGTCCGTATCAGCAGCGCTCGGGTCTGCCAGCCGGCGTCGACTTCTCATACGTTAACGAGCAGCTGGCGGAGCGGGCCATCAGTGCCGGTCGACCCGGCGGTGTCCGCCGAAAAACACGACTGCTGGACAAAATAGAGACCGAAAGCAGGTTGATCGTCGAGGACGCCGTTGCAGATACTCCTGAGTTCAAAACCCGTTTCGCGCCGGATTCGTTTTCGACGGACCTGGAGCAGGTGGCCCGGATTATTGCGGCGCGGAGCAGACTCGGGGTTCGCCGGCAGATGTTTTTTGTCCATTTCGACGGCTGGGATCATCATCACAAGCTACTCGAAAACCAGGCAATGCTACTGCCGATACTGAGTCGTGGCCTTGCAGTATTTCGCGATGCGCTTATCGAGCACGACGCATTTGACGACGTGACGACATTTACAATCTCGGAATTCGGGCGATCTCTGGAATCGAACGGCAGCGGCTCCGACCACGGCTGGGGTGGTCACCACATCGTCATGGGCGGTGCGGTGCACGGCGGGCGTATCTATGGTCACTATCCGCATCTGGCTAACGGCAGTCCCCTCGACATCGGCGGAGGCGTGTTCGCGCCGACGACATCCACCGAAGAGTACTTCGCAGAACTCGCTCTCTGGTTCGGCATACCTGCATCGCAGCTTCAATACGTACTGCCAAACATCTCTGCTTTTTACTCGCCGTCAAGCAACGTGCCACCATTGGGATTCCTTGCCTGAGCTGACACTGGCCTCCGCCGTCGAATATGAACAACGTTGATCAGTTGCTACAGCGTGCCTACCAGGCACACCAGGCGGGCCGACTTGACGAGGCGGAGCCGCTTTACCAAGAGTTGCTGGCAATCGCACCGGACGATGTGGACGGCTGCAACCTGCTTGGCCTGTTGTGCATCGAATCCGGCCAACCGAAAAAAGCGATTGCGCCACTGACGAACGCCGTCCGCTTGCGTCCTGATGATCCTCAGGCGCGTTACAACCTTGGCATTGCGCACAAAGACCTGCGTGAATTCGACATGGCCGCCGGACAATTTCGCGAAGTCGTGCAGCTTTCTCCAGACAACGTCGATGCGTGCATCGCGCTTGCGAATGTTCTCAGGGCCGATCACAAGCTCGATGAGGCAAGACAGGCCTTCGACGTCAGCCTGCGGCTGGCCCCGGAGCACACGGGTGCGAAGCACGGAATGTCGGATACCCTCAACGAAATTGCAGTAGCGAAAAACAAGTCCGGAAAAGCCGATGAAGCCATTGAGCTGCTGCGGGAAGCAGTTTCGTTGCACAGCGGCAATGCCGAGGCGTACATGAACCTCGGCGTAATTCTCGAGCAGGCGGGCAAAGCAGATGCGGCTGCAACGGCCGTGCGTGCAGCTATCAGCGCAAGGCCCGATTTTGCGAATGCCCATTATCAGCTCGCACATTTGCGAAATCATGAATCGACCCCTGACGAAATCGCAGCGATGCAAACGCTCTTCGATCGCGGCGAAATGAAACGCAAGGACCTGGCGCGCCTTGCCTATGGAATCGGCAAAGCACTGGAAAAACGCGGCGAGTACGAGCGTGAGTTTGGCTGGCTAATGAAAGCGCATGCACTGATGTCGAGCGAAACCGAATTTGATTCGCGCAAACAAGCTCAATACGTAGATTCCCTGATCAAACGATTCAAGCGAATCACTCCTGTTCCTGGCGCGGAAGAATTGCCCGGTACGCAGAACATTATTTTTGTCACAGGAATGCCGAGATCGGGTACAACATTGACAGAGCAAATACTCGCCAGTCATCCGGATGTACACGGTTCGGGCGAGCACGCGCTGATTGCCGAGACCGCCGTCCACATAATGGCCAAAGGCATCACGGACGCACAGGCCATGTTGGCGATTGGAATAACTGTAGCCGAAGGTCTGGCGTTGCTCGCCGAGGGCGCTCGATTTGTGGTGGAAACCACACCGACGAATTTATTCCATATTGGACTAATCGCGACATTGCTGCCGAGGGCCAGGATCGTTCACTGTGTCCGACATCCTCTGGATACCTGTATGTCTATCTATCAACACCCACTGTCGCAAGCGCATGCCTACGCACACGATTTCGAAGACCTCTCGCGTTATTACCTGAATCAACAGCGGCTAATGGACCATTGGCGAGATGCGTTGCCGGGCAGAATTCACTATCAACGCTATGAAGACACGGTCGAGGACCTGGACTCCAGCGTACGCTCGTTGTTGTCCTACTGTGGCATAAGTTTTCATCCTGCGTGCCTCGAATTTCACAAGACCCAGCGGACAATCAAGACACCGAGTACGAGTCAGGTGCGGCAACCTATCTACAGTAGTTCGGTTGGGCGCTGGAAGCGCTACGAGCAGCAACTCGCGCCGCTAAAGGACAAGCTCGAGCAGGGGCTTGGCGTCTCGCTTGATTGACGGAAATGCGATATCAGGGTGGACTAATCAGCTCTTCAAAGAACTCGACGTCACGATCGGCCGCCAACTCACGCGTGTCACCTTCGAAGTAGTGATCGGCGCCATCGTACTCGTAAAAGGTTACAGGGTGCTCAATTGCCCGTAACGCATCCGCCAGCTTTCGCGAGTTAGAACTTTCAGTTGAGGTATCGCCAATCGAGTGCTGAATCATCACCGGTGCGTCAAGCTCACCAAATCGTGGCACCAAATCCTCGACTGACGTTGTTGCCCAGTAGCTTGCCCCCTTAACCAGACTCGTTGCGAGCTGCACACGCATTGACACTGCACCGCCCATCGAATGTGACCACATGAAGACATTACTCAAGTCTGCTTCTTCGATCGCATCGAGTCTTTGCAGCAGTGCAATGACATCATCGGCGTAGGCAGCAACTGATTCTCGGTTCCGGGTCTTGATGAGTTCATAGCCTTCCGAGCTGTTGTGCCCGCGATAGTCGGGAATGACGACGAGAAAGCCACGAGAAGCATACAGCTCCGGAACCGATCGGTAGTAGTCGCCTGGTCGCGAATCTATTCCTTCAGCTGTGATGCCGTATTTGGCAGGATCGGGGACGTAACCGTGATTTGCGATCACTACTGGAAAACCATTCTCCGGCATTGCGGAATTCGGCACTGCGACCATCGCATGCACTTTCAGCCCCGCTGATGGATACGCAACAAGATAGGCACTGAAGCCAGGCCCGCCAGCGAGGGGGCCCTCATGGGTCAGCGACGAATTTGCGCAGGCGGCTACGAAAAGAACGACTGCCAGAACAGCGCCAGCCTGTCGCATCAGAACGCTTTGCCAAACAGGAACAGGAACAGCATCGTTGCCACGAAAAACACGAGTAGCAGGTAACTGACGCGATCCACTTTTCCCGGCACCAGGTACCAGCCCTCTTGCTTCTCTTCGCGTCCTTCCTCGGCAAACTTCCTGATCTGTCCACGGATCGTGTATGGCGAATATTCCTTTTTGACGCCATCAATCAGCACGCTGGCCACAATGGTAATCGCAATGTTGGTCGTCGCACCGATCAGGCAGTACCACGGCCAGGCGATATCCGTGTAATTGGCGATATACCAGACCATGACAAAACCGATCAGAGTACCGACAAGTACACCTTTTTCGGTTGCCTGCCTGGAGAAAAATCCGACGGCAAACATGCCGAGTTGTGCTCCCACGAACCAGGAACCGATGTTGCTGAGGACCTGGAGTATCGAGCCCCTGCTGCCGGTCAATACGATGGCCGGAATGATAATGATCATGGCGATCAGTACCGTGAGCCAGCGCGTGACCTTAAGATAGTGCTGCGGCGTCCCGTCCTTTTTCAGATACTTCTGATAGAAGTCGACGGTCATGACGGTCGACATGGAATTGAATGCAGAATCGAGGCTGGACATCGAAGCCGCCATGACGGCGGCGGCAATGAGGCCCATAAGTCCAGGCAATCCGTAGTCGGACGCGAACTGCAGGATGATAGTGTTGCTGTTCTCGAACTCCACGCCCTGGTAATAGCTGTAGAACATTACGCCTAAAAAGATAAATAAGAAGTAAATAAAGAACGCGGCGAAACCCATCATCAGGTAGGATTTCTTCGCGTCGCCTATGGTTTTTGACGCAAGCGTTCTTTGCACCATCATCTGATTCGTGCCGTAAACGGTGATGTGGTACAACGCCATGGCGATAATGCCCGACCACGCGGTCGTAGCCTGCGTCAGATTAAATTTGAATTCCAGCGGATTCAATTTGCCGGCGGCTTTGAGTGAAGACAGCGTACTCCCGATTGACTCCGGCATGCGATCAATCAGCGCAAACAGAATGATTAACGCGCCAATCAGCAGAATGCCGGCCTGCGCCACGTCCGTCCAGATAACGGCGGTAATTCCGCCGAGTGCCGTATAGACCAACGCAATCACTGTGACGATAACAATTGCATGCACAACATCGATGCCCGTAATGAATTCGAGTACCAGTGACGTAGCATAGAGGATCGCCGCTGATGTCATTGTCTGCGATACCAGCCAGATGCTCGAAATCAATGCCCGGGCACGGGGGCCGAAACGCCGTTCCTGATAATCGTAGATAGAGGCGACGCCGCTGTTGTAGAAAAACGGCAGGAACAGCGTAATGACAACGAAGATTACAATTGGATAATTCGCGTGCAACGCGATCACCGAGAAGCCGTCGGTATAAGCCCAGGACGGTCCACCGAGGAAGGACAAAGCGCTGACATAGGTCGCGATGACCGATACACCGATAGCCCACCACGGAGTGGTGCGTTTACCCAGGTAGAAATCGTCAGCCGTATTGATGCGTTTGCTCAGGTAGTACCCGAGCAGCAGGTTGCCGCAGATGTAGACGATCAATATGGTCCAGTTGAGCGTGCCGAATTCAGCCATGCTGTTCTCCCAATGGTGGGGATTTCTTATTCGTTTGCTTAGTGCGCGGTCCAGCCGCCGTCGACCTTGAGGCTGTGACCGGTCACCATGCCTGCGCCGGGCGATACCAGGTACAGGACGGCCGCCACGACGTCGTCGAGTGTTGCCAGCTTCTTCATCGGGATCATGCCGAACACGAACTCCCTGAACTCAGGGCTATCGAGCATTGGTTTGGTCAGTGGCGTTTCAACAAAAGTCGGCGCGACGGTGTTCACGCGAATACCGTTCGGCGCCAACTCGACTGCCATCGCCTTGGTCAGTCCTTCGATCGCGTGCTTGGTCATGCAGTAGACGGTTCGATTGGGTGAACCGACGTGACCCATTTGTGAAGACATGTTGACCACAGTTCCCTCGATACCTTGTGCCAACATCGTTCGGGTGGCCGCCTGTGCGACACGAAAGGCCGCGCGCACATTCAGGTCGATCACGAAATCGAGCGACTCGGCATCGACGTCGACGAATGGCTGTGGGCGGTTCCCCCCTGCGTTATTGACGAGGATGCTCAGACCGTCGATCGACGCGATCTGCGCAATAAAATCGTCACTCGTGACATCGGCACGCCAAGTGTCAATTCGGCCCGATTCATGCGCGCGCAGTTCGGCAAGATCAGTTTGGGAACGCGCCACCGCAATGACCTTGGCACCTGCGTCGGCGAGCCCTTCCGCGCAGGCGCGACCAATACCGCGACCTGCGCCGGTCACGAGTGCGACTTGCCCTTCAAGCAGCGATGACATGTTGAATTCCGGATTGCATGCGGATGCAATATTGCCTAGCATCTGCCTGGATTGAAAGCACAATGAAAACGCTAGCAGTGAATAAGGCCGCCAAAACAATGGAAAAAAACGGCAAGGGTGCGCGCAAACGGGCGACGTCATATGACGTTGCGGAACTCGCCGGGGTTTCTCAATCGGCGGTATCGCGCGTTTTTCAGGATGGCGCCAGCGCGTCCAAAGAGATGCGCAATCGTGTCATGGCCGCGGCTGACAAGCTCGGGTATCGGCCGAATGCGATTGCGCGTGGCCTGATCACCCAGCGATCCAATATGGTGGCGGTCGTCATCTCCAAGATGACGAATCTTTACTACCCGGAAGTGCTTGTGCAGCTGACGCAGCATTTTTCTGAACGTGGCGTACGGGTCCTGCTATTCGCCCTGGAGCGCGAGGGTGATACGGCAACCGTGATCGAACAAATGCTGCAATACCGGGTCGATGGCATCCTCACCGCCGCAATGTTTACGCCTGAGCAGCTCAGAACGTTGCAGAACGAGGACATCCCGATCGTTTTCTACAATCGAACGCTGAAAGACCAGCTCGTCAGCTCCGTGCTGTGTGATCAGCAGGAGGGCGAGCGCTGGCTCGTCGATGAGCTCGTCAATGCCGGGCACAAGTCGTTTGGTATTGTCGAAGGGCCCGCTGACTCCGTCGTCAGCATCGAACGCAAGACGGGCGCGCTCAACGAATTGGCCGAACTGGGCATCACAGATGTCACCACAGTTAGTGGCGACTACGGTTACGAGACCGGCAAAGAGTGTTTTGCGAAACTCATACAGAAGCGCGGAAGTCCACCGGAAGCGGTTATCGCGGCAAATGACGTCATGGCAATTGGCTGCATCGATGAGGCGCGGGAGCATTTCCGCCTGAAAGTACCCGATGATATTTCGATCGTCGGGTTCGACGGCGTCGGTCAGGCACGATACGCCGCTTACGACGTTACGACCGTGCGCCAGCCCGTGCACCGCATGACTGAATCCGCGGCATCGATGCTAATCGAACGCATCGAAAACCCGGAACTGTCACCTGAGAAACGCGCCTTTTCCGGAACATTGATACGCGGCAGCTCGGCGCGTTTGCGCAGCGACGATTCGTGAATCGGGACGCGCATGGCAGCAGAAAATATCTTGTTGCTGCCGGGCATGATGTGCGATGCCAGGTTGTGGGCGCCGGTGGTTGCTTCGTTTGAGCAACCCGTCTGTTACGCCGACACCACGAACGCGGATAATTTCCATGACATGGCCGTCCAGGTGCTCGAGAAAGCTCCGCAACGGTTCGCAATGGCCGGTTTATCGATGGGTGGCATACTTGCGCTCGAAATCTGGCGCCAGGCGCCCGGGCGCGTGACCCACATGGCGCTGCTTGACACAAATCCTCGTGCGGAGCTTGCCGCGCGACAGTCGTCGCGCATGCAGCAGATTCAAACCGCTCTCGGGGGTGGGCTTCGCGACCTGGCTATCGAGGCGCTCAAGCCGGTGTACCTTGCGCCGGCGCATCGCGACGACGAGGTATTACTCGCCAAT
>Ga0224512_10001187_pt1 | contig 25732 bp, 21 predicted proteins | sample SF_May12_sed_USG_4_FD_169103 | JGI IMG/M metagenome (GOLD analysis project Ga0224512, IMG submission 169103) | Sediment microbial communities from San Francisco Bay, California, United States - SF_May12_sed_USGS_13 | ecosystem: Environmental > Aquatic > Marine > Sediment | place: USA... | reverse complement strand
TCCAGGTGCGCGCTCACCAGCAGGATGAACTTCGCATTGGCGTGATCCGGTGATGGCCGGTCGAAGCCATGCCAGATCGCGTAGCCGAAACGCGCACCCGCCGAGCAGATGTTGGTGTGGCTGTTGTGGCCGTCGATGCCCCAGGACTGCAGCACGCGATCCATGTAACCTTCATGCCCCGGCCGTCCCACGTGATACACGATTTCGTCGTGCCGCTCTTGTTGCAGGGCCTCACGAATGCGTCCGGCCAAATCATCGAGAACCCTGTCCCAGGAAACGCGTTGCCAATTGCCATCACCGCGCTTGCCCACTCGCTTCAACGGATAGAGAATACGCTCGTCGTCGTTTATCTGATTGATCGTTGCCGGACCCTTGGCACAGTTGCGGCCGCGGCTACCGGGGTGGTAGGGATTACCCTCGAATTTGCGCACCCGCATCGTTTCTTTATCGACATAGCTCAAAAGCCCGCAGCCCGACTCGCAGTTAAAGCACGTGGTGGGGACGATCAGATAGCGACGGGGGTCACGCCTTGGCCATCTCTTGGCCTCGTATTCTACCCAGTCGTCCCATTGCTCGGGTGGCGGATAGCTCACCAGCGAGCCTGGCTCGGTCAATCGGGGCAGTTTCTGTTGTGGGTCACCGTGGAGAGAGGGGATGATTCGCATCGCTTCAGCGATTCTTTCGATCAAGCCGGGTCGGATGCTCGACACCTGTCCCCCCGTTTGTGAGAATGCGGTAGTGCTCGGCGTATCGTATCGCCGCACTCGTGCGGTTGCGCCCAAGCGCCAGCCGTTACGTCGCGCTGTGTTAGTCCACGCTTTGGCAGCCGGTGGCGTTGATTGTACAACGACAACCTGGGTCGATCAAGCTATGGTGATCGCCAAGCCCCCTGATCGCACAAAACACACCGCATTGCCGTTTTGTCCTGCACATGCTAGGATTTTTGAGTCAATTCTCGAAGCAAAAGCACCTAGGCTGCCAACACACGTTGCGGACAAGAACTAGCAAAGTTATGGCACCGCAATCGATTCTTAAAGAGACTTCGGCAAAGCCGGGGGAAAGGAAAACGACGGCTAAACCAACTGGCAGATTGAGAAAGACAGCCTGCGCTGCGTTGGCTATCGCCGCCTCGGCGACGGTTGTATTCCTGTTGCTCGAAATATCTTACCGTTTCTACTTATTCAAATGGGATGGGCTGTCCTTCACAAAGATGAACAGCGTGCACCCCATCGGTTCTTCTGGGCTTCTAGAGCCTTCGCGGTACAGTGACATCATCTTCGAATTGAAACCCAACATGAAAACTCACTTCAAGCTCAAGCGGTTTGAGACCAACGCGCAAGGGTTTAGGGACAAGAAATATTCGCTTGAAAAACCGGATGGGACCTTTCGCGTCGCGGTTATCGGAGACTCTTTCACCATGCCCTCGGGCGTCGACATCGAAGAGGCCTATCACTCGGTGCTGGAGGCCCGAATGAACGCACGCAGCGACGGCACATCATACGAGTTCATCAACTTTGGTGTCGGAGGATACTACCTGCTGCAATACTATGGCGTGTTGACCCGTAAAGCGACACATTACAATCCGGATATGATTTTGATCGGTTTCTGCGCGTTCAACGACCAGCGCGTTATACCAGACAAGCTGCTCAAAGAACCATACCAGGTATTGAGGAAGACCAATCCTGCATTTGCATCGTTCGTCTGGGACACCATCAGCAAACGTCTCTTTCCACAAAAAGAAGCTACCGCCGAGGATTCTGCGGAAGACGACGCGCGTGCGAAAGCAATCAAGAACTATTGGTACGTAAAGGACATCTTCGAGAGCATGGGTGAGTTTAGCTCGACTGCCGAGGTTCCGGTTGTCATTGCTTATCTCGCCACCTATCCGGTCCAGGTCGAGCCCATCAAGAGTCTGGCAGAGGAACAGGGACTTTACTTCGTCGACACCAGTTCAGCGCTTGGCGGGTTGCCACTACGAGAAGTCACGATCAACAAGTTGGATCCGCATCCCAATCCCAGAGCCCACAAGATCTTTGCGGAGCAAATACACAACTATTTGGTGGCGCAAGGGCTGCTCCCACAGTTGTAGTTAATGAGCCGCGTCGGTTCGCGGTATCATCGCGGGGAGCGGTCCGATCGGGAGGGCAGCAGACCGCACTAACCAGCTCGGGTACAATAAGGAATTTCCCTGGGCCTTGTGATATTATCTGTCAAGGAGACAACCAGTGCCGTCGGACTTGAATTAAGGAGACACGACTATGGGTTCACCCGCCACCTCTAACTTTGTAAAACAGCAGGGTTTTGCCGACGAAGGGGCTGAATCCTGCGCCTCCCACTTTCGAGCGCTCAATTTCCAACCACGCATCGTGGGTTCTCTGGTCGTGGTCGCGCTGCTCGTACAGTCGGGACCGCTTTTCCTCGCGCTTTCCGCCGTGTCGTGGTGGTGTGCGCTCGTACCGCGCCTCAATCCGTTTGATGCGATTTACAACCGCCTCCTGGCGGGGAAGCGTGGGCGGCCCCGCTTGACGCCGGCCCCCGCGCCTCGGCGTTTTGCCATGGGCATGGCTGCAAGCTTCATGGTAGCCATTGGCGTGTCGCTCATCAACGGCTGGTCAGTCGCTGCGTGGATTCTGCAGGGATTGCTGGTAATTGCGCTCTCGGCTCTTACGTTTGGTAAGTTTTGCCTCGGCTCCTATATTTTCCATGTTCTACGGGGCCGGGCGCCGTTCGCCAACCGGACCCTGCCGTGGGCGAGGGGCTAAAGGTCATGTCGCAGGCTGCGGCACAGGGCGAGGATAAGATGAGAAACCCGTCGGGCTCGATACCCCATCCCACGCGGGCCTTCTGACCGCCGGCGGGGCATCACCAGTCGAGCCGCATCTTTGCAAGTAGCTCGCCGTACCTGCGATCTTTGCGAAGAGCGTCGAGTATGGGGTGGACTCTGAGCGTTTCGAGCCAGTGATCGTGAGTCTCGTACGCCTTGTCCAGCCAGTCGAAGGCGTCATCGTGTTGCCCAAGCCCCACGTGGATAACGGCTCTGCAGAAAGGTGACACGTACCTCTTGCGACTGATCCGGTGTAGCATCTCCAACACCCCGTGGGCCCTGTCCGCGTCTCCCGAAAAGGAATAGACCGCTCCCGTTTGTGCCACGTTGAGCGGATCGTTTCCCCCGGATAACTCCATTGCCTTTCGAGCGGCGCGAATCGCCTGCGGATATTCCCGCTTCTGCACATGGGCGAAGGCAAGGAAAAAATAGGGAATCGCGAAGGCGGACTCCATCTCCAATGTTCTGTGCAGTTGGTCGATCGCACGATCGTACTCGCGCGCGTAGTAGAGGACTTGTCCGAGATCATTATTGATGATGATGGATAGCGGATCCAACTCCACGGCTCGTTCCCCGTGGTGGATGGACTCTTGGTGGCGTCCCAGGTAGGAGAGGTACTCAGCGTACCACTGATGCGCTGTAGCGTATCCTGAGTTCAGCGCTAGCGCGCGCCGGTACTCCCGTTCGGCGCAGTCCCACTTCCACTCGTAGTTAACACATATCCAACCAGCGGTCGCGTGGGCTTCGGCGAGACGTTCGTCCATTTCCATCGCCTTGTAAGCGGCCGCTCTGGCCTTTGGAAAGGCTTCATCCGGAGCTAGATAATCGTACCAGCCCAGCAAATCGTAACAGTCGGCGACGCCAACATAAGCCAGCGCATAGGAGGGATCTTGTTCGATCGCCTGTCGAAAATAGGATAGTCCCCGTTGGTAGCCCTCCTCGGTACGCTTGTTCCAGAAGAATCGACCCTTCCAATAGAGGCTGAACGCCTCCGGGTCTACGGTGTGTCGCTTTACCAGTGCGGCCCTGTCGTCGCCGAGCAACGTGACCTTCAGCTGGGCCACGATGGCCAGCCTGATCTCGTCTTGAATGGCGAACACATCTTCCAAATCGCGGTCGTAGGTTTGCGACCAAATCTCATAGCTGTCGCTGGAATTTGTCAACTGAACGGCAATACGCAGGCGCTGGCCCGCCTTGCGAAGGCTACCCTCCAGAAGCGTCCCCACCCCCAACCGTCTTCCGATTTCGGGGATGTCGACATTTTTTCCTTTGAAAGAAAATGCAGAGGTGCGTGCCACGACTCGCAGCCCCTCGACTCGCGTCAGCGCGCCAGTGATTTCCTCAGCGATCCCGTCGCAAAAATACTCCTGGTCTTTCTCAGGGCTCATGTCGACGAACGGCAGAACGGCGATGGAAGGCTTTGCATTGGCTCGTGCAAGTCGCTGACGAACGCCCGACTCAATCCGCCGCTTGACGGCAGACAAGTCGATGCTTGCTTCCTCCATACTCTGATAACGTCCGTCCCGGTCCTTGACAATCATCTTGTTGACAATGCGTTCCAGATCAGACGGAATCTCCGCGCGCACCTCCGATAGCGACGGAGGCTCTGCGTTCAGGATCGCGTACCTGAGCGCCGCATCAAAATCCGCACGAAACGGCAAGGACCCGGTCAACATCTCGTATAGGACTATCCCCAACGCCCAGATGTCAGACCTCTCGTCGGTTACGTCCGAACGAGCCTGCTCTGGCGACATGTACGCGGCCGAGTCGCCGGCGACGGCGGGCTCGGATAACCCAGCGTCGCCGGGCAACGCGGCCAGGGCGAAGTCGGTAATCTTCACCTGGCCATCTTCTGTGAGCATGATGTTGGAGCTCTTGAAGTCGCCGTGCATAACGCCCCTCTCATGAGCGGCCGACAGACCTTTCCCGGCTTGCATGGCGACATCGATCGCGGGCAGTATATCCAAAGCCCCCGACTGGATTTTCTGCTGCAGCGTGACACCCTCAACGTAGGCCATGGCTACAAATATTTGATCGTCTAGTTCATTGATTTCATAAATAGTGCAGATATTGGGATGGTCCAGACTGGCTTCGAGCTGCGCTTCGCGAATAAAGCGCTGCTTTTCCTCTTGGGTGTCAAATGCAAGCGGGTCAAAGAACTTCAAGGCCACGGCCCGTTTGAGCCGTGTATCTTCCGCTTTGTAAACGGCTCCCCGACCCCCTTCCCCAAGTTTCTCCACAATCCGGTAATGGTAAATGGCCCGACCGATCATCCTTCACACCCCGAGGAATTAGAGGTCCCTTGAGTTTCTACGCCAATCCCAACCGACGAGTTGCATGGAGAACGACAAAGCGGGAACACCGGTTCAACCCGGTGGTCGCCGCTAAATAACGTCGCCCTTATAACCGTAATCTACACAACGCCTAACGTGAACACAAGCGGTAACTAGACAACACTTTAGCCAGTCTACGAGCAGTCAAGATAATCACCAAATGTGCGACCTTTTTTGGGCAGAACGGTGAAGGATTCTCACTCTCTTTCGTTGAACCCAGTAGATGGCGGAAGCACCCGCCAAATGACACCGTTTCAAAAAAGGAGATCGACCATGAAACCCACCTTCGCCCTGGTGAAGATCACCGTCTTGGCATCGGTGACCCTGTTGACCTTCTGTCTTATGGGGTTGCATACCTCGGGCACCGGGCCCTCTTCTGAATCGGCTGTCGCTGGTAGTCGGCAGGACAGCCAAATGAGTCCACGGTTTGCGATCGATATGTGGGGCGAAAGGCGCGATCTCTCGTCTTCGTGGTTGCTCTTCGATTTTGTTCACGCCGCCGGTTGCGGCTACTGCGTACTGAATGCGCACGAGTACCAGGAGAACTTCGCCGAGGCTCTCGCCCCAGCCGGCGTTCAAACATTCGGCGTCGATGTGTTCGAGGAGCAACGCGACCTCATCGACTACGTAAAACACAATCGAATACTGTTTCCGATTCTGACCGAGCCGGATGCCCTGTGGGCAAAGTTACGTTGCCCGGGGCTGCCGGGTCAGTCGCTTTTCCATAACGGCCGGCTTCTATTCAGTGAGAGCGAGACACTGACCTTTCGCAACTACGACCGATTCCGCGAAGAGCTGCGAGCAACCGGTGCGCAGCGCGTGCGTAACTTCCGACCGGCGGGACCTCTAAAGAAAGCTGTCAACTGCATCTACGAAGACGAGCGCGCGCTGCTCATCGTTGGCGACGACGTCGAGCCGGAGGCCAAGACGTTCCTTCCTGGCTTGAAGCGCGTGGTCTTTCGGACCAAGCGGGCCAGCGAAGTCACAGAGTCGGATCTAGGTGCTGGTTCTGTATTCGTCATCGGCACTCCGTACGACAATCGGTTCCTCGCGCGTCTTGGGGATAAGATTCCCTTCGCCGTGCAAAGCGACAGAATCGCCTTCGCGGACACGACGCTGGTGGGCAAAGACCTGATGCTCTGGTACTGTCACCCCAATCCGTGGAATCCCGAAACCTATCTCGTGGTATACACCGGAACCATTGACTCCCAGAAGGGATGGGGTGTTTTCGACGGCTCGCAGGATTTTGTGCTCGCCCGTCATGAAAAAGACACGGATGCAATCCCCATTGCCCACGGCATATTTGTCAAAAAAGACGCGGAGTGGTCATTACCCGCACGTGCGATCATCTGGGATAATAAACGACCACACCACCCAGCAGTTGCCGTGGCGGCTTGTGGTTCCGAGGGCTGCGAGTCCCCCGTACCTGGTGGCGTTACCAGTCTGCCGACGACACGCCGTACCAACGTGGTGACCTCGAGCGACGCGATCGCTGTGCAGACAGAAACGAAAACGCTTGCTAGCGGGCGATTCCCCGCCCTGTCCGCCGCGGACGACTCAACGTGTTGGGTGGCGTGGGACCACCCGGGGCAAGGCATTTTCGCAGGCCTGCTGAGTGACGGCGGTATTAGCCCTCGCCAAATCTGGGCGGGTGGTCACAGCAACGTCGTTGGCACGGAAGCGGTTGGCGTATCGAAATTGAATGGGACAGTTCTTGGCACCGAGGTCGATGCGTACAAGCCCTCTTTACTGGCGGATCAAGCGCAAGGTTGTTGGCTCGCCTGGTCCGAGCGTAGCGAGGAGTATTATCAAGTGTACGCCGCTAGTGTTCCCGCGTTCGGGACGGCAAAGCTCTGGCAAATAAGCCACCGCAGTAATCTCGACCATCACGACCCGGCACTCGCGCGCGGTGCCGACGGCACGGTCTGGCTCACCTGGTATGCGTGGCAAGCAAACTCGCGTCGGCCGTACTTCCGATCGTGGAACGGCCAGCAGTGGTCCACGGTTGCCGGTGTTCCCACGTACGATCGATCTCAGTTTGCATGGTATCTTTCGGGAGCTACCGGGCACAGTTCCGCCCACTTTGCGTGGATGCAACACTACCCAACGCTAACCAGTATCGTCGCCGCCGAGGCGACACGGGAAGGTTTTGGCGAACCGATTTTGTTGGCCGAGGCCGGCCGCTATCCATCGATCGCCTTCAACCCGGTGACGCAGGAGACCCGAGTAGTCTGGCAACAGTGGATGATGGATCAGTCGGACAACGATCGCTACGAATGGCGAATCTTTACTTCTATAAACCGTGACGGACGATGGTCCGATGCCATGCAAATACCCGATTGTCCCTCGGGGCGTAACGCGACACCCGTCGTTACTGTGGACGGCCTGGGTCAAACATGGGTATTCTGGTGTCACAAGGATCACCCCACCGATGACGAGTTCGCCACTCCGGAGCGGCGAGGTTGGCAGATCCTGTGCTCGGTGCTCACCACCAAGGGATGGAGGGGGCCGCTAACGGTGTCAGATCCGCTCACCGATGCGCGATCGCCGGCGGCGGCGTCTTCGGGTCGATCGGTGTGGGTCTCGTGGCATCAGGGACGCGGAGCCCAACTGCAGATCGTGGTGAATCGCATGGGGACCGTACAGCACTTTGGCGATGAGAACGTTCGGAAGACATGGCCGACGACCGAAGCGACGAGCAACTGATGATGGATGTGCGAGCCGGCGATATCGACGCGTTTGGCGTATTGGTGGAGCGTCATCATCAACGCGCCCTCAATGTTGCGTATCGGCTGTCGGGAGATGCGGATACTTCTCAGGACGTGGCTCAAGAAAGTTTCCTGCGTATTTTGAGACATGCACGAAGATACAAACCCCGTGCGCAATTTACCACTTTTCTGTATACCGTTGTTCGCAATGTGGTACTGGAGATGGCGCGGCGTAAGCACCGTCGAGTGGAGGTTCCCCTTAGCACTGCAGCTGACTCGGCCACAGCGGTGGAGCTCAGTCACGAGCCCTCGGCGATTGCCAGCGTGACTACTGGCATCAGCGCGCGCGCCGAACCACCCGATGTTTTATTGGAACGGCGCGAGATGCAACAACGCTTGCGCACAGCGCTAATGGAGCTCCCGGACGAGCTGCGCGATGCTTTCGTGCTCAGCGAGATCGAAGGTCTGCGCTACCGTGAGATCGCAGATATCTGTGGGTGTCCCGAGGGCACCGTTGCCTCGAGAAAGCACAAGGCCGTAGAGCAACTCCGGCAGTTGCTGAGCTTGCCTAATCCACCGGAGAACGAGTGATGGGTAAGAAGAACCATTCTCAACGGTCAAACCCGTCTAGGGGCTCAGCGTGCGAGAGCTGGCTGGAATCGATAACACTCTTTATCGACGATGAAATCTCGGATGAGGGACGCCGTTCTCTTGAGCGACACCTGGTGTCTTGCTCGGCGTGCCGGGATGCCGTGGAGCTTCGTCGTAACATGCGCTGTAATTGGCAAGAGGCGTTATCGCTTCCCTCGCATCCAAGGGATCGTTCCGCCATTGTGCAAATGGCGCGCGAGCAGGCGCAACGGGCGGGGGTCGGTTTTTGGAAGAGTCTTGCTGGGTGGCCGCAGCGAGGCAAAGGCGTGCCCTCACCCGTCAACTTTGCAGATCTGATCACGGGCACCGCGGTGGCCGCGAGCATTCTCTTGGTCGTGTACTTAGGCCACTGGCGCAAGGTTACCCGAACTTCGAGTTGGAGGGACTCATCGCCGGCAGTCTTTTATCCTGGCTCGGGATTGACCGAAAAACAAATCGTTCCCGTTGACTCGGGGAGCGACCCGGCGCGACTACCACGTCCTTTCTGACCATCATGGGGTTGGTCCGGTACTCGCAAGAAACGGAGGATCCATTGAACGCACGACGAATCGTCATGTTTACCTCTCTCGTGGTCTTGACTGGCCTGGCGGCGGTCGCGATCTGGCTGCGTGTCGCCACGCACGCGGGACCGGAGTTACACCGCATAGAGCTTCGCGACGGCGAGCATATTGAAGGCCTATTGTTTCCTCTGAACGAACCGGTCTACGTGGTTCAGACCGAAAGCCGTTCGCTCATAACAAACGCAGACGATATCCGAAAGATAGACGGTAATCCCGTCTCTCGCCAAGGTCTCTCAGTTTCGGGTGATGTGGTGATCGTCCATGAAACGTTTGAGGAGATCCTGCCCACAGGCGAAATCGATGTGCGATCCTCGATGCGTTACCGTAACTCGGGGTCTGCGATCGTGCACGAGCTACGATGGGGCATGGCCGCTCATGAACTTAAGTACACCGACTCATACCGCGTGCTCGATGTCTTTGGCAATTCGATGCCGCTGCAGGTGGTCGGCGATCAGGACCACGGCGGTAAATGGGTCAAAGTCGACCTAGTACGACCACTCCTCCCCGGTGAGGAGACATGGTACACGCACTGGTTGCGTGAACCCCCCAGTCCGCTGCGCGAGGGGGAGGTGTGGACCTACCGTCACGTGGGAGACTACCCGGAGAGCCGACTGGTCACGCGATCGGTACTGCTCCCCGGCGGCGCAGAGATCCTTGCCGTCACGCCCAAGCCGCTGCACCAGCTACAGGTCGACGATCGTTGGCTGGTCGTGTGGCGTCGCTTCTTTTTTCGTGGTGATACGATTCCCTGGGAGATTCGCTTTCGTCCCTGATTGCTTTTGCTCATCGATGGTACGCGGCGCCTCCATGTGGTCTGCGCTCTAAAACCCGAATATCATCTGCAAGAACCCGTGGTCGTGTATGCGAAACTGCCCTCTATCTTCGCTATCGAGCTCGATGGCCTCGGTGATGCGAATGATCTTCGAAGACCCAAACACGTAATCGTAGGCAAAGTAAAGCCGGTGATCATTATGAGCAGTGCGAAGGGCACTGTCATTGACTCGCTCACGTCTCTTTCGAAATTCCGCTGCGAAACCGACCTCGACAATGGACTTTAGGCGTGACCCAAGCCGAATCCTCAACCCGAGCGCCGGCACCACATAGTCGGTTTCTATCGCGTGTCGCTCTCCACCGTTGCTTTGCCATTCGATCCGGCGCTCCTCGAGGCGCAATCGCGCCTGCAGCGAATAACGCGGGCTCAGCGTCACCCGGGCGTAGGGTTCGGCGCGTATCCGGCGTTCGAGCCAGACGTCTACCGAGTCGTCCCGCCCTCGGTCATAGAGATCGCCGTCAAATTCCATGTCGAGCAGGCGTGGCGCCGGCCTTATGGTGGGAACCGTCGGATGGTCACGTACGACTTCGGGTACTAGAGTGGGTGCCACCGGTAACCGCGTGCTTTGTTCGCGTCGATATCCCAGATCGAGACCGGTTGCCGTCTGCTCGCACCTGGGTCGCTCGCTATTCAACACGTATTCCAACCAACCGCCAATTCCCTTGGCTGTGACCTGCTCTCGCGGGATAGTCTGGCCGGTCGCGATTATCTCGTCCGCCATCTCGAACGCGGGAACATACTCGCCGGCGAGCCGAAGCCAAACATTGGGCCCCAGCCGCTCGCGGACATCCAGCCCAAGTCGTAGAGGCTTGTCGGTAAAAATGGACAGGAGACTGTCAGATCCATTTTTGTTTCGTTCCGAGAAATTTCTCAAGAATTGGGGAAACTCGACAAACAGAATGGTGAACCGATTCACGGCATGCCTGTTTTGCAGCATGACGCCAATAGAGTTCTCGCCCTTTAAACGTGTGGGAGTCGCAAAGACCGACAGGAAATTGTCGCGGTAGAATTTGCCTTCGAACTCGAAGGTATCCGTCGAGATCTGCTCACTCGAGTTACGAAGAAAGCGTGCATGATGATAGCGCAAGCGCAGGCGGGTCGACAAGTCTGTCGAAAACTTGAGCTCTTCCTCGATGAACCACTGCTCGACGCTGTTGCTGCCCATACGGAAGCGAAACCGATTATCGCCTGCATCCCAGATGTCCCGCCACTCACGGGCGTACGCGTTGGTTACCACATCGAGCAGGTACTCTCCGTTGTCAGCCTCGGGCTCTCGCGGCAAGGTGCCCGCCTGACAGACGACGTGACAGACGAGTAAGGCAGCGGCTAGGACTGATTTGATTTTCATGTTGCGCAAGCCGAACTGACGCCAGGCGGCTTGTGAACCCATCGTCCGTTCGGATCTTAGCAAATCCGTGGTAGTTGCTCGCCACTCAACATGTCGACGATGCGCCGGGTGCCGATCTTGCTGGTCATCGTGACCAGCGACCTTCCCTCCGCCGACACGTGTCCAATGATGCACCCGTCGCGTCCGAGCGGATGAGAGTTTAGGATAGTGAGTGCCTGGTGGGCGCTATCGGCGGGCACGAAGACGACAAAGCGGCCCTCGTTTGCGACGTAGAGCGGATCAAAACCGAGCATCTCGCACGCACCGCGAACCTCGCTTGTGACCGGAATGTCCTCCTCCTCGATGTGGATGTGCATGTTTGCCTTCTCTGCGATCTCGATTAGAGCCGATGACAATCCACCGCGGGTCAGGTCGCGCATACAATGGACGCCGATTCCGGCATCGAGAAGTCTCATCACCACGTCCGCCACGGGCGCACAGTCACTCTCCAGAGGAGTCTCGAATTCCAGTCCCTCCCGAACCGCCATAATGGCAATGCCGTGCCGACCCACATCACCGCTAAGCAGAATGACGTCGCCTTCGCGAATCGAGGTCGGTACAATCTCCAGATCGTGCTCAATAACCCCCACGCCGGCAGTGTTGATAAACACGCCGTCGCCTTTCCCTTTTTCCACCACTTTGGTGTCGCCGGTGACTATGTGAACCGAGGCTGTTTGGGCCGCCTCTTGCATTGATACAACGACTCGCCATAAATCTTTCATGGCGAAACCTTCCTCGAGTATGAAGCCGGCACTCAGACACAACGGTCTCGCGCCGCACATGGCCAGGTCGTTGACGGTACCATGAACCGCGAGCGAGCCAATATCGCCGCCAGGAAAGAACAGCGGACTGATCACATAAGAGTCCGTGGTGAACGCCAGCCGGCCTTGCGACACGGCAACCACCGCGCCATCATGTTCCGTTTGCAGCTCGGGATTCTTGAAGGTGGAGACGAACATCCGCTGAACCAGGTCGTGCATGAGCTTACCACCACCCCCGTGGGCGGAGAGCACGTAAGGATATTGCTGAATCGGTATGGGACAGGAGAGTACCGATGCTGGATTGCTGGTCGGTTTATCTTTCATGGTCTTGCATCTTGTGTTGGTCTCATCGCACCCACAACGATTGCGCCATCCCGCGGGTTTGTTCGCGCGCCCTTTGCGCGGAGCGAGCGAGGATCAACCGCCGCAGGCGGGAAGCCGAGCGAAGCGGGCGCAGGGCTGAGAAAAAACCCGCGGTGTCGCGCGCATCCAGCGGGCGCAGGGTGGGTAAGCCCGTCGTTAGCTTTCCTGCCCGACATTGCGATAACGGTAGTAAGCCGCGCAGGCACCCTCGGCAGATACCATAGGGGCACCAAGTGGATGTTCGGGCGTGCAGCGGGTGGCAAACACCGGACACTCCTGCGGTCGCTTCGCCCCCTGCAACACCAGTCCCGCAATACACTCGGGCGGCTCCTGCGCCTCAAGATCCTGCAGATCGAACTTCTTCTCGGCATCGAACGCCTCATACTCCTCGCGCACACCCAGGCCGCTGCCCGAGATGTCTCCGATGCCGCGCCACTTGCGTCGAACGACGCAGAATATCTTCTGAATCAACTCGCGAGCAGGCTGGTTGCCCTGGCGTCGAACCACACGTGCATAGGCGTTTTCGACCTCGGTGCGGCCGTCTTCGAGCTGCTTGACGCAAAGGTAAAGCCCTTGCAGGATGTCCACAGGTTCGAAACCGGTGACGACAATCGGTACACGGTACCTGTCGGCGATGGGCTCATACTCAGTATATCCCATCACCGTGCACACATGCCCGGCAGCAAGGAATCCTTGCACGCGATTCTCCGGAGAAGACAGAATCGCCTCCATCGCCGGTGGTACCAAGACGTGTGAGATAAGTAATGACAAATTCTTGATGCCGAGCTGGTGCGCCTGCTCGATGGCCATCGCGGTCGTGGGTGCTGTGGTCTCGAAGCCCACGCCAAAAAAGACGACCTGGCGGTCGGGATTCTCCCGAGCGGCGGCCAAAGCATCGAGCGGTGAATAGACGATTCGCACATCGCCCCCCTTCGCTTTGACCGAGAAGAGATCCTCGCTGCTTCCCGGCACGCGCAACATATCACCAAATGAGCAGAATATGACATCTGGTCGCGAAGCGATCCGAATCGCTTTGTCGATCATTTCAACGGGTGTTACACAAACCGGGCAACCGGGACCGTGGACCAGAGTGATGGTGTCGGGCAGCAATTCGTCGATACCATACTTGACGATGGCATGCGTCTGCCCACCACAGATTTCCATGATGGTCCAGGCGCGCGTGGTTACAGCGGCGATGGCCCGCTGCAACTGTCGCGCGCTTTGCGGATCGCGATATTCGTCGACGAATTTCACGAGAGTTCCTCGAATACCCGTTTAGTCTGCCGAGTCCAGTTCACCAAGCTCATTCATCTGTTCGAGATAACTGAAAATCTGCCGTGCCTCCTCCTCATCGATTTTACTGATCGCAAAACCCGCATGCACGATCACGTGGTCGTCGACCCCCGCTTCGGGCGTATAAGCCAGATTGACCTCTTTAACGATACCCCCAAAGCTCACCTTGCCGGTTCGAAACGCGGGATCATCACCACGGACACTCAGGATTTTCCCCGGTACTGCGAGACACATCTTATCGTTCCCCGTCCTTCCTTCTCCCTCTATTATAGAGGACTCACTCCTCGAGGGCATGGTCTATTGTTACCGCGCCAATTTGGCCGAGGGCGATACCACCATCGTTGGGAGAGATGCGCTGATGCCAATAAGGGCGTAAGCCAATTGCCGTCAAACGAGTTATCGTCTGTTCGCTGAGATACTTGTTTTGAAAACAGCCCCCGGTTAGCACCACGTTCGACAGACCGGTTTGTTTCGCGATCGTTATCACCGCCTCGGCCAGCGTGTTGTGAAATCTTGTCGCTATCATCCCGCACGATACACCTGCCCCAACGTCGGCAACGATGCGCAGAATCATCGGTTCCCAGTCGATGATGATCATCGAGCGTTCGCCCGTTCGAAACGTCAATGGATATGTCCGTTGCGGATCCGCCGCTACGATCTGGTACTCGAGCTCCATGGCTGCCTGACCCTCGAAACGGTTGACATGTCGCAGACCAACCAGTGAGGCCACGACATCGAAGAGACGACCGATGCTCGAGGTGTATGGTGAATTCACGCCACGCTCGAGCATTTGTGTGAGCAAGGTGCGTTCTGTGACTGAAAATGACTGATGCGGCGCTAGGTCCTCACGCGGCATATCGCCGCTGCGGAGCTCGTGCAGAAGTCCCAATGCGCTACGGCGGGGCTCTTTCACCGCCTGCTCCCCTCCGGGCAAGGGGAAGGTGCGCAGATGGGCGATGCGCCGGATCCTTTTCTCCGAGAGATGAAAAAACTCACCGCCCCAAACCGTCCCGTCGGTCCCATAACCGGTGCCATCCCACGACACCCCGAGCAGCGGTGGAGCCAGATCGTTTTCCACCATACAGGCCAGTACATGCGCAACGTGGTGTTGAACCGTGTGCACCGGCACACCAAGTCTACGCGCGTACCGGGTCGACAGATAGTCGGGATGCGCGTCGCAGAGTACGGCCTGGGGCTCTGTGTTGTACAACTGTTTGAAGCTCTCGATCACACGCTCGAAGGCCTGGTAAGCCGTATCCGTTTCCAGGTCGCCGATGTGCTGGCTCACAAACACCTGGTCATCGACCGAGATCGCTACCGTGTTCTTGAGATGAGCGCCGACGGCGAGCGTGGGTGCGATCTTCTCCTTCAGCCGAAAAGGCAGCGGTGCGTATCCACGAGCTCGTCTCAGCACCTGCTCGCGATCGCATGTCAGTCGCACGATGGAGTCGTCCACATGGCGAGCGATGGGACGATCGTGGACCAGAAAGACGTCGGCGATAGCACGGAGTCGTTCCAACGCCTCGCGCTCGTCGGTGCAGATGGGCTCATCCGACAGGTTGCCGCTGGTCGCGACAATCGGCCTCTCCAGCTCGGCAAGCAGAATGTGGTGGAGCGGCGTGTAAGGAAGCATGACACCGAGATAGGGGTTGGCGGGTGCAATCGATGGCGCGACTGACTCCACCGGGGTGCTCCGTCGTAACAGCAGGACGATGGGGGATGCGGATGAGCGGAGCAGCGACGCCTCGCGCCTGGAGACCGCGCAATGGTTCTCGATTGCGGCCAGCGACGGATACATCAACGCCAGCGGTTTCTCCTCGCGGTGCTTGCGCTCGCGCAGGCGCTTGACAGCGTGCTCATTCCGGGCATCGACCACCAGGTGAAAGCCACCGATTCCTTTGACCGCAACAATGTTGCCACCATCAACGGCGCGTGCGGCCTCCGTTATCGCCTGGTGGTGCGTTGTGAGGATTTTACCCTCGGGATTCCACAACTCGACATGCGGCCCGCAACGGGGACACGCATTTGGCTGAGCGTGAAAACGGCGATCGGTGGGGTCATCGTATTCCGAACGGCATTCCTCGCACATGGGGAACATACTCATCGTGGTGTTCGGCCGGTCGTAGGGCAGCGCTTGGATGATGCTAAAACGGGGCCCACAGTTGGTACAGTTGGTGAACGGATAACGGTATCGGCGGTTATCGGGATCGAGGACTTCCTGCCGGCACTGCGCACAGGTGGCGATATCCGGCAGCACGATGGCGGTTTTCCTCCCCACATCCTCGCTGGCGCGGATCTCAAACGAGGCATAGCCAACCGTATCGAGGTAACTGGTTTCGAGGCTGTGGATAAATGACTGTGGTGGCTTTTCGGTACGGACGGCATCGAGAAAAGACTCCAGCGTGGTTTTCGCGCCCTCGACTTCTATGGTTACACCCTGCGAGGAGTTGGTGATCCATCCTGTCAGCGAAAGCGAATCAGCGAGTTTATAAATGAACGGTCGAAAGCCCACCCCCTGCACTGCCCCGTGTATGGTGACACGCAAGCGTTGTGCGTTGGCCTGTGAGCCGTGCTTATGTGAAGAGGTTGCCAAGGTGATTCCGCGGGGTCGCGTTACTTCTTCACGTGACTTTTTAGCCACGCCAACCACGAATCGATGCCTTCACCAGTCTTAGCTGAAGTCCTGAAAATGGTCAGTGAGGGATTGATCTCGCGCGTAAAGTTCTCGAACTGCGCGGTATCAAAATCGGTGTGTGGCAGCAAATCGATCTTGTTGAGCACGCATACATCGGAGACATGGAACATGTTTGGATATTTGATCGGTTTGTCGTCTCCCTCCGTGGTACTGGCGATCACCACTTTCTTGTGCTCACCCAGATCAAAACTCGCGGGACAGACGAGGTTGCCGACATTTTCGATAAACAGCAAATCGAGGTCCGCCAGCACCAAACTCGCCAGTGCATCCTGCACCAGCTTGGCCTCGAGATGGCAGGCACCGTTGGTCACGATTTGAACGACGGGAACATCGAGCTTGGAGATACGGCGGGCATCACGATCAGTCTGCACGTCTCCTTCGACAACTCCCAGCTTCACTTCGCCTCGGAGCCTGGATATGGTTCGCTCCAGCAGCGTGGTCTTGCCTGCACCCGGCGAACTCAAAAGATTGATTACAAAGACCCCTTGATTACCAAACGTATTCCTATTTTCCTCTGCAATTTCGTCGTTCTTCTTCAAGACTTTTCTCTGCACCGTAATAATTTTCATCAGTGTACCTCTATATGACTCACGAATAATTCGTGACCGGTGATGGTCTCGAGTTTCACATTCCCACACTCAGGACAACGAAACACAAAGGACTCCACCTGCGATGTTTTGTCACAACCTTTGCAGCGTACCTGAAAGGGTATTTCCTCGATGACGAGCTGGGAATTGGCGAGGGGTGTGCCCTGTGTGATCGCCGTGAAGCAAAAATCAAGCGAATCGGGGACCACCGCCACCAGGCGACCGATCTTTACGACGACTCGTTCGACGTCGGGGTCGACTTCGTCGCGGAGGGCATCTTCCACGATCTCCACGATGTTCTGGGCGATGGACATTTCGTGCATGGGAGACCTTCCTCCCAGCAACGATACTACACGTTGCCCCTTGAAAGCAAGCATGGCGCCGGCTACAATCCAATGCACGCTCGATCGCGCACTGGCCATGAAAACGCTCGTCATGGGAATCGGCAACCTGCTTATGGGTGATGAAGGGGCGGGGATACACGTCCTACGCTACCTGGAACAACAACATCCACTGCTGTCCGTCGACTTCGTCGACGGCGGTACCGGTGGTTTTCACCTGCTCGAGTATTTTCAAACCTACGAACGCGTCATCCTGATCGACGCCACCATGGATGGAGAGCCTCCGGGAACCGTGCGCGTGATAAAACCGGAGTTTGCGCGCGACTACCCGCGAACACTCGCCGCGCACGACATTGGCCTCAAGGACCTACTCGACAGCCTGTATCTGTTGGGAAAACGTCCGCAGATCGTGCTCTTTACCTTATCGATTGCCGGCATAGGGAGTCTTTGTATGGAGCTGTCGGACGACGTACAACGGGCCGTCAGAACGGCGGCGGAAGCAGTGACGGCTCATCTCGAGTCAGAACCGTAGGTCGGACGGACCGATCTGTGGTGAGTGGTTGATAGCCCCCGCGGAGACTCTTCCGCGTGAGCGAGGGAGGATCCCACGCCGCAGGCGTGTAGCCGACCGACGCGGAGCGAGAGTCGCCGCGAGGGCTATCAACCACCTCAATCCGACTTCGATTTCTTCTTCCTCGGCCCGACTTCGCTGTGAATCCGCTCGATAACGCGTTCCACATCGATGAACTTCCAGCCACCGACCATTGACGACGTCGTCCCTCGACCCTCCACGTAGTCGTGGTAGAAGACGAGATGAATGTGTATGACACCGACAATTATAAAGAACCACATCATCATGTGGTGCCACTGGCGGACGGCAAAGTCGCCTCCCATGAGCGGAACGATCCATGCAAAGAGCTGCGGAAACCAACTCGTGCTCATAGCGGCGTACATGCCAAAGCCAGTGACGACCTGAAAAGCGAATGCCAGAAACATCATGAAATAAGTCACGCCGGCGAGCGCGTTGTGCCCCATGGAATGTAAGGGTTCCTGACGCGTCTGCAAGATGTCGATTCGCAGGACATCGGCCAATTCTTTCCACTGAGCACGGTTGTGGGGGATAAAGTTCTTCCAGCTTGCGAACTCGTTGCCAGCAAATCCCCAGTAAAGCCTAAAGAGGAAATTGAAGAGGAACACGTATGCACACGTGAAATGAACGAAGCGGATTGTACCAAACCAGTATTGGTTTGACGCCTCGGCTGTGCTCTTCAACGCCACCGGGCTGCCAACCAGATAACCGGTTGCAGCCAAGACAACGATGCACACGAAGTTGATCCAGTGATAAATGCGCACCGGCAGTTCCCAAACGTAGATCTGTTGCATGGGTTTACTTCTTACGATGGCCATGACTACACCTCACATGATCTTTATTCTGTTCAGGTGCCTGCCCTGTGGATCGTGCAAGTGAACCGCACACGCGATACAGGGATCGAACGAATGAACCGTGCGTAGGATCTCGAGCGGCTGGTCAGCCTGGGCTACCGGCGTGTCCATCAAAGACGCCTCATAGGCCGAACGCTGCCCCTTTGCATCGCGGGGGGAAGCGTTCCAGGTGCTGGGCACGACGAGCTGGTAGTTGTGAATCTTTTTGTCACGGATGACGATCCAGTGCGCCAGCGCGCCACGAGGTGCCTCCGACAACCCCACCCCTTTGGCCTCCTTGGGCCACGTGTCCGGCTCCCACCGGTCGCCGTTGAAGGTCCGAGTGTCACCGTTGCGGATGTTGGCCAGGAGCATTTCGTAGAACTCCTTCATCCAGTGGGCGGTGAGCCGGGTTTCCAGGCCACGGGCGGCGGTGCGACCCAGGGTGGAAAACAAAGCGGTCACCGGAGCGTCGAGTTTTGCCAACGCCTCGCCCACGACCTCTTTGACATCATCACTTCCACTGGCATACGCCACCAGCATACGGGCCAGCGGACCGACCTCCATCGGGTGGTCCTTCCACCGCGGCGTCTTGAGCCAGCTGTACTTACCCTCCACGTTCAGGTGATCGTAGGGCGGCTCCGGACCCGTATAGTTGAACTCCGTCTCTCCGTCCCAGGGGTGCAACGCCCCATCGCCATTACCCTGATACTTGTACCAGGAGTGAGCGATGTACTCGCGCACCTGGTCGGGGTCGTCGCCGTTGACTTCCTGAACTGCATCGAGGTTGCGGTTGAGAATCGCACCCCGCGGAAACTTGAAGTTCGACGGATCGTTGTACCCGTTGGTGGGCAGGTCACCGTAGCAAAGGTAGTTGGTAAGGCCACCACCGATGGCGAACCACTCTTTGTAGAACGACGCGATAGCCAATAGGTCCGGCAGATAGACCTTCTCAACAAACTCCATCGCGTCCTTGATAAGACCACCGACCATGGCCAGACGCTCGGCATTGATGGCCATCGCATCGTCGGGATTTATGGAACAGGGCACGCCACCTACAAGATAATTCGGGTGTGGGTTCTTACCGCCGAAGACCGTGTGCACCTTGACGATCTCTTTCTGCCACTCGAGTGCTTCGAGATAGTGAGTCACGCCCAACAGATTCACTTCGGCCGGCAGCTTGTAGGCGGGATGCCCCCAGTACGCGTTGGCAAAAATCCCCAGCTGCCCGCTTTCCACCAGCGTCTTGACACGGTTTTGCACATCGCGAAAGTAGTTTGGCGAGCTCTTGGGCCAACTGGAGATACTTCGCGCAATCGTCGCCGTTTCCTCAGGATCGGCTTGCAGCGCGCTTACCACATCCACCCAATCGAGCGCGTGCAAGTGATAGAAGTGAACCACGTGATCCTGCAGATACTGTGCGCAAAACATCAGATTGCGGATCAACTCGGCGTTGGGTGGAACGGTGATGTCGAGCGCGTTTTCTACCGTTCTCACCGAGGCCAGGGCGTGCACGGTGGTGCAAACGCCGCACGCGCGTTCGGTGAATGCCCAGGCATCTCGGGGATCTCGACCGCGGAGAATGATTTCGAAGCCGCGCACCATGGTTCCCGAGGAGTAGGCATCGACAATCTTGCCGTTGTCGACCTCGGCTTCGACTCGGAGGTGTCCCTCGATACGGGTGATGGGGTCGACTACAATGCGTTTGGCCATTACTCATCACCTCCCTTTTTCGGTACGCCGCCGTCCGTGGTGGCGATCAGTTTGCGTTTGCGGATGTTGGTCGAAATAGCGTGCGCCGCCATGCCGCCCAGTGTGGCGATACCGGCGGCGGTCCCTATGTTGTCCGCGGTGGTCTCAATGCCAAATCCGGGAAATGCCGCCAAATGTCGGTAGAAGGGCCCGTTATCCCAGAACGCCGCCTCGCTACATCCGATACAGCCGTGGCCGGATTGAATGGGATAGCTGACCCCGCAGTTCCAACGCATGATGCCGCAGGCGTTGTAAGTCATTGGGCCCCGACACCCCACTTTGTACAGGCAGTAGCCCTTTCTGGCATTTTCGTCATCCCAGGTTTCGACAAAAAGACCCGCATCGTAAAAGGGGCGGCGGTAACACGAGTCGTGAACTCGTTTGGAATAGAACGCCTTGGGCCTCCCCAATCCGTCGAGCTGTGGCAGGCGGTCGAAGGCGAGAACGTGCACGATGACACCGGCCATCACTTCGCCGATGGGGGGACACCCGGGCACGTTGATGATCGGCTTGTCTTTGATGATTTTGTGAATGGGAGTGGCACCTGTTGGGTTCGGTTTTGCCGCTTGGATGCATCCGTTCGACGCGCAGCTCCCCCAGCAGATGATGGCTTTGGCGCCCTCGGCCGCCTCCTTGACGATGTCCAGCGCCGTACGGCCCCCAATCGTACAGTAGACCCCGCCGTCCTTCGTCGGTACCGACCCCTCGACGGTCATGATGTACTCGCCGCGATACTTCTGCATGGTGTCGTGGAGCGCCTGTTCAGCTTGATGTCCAGCAGCGGCCTGCAAGGTTTCGGTGTAGTCGAGAGATATGCGATCGAGGACGATGTCGGCAACGATCGGATGCGATGAGCGAAGGAAGGACTCGCTACAGCAAGTGCATTCCTGAAAATGGAACCAGACCACAGGGGGCCGCGGTTTGGACTCGAGGGCTCTGACGACCGAAACGACACCGGTGGACTCAACACCGATCATCGCAGAGATCCAAGCGCAGAACTTCAGGAAGTCCCTTCGCGAATACCCCTGTTCCTGCATCTGTTCCAGCAACGTGCGGTGAGTGTGACTGGACATGCTTCACCTCCACAAGTGGGTATCAGGCAAGGAACCAGGTTGTGGACTCGATAGTCCGTTACTCACAAACGACCAGAAACTGCTTTACCAAGGAATTTGGGGCGATAAGTTTGACAACCAGGCAGACTTTTTTCGAATGTTTGAAAAAGAACTCGGGTCCTTGTTATCGTTCGCATGGCGAAGATTTTTTTGCCCTGTAGTGAGGAAGCACATTTGTATTATCGTGTGGAAGCATAGCAGTGTTTTGGATGGCGAGCTATTTGACTTTGGTCAACTTCCGCGCCGAGCTCGCGCGAGGGTGATCTTGAATTCGCTCTGTGATACCCGCCACCTTGATCACTGCCGAACGGACGTCGTTCGACGCCGATCTTTGTGATCGAACGTTCGTACGTCCCTCGTCGGGTGAGTCCCGAACGTCGATGTTGCTCTTGCAGGAGGCAGGGTCTATGCGAAAGAAAAAGCGTTTGCTGATGGGCCGTATCGATACGTTTCTCTTCGATTCCAGGGTTCTCAGGGACAATGCGCTGGGCGACCCACACCGGCGAGTGGTCACCGTCTATCTTCCCCCCGAGTACGACAAGTATCCAAATCGCCGCTTCCCCGTTTTTGTCGATGCGGTGGGTTTTCTGGGCGCCGGGCCCGCGCACGTCAACTGGATGTCGTTCAATGAGAACGTCCCGCTGCGGCTCGAACGCCTGGTGAGGCAGGGCAAGATGGGGCCGGTGATTGCCGTATTTCCGGATTGTTGGACCCGTCTTGGCGGCAATCAGTATATCAACTCCAGTGCTGTGGGTGACTACGCAGACTACATCTTAAAAGAGATTTTACCCGAGACAGACCGAAGGTATAGAACGTTCAAGAATCCGCGAAAGCGGGCTATTTTTGGCAAATCATCCGGCGGCTATGGGGCCATCGTTCATGGTATGCGCTACGCACGCCACTGGGGAGCCATCGCGTGTCATTCCGGGGATATGTACTTTGATTTTTGTTACCGACCCGACATCCCCAAGGTCCTGAACACTCTCGCCAAACACGGGCGAAAACCAGAGAGATACTTGAGGGCCTTTTACGCAAAAAAGAAAATGGAAACCGATGATCCCGCCGTCATCATGTTCCTGGCCATGGCGGCCTTCTACGATCCGGACCCAAGAACGCCACTCGGATTTCACCTGCCGATGGACCTCTATACCGGCGAGTTCGACGACAGACGTTGGGCCCGCTGGCTGCGGCACGACCCCATCCACATGATCAAGAAAACGTCGGCAAAAAAGCAGCTGCTGACGCTAAGAGGGATCTACATGGACTGCGGCACCAAGGATCAGTGGCACATGCATTACGGAGCTCGCATCTTGCACGAGCGACTCAAGACACTCGACATCCGGCATTGCTATGAGGAGTTCGACGACAATCACTCCTCGATCGATTACCGAATGGACGTGAGTCTCCCCTGGCTGTACAGGTGCATCATGGGCTAGCCGCTCGTTACCACCTGGCGGCAGCAAGCCCGCCATTCGCGTCATGTAGCATGTAGATGAGCTCGCTTAACGGGAGCTTGTCAGCGGATGTACCCAAGCGCGCGCAACTTCTTCTCCAGTGATTCACGATCGACTTTTTGCGGCGCTGTTTCCCTGCGAATTTGAGAGTAGTCCGCAACCGAATAGATGTCTGTGCTCGCTAAGCGCCCCGGCTCGAGTATGTCGCTTATGATTTTGCCATCCATATCGGCTGCTATGGGAAGTCCGAGAAGATACAGGATAGTGGGCGCAATATCTTGGATGTCCTCGCTACCGGCATCAAACCCTGTACGAACATCATTGCCCCACGCCAGAAATATCCCATCTCGGATATGCCACCAGCGTTCGTTCCCCTTGAGCCCTCGCAGCACCGTGGTATGAGGATTTTCGAAACCCAAGAAATCCACGACATAATCATCGTAAGCCGCTTTGACAAACATATCGGGCACCTGTCCAGTCCCCCCATCGGGCAAGCGCTGAAGCTCGAGTGACACCGACAGGGTACCTTCGGCCGATTCGATGGTTCTTACAGACTCCTGCAGATATTTCTCGAGGAAATCGACCGGATCCTGCTCGGGAGGGACCTCGATCCCGCGCTTCTTGAGCTCACCTCGGGTGATGAGTTCGTGGTTGAAATACAGATGCCACAAATTGTGAAACACAATCGAATGGTCATAGTCGATGTCGCGCTGATCCTGCCAGCGAAGGAGATTCAACTTTTCGAGATATAGATTGAGGTCGACGCCGTATGAATACTGTCCGAATCCATGGTCCGAGGCAACGATCAGCGTGGCGTCATCGGGCATATCGCTTATGATCTTTCCGAGAAAACCATCGATGGTCTTATAGACCTCCGCCGCGGCCGGCGAGAAACCGGTCAAGTGGTGGATGTTGTCGCTCTGGGTGAACGCATACAGATAGAGATCCCAGTCGTCCATGCGGTAAAAATAAGAGGCGTGTGTGACCGCGTCACCAGTCAGATCGGCAACCAGTTCCCTCCCCACAAATGCGCTGGGGACAAAATATCCAAACTCTGTCTGGAGCAAATCCGCCAGCGTATCCGGGTAGGTATACGGTGCCTCAATACGAAAAAATGACGGAGATAGTCGCGTGTCGTACCGTCCATCCGGAGTTCTTATGATTGCCGCTCGGCACCACGCTTTTTCGACTTTGCCACTTCGTTGCGAGAGAATCTGAATCCACGGAGAAAAGCGGCCGACATGGAACGTGTACGAACGAGCCGCGCCGTCGCCGGCCAGAGCGTCTACCTTGTTCATCACCTCGAGATGCACCCTGTCGTAATCCTTCACTTGGTCATCGGCCGTGTCGTATAGCGACCACAAGTAAAAGTTCAAGGAATCATCGATAGCCGTTTTCAAGACCGGTGAAAAACTCTTGATATGGTCTTTGAACTCGAGCTTTTGCCGATCCTGGCGTGAGACGGGTCTACCGTGTGGCGGTTCCCCCATGTCAATGGGTGTCAGCATTCCAGAGACCATAGCGCCCCTTACGGTACGAGACGGGTATGTCATCGGTATATTGAACACACCCACCCGCCGACCACCCTGCGAGGCGACGTCCCAGATCGATGGCACCTCGACATCGGCGGCGTTGACGCTACTGAACTCGCGGCGGCTTCGATCCCATTTTCCATACGTATAGACACCGGTCTTGTAGGGAAGGTAGCCGGTCAGCATCGTCGCCCAGGAAGGAGGAGAGACATAGCAGGGAATCGATCGCAGCCGTGCGTAGGCACCCTCTCGTTTGATTCGTGCCAGATTGGGAAGTTGCCCTTGTTCGATGAGAGGATCGATAAACTCCCAGCTTGCACCATCAATACCGATGAACACGACTTGTGAATACGGTGAGTGTTTCCATTCGTTGCTGGCAAAGAGGTCGTTTATATCCTCGAAACCGACTAGCTTGGGACTGAGCTCCGTCATGGAATCGACGGGGGCACCGCCTCTGTCCACCGGTTCTCGCCGGGTGAGCACGACGATAATGGTTATAACCACCAGCACCACGGTGGTTCGGCCCACGCGTCTTGCCAGAGACAATTGGCTCCTTTCTACCAAATATGGGGGACCGACGAATTATGACGTTCGCGCACTCCAACTATACACAGTGTAATAAGGATGCGACCGATGATCAAAGAGAACAGTCGGGTATTACGCGAAGTTTTTCCCAGGTAGGTCCGGGGGGGGAAAGCACTTGAGCCAGCTCACCCTTTTGGATAGGTTGGTGGTAAATGAGCACCCGTTCGCGCACAGAGAGAGCGCCGGACACGATGACTTTTCCCTCCTGGGTGACGATGCGAGCAAAGATACTCAGGCGCCTTTTTTCCGCCCTTCTCGTCGGGTTTGCCGCCTACCGTTTCTATCAGCTGGTGGCAGTTCTGGTGAGCGACCCCTCCGGCGTGACGCTGGCGCAAGATGTGGGAGCCCCGCTGCCACTGGCTCTCGCGTTACGTGCGGCGTTGCCCCTTCACCTGACCTCGGTGGCCCTCCTCATGCAGCGTCCGTTCATCCGCCCTGCCTGGGGCCGCAGGGCGTGGTTCGCCACCGTGATATCGGGATGCTGGCTGGGGGTGGCTTTTCTTATTCGTTTCTTTTTGTAACGAGCTTGTAAGAAGCCCC
>Ga0224512_10001186_pt1 | contig 25747 bp, 17 predicted proteins | sample SF_May12_sed_USG_4_FD_169103 | JGI IMG/M metagenome (GOLD analysis project Ga0224512, IMG submission 169103) | Sediment microbial communities from San Francisco Bay, California, United States - SF_May12_sed_USGS_13 | ecosystem: Environmental > Aquatic > Marine > Sediment | place: USA... | reverse complement strand
CTTGCTCAGTGCCGTTGTAGGACTTTGTGGTGATCTCGGTCTTGTAGAGTTTGCTGAACCAGCGGAGCCCGGTGGCGTCGTAGGCGTCTATCTGCAGCTCCAGGATCTCACCGTCGGAGTGTTCAATCTTGCCGCGTACCAGCACCTCCGTATCTTCGGTTCCGGCCGGAACCACCCGCACCGCGCCCCATTGACCGGTCTTCTGCATGGTGTTCTTGAGATGGACGGGTATAAACCGCGCTTCCGCATCGCGAACCTCCGCGGGGATTCCGAGCTCCTCCGCTTCGTCGTCGGGCAATTCCCCGCGATCGAACACCTCGATCCCGACATCCATCAGCAAATGTTCCGGGATCTCGGCCTGGGCCGACATAATCGGCACCGGGCCATCGGAACTATTTACCGACTGCGTTGACTGGCAAGCCGAAAGCAGCGCGCCGGTCAACAGCGCACAGATCATAAAAACGAATCTATTGGCGCGATCCGTCCGCTTGTCATCGAATGGCAAGTGCGGACTATTGTGTGGCATTTTTGTACTTGCGGTATTCGTCCCAAAGTTTTTCGCGCAACGCCGGGTCGGTTTCCTTTTCGGCCGCCTCACGAAGCTGACGCGCGACGATATCGTCATCGCCGCCGTCGGGAATATCCGCTGGCGTCGGAGAACTTCCCTGCTGCTGTGCAGTCTTGCTGTAGCCACCGGCGGCCGCCACCCGGCCCTCGCCGGTTTCCGCCGCAGCGGCGGCGCTCTGCGCAGCTGCGCTCGTGTCGCTTTGAGTGGAAAATGTCTCTGAGGCCGCGCCGGCGTCGCCGGCGTAACTCTGCGCGCCGGCGGATCCGCCGCCTGCTCCGCCGCCGCCGGCAGCCGCCTCGGCGGTCCGCGCCTTCTCGGCCAGTTGCTCCTGCTCGCGCAGCAGCATTTCATCAAAGTCTCCGAGCGAGGCATTGAGCTCGGCGTCCAGCGCGCCGGTCTGCTCCTCATCCGTTTGCTCGCCGCTGAAGGCGCGGGACAAGTCTTCCCGTCGCATCACGGAAACCTCGTCCTGGTACGCGGCGCCGCTCAACACCGCAACTTCCACACGATAGCGCTCGACGAAACGCCGGATGCGCTGCAGAAAGGCGCGGTACTCTTCGATTTCTTCGGCACGCAGCGCGCCTGCGGCATAAAGAGATTTGTACTCGTCGCTGATCCGCCGTTCCGCAGCTTCGGTCACCCGAAGATTCTCCCTGGCCACCTCCAGCAGTGCGGACCGATCCGTCACCGTGTCGGCCGGTACGGCACTCCACGCGAGACAGGCGCAGAATATCCAAATCAGCGTTTTGACCCTGCCCATGGCTATTTCGTTCTGATTGGCTGCATATCGGATGACCAGATCGTCGCTGAGCCGCGCGGTACAAGCATCCAGGGGATTTTTACCTCGGCGGTGGATGCTGGCTCGGTGCGCACGTTACCAGGGGAATTATATCGTGGAAGTGACCCCCATGCCGGTGCTCGAAGCCGCACCGCGGCGACAGCGGGCCCGGTCTCCGCCGACAGCCGTGGTGGGTTCACAACAAGGAAAAAAACGCGTTGGCGGTGCCGATCTGATCCGGGAAAAAGGCGCCCGCAAAAAAAGAGGACGAAAAAAAGAGCGCACTTATTTTTTCTTGTATCAAGAAAAAATATTCACTCCGACCTCGTTTTTTTTACATTGCAATGTCTCCGTCTAGGCAGAGCGCATACGGTTGTACGCCCTGAGGCACGTCAGAGGCGACCACCTGCACGGTCCACTTCCCGGTCGAGGGTTTTGTGATGCGCACCACTTCGACGTTGTTGGTGGTATCGGGATCGAACCCGCCGTCGCTGTTGCCCGCGTGAAATTTTCCACCGGGCGCGGTAACGAACAGGTTCAGGTTGTTGACCAGCCGCTCTCCGGGAAAATCCGAGTACGCCAGCGTGATCTTCAAAGGAATGTCTCGGGATCGGACGCTGACCTCGTACTCGTCGGAACGCCCGGTACGCAGACCCGTGCTCTCGTCCACGAAATAAGCGCGCGGCGAAACGCTCTGATCCAGATTGACCAGCCCGAACCCCTGATCCACGTCGGCGATCCGGCTGCCGTTGTGGCCGGGTAGGCGCGTCGCGCCGGAGATGAGGACCGCTTTCAGAAGCGCTGCGGACGGATTCGAAAAGTCCGTCCAGGTGCGAAGGTATTCGCGAATCAGGGCGACGGTGCCCGCCACCAGCGGCGTCGCCATGCTGGTGCCGCCCATGTAGAAGTAATAGGGGTGTTGTGGAAAAGCCGCCCACCCGGTGTTGTTGCCGGCTACCAGCCGGGAGCGCGTGGAGAGAATGAAGGTGCCCGGCGCGACCACTTCCGGTTTGATCCGGCCATCCTCCGTCGGCCCGCGGCTGCTGAATGCCGCAACTTGCATTGGACTGTTCGCCATGGGCGCGTCTCGGTACGGGGGCACCGGGTAGTCACGCGGCCACCATCCGCCGTAGCGGTCGCGGTCGAATTCCCTGCGGAGATTTTCGGAGGCGCCGACCGTGATGCAGTTTTTCGCCGTCGCTGGCGAGGTCACGCTCATTTCATTGATCTCTCCGTCGCCGTCGAAGTCGGTGCCATCGTTTCCGGCAGCGACCAGGACGCAGAAGTCTCGATTCTTCCACACGAACTCGTCGAGCTGACGGCAGGTGGCGTCGTACTCCCCCGGGTTGCCGCCGCCCCAGGAATTGGAGTGGATCCGCGCGCCATTTTGGTAGGCGTGGCGGAACAGCGTTGTCAGATCATCGGGAATTCCGGCAAGGATGTAGCGGCCGAGGTTCAGATAATCATCTGCGTCCCGCCACTCCATTTCCTGCTCCACCGCCTGGAACAGTAGCTTGGATTTGTGGGCGAGCCCGCGGATCGGCCGCCTGAGGCCAGGCAGCGTGGCGCTCGCCGCGCCGGAGCCCAGGGCCGAGCCGGCCACGTGGGTACCGTGCCCGCTGTCGAAATCCGCCGCGCCGTCGTCCCCATTTGGGTTGTACACGTAGGCGGACAGCGACGCCGAGATCGGGAAGCTTTTGATTGCCATCACGCGCCCTTTGAAATCCGGGTGGATATTGTCCGCCCGGCCGGTGTCGATTCCGGTATCGCAAATCGCAATCGTCTCGCCCTTTCCCGAAAGATTCAGCGGCGCCGATACGGCGGCCTCGGCGCCCATGATGCCCGTGGCCACGTTGTTGGAGGTACGCTTGATCGCCCGCTGGCGAATACTGCGCACGCCGTGCACGGCGGAAATTTCCGCGATGACGCCCGTCGCGCTTTGCTGCGTACCGTCGACCCGGATGGTCATCACCGCCGACGACGGCTCGGTGGAAACGATCGATGCCCCAAAACGTTTTATGCTCGAGACCGCCTTAGACATGTCCCTCTGGTCGAAAAACTCCACCGAGTAGGTGCCCGGAAGATAGCGGGTGCGGGGCAGCGGCTTTTTCCCCCGCATCAGGTGCACGCGATCGCGATGACACATGTGACCGACCCAGCGCACATAGGGCAGGCGGGCCAGGGCCTTTGCCTGGGTAAGGTTGCAGCGAACCACGTGGGTAAAGTTCGCAATCGGTGCCCGCGGTTCGCCGCCTGCGCGTTTGACGCCCGTCAGCCAGGAGGCTTTGACCGGTCCCACGAACTGCACCAGATAATGGTGCTTGCCGCTGCTGACATGCTTCACGCCCTTGTAAGCCTGGTGGGGACGTACGCGGCCCTTCTCGTCGATTCTATGCTTCGAGGTATCGATGACGGTGTCGCCGATACTGATAACGTATTGTTTGGTGATGTCCTCCACAGGATAGCTTTGGCGTAAGGCCTTGGCGTCGGCTTGGGTGGTTTCCACGATGACAAAACTGTCGTAGCGCGCCACCACGTCGCGGCCTTTAATCACCTTCTTCTGCTTATCGCGGGAACAAAAGACCTTGTAGATCCGATTCACCGGGGTCACCTTTCACCTGAAAGCCATGGTAAATGTCGCATGTCTATCGACAGAAGAAAATCGACAATTTGGCCGAATATGTAACAGCTGCGCAAAAAGTTACTCTACTTTCATTTTCAGCGATTCGCTGCGTCTCGGTTAGATAGTTTGCTTCCTGAATTGCCTCCCGTGTGAGGGGTTCGAAGTTGAACCAGGAACGTACGCAGTATTCAGCGTGGCGGTGGCTCCGCGCGGGCTCATTCAGGAGCGCTGACCCTTTGAATCCCTTGTGAGCAAAACGTGATTCTTTCTTGAATGGGGCATGATTTGTCCTCTCTACGATCCGTCCCACCATTAATCACATGTTAGGGAGGATCTCTCAATGCTGAAATCTGCACGACTTTCTGTCCTTGGTCTCGTATTTTTTTCGGCCGCTGCTGCACTGGGCTCCGCGAAGGCACTTGCCGATAACGGTTCCCGGGTGGAGGTGACAATTACCAATCTTACCCGCGGCCAAATCATCTCTCCTGTGGTGGTCGCCAGCCACACGGGGAGGTTCGAGCCGCTTTTCCAGCTCGGAAGTCCGGCGAGCGGCGAGTTGGCGGCCGTGGCCGAGGATGCGATGCTTGACCCGCTGATCACCGCGCTTTCCACCGACCCCGATGTTTACGATGTTGAGACGGTGTTCGGAGTGGGTGGGCCTATCATGCCCGGCGAGTCTGCGTCGGTCGTTGTCGAGGTGAGAGGCCGGTTTCGCCTACTTAGCATGGCGGGAATGCTGGTCACCACCAACGATGCGTTCTTCGCTCTGCGCGGCGTTCGAGTCCCAAGTCAGGGCAGCAGGATCCACTACTCGCCCGCATATGATGCGGGAAGCGAGGCCAATAACGAGGACTGCAATTTCATACCCGGTCCACCTTGTGGCAGTCCGGAGGTCCGCGATATCGCAGGCTCTGAGAAATACGTTCACATACATGCCGGCATCCACGGGATAGGTAACCTGGATCCCTCGATGCACGATTGGCGAAATCCGGTCGCTGAAATTACCGTTACCCGCCTCTCGGGCAAGTAACCGCATCAGGAAATTTAATAGTGCGGTTCATCCCCCGCTGAGGGGGATGAACCGTTTGCGTTAGAAAAAAAGCAAAAAAAACAGGGACGCACTTAGTTTCCCGGCGGCCACCTATAGTCAAATAGTCAACTCCGGCACCATTCCTATCCATGATCGTCTAATCTCATTCAAAGACAAAACATTTCGGCCGCCGCCATTGATCAGCGGTGACGCGGCGAAAGATTTGGAGGAACCGTGTCCGTTCGCCTGGCCCTAACCCTGGCCACCCTGTTGCTGGCAGTGGGTTGCGGTGAGCAACGCTACACCATTCGGGCTTGGAACGAAGGCAAGCAGGAACTCAGAGACGTAAGGGTATGGTATGGCAGGGTGATGACCTCATTTGGTTATTTGGGACCCTCCATATTTAAGGCCAAAAACCTGATCCGCCATCCTCCTGCCGATGTCGCCGAAGTCAGCTGGACCGATTCCCGGGGTGAGCCTCACCGGGTGAAAGTGGATATTTCCAAATTGGTACCGAAACACTACGACCACGGGGTGCTGACATTCGAAATCCACGCCGACCAGACCGTTACCGCTGGATTTTTCATTCCCAAAAAATTGCCTTTCGAATCGGGCTGAATAGTCAATTAGTCAACTCCGGGACCGTTCTCATCCAAGTGATGATTACGCACAAGAAAAAAATCAGTCTGATTTTGTGGCTGTCACTTGTGAACGCCGCATTTGCGTCATGGAGCGAGTTTATTGTTATTACCCCCAAAAACGAGGCCGAGCATCCATTTTCAATTCAAGTTAAGACAGTGGCCGATCACGAGGAACGTTTAAGAATAAGAGTCATTGGCGCCGTCGGCGGAGGGCAACGTGCCTGGTTGATCATCTGCAAGACTTCTGTGGGTTCAGATAACCAGAATTTTAGAAATGTTTTGTGGTTTGGTGCAGAAAACGAGGACATCGAGGGCTTCATTCAGTTATTTCCGGATCAGACTATGGTGTCCGAATCCGGTGAGCAATCGCACCCATATGTAGAAATTGAGTTGTCGCATGAGCAGATGCAGCGAGCCTACATCTATATCGATTACCCCAAACCGGTTGACGATGGTGGGTACTACTATTCCATCGATCTCGCTTATTACCTGGATGGCGGCCAGGGCAAGAAGAGCGCGATTCGATGGGAAACTCGGTAGGCATTTAGAAGAGATAGGATGGGGAACGCGGTAGCGGATTAAAAGGGATGGCGGAGTTTCAACAACAGTATACTTAATCCGATTTACTGGCTTTTATAAAGGGAGCTAACGAGGTGGCCAGGACGGTCCGCGTTGTTGTTTCTTTTTATCCGCACCATCCCAACCAGCGGGAATCGTTTCCGGCGGAAGTTTCTTGGCGATGAAGACAAAGCATATAATCGCGCAACGAACCTCACGGCGAACGTTAAGCTCATGCCGGACACCCTGACGACACTTCTTGAGAGGCACAAGCCGGGCTTCGCTTTGGAGCAGGCCTTTTATACCTCCCCTGAAGTGTTCCAGCAGGATCTGGATCGGGTGTTTTTTCGTAGCTGGCTGTACGCGGGTCACGTCAGCCAGATCCCGGAGCCCGGCGCATTCATCTTGTTCGAGATGGCCGGCGAGTCGGTAATCGTCGTTCGCGGCGCCGAGGGCAACATCAACGCCCTGATCAACGTTTGCAGGCACCGCGGATCACGGGTCTGTGCGCAGGCGCAGGGAACTGCGCGATCCTTTGTCTGCCCCTACCATGGATGGACCTACGATCTGGAAGGCAATCTCCGCGCGACGCGCCACATGCCGGAGGATTTCGATAAGACTTCGCACGGTTTAAAGCGCATGCACGCCACGGTGGTGCACGGCTTCATCCTGGTCAACTTTGCCGAGGATCCGGTCAGCTTGAGCGGGCTGAAAAGCGACCTCGACGAGTGCCTCGAGCCCTACGGACTCGACCGGGCCAAAATCGCCCACTACCAGCGTTACCCCATCAAGGCCAACTGGAAACTGATGGTGGAGAACTTCATCGAGTGCTACCACTGCGCGACGGCGCACCGGGAATACTCGAAGTCCCACAGCCGCCAGGCGCCGGAGGCCAAAGCGGCGGAGCTGAGAGCCGCCATGATGGCCCGTGCCGAGACGGTGGGCTTGAGCCGCAAATCCATCGATCGCTTCGGCTCCCGCGCGGAGTCGGGCGAGCAGTACTTCTACGACCGCTATCCGCTTTATCCGGGCTACAAGACCGGGAGCGAGGACGGCAAACCGGTCGCGCCGCTGATGGGAAAGATCAAGGATTACGACGGCGGCGCCGCGGACTTCCAGGTTGGGCCGGTTTGCTACTTTCTGGCCTACCCGGACTACACGGTGGTGTACCGCTTCACGCCGCAGGGCGTGCAGCAAACCGACTGCGACATTTTCTGGCTGGTCAGCGAGAAGGCGAAAGAGGGCAGGGACTACGATCTGGAGCGCCTGACCTGGCTGTGGCGGGTCACCACGGAAGCGGACAAGGCCATCGTCGATCGCAACCAGCAGGGCGTGAACTCCCGCTACTACCAACCGGGGCCGTATTCGCAGATGGAGCGTTTCGTCACCCAGTACAGCGAATGGTACCTGAATCGCCTGCGAGGCTAGCCAACGCGCGTAACCGGGGCTTATCGCCCGTTTCAATACATTTACTTTCCGCTCCGGCTACTATTTTGTGCGTCTTTCGCGTTTCGACCGGGTCTCAGTCAAACCTACCTCCCTTACGGGCCTTTTTTCGCGTACTACGGCGCTATTTTGGTGCGAAATGACGCGTTAGGCGCTGAAAACTGCGCCGCTATGCACAATACCAATGGTTTTCAGACAGTTATCCACAAGCTGGCCCGAATCTTTCACAAAATGCCCGCTCAAACAGGTGCTGAAAATGCGCAGGTGACGCCCGTCACAGTTGAAAAGGCCCGCTACGAAGCAACAAGGCGTTCGAATTCATGCTGACGTTTTCGTCATGGAACAATGGAATGAAACGACTACTCTAAGTACATGGGCAACGGGGGGACGAAATGTTACGAAATCGTTCCAAGCCCGATGCGAGTTTGCAGGTTTGTCGGCGGCAAGGAGCTGTATTGAATAAGGAGTGTGTTGCGTAACTACGCTTTTCGGATGCGCAAAGAGCTGAACGCGGTCGAAGATCGCTATCCCGATAGGGCGTAGCCACACACGGGTCCGAGTATCCCGACTTTGGGAAGGGCTCCGCCGCTTCAGGCCTTAGCGTAGGTAGAGGTACTGACTGATGACGGAGTCCACGGTTCGGTCCGGCAACGGCACGAAATCAAAATTCATCGAATCCCTAGGCAGCTTTGCCGAATCCCACAAGGCTCGCCTCTGGAAAGGCACATTCGCCGAATTTCTCGAAGACGTCCTCCCGCACAACCCCGAAGCAGTCTGCCGCAACAGCCACCAGTACATCTGGGACATGTTGCGCTGGAAAGCAGAGCATTCCCCCGACGACAAGCAGGAGTCCGCAATCAGCCTGTTTTCCTCCGAGCTCTACGGCGTCGACGACGCGCTCCAGCGGGCCACCGATTATTTCAAAGCCGCCAGCGCCGGTTCCGAAGTCGGCCGGCGCCTTCTGCTGCTGCTGGGACCGCCTTCCGGTGGTAAGTCCACTATCGTCGTTTTGCTCAAGCGAGGCCTCGAGGAGTACAGCCACACTGACGAGGGCGCCATCTACGCCATCGAAGGCTGCCCGGTTCACGAATCTCCCCTGCACCTCATTCCGCACAGCATGCGCGCCGAGTTTCGCGACAATTACGGCGTCGACATCACCGGCGAGCTGTGCCCGCACAACCGCGCGCGCCTCGACCAGGAGTTCGAGGGCGATTTCATGAAAATGCGCGTGGAGCGCATCTTTCTATCCGAGGCGGCCCGCGTCGGCGTTGGCACCTACGCGCCCCATGATCCGACCACCGCGGACATCGCCGATCTGGTGGGCTCGGTAGATCTGTCCAAGGTCGCGGAGATCGGCGACGAGGGCGATCCGCGCGCCTGGTCGTGGTCGGGTGCGGTGTACGCGGCCAGCCGCGGCGTGCTTGAAATGATCGAGATACTCAAAGTCAAGCGTGAGTTCCTGTACCTGCTGCTGACCCTCACCCAGGAAAAGAACGTCAAGGTATCGCGCTTCCCCTTGATCTATCTCGATGAGACCATCATCGCGCACACCAACATGGCGGAGTTCCGCAAGTTTCTCCAGGAAAAAGAAAACGAGGCGCTGCTCGACCGAATGGTCATCGTGCAGGTGCCCTACACGCTCTCTTTTAAAGAGGAGGCGCGCATCTACAAGAAGCTGATTTCCTCGGCGCGGGCGTTTCAGCAAGTCCATCTGGACCCGCACGCTTTGAAGACCTCGGCCGTGTTCGCGGTGCTGACGCGCTTCGCCGAGTCGGAGCGCGAGGATCTGGACGTATCGAAAAAAACCCGCCTTTTCGCCGGAGAAAATGTCGAGGGATTCTCCGAATCGGAGATCGGCCGGATCCGCGCCGAGGCGCCCGAAGAGGGCTTAAGCGGCATCAGCCCCCGTTTCATCATCAATGCGCTCTCGAATGCCATCATCAAGAGCGAGGCGAAAAGCCTCACCACCATGGAGGTGTTGCTGACGCTCAAGGATGCCATCGATTCCGACGCCCGTATCGACGTCAAGCAGAAGCGGCGCTGGATCGATCTGCTGGTGACGGCGCGCAAGGACTTTTACAACCGCTGGGTCAAGGAAGACATTCACCGTGCTCTGTTTGCGTCCTTCGAAGAAGAGGCGGAAGGACTGCTGGAGAAATATCTCGACGAGGTCGAAGCGATGCTCGACAACCGCGAGGTCAGCGACAGCATGACCGGCGAGACGCGACCGCCGGACGAGCGGTTCCTGCGCTCGGTGGAAGAGAAGATCAATATCTCCGATGCCGGCAAGGAAAGCTTCCGCCAGGAAGTGGTGCGCAAAGCCATGGTCGCTTACAAGCAGGGTGAAAAGTTCAGTCTCGGCAGGCACGCCAAGCTCAAAGAGGCGGTGGAGCAGTACCTGTTCGAAGAGCGCCGCGACGTGCTGCGGCTCGTGACCTCAGTGACGCGCCCCGATGACGAAGTGCAGGCGAAGATTTCAGCGGTCGAGGACCGACTGGTGAGCGAGTACGGTTACGACCGCCACAGCGCCAAAGAAGCCTTGAGCTACGTGACCACGCTTCTCAGCCAGGAGTAGGCCAAGGGTCAACACAGAGGTTCCATGTCCCCCGAAAGCCACGATCGACCTGCAATCGTTCCGTCGACGCGCTGGTACGATCTGTTTTCCCGCGGCGCCCGGGACTGGCTGCGACACAACGAGAAAGTTCGCGACTCGGTAAAAAAAACCCTGCCCGAGCTGATCTCGGGTCCGGATGTGCTGACGCAGCCGGAAAACCGCACCGTGCGGGTGCCGGTGAAATTTCTCGAGCACTATCGATTCCGCCTCTCTGACAGCGACACGCAAACGGGCGTCGGTCAGGGTCAGGGCGCAAAACCCGGCGACGTGCTGCGGCCCGCCGACGCGGGTGGCGAGGGCGATGGCGGCGCGGGCACCGGCGAAGGCGGCGTCCAGTTCGTTCTCGAGTTCAAAGTCGACGACATTCTCGACTGGTTGTGGGAAGAGCTGGAGCTGCCCAATCTCGAGCCTAAATCTACTCGCAGCTTGGAAAATTCGGAGTACGTGCGCGAAGGCATCGATCGTCGCGGACCGCGCGCCAGGCTGGATCGCCGGCGCACGGTCAAAGAAGCGGTGAAACGCCGCGCGATCCAGGCGAACCCAATCCCCTTTACCGACGACGATCTGCGCTTTCGCCAGCTGTCACGGCGGCCGCAACCGATGACTCAGGCGGCGATCATCTTCATTATCGACGTTTCCTCCAGCATGGACGACGCCTCCCGCCAGCTGGCCAAGTCGTTTTTCTTCTGGGCGCTGCAGGGTATTCGCCGCCAACACACGCGGATCGACACCGCTTTCATCGGCCACACCGTCACCGCGTGGGAATTCTCGGAAGAGGAGTTTTTTGCCGTTCGTGGCTCCGGCGGCACCGAGGCATCCTGCGCCTTCGCCCTTTCTCTCGACGTCATTCGCGACCGCTTCGATCCTTCGCAGTACAACGTCTACGTTTTTTATGCCTCCGACGGCGATAACTACTCCGCCGACCGGGACGCCTCTCGGGATGGTCTGAAGGATCTCGCGGAGATCAGCAGTTTCATGGGATACGTGGAGACGGTGGGGCGCTCTAGCGCGGGCCTGAACACCGAGATGGGCCGTTTGTTCAAAGATCTTGCCGAGGGTGATACCGCGGCGGACAGCTATGCCCTCAGCGGAAACGAGGACGTCTGGGAAGCCATCCGGCGCTTTTTCACCCAGCAAGCCAAGCAGGAGGACTGAGGCCGTGGCCGGCGACAGTCGCTTCTACCGAATCGAGATCGAAGAGCTCGCGCGCAGCTTCGGGCTCGATTTCTATCCGGTTGACTTCGAGGTGGTGCCGCCCAGCTTCATGACCGAGGTGGCGGTGTACGGTCTTCCGGTGCGCATGCCCCACTGGTCGTTCGGCGTTCGCTACATTCACCAGCTGGTGCAGCACAAGATGGGGCACTCGCGCATCTTCGAGGTGGTTTATCCCGGCGACCCTGGTGTTGCCTTCCTGGCCAACAACAATTCCGACATGGACAACACCCTGGTGTGCGCCCACGTGCTTGGCCACGCCGATTTTTCAAAAAACAACGAACTGTTCCGCCGCGTTCACAAGCAGGTCGGCACGCGCATCGTCGACATGGCTGCTAATCACGCCCGGCGCATCGAGCAGGCCATCGAGCGTCACGGCCAGGAGCATGTGGAGTTCGTGCTCGACGCGGCGCTGTCGCTCGAACAGCACATCGACGTCAATCAATCCCTGAGCCGCGCCCGCTACAGCGACACGGAAGAGGAGGATGAAGAGTCCTTGCTCAGTACATTCGTCAGGCGATTCGTCGCCCTGGCCGGGGAAAAACTAGGCAAGGATTCCGGGGAAGAGGAACACGCGGGGATACCGATTCCGCCCCACCCGGAGCAGGATCTGCTGTGGTTCATCGCCCAGTATGCGCCGGAGATGGAGGACTGGGAGCGGGATATTTTTCTCGCCGTTCGCGAAGAATCATTTTATTTTTACCCGGTTTTCGCCTGCCAGATCATGAACGAGGGCTGGGCTTCTTACTGGCATGCCCGGCTGCTGCGCGAGGCCTCCTTTCTGCCCCAGGATCTCTACGTGGACGCGATGAAGACGCATTCCGACGTGGTCCGCCCCACCGCCGGCGACAATCAGGTGGCGCTGCGTATCAATCCCTATCACCTGGGGTTTTCAATCTGGGATCGAATCATCGAGGCCGAGGGCGTCGAGCACGCCAGAGCGATCATGCAGTCAGAAGACGATTTCAGCTTTATCCGCAACCATCTGAAAGCCGATCTCGCCGAAGACCTCAACATCTTCGTTTATGACGCCAACAAAAACGGCGAGATCAAAGTGACCGATAACGACATTCATCTTCTGCACGAAGCTATTCTGGGCCCAAAGTTCAATTTCGGCGCGCCAAGGGTGCGGGTCACAGAAATGGGCGTCGACGGTGCGCTGGAGCTCAAGCACGAGAGCGATGTCGACGGGCGCGGCCTGGACACTGAGCGCGCGCAGAAGGTGATCGACTACATCCACCGGGTATGGCGCCGTCCGGTCACCATGTGCACGCTGGATGCGAACGCCAAGGAGACTACCCTGGAAACGGGGAAAGCCGCCGCCTGATTCGTTTGACCGAACCATCTCTACCGTTAGGCAAGTATTCCGCTGCGGAAGCCTTGTTAACCACTCAAATAAATTTTTCTAATGCTTTTGGAAAAAAATCGTCGTCCAGCCCGGTAATCTCAGAGGCTAAAATTCTGATCCGTCCAATCAGGGTCGCTGGAGTACTGAAATGAAAGCAATCGAAACTATGCTGACGAAATTTCTCGCATTTTTTTGCCGCGTCTTCGAAGTCACTCCGGAGAGTCTCAGACAAGGCCGCCGCGGAAACCTGCCGCCGGCGCAGAGCGCGGAGCGGCCGAGATCGACAGTTTGAGTTGATTTTCTTTGTAACCCTCTTCCATAGGGGGTTCACAGCGCAAAAAGAAAAAGGCCGGGAATCGCTTCCCGGCCTTTTTTTGTGGTGCCAAAAATATTGGCTTAGAGGATGTATGCGCGCTCGTCGTGCAGGGCGATGTTGAGGCCTTCTTCCTCCTGATCCGGATTGACCCGGAGACCCATGAGCCCGTCGAGGATCTTCACGATCACGAAGCTCACGATGAAGGTGTAGAGGAAGGTCGCGGCCACGCCGACGAACTGGGCGAACACCTGCGCGCCCATGGACTCGTTGCCGTCGCCGAAGCCCGCGCCGCCTAACGAGTTGGCGGCGAAGACGCCGGTCATGTGGTGGCAGGCTTCGCCTGCGTACCGGCCAGTAGGTACTCCAGCAACTCGGGTACCGCGCGAATTTCGTTGCCGAAGGGCAGGGATTCGGAACCGCGAAAGAACAGTCCGCAATTGACGTTACCACGCTGGGCGGCGGCGAGTTGCGTCTCAATGCAGAATTGACCAGCGGCCGGGTTGCCGTCCTTGAAGCCACAATGCGTCAGACATTCGAGCTTGCTCGGACAGTTGCCGCACTCTGGTGTCGCTTTGCCGCGCAGATCTTTCTCCTTGGCGAGATAGCGCTTCAGCCAGGGGGTAAGCACAGCGCGCGCCGGCAGACCCGCGGCGCTCATGAACGTGACAATGTCGTCCGGCTTGGCCTCGGCCAGGACTTTCTTGAAATTCGGGTGCGCATCGCCCTCCTCGGTTACCGCGAAGGGTGTGCCGATTTGAGCGCCGCCGGCGCCAAGATTCATCAACTCGTAGAGTTTATTGAAGCAGTTGACCCCTCCGGCCGGAATGAGTGGAATTTTCTCAATAGATAGTCCAAGCCGGAGAATGACGTCGCGGATCTCGACCAGCACACGCTTGAAATCGAATTTTGGGTCATTAATTTCTTCCATACGTGTCGCGCCGAGATGCCCGCCCGCATATCTCGGGTGCTCGATGACGATTGCGTCCGGAGCGCGACTCCGGCGCGCCCATTTTTTCAGCACGGCGCGAACACCGCGCTCTTCCGAAAGGATGGGAATCAGGGCCACGTTGGGATAGTCGGCTGTCAGTTCCGGAAGGTCCATGGGCAGGCCGGCACCCATGATGATGGCGTCTGCGCCGCTCTTGCAGGCCTGCACCACCAACTCAGCATAGTTAGACACCGCGCGCATGACATTCACAGCGATATAACCATCGGCCCCGGCGATATCACGGGCGGCGCGCACTTCACGATCCAGCGCTTCGATATTGGTCTGGGCGAGGGCTTCGTGGTCAAAAGTCTTGCGTGTCCGCCGCATCAAATCGGGATGCAGACGACGCAAATCGACGCTGGCGATGGTGCCCACGGCGCCTTCATTAGCCACGGCGCCGGCCAGGCGATGAGCGGAGATGCCTACGCCCATGCCGCCCTGAATAATTGGCAGCAGCTGACGGCCGCGGATGACCAAGCTCGGTAACGCGGTGTTGATCAATGTCGGGCAGCGCCAAGCATCAGCTCGGGCATCCTACGGCACCGAATTTCGGTGTAATTGATCCAGATCAATGTTTCGCTCGGGCAATAAACCCTTTCAGAGCAAGTGCTTAACCGGGTTCTGGCCGAAAAGATTACTGGCCCGGCCAGCTCCCCTAATCCTCTCAAGAGCTTAGACGATGCAATTGAGCGTCACAATCTTGGTAAAGGTCTAAAACGAATCGCATTTGCTGCTGATTCTTTATCCCTGTCGATGATCCGGATTGAACTAATTCTATAGTGTGGATTATGGATTCGGCACAGCTACGTGGAGGTGAAAAAACGAAGCGGTGGCCGAATTGGCCGCAGCGGAACTCGTCGCATTTGGATAATGCTCGATTAAAATAAAAGGCCGGGAATCGCTTCCCGGCCTTTTTTGGTTTGAGCCAAAAGTAGTGGCTTAGAGGATATATGCGCGCTCGTCGTGCAGAGCGGTGTCGAGACCTTCTTCCTCCTGTTCCGCGTCCACGCGAAGTCCCATGATTCCGTCGAGAATCTTGAGAATCACGAAGCTGACGATGAAGGTGTAGATGAAGGTCGCGGCCACTCCGACGAACTGGGCAAACACCTGCGCGCCCATGGTCTCGTTGCCGTCGCCGAAGCCCGCGCCGCCAAGACTGGCCGCTGCAAACACACCGGTCAGTAGAGCGCCGACGATGCCGCCGACGGCGTGGATGCCGAACACGTCCAGGGTATCGTCGAAACCCAGCGCGCGCTTGATCTTGGTCGCAGCCAGGAAACAGATCACGCCGGAAGCCAGGCCGATGGCGATGGAGCCCATGGGCCCGACTGAACCGGAAGCCGGGGTAATGGCGACCAGTCCGGCAATGGCGCCCGAGGCAATGCCGAGCACGCTGGGTTTGCCGTGGGCGATCCACTCCGAGAACATCCAGCCGAGCGCGGCGGCGGCGGTGGCGAGCTGGGTCACGGCCATGGCCATGCCGGCGACGTTGTCGGCGGCGAGCTCACTGCCTGCGTTGAAGCCGAACCAGCCCACCCAGAGCATGGCGGCGCCGACGATGGTGTAGCCCAGGTTGTTCGGCGGCATCTGCCGATCCGGAAAGCCCTTGCGCGGCCCCAAGGCGAGGCACGCGGCAAGACCCGCGACGCCGGCATTGATGTGCACCACGGTGCCGCCGGCGAAATCCAGGATGCCCCAGTTCCCGAGCCAGCCGCCGCCCCACACCCAGTGGCAGATGGGCGCGTAGACGACGATGAGCCAAACGCCCATGAAGATGAGCATGGCGGAGAACTTCATTCGCTCGGCGAAGGCGCCGACGATGAGCGCTGGGGTGATGATGGCGAAGGTCATCTGGAAGGTCATGAAGACCGTTTCCGGAATCGTGCCGCTCATGGCGTCGACGGTGACGCCGGAAAGAAAGGCTTTACTGAGTCCGCCGACGAAGCTGTTCATGCCGCCGCCGTCCTCAAACGCTAGGCTGTAGGCGAAAAAGGCCCACAAAATGGACATCAGCCCGGTGATGGCAAAGCACTGCATCAGCACCGAAAGCACGTTCTTGCTACGGACCATGCCGGCGTAGAACAAAGACAGCCCCGGAATGGTCATGAACAGCACCAGCGCGGTGGCGGTGAGCATCCAGGCTGTGTCGCCTGCATTGAGCTCATCGGCGAACGCGAGCGACGGCGCAAGCGTGAGCAAAACGGCCGCCGCGGCGGATCGGGTTTTAGCAAAAGTCATGTTCGATCTCTCCTTAGATAACAAATGTTCAAAGTGCTTCGGATCCCGTTTCGCCGGTACGGATGCGCACCGCCTGCGGCAGATCGGTAACGAATATTTTTCCGTCGCCGATTTTTCCGGTGCGCGCGGCTTCGGTGATAGCCGCGATGGTGCGCTCGACCTCGCCGTCATCCACCGCCACCTCGAGGCGCGCCTTGGGCAGAAAATCCACCACGTATTCCGCGCCGCGGTAGAGCTCCGTGTGGCCTTTCTGCCGACCGAAACCTTTCACCTCCGTGAGCGTCATGCCCGTCACGCCGATGTCCGAGAGCGCCGCGCGGACGTCGTCGAGCTTGAACGGCTTGATGATTGCGGTTATCAACTTCATATCTGTCTCCTCCCTATGATCAGACGCGGAAACGCCGCGCACATACCTTCACCGCCCGCGTCCAGTGCACGGCCCGTGCCAGCTGGGGTTAACGCATCAGAAACAGCGGGTTATAACGTTACTGGGGGAAGCCGCCGGTATTTTTGAAACTAACCGGCACCGATGCGGGGCGGGGATTTCCGGGCGTGCACCAAAGCTGTGCATAGAATTCTTGAAAAAGCCGAACGGCGCCTGATCGTCATTTAAATGAAGACGCTGCCGGATTACCTGCGCCCGGGCCTTCGCCTGGTCTCCATAGGGCTCAACCCCTCGCTGCCTTCGGTCGAGGCCGGGTTCTATTTCGCCAACCCGCGCAATCGTTTCTGGCGCGCGCTGAATCGATCCGACCTGTCCGGTGAGCCGCTGACGCCCTCCGTGGAGGCCATGAAAACGCTCTTCGAGCGCGACGGCATTGGTTTTACCGACGTGGTCAAACGGCCAACGCGCGGGGGCGCCGAGCTTCGGGCGGCGGACTATCGTCGCGATGTCCCGGAACTCAGGGCGAAGCTCGAGCGCTTCGAGCCGGCCATCGCGTGGTTCCACGGCAAACAGTCCTGCGGGCTTTATCTTCGCTACGGAGAAGGGCGTTCAGAGGTGAAAGCGCCCTGGGGCGCGCAGACGTGGCGCATTGGAAAGAGCCGGGTTTTCGTTACCCCCAACCCGAGTCCCGCCAACGCGGCGTTCTCGCTGGATGACCTGATTCACTGGTACGGTCAGCTCGCGCGTTATGCGGAGGCGGGCGAATAAGTGTCGATGCGGGTCAGAACTGCACGAAAAGCGCTGCTTTGTTAGAATCCGTCCTTTTTTGCGGCAGCAAAACGCTCACCGATTTTTCATTCGGTCCGCGCGGGCAGCGCGGTTCTTAAGTTCAATTTAAGCTCGAGAAGGAAGGAGTGAGATTAATGGAATTCATGGAATATGTCCCCGCCGTCGTTCAGAACGCGGTCACCACCTGGGGACTCAAGGTCGTTGCGGCCATTGCCATCCTGGTGATCGGCCGATGGCTCGCCGGCGTGGCAACAAGGGTCATCAAGGCGGTCATGACCAAGGCCAAGCAGGATGAGATGTTGGTCAAGTTCCTCGGCAGCATAGTTTATTATGCGCTGCTCGCCTTTGTCGTCATTGCCGCTATTTCACAACTTGGCGTGCAGACGACCTCGGTCATCGCCGTGTTCGGCGCCGCCGGCCTCGCCATCGGCCTTGCGCTTCAAGGGTCGCTGGCGAACTTCGCCGCTGGCGTCATGCTGATCGTGTTCAAGCCGTTCAAGGTGGGCGATTACGTCGAGGCGGCGGGCACCGCCGGCACCATCGAAGGGATCATGATCTTCAACACCCGGCTCAAGACCCCAGATAACAAAATGGTGTGGGTGCCGAACGGAAAAATATTCGACGGCAATATCATCAACTACAACGCTAGCGACACGCGGCGTGTGGACATGGTGTTCGGCTGCAGCTACGAAGACGACCTGACCAAGGCGAAATCGATTCTGGAAGACCTGCTGAAGAACGACGACAGGATCCTCGCCGATCCGGCGGCGACGGTGAAGGTTTCTGCGCTCGCGGATAGCAGCGTCAACTTCAACGTGCGGCCGTGGGTGAAGACGCCGGATTACTGGGCGGTGTACTGGGATCTGACCGAGAAGGTGAAGCTTCGCTTTGACGAGGAAGGCATCAGCATTCCTTATCCGCAGCGCGACATTCACGTGCACCAGGCGGCGGCTTGAGGATAACGCGCCGTGCTGTAACGCGTGGCGCGTTTTTTCCTCTTAGGCGCGCAACGACGTTCGTATAACTCTTCCGTGATTCCCGCGAAAGCGAGGATCCAGTAGCTAAGGGCAGGGTGCGTGTTACGCATCCTGCACAGTTATTCGTGGGCAAGCCCGCTGCCACAAGCGTCAGGCGTAACCAGAGCGCGCCACGACCTCTTTTATACGGCATCTGCTTTTTAGCCTTGTCGGTACGCGCGCGAGCGTGCTCCCAATAATCGAATTGTAAGAATTGCCAATTAAAGAGGGCTCGTACGGCGCAGCTTTAACTTTGACGCGCGGTAACAAGTACAGATTATTTACTGGATTCCCGCTTTCGCCGGAATGACGCTGTAGATATAGAGTGCGTCGTGCGCAATATCGTATATGCGAGACATTCTACGACCCCTGTAGGAGCCCGCTTGCGGGCGAACTGATGAGGCGGAATACAGCGTCACAAAACCGCGCAACAAAACCCTTCGCCGTCATTCCCGCGAAAGCGGGAATCCAGTAGGCAATCGCGGGGTGCGTGTAACGCACCCTGCACACAAATTCGCGCGCAAGCGCGTTCCTACAGGGATTGCGAGCCAGCGCGGATCTATTGCAGCGGCTTGGCGTCGGCGCGTAGGCCTGTTGGCATGCGCCGGCGCAAGAGCGCGTTGCGCACTGACCATTCGTTGTCGGCGTCGAGATCGGTGAGAAAGCGCACCTCCTTGCCCACGTAGACCGCCACCGGGACGCCGTCGCGAAACAAGATGCGGTTGCCGGTGAAGGAGGGCACCCGCTCGCCGGGCAGAAGGATGCCGGCGAGATTCAAAGGATCCGCTGCGCTCACGGAGACCAATTCGCCGTTCTTGTTTTTTCGGCGCACGGCGCGCATGGCGCTTACGGCTTCTGAGAGGGCAAACTGCTCTCCCGCCGGTCCCTCGACGAAACGCCCGCCGCGGATCTCGCCGCGGGCTTCCAGTCGCCGGCAGATCCGCAGCAAGTCCCGCCAGGGCACTTTCAGCGCTTCCCGCGAAAGCAGCGGCTTCATCAGCACCCCGTAGCGGTTCAGCAGGGTCCAAGCCAGGCCCTCCAGGGCCCCGGCCCTGTCGCCGTCTCGATCCGGCAGCGCCGTACTGCGCGAGGAGCGTCCCGGGATCCGGGACCAGCGCCCGGCTTCCGACAGCGGATTTCTCGCTCCCCGGCGACGCCCGCGGATACCGCCGCGCTTGTGCGCCGGCAACAGCATGGCGCGAAGGCCCGCAAAGCTGTCGGCGTTGACCAGCCCCGCGGCGCAGAGCTCGCCGAGGGCGTCTTCCAGCTGGCTGCGCAGAAGACCGGTGCCCGAGGCCAGATCGTCGAAGAAGCAGGCGCCCTGCCGGTCCAGGCACTCCAGCACCCGCGTCGCTGGGCCGGACAGCTGCGGTTCCCCGGGCTCTGCCAGGGCCAGCCAGTCCGGTAGATCGCTTCGCCTGAGCAGGCTGACGGGGGTGCTGCGCACCGGCGGCGAGGCGCGGCTCCCATTACGGCCTCCACTGCCAGGGGAAAGCCTGAGCCAAGTGAAGCGCCCGGAAAGGCACAGCGCGTCCAGCCAGGTGGAGTCGTAATCGGACACCCGGGCAGCGAGGATCTCCGGCTCCCAGGCGGCCGCTGGGGCTTCGTAGCCCTGCAGCTGATCGACCACGGCGCTGACGGATTCTGGTCCGATCATGCGGGCATCTTCGGCGATATGCTGCCAATCGAAGAGGAAACGCATGAAATCAGCCAGGCTGACCGGCTCAATTTCCGCCCGCAGCCGTCCCAGGGTATAGCGATGTATGCGGGCCAGCAGGCGCCGCTCGCACCATTCCTCCCCGGGCGCGTCCGGGGTGAAGCGGCCGCGAATGGCAAAGCCCTCGGATTCGAGTGCCGCCAGGGCGGCTGCCGCCGCCGCAGCGGGCACGTCCAGGGCCGCAGCCAGGCTTTCCGCGGTGACGGGGCCTGAGCCCTCCAGCCGGCTTCGAAGCAGCTCTCGAATCGCCGAATCGGCATCCAGGCGGCCCCCGGCGTGCTCCCCCGGCGCCTCGATTACCGGGTCCAGCGTGGCCTGCGGATGCGCTGCCAGGACCTCCAAGAGCCGCTCCGCGGCGACCCAGAGGCGTTGCCCGTTGGAGGTCTCGAGCCGGGTCGCCCGGCGGCCCTGAAGCAGCTCCGAAATCCAGCCCTCTACTGCCGCTGCCGGCCCCGCGGATGGCAGCTCGTGGTCGCGGACGAAGCCGAGAATCACCAGCATGTCGTGGAGCTCGTCCGCGTTCGCCGCCCGCGGCCAGGCTTCTTCGCGCACCCGGCGGATGGCGTCGGCGTCCAGGCGGCCGAGATCGGCGGCGGACTCCGGATCCAGCCAGCGCCGCGACGCCACCGCGCGGGTGCGGCGCTCCTCCAGGGGCGCGTCGTCGAGAAAGGCATAGGGACGCGCGTTGAGGATCTCCTGGGCAAGCGGTGAGGGCTCGGTGAGATCCCGGCACACCACCTTGAGCTCGCCGCTTTCCAATCGGCCCAGCAGCCGCTCCAGTCCGGCGATGTCCATGGCGTCGTTGAGGCAGTCGTCGATGGTCTGGGCCACCAGTGGGTGATCCGGCACTTCCCGCCGGCCCGCCAGGTTCTCGGCGCAGGCAATTTGATCGGGAAACACCACCGCCACCAGATCTTCCGCCTGCATCCGCTGAAGCTGTGGCGGCACCTTTCGCCCGCCCTGCACCCGCGGCACCGCAAGCGCAATGTTGGCGTTCCAGCGCCAGCGCACGGTGAACATGGGCGCGTCCAGGAGCGCCTGAATGAGCACGTCGCGGGCGCTCTCTTTATTTAAATAACGCGTGACCTCTTCCAGCGCGAAGCTGTGGGTCTCGCCCAAAGACAGCACGATAGCGTCCTCGGTGGCCGCCGCCTGCAGCTCGAAGTTGAACTTTCGGCAAAAGCGTTTGCGCAACGCGAGGCCGAAGGCGCGGTTGATACGGCTGCCGAAGCTCGAATGGATCACCAGCTGCATGCCGCCGCTTTCGTCGAAAAAACGCTCCAGCACCAGATGGCGATCGTCGGGCAGGGCGGTGAGCGCGGCCCGCGCCGCGGCCAGATACTCCACCAGCTGAGTCGCGGCGACTTCGGCTACGCCGTTGATATCTGAGAGCCAGCGCACCGCCTGGGCGCGGCTGTCCGCGCTGCCGGCACCGTCGCCGAGATGAACTCCAAGCTCGGCGCGAAGCCGCGCAACTGAAGCCGAGAGCTCGTCGCTTCGTCCCGGGGCTTCGCCGAACCAGAAGGGCATGTTCGGCGGCATACCCTTGGCGTCTTCCACCCGCACTTTGCCAGACTCGATGCGCAGCACTCGCCAGGAGGTGTTGCCCAGCTGAAAGATGTCGCCGGGCAAACTCTCGATGGCGAAATCCTCGTTCAGGGTGCCGAGGAAGGTGCCGGGGGGCTCGAGGATGACGTCGTAGTCAGCGTTGTCGGGGATCGCGCCGCCGCTGGTGAGCGCGGTGAGCCGCGCGCCGCGGCGCGCCTTGATGCGCAGGTTGACCGCGTCCCGGTGGAGATAGGCGCTGCGGCGTCCGCGCCGTGTGCTGAAACCTTCCGCCAGCATGCGCACGGTGTGGGTGAAATCGGCTTCATCAAGATTGCGATAAGGCCACGCCCGGCGCACGCGCTCGAGTAGGGCCCGCTCCTCCCAGTCTTCGGATGCGGCCATGGCGACAATCTGCTGGGCCAGCACGTCCAATGGCGCCAGCGGAACGGACAGGCCATCGAGCTCGCCGCGGTTCACCGAATCTATCAGCGCCACGCATTCCACCAGCTCGTCCCGGGAAGTGGGAAACAAGCGTCCCTTGGGCGTGCCGCCGACCCTGTGACCGGAGCGACCGACCCGCTGAAGAAAAGTGGCAATGGCGCGGGTGGAGCCCAGCTGGCAGACCAGATCCACGTCGCCGATGTCGATGCCGAGTTCCAGCGACGCCGTGGCCACCAGCGCCTTCAGAGCGCCGGACTTGAGCCGAGTCTCAGCGTCGAATCGCTGGGTCTTGGAAAGGCTGCCGTGATGGGAGGTGACCACCTCTTCGCCGACGCGATCGCTCAAGTGTCGGGCGACCCGTTCGGCCATGCGCCGCGTGTTGACGAATACCAGGGTGGTGTGGTGCTCGCGCACCAGAGCGGCCACCCGGTCGTAGACCTCGGCCCAGACCTCGCCGGACATCACCGCCTCCAGCGGCGAGCCGGGGAGCTCGATGGCGAGATCCCGACGCGCGCCGTGGCCCTCGTCCACAATGACGCAGTCCGGCAGGCCCTCCGCGTTGACCCTGCTGCTGCCGACGAGGAAACGCGCGACTTCCTCGATGGGTTTTTGCGTCGCCGACAGGCCGATGCGCACCGGCGGCTGGCCGATCAATGCTTCCAAACGTTCGAGGCTCAAGCTCAGGTGCGCGCCGCGCTTGGTGCCCACCACCGCGTGCACCTCGTCGACGATGACGCTTTGCACGGTTCGGAGCATGTTGCGGCCGCCTTCGCTGGTGAGCAGCAGGTAAAACGATTCGGGCGTGGTCACCAGGATGTGGGGCGGTTTTTTGCGCATGGCTTCGCGCGCAGACGAGGGCGTATCGCCGGTGCGCACCAGGGCGCGAATGCCGCAGGGCGGCAGGCCGTGCTCCAAGAGTGCGTCTTCGATCCCCAAAAGGGGCGCATCCAGGTTGCGCTGCACGTCGTTGCTCAAGGCTTTGAGCGGCGAGACGTAGAGCACCCGGGTGGCGTCGGGGAGCGGTCCGTTCTGCGCTTGGCGCACCAGCGTGTCGATGGCGGCGTAGAAAGCAGCCAGGGTTTTGCCGGATCCGGTGGGCGCGGCAATCAGGGTGTGCCGGCCGCTGCCAATGGCGGGCCAGGCCCGGCGCTGGCAGGCGGTGGGATGGCCGAAGGCGCTTTTGAACCAGGCGGCGACGGCCGGGTGAAATTGTTCAAGCGACATGGATCAGGTGATGCACACCGCGCGGTGAGGCAGCCCGGCGGGGCCATGATACCTGAGGACTGTATGGATAAACAGTATTCAGCTTCACGCCGCGGCGGCGCTGTGGGCGGGCTCCGGCACAGGCCGAAGGCACGACAATGCGGCCTTGATCACTTCGGTGCCGGCACCCGGCTGGCGCACGTCCTCGCTCAGGACACGCCTGTACGCTCGCGCGCCGGGCACGCCGGGAAACAGAGCGATCAGATGCCGGGCCATGCGCGCCAGCGGCACGCCTTCATCGAGTCGCGCCTCCACGTAGGGGAGGTAATCCAGCACCACGCCTTCCGGCGATGCTACGGTGCCTTCCTCGCCAAAGATCCGGCGGTCCACCTGGGCAAGCAGAAAGGGATTGCGATACACCTCGCGGCCCACCATGACGCCGTCCACGATCTTCAGATGGCTTTCTACTTCGTCCAGGCGGGTGATGCCGCCGTTTAAGACAACTTCGAGATGCGGGCGCTCGCGCTTGAGCATGGCCACCACCTCGTAGCGAAGCGGCGGCACATCGCGGTTTTGTTTTGGGCTCAAGCCTTGAAGCCAGGCTTTGCGCGCGTGCACGATGAAGGTCTCGCATCCGGCTGCGGCCACCGTATCGACAAACTCCAGCAGGGCTTCGAAGCTGTCCTGGTGGTCGATGCCGATGCGGGTCTTCACCGTTACGGGGAGCTGCGACGCGGACTTCATGGCGGCGACGCATTCGGCCACGAGATCGGGCTCGGCCATGAGGCAGGCGCCGAAGCGGCCGGACTGGACCCGGTCGCTGGGACAGCCGACGTTGATGTTGACCTCGTCGAAGCGGGCCTCCGCAGCGAGCGCGGCGCACTCGGCCATGGCATTCGCATCGCTGCCTCCGATTTGCAGCGCCAGCGGGTGCTCGGCCGGGTGAAATCCAAGAAAACGCCGCTGGTCGCCGTTCAGCAGCGCGCCGGTGGTGATCATCTCGGTGTAAAGCAAGGTGCGCCTGGATATGAGTCGGAGCAGGTAGCGCAGATGCATGTCGGTGACGTCCATCATGGGCGCCACGCAGAAGCGGCGGTCGGGGCCTGAAGACCTCCCCGGCGTGTCGTTGAGTGGCGTTGTGACGGTCATGGGAATATTTCGCTGGGCATCTGCTCAATATGACGTAAAGCATACCGGGGGTTCCCAGCTTTTCGCCAGTCGGCACCATTGACCGACATTTAATCGACATTCGGGAAATACTGATGGCCGGCTCCCTGCGGCAACCCCCCTTTGTAAACCTCGAATTCTTCTGGCGCACATGGACTCCTTTGCCTTCTATGGCGAGGGATCCGAATTCCACGCCGGACAGGCAGGGAAGGGATGTAGACAAGGAGCGCCAGAGCGAAGTCGAGCTCTTGGATTGCCGAAGCGCTACGAGGGAGTCGCTCCTAATCGAAGCGGAAGCGACAATGCATCGATGAAAGCTGGGCGCCGAATAGATGAGGAGACCACTGGCATGGTGCTGGGTTTTCTCGGCGTCGCCGGGTTCAGCCTCACCCTTCCGGTGACGCGGCACGCAGTGGAGTACTTCTCGCCGGTGTTCATTGGCTGCGGGCGTGGATTCGTTGCCGCCCTGGCCGCGCTCGCTTACCTGTTGCTGTCGCGAAGCCGGGTGCCTTCCCGCCGGGATCTCGTTGGTCTCGCGGTGGTGGCCGCCGGGGTGGTGTTCGGATTTCCACTGCTGAGCGCCTGGGCCATGGTTCACGTGCCTTCCGCCCACGGTGCGGTGATGCTGGGGATCCTTCCCCTGGCCACGGCATTCGTGGGTACGCTGATTGCCGGCGAGCGGCCTTCGATCCCGTTCTGGGTCGCGGGCCTCGTCGGCGCAGGCGCCGTGATCGTGTTCGCCCTGATCCAAAACGAGGCCGGCGGGCTTCACTTAGCAGATCTGGCGCTGCTCGGGGCGGTGGCCTCTGCCGCCATCGGTTACGCCGAAGGCGCGCGGCTGTCGCGCACCCTGGGCGGCTGGCAGGTGATCTGCTGGGCGCTGGTGTTGTCGCTGCCGCTGCTTACCGTGCCCACTGCTTACGAAGTCTTTCGCCTGGATTTACGCGCGCCGACCCTCTCGGCGTGGAGCGGCTTTATTTATTTGAGTCTCGTCAGCCAGTTCTTCGCTTTTTTCTTCTGGTACCGCGGACTCGCGCTCGGTGGCATTGCGAGGGTGAGCCAGGTGCAGCTGCTGCAGATCTTTTTGACCCTTTTTGCCGCGGCGCTTATGTTGAACGAGT
>Ga0224512_10001185_pt1 | contig 25752 bp, 22 predicted proteins | sample SF_May12_sed_USG_4_FD_169103 | JGI IMG/M metagenome (GOLD analysis project Ga0224512, IMG submission 169103) | Sediment microbial communities from San Francisco Bay, California, United States - SF_May12_sed_USGS_13 | ecosystem: Environmental > Aquatic > Marine > Sediment | place: USA... | reverse complement strand
GGGCAGTTTCGGGCACGAAGATCACGTTCTTCTGACCGACGCTGGCCGACAGCCCACTCAGTGCGGCGGCGGCGTTACCGGTGCTGGCCGTCGTGACCACTTCGGCGGCGACTTCCCCGGCTTTGACAATGGCCATCACGCTGGCGCGGTCCTTCAATGAAGCCGTCGGCTGGCGGCCTTCGTCCTTGACCCACACCCGGCCGATTCCCAAGGCTTCGGCCAGTCGCGGCGTGTCATAGGTGGGCGTCCCGCCGACCGTGAGCGGCGGAACCGCCGCATCGGGTGCCACAGGGAGGAGGGGTCGGTAACGCCACATGGTGGGGTCCTGCTGGTCATGTAGCGACTCCCGGGAGATCCGCGAGCCGATCAGGTCATAGTCGTACTGGACGTCGAGGATGCCCTCGTTGCCATGGTCGGGGCAGACGTACCCGGCCTCTTCAGCCGGGTACCCGGTACCACATATCACGCAGACGAGGCCGGTGACATGATCGATCACGGGACGATCCACGTTCCCGTGTCGCCGGCAATCGCTTTGGCGATGTTCGCAGGGTTGGTGATCAGCGCCCGCTGGCCGCCCGCCTCCAGGAACTGCACGACGGCTCGCATCTTGGGCGCCATCGATCCTTCCTTGAAGTGGCCACCTTCGGCGAGATACTGCTTCACCTCGGCGAGCGTCATCCGGTCGACCCACTCCTGCTCGGGGGTTCCGAACCGCAGGGCGACTTTCTCCACCGCCGTCGAGATCAGCAGTAGGTCGGCATTGATCTCTTTGGCGAGGAGTGCCGAGGCCAGGTCCTTGTCGATGACGGCCGCAACACCCGCCAGGTCGCCGTTTTCATCGGCGACCACTGGGATGCCCCCCCCTCCGACGGCGATGACGATGACGCCTGCATCCATCAGCGTGCGGATGGCTTCGATCTCGACGATCCGTACCGGCTGGGGAGACGCCACGACTCGGCGCCAGCCGCGGCCCGAATCCTCGACCACGGCCCAGCCTTCCTTCTGCCGTCGTTGTTTGGCTTCGGCCTCATCGAAGAAGGTGCCGATCGGCTTGGAAGGGTTCAGCATGGCGGGATCGTCGGCGTTGACCTCCACCTGCGTGACAACGGTCGCAACCTGTTTGGGGAGGCCCATCGCCCGGAAGTCGTTGATGAGGTTCTGCTGGAGCATGTATCCGATGGCGCCCTGGGTGTCGGCACCACACACGTCGAGCGGCACCTCGTGCAGTTCGTTTCGAGCTAGCTCCGACCGGCGCAGAATGAACCCGACCTGCGGTCCGTTGCCGTGGGAGATAGCCACGTCCCAGCCGGCCTTGACCAGCTGGGCAATGTGGTGATCGGTCTCACCGGCGGCCAGGTACTGGTCCTGGACGGTCTGGTGATCTTTGTCGGTAATCAGCGAGTTGCCGCCGATGGCGATGACTGCTCTCGGCATGATTACTCCGTGGCTCCAAAGACCAGGGCCAGGAGGGCCATCCTCATGACGACACCGTTGTAGGCCTCCTGCCAATAGCGGGCATGCTTGAGCTGATCGACTTCCGGCAGCAGCTCATCCATGCGGGGCAGCGAGTGCAATACGATCGAGTCGCCCTTGGCCTTCTTCATGACCTCTTTAGTGATCCGGTAGTTCTCCGGGGTGAACCCATACTCGTCGGCCTTTTCCTGCCGGGACTGGGTGTAGTCGGGCTGGACGACCGGTTCCATGTAGATGACGTCGGCTTCCTCAATCACCTCGTCGATGTGGTCGACGATGCGCCACGAGGTGCCTTTCTCATCTAGTTCGGTAAGGAATTCGGCGGTGGGGGACATTTCTTCGGGGGCCAGGATGACCATTTCGGCGTCGAACTGGCTGAGGGCGTAGCCGATGGAGTGCATGGTCCGCATACGATGGTCACCGATGCATACGAACGTTTTCCCGTCGACGCTGCCTGTTTCTTTCTGCACCGTATAGAGGTCGGTGAGTACCTGGGTGGGGTGCTCGCCCCAGCCGTCGCCTGCGTTGATCACCGGGATCGATGCCCATCGGGCGGCCTCATGCGGAGCACCCTGCTGGAAGTGGCGCATGACCAGCACGTCGCCGTAGTACTCCAGCATATGCACGGTGTCCTTGATGGTTTCCTGGTAGAAGTCGCCGGCCCGGGTCATCTTGGCGTCCGAGAAACCGGTGACGTGGCCGCCGAGACGGTGCATGGCCGCTTCATGGGCTAGGCGGGTGCGGGTCGACGGCTGGTAGAAAGCCGTGACCATAGTCTTGTGAGCCAGGAGGTCGGTATTGCGACGCTCCCGGGCGATCGGCTCCAGCCGGTCGGCGATCTCGAAGACGTGAAAGAACTCGTTACGTTCGAAGTCCTTGAGCGACAGGATGTCCCGTCCTGCGAAGCTGCGCATGTAGCTACTCCTCTTGCTGGTCCGTCGGTGAAGCCCCGTCACTGGACAGCGAGCGAGACCTCCTGTACGATTCGTCATACAAGCATACAACATGATGACTCGACAGGCCAGTTAGGATTTCTTGATGATCACCCGCAGTCCCTCCCTCACCGAACAGGTGAAGGTACATCTCAAAGAGAGGATCGTCGGTGGCGCCTTCGAAGAGGGTCGGATTCCGTCGGAAACAGAACTGGCGGCCGATCTCGGGGTCAGTCGCACCACCATCCGGGACGCGCTGAGCCGTCTCGAGCACGAGGGAACGATCTACCGCAAACAGGGGTCGGGAACCTTCGTGAACGAACCGGGCCTGCAGATCAAGTCGCGTCTTGAGGAGATCTGGTCTTACGAGGAGGTGCTCAGGGACCACGGCTACACCCCTTCGGTGCGAGTCGGAGAGGTCCGGATCGAACCGGCCGGCGAGCAACTGGCTGCCGAGTTGAAAATCGATCCGGGCGAACCGGTGGTCGTTTTTGAGAAACTCTTCCTGGAGAACAATCTGCCGGTGGTTTTCACAACCAACCGGATCCCGGAGCGGCTGGTGTTGGTACCCATCAAGGCCGCCGACGGCAAGAAACCGCTGTACGAGTTGCTGGAAGATCATTGCGAACGATCCCTCTCCTATTACCTGTCGGACATCGTCCCGGTCGCGATGGGAAACCACGAAGCCGGGCAACTCGACGTGGCTCGCCGTACTCCCTCGATCAGTTTTGAGGAGGTCGGCTTCGACCAGGACAACGAACCGGTGGTGAAAGCCACCTCATTCTTCAGAGATGACCTACTCCGCTTCCGCCTCATTCGGCGGAAGGCCGGAGCCTGACCAAGGAGCAGAGATGCAGACGTACTTGCACGGACGGGACATGATTACCACCCAGGAGTGGACCAAGGACGAGCTCGACACGGTTATCGACGTGGCTCTCGACCTCAAACGCAGGCGGGCGCTTGGTGAGCCCCACGCATTGCTGCGCGACAAAGTGCTCGCCATGTTGTTCTTCTTCTCCAGCACCCGAACCCGGGCGAGTTTCGAGGCCGGCATGGCCCAGCTGGGCGGCCACGCCATGTTCCTCGACAGCACCAGTACGCAGATAGGCCACGGCGACACTTGGAAGGAGATCGGGGAGATTCTGGGGCGTTACGACGACGGTATCGCCATCCGTAACGTGGACTGGGGGATCGGCAATGATTACATCCGTGCAGTGGCCGAGGCCAGTCGCACCCCGGTGCTCAACATGCAGTGCGACTGGTACCACCCGTTCCAAGCCCTGGCCGATCTGCTCACCGTCATAGAGCAGAAGGGCGACCCGCGGAAACTCACGTTCAATATGAGCTACGCCTACGCCGCCAGCTACCAGAAGCCGATCAGCGTTCCCCAAAGCGTGATCCTGCTCATGACCCGCTTCGGCGCTAACGTCCGCCTGACCCGTCCTCCCGAGTTCAAACTGATGCCGGAGATCGTTGCGCAGGCCGAGGAGAACGCCAAGGGAGCGCACGGCAGCTTCGAGGTCATCGAAGACTTCGAAGAAGGCATGCGGGGTGCCGACGTGGTGTACGCCAAGAGCTGGGGTTCGATGCTCACCACCTCCGATCACGAACAGTCGGCGAAGATCTCCGAGAAATACACCGACTGGATAGCCGATGAGCGCCGCATGGGATTAGCCGACGAAGATGCCATCTACATGCATCCGCTCCCGGCCGACCGCAACATAGAAGTGACCGACGGCGTCATCGACGGACGTTGGAGCCGGGTGTTCGACCAGGCCGAGAACCGGCTGCACGTGCAGAAAGCGGTGATGGCCCTCACCATGTAAGAGGGCCGGCCGGCCGAGGTCGGTTGGGGAAGGGGTGAAGGCATGTCCGAGAAGAATTGGATCACGGTTAATCCCGGTGGGAGCCGCCGGGTCATCGTGACCAAAGAGCTACCGGGCGAGCATTGGAAGCAGATCCTCCAGGGAGCCGACTGCTCGATCGAGATCTGCACGGACACCGCTGTGCTGTCCAACGAAGAGATCATCGCCCGGATCGGCTCTCGGTGCCATGGGGCAATCGGCCAGCTGACCGAGGACTGGAACGCAGAGCTCTTCGCAACGCTGCGGGCGGCGGGAGGCACGGCCTACAGCAACGGTGCCGTTGGTTACAACAACGTCGACGTTGCGGCGGCAACGGCGAACGGCATCGCGGTCGGTAACACTCCCGGAGTGCTGACTGAAACGACGGCAGAGATGGCAGTTGCCCTGACCTTCGCCGCCGGCCGGCGTGTCACCGAAGCAGACCGGTTCATGCGGGGCGGCAAGTACGAGGGCTGGTTGCCGACTATGTTCCTCGGACAGCGTTTTGTCGGGAAGACGGTCGGGGTTGTCGGTGCAGGCCGGATCGGTAGTGCTTACGCCCGGATGATGGTCGAGGGGCACAAAATGCACCTTGTCTATTACGACCTGTACCCGAACGAGGCCCTCGAACGGTACGTCGCGGACTACTCCGCCTTTCTCGTCCAACACGGCGAGGCCCTGCTTACTTGCCGCCGGTTGGAGAGCGTGCTCGACGTCCTCCGGGAAGCGGATGTCGTCAGTCTCCACACCGTGTTGGACGACAGCACCCACCACTTGATCGATGCTGGGGCTCTGGGCCTGATGAAACCCGACGCGGTGCTGGTCAACTCGAGCCGCGGTCCCGTAATCGATGAAACGGCGCTGGTCGAGCATTGCCGCGCCAACCCGGAATTCCGAGTCGGCCTCGATGTCTTCGAGGATGAGCCTGCCATGAAACCGGGCCTGGCGGAGCTGGACAACGTCGTGATCGTCCCGCACATCGCCTCTGCAACGGTCTGGACCCGGGAGGGGATGTCCAGCCTGGCGGCCGCCAACGTGGCGGCCATTCTGGCGGGGTATCCGGTATGGGAAAGCGACGACATGGCTCCGTTCCTTTCCGGAGATGTACCGCGGGCCGCCCCCAGCATCGTCAATGCCCACGATCTATAGAAAGAAGGACCTCATGGTGACCATTGCCGACCGCATAGCTCGACTGGGCACCGAGACGGCGTTTGCCGTATCGGGTGAAGCGAACGCGTTCGCCGCTCAGGGCAACAAGGTGTATCCGTTTCATCTTGGTGACCTCAACCTGGCTACGCCTTCGACGGTGGTAGACGGCAGCTGGAAGGCGCTCAAGGACGGGAAGACGGGCTACTGCCCCAACGCCGGTATCCCGCAGCTTCGTGAGGCTGTAGCAGCCGATGTGTCGGCTTCGCGCCATGTTGAGTATGGGCTGGAGAACGTGGCCGCCCAGCCGGGTGGTAAGCCGACGATCGGCAAGTTCATCCTGGCGCTCATGAATCCCGGTGACGAGGTTCTCTACCCGAACCCCGGATACCCGATCTACGAGTCGCAGATCGAATTCAACGGTGGCATCGCCGTTCCCTACGGGTATGTGGAGGGCGAGGACAACTTTGGCCTCGACTTCGAGTCGATCGAACGGGCCATCACCCCCAAGACCCGATTGCTCATCCTCAACGACCTCCAGAACCCCACCGGTGCCGAGTGCTTCTCGGGAGAGCACGAGCGGCTCGCCGAACTGGTGCGCAAGCACGATCTCTATGTTCTGGCGGACGAGGCCTACTTCGACATGCGGTACGAAGGGACCAGCCGGTCGTTTGTCGAGCAGCCCGGGATGGCTGAGCGTACTGTGATCCTCTACACGTTTTCCAAGAAGTTCGCCATGACCGGTTGGCGGCTGGGAGCCAGCATCGGTCCGAAGCCGATCATCGACGTGATCGCCAGGATCAACGTGAACGATGAATCCTGTTCCAACCACTTCATCCAGTACGGAGCGGTGGCGGGCCTGGCCGGCGACCAGACCGAGGTGAAGGCCATCCTCAACACCTTGCGGGAACGCCGCGACGCGCTGGCCGCCGGCCTCAACTCGGTTGCAGGCTTTCGTACCTACGTGCCTAATGCGACGTTCTATCTCTTCCCCAACGTCACTGAAGCCATGGCCAACATGGGGATGGATGATTACGAGGAGTTCCGTCGAGCCGTCTTGCACAACACGGGCGTCTCCTTCACCACGAGATTGCATTTCGGGCGCGCCGAGCAGGGCGAGCCTGAGAAGTACATCCGCTTTGCCTACTCGGGCATCGGTGTGGATGAGATCAACGAAGGTATTTCCAAGATGAAGGCCTATCTGGAGGGCTGAAGCCGGCTACCAGCAGCTCATTTCCCCCTCCCGCTGGCGGGAGGGGCGAGGGGGCCAGAGGGCGGATGAGACCAAACCCGGAGCGGGATTTCCCGTTAAGGCAACGCGGGGTTTGCCGATGAAGCATGGGTGAAGGGCACTCGATTCCTTTCGGTTGGGCTCGCGCTGATGCTGTGCACCGCGCTGGTTTCGGCTAACCCATCTTCGGCTCGAGCCGGTACGGCGGCTCCGCCATCCGTGGCGACGGCCGGCCTGCGGTCTGCTCCGGTCACAATCCTGCCGGCAACCCGCTATCGCATGATCTTCCCCCTGGCCGGTCCTCTCGAGGTACTGTCGACCTTCGGTGCTGAGCGGGACGGTGGTGAGCGCGATCACAAGGGAATCGACCTGGGGGCGCCGCGCCTGACGCCGGTCCTGGCGGTCAGGGACGGGGTGGTGACCCGGGTCAATCGATCGAGCGTCTCGGTCTTCATTAGGCATGATGACGGCTGGAGCTCGTGGTATCTCCATCTCAACAACGACACATACCTGACCGACGATGGGCTGGGTGCTGGCGTAGCACCGGGCCTTGAGGCGGGCGACCGGGTGGTAGCCGGTCAAGTGATCGGCTGGGTTGGTGACAGTGGCAATGCCGAACCGACGCCCCCGCATCTCCATTTTGAGCTACGCACGCCATGGGGCGTGCCGATTGATCCGCTGAGGAGCCTGCGGGGAGCCGCCTGGGTCGACGAGGCTATTCCGGTCGACTTCGAAGGAGCTTTCTGGGATGACGATGGCCACGAGATCGCGGCGACGGCCGACCTGCTCGCCTCGCTGGCATTGATCACGGGCTGCAGTCCGAACGGTCTGCAAATATGCCCGGACGCCGAACTGACCGGCGCCGATGTCGAATCGTTGCTCGGAGCAGCGGTGGGTACGGAGATCTCCATTGTGGACTATCTGCACCTCGAACCCCGGCCTTCTCCAAAGCAGGAGACTTTCTTCGCAGATGTTGCTCTGGAGGAAGCTCTGGGTTGTGGGGTGTGGCGGTACTGCCCCGAGCAGCTCATCTCTCGCGGGGAGATGTCGGCGATTTTGGCCGGTGCTTTCGAATTCGAACCGACTGCGGCCGACTACTTCATCGATGACGAAGAGTATTACGCCCAGGCTGCGATCAATGCACTCGCAGGCGGGGAGGTCTTCGACATCTGTACCTCGCGGGGACCGCTGCCATTCGAGCCCGACCGGCCGGTGACGAGGGCGGAGCTCATCGACGCGATTGCCAAAGCTCTCGACCTGATTCCGGTTCATTCCTGCCGGGTGATTGCCTGAGGCGAGCTTGCTCGCCGGTTTGGTGTCTGCGGTTCAGCTGTTTCCTGTCGTTCCGTGGGTCATCGCCCGCGAAAGCACTTACCTCGAACTCTTCGCTTCAAACTTCCGACTTCCTAACTGCTTCGGTTCGGCTGGCTTTTCGGAGCTGCTCGACGATCTGCTTGACGTCCTGCCCGTGGTCTTTGTGGCACACAAGCACGGCATCCGGGGTCTCCACTATCACGACGTCATCGAGTCCGACGACGGCCAGCAAGCGGCTCTCCGACCGCAGATATGAGCCGGAGGTCCCCTCTGCCAACACGTCGCCTTGCGAGACGTTGCCATGGTCGTCTTGATAGCCCATCTCCCAGAGCGCCGGCCACGATCCGACATCACTCCAACCCGCCTCGAGGGGCACTACCGCCGCACGGCCCGTGTGCTCCATGACGGCATAATCGATCGAGTTGCCCTTGATGGCCTGGAATGAGTCTCGGTCGAGCCGGACACCGCCATCGATCTCCTCTCCAATGTCGAGGGCCCGCCGGCAATCTACGACCATACGCGGGTCCAACTGTTCGAGCTCTTCGAGATACCGGGAAGCCAGGAACATGAACATGCCGCTGTTCCAGAGGTATTGGCCCGAGGCTACGTATCCCGTGGCCGTTTCCAGATCGGGCTTCTCAACGAACCGCTCCACCGCGAAGGCGGGACTCCCCACCAGGCCTGGGCCCTTTTGGATGTAGCCGTACCCGGTGTGCGGGCCCTCCGGGACAATGCCGAAGGTCACAAGATACCCGCCTTCGGCCGCAGCGCGGCCGGCCTCGACCGCTTCGTGGAACCGGCCGACATCTGCGATCACATGGTCGGCCGGTAGGACCAGCAAGGTGGGATCGTCATCGCGGGTGGCGGCCATGGCGGCCACCGCCGCGGCGGGCGCGGTGTTGCGACCGATCGGTTCGAGCAGCATTGCCGCCGGTTGCACGCCGATCTCGGCGAGTTGGTCAATCACCAGCTGATGATGGCTGTGGTTGCCGACGATGATGGGAGCGCCTGCCCCTTTGATTCCTTCGAGACGAGCGGCCGTTTTCTGCAAGAGGGTGGTGGTGCCGATGAGGTCTACCAGATGCTTGGGTTCTAGTTCCCTGGAGATCGGCCACAGCCTCGTCCCGGCTCCACCGGAGAGGATGACGGGAATGATCATGTTGCCTCCACACTCCGAACTTACTGGCCGCGTCTCTTCCAGTAGAGCGGGCTGATGATCTCGACGTCCGCAACGCCTTTCATGGATTGGATCATTTCGGAGATCATCTTGGCTCGATCCGGCTCGACCGCGAGGACCAGAACCCCGGTTCCGTCGGGGTTCCTTTCGAAGCTGATCTCGTCGACGCTGTCATCCACTCGCTCCACCATCTTGATGATCTGCCTGATGCGATCGACATGATTGATCGTTACACCGATCTGCTGGGGGGCGATGGCGGTCCTCCGGGCAATCGCCAGGTCGACCCTGCGCAGGCCGAGCAGTACCCCGAGGGTCATCAGGGTGCCCACCGTGCCGATCAGCAGCAGGCCGGACCCGATACCCATGCCGATGGCAGCCGCCGCCCAGAGGCCGGCGGCGGTGGTAAGACCTCTGACGCGGTCTTCACTTCGCCAGATGGCCCCAGCTCCCAGGAACCCAATCCCGGTGACGATCTGCGCGGCGACCCGTCCCGGATCGCCTTCTGAGAAGCCGGCGATGGAAACGATGGTGAACAGGGCGGCGCCGAACCCCACCATGGCGTGGGTACGTAATCCGGCCGCCTTGCCGGTCGCCTCCCTTTCGAACCCGATCAGGCCGGTGAGGAGGGTGGCCAGCAAGAGGCGGCCGATCATTTCGAGGAATGAGAGATCTTCCATCAAACCTTCCCCTCGCGTGCCTTAACCCTACCGATGGAGACTCATTCGCCCTTGAACTCGGGAGGACGTTTTTCGAGGTTCGCCAACATCGCCTCCTGGAGGTCGTTGGATTGCAGAAAAGCGGCATTCCAGAGGGCCATGTAATCGAGGGCTTCTTCGATCGACCGATTCTCGCCCGCTTTGAGGACCGCTTTTGCGCCCTGCACGGCCAGCGGTGAGTTGGAGGCGATTTCCTCGGCGAGTTCGAGCGCAGCTTTGTATACGTCGGGGCGCACATCGTTGACGAGGCCGATCTCCTTGGCCCGGTCGGCCGTGATGTCCTGGCCGGTGAACGCCAACTCGGCCACGTGACCGGGGGCGATCACTTTGGGAAGCCTCTGCATGGTCCCGACGTCGGCCACCATACCGAGCTTGGTTTCCCGTACCGAGAAGATGGCGTCTTCGGCTGCGAGGCGGATGTCGCAGGCGGTGATGAGGTCGACACCCGCCCCGAGGCAGTAGCCGTGCACGGCGGCGATGACCGGTTTCGGACAGTCGGCGATCGAGGTCATCGTGTACTGCATCTTCTTGATCTGGCGGTAGAGCGCTTGACGTTTGGCAACCTCGGAGCCGCCTTCGATCGCGGCGCCCACCGTTCCCAGCGCCTGGATGTCGATCCCGGCGGTGAACGCCCGACCCTTCCCGGCGATGATGACCACGCGGATGTCGGGGTCCGCGCCTACTTCTTCCATGGCCCGGGGTAGGTCGTCCCACATGGGCAGATTCATGGCGTTGAGTTTGTCGGGCCGGTCCAGCCACACCGTGGCGATATGCCCCGCTTGTTCGATGGTGATGACGTCTGAGGAGTAGTCCATGGCTGCATGGTAGGGGCCTGGGTGGCGCCCTCACAGGGTGGTGTCTGATTGGCTAGGGTTGTTGATGGGCATATTGCGAAGGGGAATTGCGATAGGACTTTGTGGTCCCCACCCAGGTTGCGGCTCGCCGCTGCTGTCCCTCACCGAACGCGCCCTTCGTAGATTGGTACCCATCTCATCGACCTACCGCATCCGCGGTGTAGAAGGGAGATTCTCATGAGACAGGAGAAAGCGCGTCGCGCTCGTTCGGTACTGGTGCTGCTGGCCGTACTCACCGTGCTGCTGGCCTTGTTACCCGCCGGTGCGGTAGGAGCGAAGCAGGACAAGGCACCCAAGGTGGACTTCTACTTGACCATCCTCCACAACAACGACGGCGAGTCGCAGGTCATCAACGCAGGTAGTGGCGTCCTGGAGGACTTCGGCGGCGCCGCCCGGTTCAAGACGGTCATCGACGACCTGAGGTGGGACGCCATTCACGGGCCCTGGACGCAGCGCGGCGCCAAGCGAGGCGTGGTAACGATCTCATCCGGCGACAACTTCCTCGCCGGCCCTGAGTTCAATGCGAGCCTGGTGGACGGCGTGCCGTTCTACGACACCATCGCCATGGAACTGATCGACTACGACGCGGTCAGCCTCGGAAACCACGACTTCGATTTCGGTCCCGACATCCTCGCTGACTTCCTCGACGGCTACATGGAGCCGCCTCCGTACGTCGCCGCCAATCTGGACTTCAGCGGTGAGCCGCGACTCCAGGCGTACGTGGATGCTGGGGTGATTGTTCCGACCACCGTGGTGAAAGAGCGCGGAGAGCTGATCGGCATCATCGGCCTGGAGACGCCGAATCTGCCGTTCATCTCGTCACCTCGCAATGTCGTTGTCGACGACGACCTCATGACCATCGTCCAGGCGCAGGTCGACATGCTCGAAGCGAACGGTGTCGACAAGATCATCCTGGCCGGACATCTACAGAACATCTTCAACGACATCGACCTCGTGGGAATGATCGACGGCGTCGACGTGGCCATCGCCGGCGGTGGTGATGAACTGCTGGCAAATCCCGGTGATCTGTTGATCCCGGGAGACGAAGGCATGGAGTTCGGTTTGTACCCGCAGGTCGCCACCGACGCCGACGGCACCGACGTGCCGGTCGTGACAACGTCGGGTGAGTACCGCTACGTTGGACAACTGGTTGTGGGCTTCGACAAAGCCGGCAACGTGGTGGCCATCGAGGAGGATCGCAGTGGTCCGGTCCGCGTCGCCACCGGCGACTGCGGCGGAACGCTGCCCTGTGACGATGCCGTCGTCCCCGATGCCACGATGCAGTCCCTCGTCGTCGACCCGGTGGAAGCCGCCGTGGCCGAGCTCAACGCCACCGTGATTGGCACCTCCGAGGTCGCTCTCGACGGGCTTCGTAACAGCGTTCGAGCCGTGGAGAGCAACGAGGGCAACCTCATTGCGGACTCGCTTCGCTGGCAAGCCGAGCAAGCGGCGGGTGGTTTTGGCGTACCTGTGCCCGAAGTGGCCCTGCAGAACGGCGGGGGGATCCGCAACAACACGATCATCCCTGCGGGACCCATCACGGAGCTGGACACCTTCGACATGGTGCCGTTCCTGAACTTCGTCAGCGTCGTCCCGGCCATCCCGCGGGACCAGTTCAAGGAGATCCTGGAGAACGCCGTTGCCTGCACCCAGTCGGCCGACTTCACGACCAACCCGAATTGCGGAAACGGGCGGTTCGCCCAGATCTCCGGGTTCTCGTTCGGCTGGTCGGCGGGTGGCACCGCACAGATCGTCGATGCCGACGGCAACGTCGCCACAGCGGGTACCCGTGTTCTCAACGTCACGTTGGACGACGGTACGCCCATTGTTGCCGGCGGCGCCGTTGTGCCCGGGGCCGCGATCAACGTCGCCACGATCGACTTCCTTGCCAGGGGCGGGGATCAATACCCCTTCCGCGAGGCGCCGTTCACCTCGGTCGGATTCACGTATCAGCAGGCCTTGAGCAACTACATCCAGGACGGCCTCGGCGGGGCAATTACGGCCGCCGACTATCCGGAGGGAGGCGAAGGGCGAATCTCGAACCTTCCGTAACAGTCCGCCAACAGAGCCCGGGGTCACCAGACCCCGGGCTACTTCCCCATGACACACCGAGGAGGACAACTTGAAACAACGAAAGCGAACGTTGGGCTTACTCCTGACCCTCGGCCTCCTGCTGGCATTACTTCCGGCTGCGGCGGCCGGCGCCCAAACCTTCCCCGTCGTCTCGATCCCCGAGATCCAGGGCGACGGTCTCTTCTCGCCTCTCGAAGGCGAGATCGTCACCACCAGCGGCATCGTGACCGCGGTGAGCGCAAATGGACGTGACATGTGGATCCAGGATCCCGTCGGTGATGGCGACCCGGCCACGTCGGACGGCATCTTCGTCGATGACCGCAATCTTCTCGATCCACTTCCCGAGGTCGGCGACCTGGTCATCATTACGGGGGACGTCGAGGATCTGCAATTCGGCAATGCCCTTCCACTGACTCGGCTCGATGACCCGGACGATTTCCCACCGTACGAGATCGTCTCGAGCGGCAATCCGTTGCCGGAGCCAGTGGTCATCGATGACGTTCCCGATGATTCGATCGCGGATGCGATCTTCTTCTGGGCCGCCCTTGAAGGCATGCGGGTCGCAGTCGACAACGGCCGCGTGGTTGGACCCACCAATGGGTTTGGCGAGTTCGTCCTGCTCACCAAGGATGACGCCAAACCGAGCTCGGGCTACTTCCCGCAAACCAAGCAGATCCTGCTGCGGAGCACGGGACCCAACGAGGTCGACTACAACCCGGAGCGGGTGATGGTCGACGACTCGACCCTCGATACGCCGATCGCGACCAACCCGGGCGACGTCGCCAGGTCCTTGATTGGTGTGGTCGATTACACGTTCGGCAACTACAAGATCCAGCCGACCGAGTTCGACCTGAAGACGCACAACCTGCCCAAGTTGCCGGTCTCGAAGCGATCCGGTCCCAACGGGAATGCGGTCATCACCAGCTACAACGTTGAGAACCTGTTCGACCTCGAACTGAACACGCCCGAAGTGATCGACTCGTTCGGGCAGATCGGCGACAACCCTGGAAGCAGCGGTTGGGGCGGGATCACCGCCAACAACACGCTGGAGCGAAAGGAGACTATTTGCGTCGGGGATACCGATCCCTTCGATGCCTTCGATCCCACGCTGGAGTGGAACGCTCTCGGGAACGACGTATTCGCTGGACTCGGCAGCCACTCGGTGAGCTGCGGACCAACGGACGGTCTCATCATCTCTGAATACGTCGAGGGAAGCTCGTTCAACAAGGCGCTCGAGATCTACAACGGGACCGGCGCTGCCGTGAACCTCAGCTCTGCCAACGTCACGGTGCAGATCTTCTTCAACGGGAGCACGTCTGCAGGTCAGACGATCAGCCTCTCCGGCACGATCGCCGACGGAGACGTGTTCGTTCTTGCCAACCCGAGCGCCGACCCGGCCATCCTGGCTGTGACCGACCAAACGTCGGGCGGCGTCCTGTGGAATGGCAACGATGCCATCACCCTCAACATCGGCGGCAAGGACGATGCCGGAAGCACTCCCACCTCGGAGGAACTGGAAACGCAACTCACCAAGCTGGCCGCCGCGATCGAGGTGGAGCTGGAGCTACCTCCGATCATGGTGCTGCAAGAGGTCGAGAACACTGCCATCGCCCAGGAGCTGGGTGACCGGGTCAACGCCTCGGCCGGCACCGCCTACACGGCCGTGTCGTTTGAGACGAGCGACGGTCGCGGCATCGAGGTGGCGTTCCTTTACGACGCCAACCGGGCGACCTTGGTCGACGCCTTCCAGCTGTCCGGTGCAGACGTGGAGGCGGCGTTCGGCCCAGACAGTGCCAGCCCGGGACGGGAGCCGCTGTACGGCGAGTTCCTGATCAACGGCGAGACGATGCACATCGTGGGTAACCACTTCAAGTCGAAGGGCGGCGACGACCCGATCTTCGGGATTGCGTCGGCAGCCGGTCTACCGTTCGATCGAATCACAGAGGAGCAGCGCAAGCTGCAGGCCAGGGTCGTCCGTGACTTTGTCAATACTATCTTCGACGAGAACCCGGACCCTCTCGTGATGGTGACCGGCGACTTGAACGACTTCGAGTTCGGGGAGCCGGGTGAGGGTGTAGACGACCCGGTGTCGATCCTCGAGGGCGGAACCGGGGAGGTGCCACTCACCAACCTGGTGTTCCTGGAGAAGGACGCAGAACGGTTCAGCTTCGTGTTCGACGGCAACAGCCAGGTGCTCGACCACATGCTGGTAAGCCCCACGTTGCTTGATGCGACGCAGGCCGCCGACTTCTTGCACTTCGACGCCTCGTTCGAGGATGGGCAGGGCGCGGATCCGACCACGACACTGAGGGCCTCCGACCACGACCCGCTCGAGGGCCGGTTTAACCTCGGCGGTTGAGGAAGGGGCAAGTAGAAGACCAAGGGGCGGGTCCGATCTTGGGGCCCGCCCCCTTCCGGTACGAGACAAGAGGATGGAGAACACATGAGACGCAAACGGTTCTGGGCCCTGCTGGCCGCTGCCGCATTGGTCGTGGCACTGCTCCCATTGGTGCTGGCACCGGCCGCGACGGCAAAATCGGCCGAGGCCGAAGACGTGCGGTTTGCCACATTCAACGCTTCGCTGAACCGCAACTTCGACGGTCAGCTCATGGTCGACTTGTCGGCACCCGGCAATCCACAGGCCGATGCTGTTGCGGAGATCATCCAGCGGGTCAACCCTGACGTGCTGTTGATCAACGAGTTCGATTTCGATTCGGGTGGCGTCGCCCTCGCCGGCTTCATCACGAACTACCTCGAGGTGCCCCACGGCGACGCGGCGGCCATCACGGACTACGACTTCACATTCATCGCGCCGTCCAACACAGGGATCCACCCCGGCGCGGATCCGGGTATCGACTTCGACAACAATGGCGTCGTCGATCCGGTTCCCGCACCGTTCAACTTCACCTATGCGAACGATGCGTACGGGTTCGGCTGGTTCCCGGGCCAGTTCGGGATGGCCGTGCTGTCGCGGTACCCGATCGACGGCGACAACATCCGCACCTTCCAGAACTTCCTCTGGGAGGACATGCCCGGAGCACTGCTCCCGGATAATCCCGGGACCCCAGCCCCGGCCGACTGGTACTCACAGGATGAACTCGACATCTTCCGCCTGTCTTCCAAGAGCCATTGGGACGTGCCAATCCTCATAGATGGCCGGACCGTACACTTCTTGGTCAGCCACCCGACTCCGCCGGTGTTTGACGATCCTGCGCCTTTCCCGCCGGGTAGTGTCGACTACAACGGGCGGCGGAACTTCGATGAGATCCGGTTCTGGGCGGACTACATCCATCCGGGGCGGAGCGGGTATATCTACGACGACAACGGCGTCTACGGCGGGCTGGCGGGCGACGACCGGTTTGTCATCGCCGGGGACCAGAACTCGGATCCGTTGGACGGGGACAGCATCCCCGGATCGATCCAGCAACTGCTGGATCATCCGAAGGTGAACACCAAGATGACGCCAACCAGCCCGGGTGGGCCGGAACAGGCGGTGCTCCAGGGTGGTGCCAACGACACGCACCTGTCGGGCCCGGCCTTCGACACGGCCGACTTCAGCGACTCTGCACCCGGCAACTTGCGGGCAGACTACGTGCTGCCGCGCAAGAACATGAAGATCATGGGCTCCGGAGTGTTCTGGCCGCTGAGCAGCGACCCGCTGTTCCCGCTGGTGGGGACGTTCCCGTTCCCGAGTTCGGACCATCGGCTGGTGTGGATTGACGTTCGAGTGGGGTAGTCTGTAACCAGATCCTACAGGGCGGAGTGGGCCCCCCAATGAGGGGGCCCCTTCGCGCCTACTATTTGACGGCGAACGCCAGCTTTACCGTGGCGTGGTACTGGGTGATCCTGCCATCCTTGACCCGGGCGGTCTGGTTGGTCACCTCGACGCCGGTGATTCCTTCGATGGTCTCGGCGGCTTTGGCGACAGCCTGGGAGACCGCATCATCGAAGCTCTCGTCTGAGATTCCGATGATCTCGAGGACTTTGATGGCGCCTCTGTCCACGTACTCTCCCATGGTCTTTCCTTTCTCGGCGGGTGGCACATCCTATTCGGGACGTCGGCTGCCTACTAGGAGGGAAACCTCTACTCTCTGGGCCATGGACCTCAACGAAGCCCTCTACACCACCCGGGCCATGCGCCGGGTCAAACCCGACCCCATCCCCGAGGAAGCGGTCAAGGCCATGCTGGATGCGGCGATCCGCGCCCCCTCGGGCGGCAACAATCAGAACTGGCGGTTTGTCACGGTGACCGACCCGGCTCTCAAGGCGCCACTCGGGGATCTATACCGTGACGCCTGGAAGATCCTGCAGGAGACCGTTTACAAGAAGTCCTTCGAACGCGCCGAAGCAGTTGGCGACACGCAGACGAAGCGGATTCGCAGTTCCAGCGCCTGGCTAGCTGAGAACTTCGAAACCGTGCCGCTCTGGGTGTTCGTCTTTAGCCGCAACGACCCATCCGGCGCCTCGATCTATCCAGGGATCTGGAACATGATGCTGGCCGCCCGCGGTGTCGGGATCGGCACCTGCCTCACCACCATCGCCGGGATCTTCAAGAGCGATGAGGTCTTTGAGGTGCTCGGGGTGCCAACCGACAAGGGATGGACCAACAGCGCCGCCGTGTCGGCCGGCTACCCATTGGGACGGTGGGGTACGGCCCAACGCCTCCCGGCCAACGAGGTCGTCTTCTCGGAACGCTGGGGAAGCAGGCCAGACTGGACTATTGACGAACCGCTGTGGATGGAACCGGAGAATTACGGGCGACACTGACGGAGGAGGAACATGCGCTACCGCCGGCTCGGCAAGTGGGGAATGCAGGTGTCCGAGATCGCGCTCGGGGCCTGGGTCACTTACGGGGACACCGTGCACGACAAAGAGGTGATCGCCGAGATCGTCAAGATCGCCTACGACGGCGGGGTCAATTTCTTCGACAATGCCGACATCTACGCGATCGGCAAAGCCGAGGAGATCATGGGCGAGGTTCTCGCCGACTATCCGCGCCACACGCTCGTGCTGTCCACCAAGGCTTACTGGCCGATGTCGAAGGATGTCAACGACCGGGGACTCTCCCGCAAGCACATCCGTGAGTCGATCCACCAGAGCCTGCGGCGTTTCAACACCGACTACCTCGACCTCTTCTTCGCCCACCGCTATGACCAGGACGTGCCTATGGAGGAAATCGTCACCTCGTTCAGCAATCTTGTCGATGAAGGCAAGATCCTCTACTGGGGTACCTCCGAATGGCCCGCCCCGCGACTGGCCGAAGCCAATACGTTCGCCATCGCCAATGGCCTCCACCCGCCGGCGGTCGAACAGCCCCAGTACTCGATGCTGTACCGGCAGCGGGTCGAGCAACGCATACTCCGCGAAGCCGAACGTTTCGGGATGGGCCTGGTCGTGTGGAGCCCGCTGGCCATGGGCATGCTGACCGGCAAGTACGACGAGGGATTGCCGGAAGGGTCCCGTTTCTCGGACGACGAAGAAATGCGCGGCTACTTCTTCAACGAAGCCAACCAGGCCAAGGTACGGGCTTTGCAGGAAGTTGCCGACGGGGTGGGTTTGACCAGGACGCAGCTGGCGTTGGCCTGGGTTTTGCGCCACCCGCAGATGAGCTGTGCCATTACCGGCGCCACCAAACCATCACAAATTGAAGAGAGCCTCGGGGCGGCCGGCGTCGACCTGCCGGAGGACGCCCTGGCCCGGATCGACGAGACCCTGGGATAGCTCTCGTTCCCTCTCCGCTGGCGGGAGACGGTTAGGGAGTGGGTGGAGAAGCCTCAGGGCGGGCATCGTTGGGGGGAGCGATCCCCCCTCCCCCCGGACCCTTCGGGTCCGGCGTACTCCCCCCTCCAGTTCCGCTGTGCTCAACTCGTCAGGGGGGAGACGCCCTACATCAGCCGTGGGTTCAAGGTGTAGGTGCCGGTGATGGAGGCCTCAGCCAGGACGTGGCCGTCGATGGCGGCCAGCACATCGGGACCGCCGAAATCTCCGTCGACCGGACAACGGTCCAGGTCGGTGGCGTACAGGGTGAACACGTAGTGGTGCATCAGTGAGTCGTTCCACGGAGGACAGGGACCGTCGTACCCGTAGTAGGTGCCCTCCATGTTGGGATCACCGGAGAACCAGTCCGTGTAGTTGTTGACCCCGGGCCGTGCCCCGTAAGGTCCTGTTTGATCCTTCCCACGCTCGGTCACGCCCGCGGAGAGTTCACCTTCGGCGATTGTCGTGAGGTGGGCCGGCAGGTCGACCAGCACCCAGTGGTAGAAGTCGGTGCGAGGTAGATCGGGGGGGACCTCCCGGCCCTCCTGGTTGACGTCATCGGGCCTGGTCGGAACGTCCGGATCGTGACAGATCAGCACGAAGGTGCGGGCTCCCTCCGGGACATCCTGCCAGGCGAGCGCCGGATTGCGGTTGGGCCCGAACGTGGCGTGGCTATCTGGATCCGGGACACAGAAGGCCAAGTTACCCGGGATCGCCTGGCCGTCCGAGAAGCTGCTACTGGACATATGCATCTTTTCACCTCCGCTCCCGAGGCTAGCGAGAAGAACCGGCTCGCTCCGGCGTCGCTTCTTAGACGATTCCGTCCGGGCGGAACAACCGGTCGTGCATTTGGAGGGCGTAGCGGTCGGTCATACCCGATACGAAGTCGATGGCTTGCTCGATCGGGGTGGCGTCCTCGTGCCGGTAGGTATCACGGATCTCGTCCGGGCGCTTGATGAAGTGATCCGCCAGATCACGGATCACGGCAATCGCTCGGCGCTGCTGGGGTTGGGCTTCGTCGCGCAGATAAACCCGCTCGAACATGAAGTCCCGGAACTGGTTCATCTCCTCCTGGACCGCTGGCTGCATCGTCACCCGGTCTTGTTCCAGCGACTCCTCGATTACCGCGTCGACCATCGTCGAGATCCACTCGCTACCCGGCTCACCAAATGTGGCCAATGCCCCGCGAGGGATGTCGCCGTGCGAGAGTACGCCCGCCCTTAGGGCGTCTTCCAAGTCGTGAGTGAGGTAGGCGATCCGGTCTGCATAGCGGCACAGGTAGCCCTCCGGCGTCGTAGGAGGCGGGCTAACTTTCCATGTGTGGGCCCGGATCCCGTCCAGTACCTCCTGGGTCAGGTTGAGCGGCTCTAGGATCCGGAACACCCGCACACTCTGCGCCGAGTGCAACCATTCGCCGTTGTCTACATATGGAGTGAGGGCCTCCTCGCCGGTGTGCCCGAAGGGGGAGTGACCTACATCGTGTCCCAGGCAGATTGCCTCGGTCAGCTCTTCGTTCAGCCCCAGAGAGGCGGCCATCGCCCGCCCAATCTGAGTCACCTGCAAGGTGTGGGTGAGGCGCGTGACGAAGTGGTCGCCGTCGGGATTGATGAACACCTGGGTCTTGTGCTTGAGACGGCGGAATGCCTTGGAATGGAGGATCCGGTCGCGGTCTCGCTCGAAGTTGGTGCGGTAGGGATCCGGTTCTTCGGCGTGTTCTCGTCCCCCGGTCTCTGTCGACAGAGTGGCCGCGGGGGAGAGCAGGTCGCTCTCTTCCTGCTCGCGGACCTCCCGGGTGCGTCGATGCATCGAAGCCATAACTCAAGGTTAGAGCGCTCGCCTGCTCCGTTCCCCTCCCGGTACGAAGTACGAAGTACCAAGTACGAAGGAAGCGGCTGGGCCGCCTCCTTCATCTACACAATCCGCTCGCGAATCCTCGAGCTCAGGTAATCCATCGACGCCACAACAATGGCGATGGCCAGCATGTTCACCGAGGCGGCCCGGTAGTTGAGCAACCGGATGTTCTGCTGGAGTAGGAAGCCGATACCACCACCACCCGCGAACCCGATGATGGTCGACATACGCACGTTGATGTCCCACCGGTAGAGGGTGAACGAGATGTAGGGCGGGACAATCTGGGGGATTACCGCGTAGACAATCGTCTGGATCCGGGTCGCACCCGACGCTTTCACCGCTTCAATCGGCCCGGGGAGGATACTTTCTACCTGCTCGGAGTAAAGTTTGGCCAGGGCGGCTACCGTGTGCAAGGCGAGGGCCAGAGACCCGGCAAAAGGTCCGATTCCGACCCACACCACGAACACAATGACCATCACCAGCGGCTCGATCGACCGGATGGCGTTGAAGATGGTTCGGGCGATGTAGTAGATAGACAACCCGATGCCGACCTGCTCTTTCTGGTAGGCGCGGATCGCCAGGGCCAGGCCGATGGTGCCGCCCACCGCGGCCGGCACCCAGTAGATCTTCATAGGGTCGGTGATCTGATAGAGCGATCCGATACCGATCCCGATGAGAACGGCTAGAACGGCACCGGCGACAGCGGCCAAGGGGATGCGGAAAACCTTGATGAACCCAGCCGGGAGGTGGCCCTTCATCCACATGCCTAATTTGCCGGCGAGATTCATCAGCACGCCCGCAGTCGCGAGGGCTGTGAGGAGGGTGATGATGGCGTTGAGGATGTCTCCCAGGCTGGCGACGAAAGACCCGATGAATTCGAAAGCAGCCAGACGCGGGGCGAGCCAATCGCCCACCGTCACCATCAGGCTGGCGAGTAGGAACAATACGACAATCCCACCCACCGAAGCGATGGTCATGACCGCTGCCCGCAGGGAACGTTCGGCCGGAGTGGGTGGCTCCTCCTCGACCGGAGGAAGCGCCCAGCGGAACGCCAGAATCATGAGGAAAGGTATGACGACCAACCCGAGTATCACCAAGAAGGTCGAGTCGGTGAGCTGTTCACTGATCGTTCTGGCCCACCCGGCCGCCAGGATGCCGACTCCAACACCAACCGGGAGGGCAAGGAGCTGGAGGGCCAGCTTGGTCATCGGGACGCTGATGTCCCTCATCAGGTTGCGAGCCGCCATGAAGCTGAGTGGGACGGCGATGACGGTTCCCAGCGTGGTGGCCAAAAAAGCCAGGAATACGGTCTCGATGATACGGTCCCAGGTGTCGGTCGTGGACTTGGAAATCCTCGGGGAGCTGACCGTCGAGACGCTTCCGCTGTCGTCCGTTAATACAACTTCCACGGGGTTGAAAATGGAGCCGATATTCTCACGGGTGATTGCCCGGATGGTCTGAGGTTGATCACTGTCGCGCTCCCGGCTGTTGACGGTGATCTCGAAGTCCCCGTTGCCATCGACTTGAAACTCGGCTAGCCGTAACTCGAGGTCGTCGGCCGGCGGCACCTGGACGAGTGTGCCCCGGGCATTGGCCGAGAAGTTGTGGCCCCGGACGGTGATCTTGCCTCCGGGCTCGACACAAGCGGGCTCAACGGTGATGTGGCGAGCATCGTCGTCCACCTCGTCGGCCGTGAAGCCTCCAGCCGGGCAGGGCATTGCAAAGGCGGCGTTGGTTGGCGTTGACACTCGCTCATAGGTGAGAAGGTCGGGGCGGGCGAGTGCGCGCAGTACGCGCACTAATTGAGTCTGGCGAGTCTCCGATTTGATCTCATCGAGATTGACTCTCGTAACGTCAAATCCATAGGCGTAGACGATGACGCCAAACACCATCGCCAGGATGAAGAAGATGGTCCGCTTGAAACCCCGCTTCGGTTCGAGCGGCGTCGGGTCGAGCCGTGATTGCTGCGACGTGTCGTTGCCATTAGCCAACGCGTTCAGCCTCCTGCCCGTAGATCTCCTTGAATTTGGCGTCGTCGATTTCGGAGGGTGCTCCTTCGAATACCAGCTTGCCTTCATTAAGGGCGATGGCCCGGTCCGCGTACCGGTGGACCAGGTCGAGGAAATGCAGTGAACACAGGACGGTGACTTCGTCCTCGTTGTTGATCGTCTCGAGGTACTGCATGATGCTGTGGGCCAGTACCGGGTCGAGGCTGGCCACCGGCTCATCCGCCAGGATCATCTCCGGATCCTGCATGAGGGCCCGGGCCACGCCGACTCGTTGCTGTTGACCGCCGCTCAATTCGTCGGCTCGCTGGGCCGCTTTTTCTTGGAGCCCTACTCTGGCCAACTGTTGGTAGGCCTTGCGCACCTGATCCTTGGGAAACCGGTTGATAAGGCTCAACGCCGGGTTGACATATCCGAGACTTCCCTGCAGGACGTTGGTGAGTACCTTGGAACGGTGAACCAGATTGAAGTGCTGGAAGACCATGCCGATCCGGCGGCGGATCCGACGCATTTCCTCTTGAGAAGCCTGGGTAACGTCCACGGCATTCCATGTAATTCGACCTTCGGTCGGCTCGATCAGACGGTTGATGCACCGCAGAAGGGTTGACTTGCCCGAACCGCTAAGCCCGATCACCGCCAGAAACTGCCCGTCGGGGACCTCGAAGCTGACATCGTCGAGGGCCAGTGTCCCTCCCTCGTAGATCTTGGTGAGGTGTTCAACCTTCAGCATGCCTGGCGGGCCCATCCTTTCTCTCTCCAAGGAGAGCCTTTCGCGAACCGGGCAGGGGATCGATCCCCTGCCCGGTTCGTTTCCTCAATGGAGAGTCGATTCCTATCCCTCCAGCGAGTAGCCGACCAGGTCGACAATCTTGCGGAGACTGTCGTACTCGGAGTCGACCGCCCGGTCAATACCGGTCCAACCGTAGAAGTCTTGGTTACCGATGGACTGGTTCCAGGCACAGTCATCTCCCTCGGCATCGTCGTCGCACAGGGCCGCAAAGGCTTCCAGCGCGTCTTCGATCTGGGCACGCACGTCGGCGGGAAACTCCGGACCGAACGACAGCGTGTCGTTGGGGATCTCGGGCGAGATGTCCAGAATCTTCACCTTCTGAATGATGTCCGGCGCATCGGCGCGGGCGCTGGCCCGGGCGTCGAGAACCCGCCATTGGGCGTCTTCAGGACCGCAGAACAGCCTCGAGCCGTCTTCGTTGGGTGCGCAGCTATCGATGATGTCGTCGGGGATCTCCGGAGCGTCGCCGACCGCCCAGTCGAAATCGGGTGTCAGCGGCGGGCTGAAGAACGTTGTGGCGAAGTCGGCTTCGCCGCGGTAGACGGCCAGGGCTGCCTGCGGGTGTCCGCCGGCTTCCACTTGCTCGCCCGGGGTTACGCCGGCTTCATCGAACATCAGGCTCGGAACCATGAAACCCGAGGTCGATCCGGTGTCCGGGAACGCCCAGGTCTTACCCTCGAGATCGGCGATGGTTTCGATGTCGCTGTCGCGCGGTACCAGAATCTGGGCCCAGTAGACCGACCAGCCGAAACGGACGGCTTTGAACGACACGTCAACACCGCAACGGTTGCTGGCCAACACATAGCCGAGGCCCGGGATGAATCCCATCGTGTTTTCCGGCGACGCGCACATCTCCTCGATGGTGGCTGCGTAGGAGGTCGGCACGCTCACTTCGAAGCTGAGGCCGGTCGCTTCTTCGAGCGCCCCTTTCATGATGTCACCGCCGGTGACGATCACTTCTGCCTCGACTGAGGGCACGAATAGAACCTTGACCGGGTTCTCCGGCGAACCGACTTCCGCCATTGGCTCCTCGGTAGTGGTGGTTGCTTGGGTGGTGGTTGTTGCTGCCGTAGTTGCGGGTGCTGCTGTGGTTGTGGTGTCTCCCGTGTCGTCGCCCGCACAAGCGGCGGCGATCAGACCTAGTACCAGCAGAAGCACCAATATCTTGGTGAACTTCATTCGAACGGACTCCTCCCGTGTATTACAGGTATGGCGCGGCTACTGCCGCACCTTGAAGGCTAGTACGCCCATCCCGTGCTCTCCCAGTCGAGAAGGGGCCTGCCACGAGGCGAGGAGTGGTCTTCTACTCCACTGCCGATTGCGTGTCCGCCAGCTCCACGAAGTCCTCCCAACTCCGAACATCGTGGACCCCCTCGATGGGGTCGTTCCAGGGGCGGACGAAGCGGCAGACGAGACTGTCCGGGCGTTTCTCGAGATAGCGCGTCAGCTGCCCGGGCGAGTCGTCGAGATAGATGTCGCAGGGGACTTTCCATTTCTCGGAGAGGATGTGGACCTCGCGAGTAGGCAGGCGGTGGTCGGCGATCCAGGCGAAGGTATCGTGGACGGCCCAGTCGGGCTTCAAGGTGAGGATCACGATCTCGTGGCTGTGCCCGGCAAGTTGGTGGAGTGCCTCGATGGCTCCCTCATAGGTTTCGAGGTGCCGGAACACGCTCCCGCCCCCGTGGTCGCTGGCCCACTTCCAGAACTCGTCCTTGTTGCTGAAGTGGGTGAGCGTGTGCAAACCGTCCCAGGTCTGAACCGAGGCCGGGGTGAGATCCGCCTCGAATTCCTGGTTGTAACGGCTGATCCAACCGGCGACGAAATCGGCAACGACCCCATCGAGGTCGATACCGAGACGAAGTGAGGTCATGGGGGAATACTACGGAATTCCGTACTGCGTATTTGTACTCGTACCTCGTATCCGCACGGTCTGTTCCATTCGAAGCCCCTAGCACGAAGTACGAGTGAAAGAGAGCGAAGCTCGCTTTCACACCGTCTGCACCAGAGCCACCATCTCGGGAACTCGCTTGCGCAACGTCCGGGCCGAGATCCACAAGCCGATGCTGTAGATAAGCGCGCCCCACGCTAACGAGGCCAGTGAGACGACGACCGGGTTGAGGTTCTGACCGAACTCCACAACCAGCACGTAGGCGCTGGCCGGAGGCGTCATCAGTAGTCCGATGACAAAGAATGAGAGCATCTGGGCGGTTATGGCCAAACAACCTTGCTCGGTGGCCTGCGCGAAGAGGTCGGTGCCCATGTCGGGCAGGCGAAGGGGGGCCAGCACGGACACGATATTGCCGACGGCGAGCTGGCAGCCGATGGCGGTGAGAGCCAATGGAGGCACCATGGTTAGGGTCTCCCAGCCGCCACTGACCCAAGCCAGGATGACGGACAAACTCAGTGTCTCCACGAACAGAGCCGTGCCGGCGGCGAGGTTCTTTCCGATCAGAAGCTGGCGCGGACCGGCCGGGAGGGCAAACAGAAAAGACGACGCATTGCGTTCCCACCCGAACTGATTGAGCGCCACAGGTAAACCAATGAAGATCACCACCATCGGGCCGAGCAGTGGTAGCCATTTGGCGCTT
>Ga0224512_10001184_pt1 | contig 25763 bp, 27 predicted proteins | sample SF_May12_sed_USG_4_FD_169103 | JGI IMG/M metagenome (GOLD analysis project Ga0224512, IMG submission 169103) | Sediment microbial communities from San Francisco Bay, California, United States - SF_May12_sed_USGS_13 | ecosystem: Environmental > Aquatic > Marine > Sediment | place: USA... | reverse complement strand
AAACCGCTCCGCCGCCCCCATGTCCGGTTGTACTCACGAAGCGACCGGCCGATCATGGTGCCGCCCTCCCAATCGAGGACGGTTTCGGCGGCCGAAGCCAGCGCCTCGTCGGAGTTCCTCCGATGCAGAGCGTCGCTGATTCTGGTCAGCCTGGTGCCGAAGCAGAACACCTCTACCCGGCCCGGCCCCCGGCCGGCCGTATGAGCAAACTGGAGCAACGCCCGCGAGTACTCAGCCATTGATGCGGAGATGTCGAGGAGCAGCACCAGCGACCGGGGTTTGGTGCGGCGGCGTCGCCAGCGGCGGGGAAACACGATCCCGTCGGCCCGGACCGCGTCGCGCAGGGCAGAGCGCAAGTCGGGTTGCTCGCCCGACCGGGCTCGCTCGGTTCGACGAACCTTGCGCACCGGCGTCGTGACCAACACCTCGGCCATCAGGCGCCGAAGAGCCTCCAACTCCTCGTCGCTGCAGGCGGCGAAGTCCTTGTTGCGAAGAATCTCGATCTCTGACGCCGCCGCGCCGCTGGGCGGCTCATTGGGATCTCGCGGGCGGGCTGCTCCGCTGCCCCGCAGGTCGACGCCGACGATCTCGCCTTTGGGAACGGCACCTTCGGTCTTGAGCACGACGCTCAGCTGCTGATCGCGAAGAAAGTGGTGGGCAAAAACCTCGTCGTAGGTCGCCAGATCGGGCTGGCGAGACACGAGACAGGCGCGACCGGCCCAATACAGATCACGCAAGTCGGCCGGATCGAGGCGCGCCAGGGCCCGGCAGTACGAAGTCACCTGACCCAGGCCGACCACCAGCCCTACCGATCGCATCTCGCGGGCGAAATCGGTGAGCGCCGCGACCAGCGCAGAGTCCTCAGGTATTGCCGAGGATGGCATCGAGTTCGTCCCGCACTTTCAGAAGGTCGTCGTGATCCTTGATCACCGTGCCAAGCGTCGGGTCGGCGGTAGTCCGGTCGAGGGTGGAGACCCCCAGAAAAGCAAGCGCCTTCGCCCATCCGATGGTTTCCGCCACTCCGGGGTTCTTGAGGAGATCGAGGGTCCGCAACCGCTCAACCGCCTCGGCGACCTTGGTGGCAAGATCGATCGACACTTCAGGAGCACGCACTCTGACGATCTCCAGCTCTCGCTCGAGGTCCGGAAAATCGATCCAGTGGTACAGGCACCGCCGCTTGAGGGCGTCGTGCAGCTCACGGGTACGGTTGGAGGTGAGCACCACGATGGGCGGATGCTCGGCGCGGATGGTGCCGACCTCCGGAATGGTCACCTGGAAATCGGACAGGACTTCGAGAAGAAACGCTTCAAACTCATCGTCGGCTCGATCGATCTCATCTATCAACAGGACGGCGTTGCGGCCGGCTCGCAGGCCTTTCAGAAGTGGGCGCTCCAGCAAGAAGCGCGGCCCGAAGACCTCGTCGGTTGCTTCCTCGCTGTGAATCCCATCGGCGCTGAGGGCCCGCACGTAGAGGAGCTGGCGGGCGTAGTCCCACTCGTAAAGGGCTTGCGAGGCGTCGATGCCCTCATAGCACTGCAGCCTGATCAGTTCGAGGTTGAAGGTATCGGCGAGCGCTTTGGCAACCTCCGTTTTGCCGACCCCGGCTTCTCCTTCCAGCAGCAACGGCTGGCCGAGGGAAAGGGCGAGAAAGATCGAAGTCGCCAGGCCCCGATCAGCCAGGTAGGCGTGCTCGGCCAGCGCTTGCTGGAGGACCTCGATCGACTCCGGGAGCGGGAGCGGGATCCTTCCGGTTGGTTGCTCGTCCACCGGGGTGGCCTCCTCGAGCCCCGGGGCTGCTGTCGTGGCGGGCGGCGCGGCCCGGTGCTCGGTGTGACCGGAGAGCAGCTCCAAGGCGTGCGGGAGCACCGCCAGGATCGCCTGGAGGCTCTGGGTAGCGCCGCGCGGGCTACCGGGAAGATTGATGATGAGCGTCTCACCGAGCACGCCGGCCACTGCCCGCGATAACGCGGCCATCGGGGTCGACGCCAGCCCGGCGGCCCGCATCGCCTCTGCCAGGCCCGGGGCCTCTCGCTCGATCACCGCGTGGGTTGCCTCCGGGGTCACATCCCGGGGTCCAAATCCGGTACCCCCGGTGGTGACGAGCAGATCGGCACTCTCGGCCATCGCGCGAAGGGCGTTTTCGATATCGACGCGGTCGTCGGGAACCACCCGCCGGTCGGCCAGTTCGTATCCGGCGGACGACAGCAGGTCCGCTATCGATGTGCCGGACGCGTCTTCCCGCGCCCCGGCTGCCACTCCGTCGCTGACCGTCAGTACTGCCACGCGCTGCATAGCCCGATCATAGGGAACGGTGGGTAGCGGGTGGCCCGTGCCTGGCAATGACGGGCATCGTGAGGGCCTTGGATTGAAGGTCTTTACTGCCGGTTGTTCCTCGAGAACCTAGGTGGCTTCCTCTGCTCGACGGGAGAACCGTTGGGCGAGGGCGATCGGGACGAACGTCAGGACTACCACCACGAGGGCCACCACGTTGGTGACCGGGCGGTTCCGTGGCCTGACCAGGGATGAGAAGATCCAGATAGGGAGGGTCTGCTGATTCCCGGCGGTGAAAGTCGTGACGATGATCTCGTCGAATGAAAGGGCGAAGGCGAGCATCCCTCCGGTGACGAGCGCAGATGACATCTGCGGCAGCAGCACGTGGCGGAACGTCTGCCAGCCCCGGGCCCCGAGATCCATCGAGGCCTCGATGAGCGACGGCGAAGTTCGTCTCAGCCTTGCGATCACGTTGTTGTAGGCGACGGCCACGCAGAAGGTGGCGTGGCCGATGACGATCGTCCAGAACGAGAACGGCAGGTCGACCAGGTTGATCGCCGAGCGCAGGGCGATCCCGGTGATGATGCCGGGAAGGGCAATCGGGAGAATGATGAAGAGGGAAAGTGTCTCGCGGCCGAAGAACTTCGTCCTCCACACCGCCCCGGCAGTGAGCGTCCCGAGTATGAGGGCCACGATCATCGACACGAACGCGACTCGCAGCGAGAGTCCGAGAGCGGCGCGGATGTCGGCGTTCGCCCAGGCGACCGCAAACCAGCGCGTGGTGAGGCCGGGTGGCGGGAACCGGAAGCTGGCTTCCTCGGTGGTGAAGGCGTAGAGGAACACGAAGACAATGGGAACGTGGAGATACAGGATCGCTCCGAGCGCCGCCGCCTTCAGTCCCCAGCCTTTCGTCCTCATAATGCCTCGAATGCTCCCAGTCGCTTGGCGCCGACCAGGTAAAGGCCCATGACGGCGATCGGAACGAAGGCGAAAGCGGCGGCGAGCGGGAGATTACCGGCGACGCCCTGATAGCTGTAGATCGCCAGCCCGATGAAGGGCGAAGAATCCCCGATGACCGTCGGGATGATGTAGTCGCCCAGGGTGAGCGAAAACGTGAAGATCGATCCCGCCGCCACCCCGGGAATGGCGAGTGGCCATGCCACCTTGCGGAACGTCGTCGCCGGGCGGGCGCCGAGGTCGGCGGATGCCTCGAGGAAGGAACGAGGCACACGCTCGAGCGCAGCCTGGATGGGCAGCACCATGTACGGCAGCCAGATGTAGACGAAGACGAGGAACTGGCCGAGAAAGGAGACAGACAGCGATGGTCCGCCGATCCCGGGAAGCCCGAGGATGGCGTCGAGGAGGCCGCTGAGCCCGAGACGGCCAAAGAACCAACTCACGATCCCGTCGGCGGAGAGGATGAGCTTCCACGAGTACACACGAACGAGGTATGAGGACCACAGGGGAACGAGCACGGCCATCACCAGCACCGCTTTGGTCCGCCGTGAAGCGTAGCGGGCCATGTAGTAGGCCAGCGGGAAGGCGATCACGACCGAGGCGATGGTCACCGAAGCTGCCATTCCGATGGTTCGGGCCGCCACGGACATGTTGGCCCCGGTGAACAGGTCCCGCCACGTGTCGAGTGTCAGCGAGCGATCGACGGTTCCGGAGAAGCTATCGAGTTTGAAGAAGCTCTGGACGAGCAGCGAGGCGATGCTCCCCCCGTACACCCCAACCATCCAGAGCAGCGGCACTCCCAGAAGCAGCGCGAGGCGGAGCCTCGGGCGCCGGTAGAGCGCTGTTGCGATTCGTTGGATCGTTGGTTTCTCAGGGGTCGTCATACGAAGGAGGGGGTGGGGGCGCCGGACGGCGCCCCCACCTCAGGTTTCGATCAGCGTCCGCCGATGACCGCCAGGTAGTCGGTCACCCACCGGTAGTACGGTACGCACGCTCCGGCCGCGGCCGTCCCGTTGCAGTCCTCGGTTGGCGTCTTCCAGAACGAGATCCGATCGAAGTTCTCGAAGCCGTTCGTCGTACATCCCTCGGCCCCGAGCAGGTCGTTGCCCTCGCAAGCGGCGGGGACGGAAGGCACTGAGCCGAACCACGCCGCCAGGTCTCCCTGGACCTTGGGGTTCAGCGACCAGTCGAGCCACTTATAGGCGCAGTTCGGGTGCGGGGCGTTGGCGTGCATCATCGTCGTGTCGGCCCACCCCGTGGCGCCTTCGGCCGGGATCGTTGAGGCGATCGGCGCACCGTCCGCCTGCAGGATGTTGACCTGGAACGGCCAGCTGGCCGAGGCCGCCACCCCTTCGTTCGTGAAGTCGTCGATCTGGATGAAGGCGTCGTGCCAATAGCGGCCGACGAGGGTGCGCTGGGTGCGCAGCACGCCGAGCGCCGCCTGGTACTGATCCTCATTGAGCTGGTAAGGGTCGCCGATGCCGAGCTCTGGACGAAGACTCTTCAGGTAGACGGCCGCGTCGGCAACGTAGATCGGTCCGTCGTAGGCCTGGACCCTCCCCTCGTTGGTCGCTCCGTCGGGTAGGTCGGTCGGTTCGAAAATGACACTCCACGACGCGGGCGGACTATTGCCGAACACATCGGTGTTGTAGGCGAGCACGTTTGCCCCCCACTGGTATGGGGTCCCGTAGTGCTTGCCGTCCACGGTATGCCACGGTGCACTCTGGAGACGGTCGTCGACCGTGCTCCAACTCGGGATGAGATCGGTGTTGACCTCCTGCACGGTGCCGCCGGCGATGAGGCGGAGGCTGGCATCCCCCGAGGCGGTGACGAGGTCGAACTCGTCCGACCCGGTCATGAGCGCCACCATCTCGTCGGAAGTACCGGCCGTCTTCACCTCGACAGCACACCCCGTGTCTGCCTCAAACTGAGTGACCCAGTCGTAGGCCGAATCGGTCTCGCCATTCTCTATGTAGCCGGCCCATGCAACGATGACGACCGCTCCCTCGCCTTCGCCGATCTCCTGCAGCGGGCCGCCCGCGACCGCCTCGTCCCCGCTGCCGCAGGCGGCCAGCACCAGTGCCAGCGCGGCCAGCAGACTCACCATTCGTCTCATGTTGTTACCTCCCTTTGGGTATCAGCTGCCCAACCGCGTCAGCGGTCGGGGTCCTTTCTCGTCGTCCGCGGCTTCTGCCAGGGGGCGGCACGACCGTTCACTCCAAAACAGGCGCACCCGCTTCCCTCGGATGGCCCCGACCTCGCTGTGATCGACGTCGAGGTTCTGGCTGGCGACCAGCAACACCGCCCCATCGACGTCGACCCGGTACCGGCTGTACATGCCGAGATAGGTGGCCTCGATCACGGTCCCTTCGACCGAGACGGTCCCGTCCGGCGGTTCCACGGTGCGGTCGCTCAAGGTGATCTTTTCGGGCCGCACCGTGAACGGCTCGGGCGCCCCCCGGAGCCGTGCGGCCATGGCGCTCTCGACAACGTTCGACACACCGACGAACCCGGCCACGAAGGCGTTGCGCGGGCTCTCGTAGACATCGGCCGGTGTGCCGATCTGTTCCACCCGGCCGTGGTTGAAGACGGCGAGGCGGTCGCTCATGGTGAGCGCCTCCTCCTGATCGTGGGTGACGTAGATGAAGGTGATGCCAACCTCACGTTGGAGGGCTTTCAGCTCGATCTGCATTTCCTGACGAAGTTTGAGGTCCAGGGCGCCGAGCGGCTCGTCGAGAAGGAGAACTGAGGGGCGGTTGACGAGGGCGCGGGCGAGGGCGACCCGCTGACGCTGCCCTCCGGACAGCTGGGCTGGTCTGCGATTGCCCAAGGTTTCGAGGTGGACGAGGGCGAGGGCTTCGTCCACACGGTTGCGACGCTCCGCCTGGCCCACCTTCCTCACCATGAGTCCATAGCCGACATTCTCGGCGACGGTCATGTGGGGGAACAGCGCATAGTCCTGGAACACCGTGTTGACGTCGCGGTCGTAGGGCGGCAGCCCGGAAACGTCCGTCCCGCGGAGAAGCAAGCGACCCGACGTCGGCCTCTCGAACCCGGCGATCATCCGCAGGCAGGTCGTCTTCCCGGAACCTGAGGGGCCGAGCATTGAGAAGAACTCGCCGTCCTCGATGGTGAGGTCGACCCCATCGACCGCGACGACCTCAGCAAAGTGCTTGGAAACGTTGTCGAACAAGACGGCACTGGCCATAAGTGCGTGAGTGTATCGGCGCCTCTCACCGCCGTCCACCGCCGGCTCAGCGGGGCGGTTTACTCTCCAAACCACCGGAGTGCGGTCATGGCGGGGAGCAGGGTAGGAACCGAAAACCACCTGGTCAAGGTGCCTTTTCGTACACATCCCGACCAGGAAGCAAGGCGCAGTGATGGGCGGCAGGGTCGGGATGGGTGATGGGTTTGGCGGACTGGCAGAGGAACCTCCGGTCACAACCATCGAGGCTCTGGCCGCCACGAAGGCCGGCTCGTTCCCGAAGCGACGTGTGCAATACTCAGGACGACCAAGAGGGAGGTGGGCTCGCGAGCTATCGGTCAACGTATGAGCGCTCGCTTCAGGACCCCGAGGGGTTCTGGTCTGAGGCGGCGGAAGCGATCACCTGGTACCGACCCTGGGACCGGGTGCTCGACGACGGCCAAGCACCCTTCTACCGGTGGTTCACCGGCGCGACGCTCAACACTTGTTACAACGCACTGGATCGGCACGTAGAAAACGGCCGGGCCGCCCAAACCGCCCTCATCTACGACAGTCCGGTGACCGGGACGGTTGACTCGTGGACGTTTCGGGAGCTGCGCGATCGTGTTGCCCGGTTCGCCGGGGCACTGGCCGGACAGGGTGTCGGCAAGGGCGATCGAGTGCTCATCTATATGCCGATGGTCCCCGAAGCCGCCATCGCCATGCTGGCCTGCGCCCGGCTGGGTGCACCCCACTCGGTAGTGTTTGGCGGGTTCGCCGCCAACGAGCTGGCGACCCGCATCGATGACGCCCAACCAAAGCTGATCGTTTCGGCGTCGTGCGGTATCGAGGTGAACCGGGTCGTTGAGTACAAGCCCCTCCTCGACCGGGCGATCGAGATCGCCCGGCACACACCGGACAGATCCATCATCCTGCAACGTCCGCAGGCACCCGCGCGTTTGATTCCGGGCCGGGACCTCGACTGGCATGAGGTCACGGAGCATGCCGAGATGATCGAATGCACTCCGGTGGCGGCCACCGACCCCCTCTACATCCTCTACACGTCGGGTACCACCGGCCATCCCAAGGGTGTCGTGCGCGACAACGGCGGTCACGCCGTCGCGCTCAACTGGACGATGAAGAACGTATACGGGGTGGATCCCGGCGAGGTCTACTGGGCGGCCTCGGATGTGGGGTGGGTCGTTGGCCACTCCTACATCGTGTACGCGCCGCTGATTCACGGGAATACCACGGTGCTGTACGAGGGCAAGCCGGTGGGTACTCCCGACCCGGGAGCGTTCTGGCGGGTGACCTCCCAACACGACGTCGTCACCCTCTTCACCGCCCCTACCGCGTTCCGAGCCATCAAGCGGGATGACCCGGACGGCGAGCACATCACGCCGTGGGACCTGTCGTCTCTGCGGGCCTTGTTCCTGGCCGGCGAACGCTGCGATCCGGACACCCTCCACTGGGCGGAGGAGCGACTCGGCGTTCCCGTAATCGATCATTGGTGGCAGACCGAGACCGGGTGGCCAATCGTTTCAAACCAGATCGGCCTGGAGCCGATGCCGGTCAAGCCGGGCTCACCCACCGTGGCGGTGCCGGGGTGGGACGTCCGTGTGCTTGACGATGCGGGTGTTGAGGTGCCGGACGGGACGATTGGCAGCATCGTCGCCAAGCTGCCGCTACCCCCGGGCACGCTCCCCACCCTGTGGAACAACGACGACGGCTACCGGCAGGCCTACCTCGACACGTTTCCCGGCTACTACCTGACCTCCGACGCCGGCTACCGCGACGAAGACGGGTATCTCTGGATCATGAGCCGCATCGACGACATCATCAATGTTGCGGGGCATCGCCTGTCGACCGGTGCCATCGAAGAGGTGGTGGCCGCCCATCCAAGCGTGGCCGAATGCGCCGTCATCGGCGTCGCCGACGAGCTCAAGGGTCAGATACCGGTTGGCTTCGTGGTCCTCAAGGCCGGAGCGGATCGAAGCCACCCGGTCATCGCCGAGGAACTGGTCCGCTCGGTTCGTGACACCATCGGCCCGGTTGCTGCCTTCAAGACCGTCTACGTTGTGCCGCGGCTGCCGAAGACACGATCGGGCAAGATCCTTCGGTCCACGATGCGTAAGATCGCCGACGGCCAACCGTGGACGACACCCGCCACGATCGACGACCCTGCCATCCTCGATGAGATCGGCGTTGCGCTGGGCAAGTAGCGGGTCTTGGGATCTCAGTCCAGAGCGAGATGCCCCGGATCTTCGGAGGAACCCGTATCCCGTTCAGCCCCCGGAGGCCATCCCTACCTGCTTGGGGCCGTCGGCCCCGGGCTGGCCTTCTTGAAACGATCTGAGCTCGGAGACTGCCTTGGAAACCGTCTCCGCGGCGATGGGAACACCCTCGATCAAGAAGACCCAGTCGGGGTTTCTTGCCCAGACCACGGTCACGTTGCCGGCCGGTTGTATGGGCGGCGATCCGTCTGGTTGTGTCCCCCAGACCACCAGAACGGGGGTGACTTCAGAAACACCGGTGCGTCTCAGATGGCCCGCGACGCGCCAGGCACGCCGCGCAACAGAGGCAAGATGATCCCCGACTGCGCCCCAGAGGGCCTCACCCTGGAGGCGCCAGGCATGGTTGGTGAATTTCGTCTCGAATACGAAGACCCCGTCTTTCGACACGGCCACATGATCAATGTCGCCCGGGCCCATCTTCAGGCCATGGAACAATTCCCAGTCCTCGCGGCGGCTCAGCTCTTCGGCGGTCCATTGCCCGGCAAGCGCACCTTTTCGCCAACTATCGGAACCGCCGATCATTCGCAGGCGGTGAATGAAGTCCTGCCCTGGTGCGTTCATGACATCTGCTATCGGCGCTTGCCCGCGCTTCTTGAGGCACCCACACGCCAAGCTCGTGCCGCGGCCCCCGGCGCTGGAGTAGCGCAGCTCGGTGTACCTCGCCACCTCCCCGGCCGGCGGTTCGACTACTTCTTGACCCAGAAGGCGTGACCGCAGTTGGGGCACTCGAGTTCCGCTCCACTACCAGCCCACCAGCTTCCTGTCCGAGTCCTTCCGGTCGTGCGGTATGCAGTCACCAACACAGGCTGTCCACAGCCCTCGCACGGTTTGGTCGTCACCTTCTGCCACCAGTCCCGCAGCCATTCCAGCATCATCCAAAGCTACGCCCGGCACGCCACTCGGTCAATCCTGGTGGCTCGGGGCAGGTTTCCGAGCCTCATGTCCGGCCGGCGCACACGGCCGATCGGGGCGCTCGGCGAGATGACCGTTCGTTTTCGGGATCAAGCGATCTGCGCGGGGTAGGTTGTCACGGGGGAGGAAAGTCGGACTAGTGATGTGATGACTGCCGGAGATCGGACACAGGTCTGGTGAGAAGAGAGGGAGATGGACGAGGCCGAGCGAGCCACTATCGAGGAGTTTGAGCGCCGGTATCGGCTGGGCGAGGCACCCGCCCGGCGGCGGGTTGAGCAGCTCGTGTTGGGCTCAGACTACGGGGCGACCAGCTACACGACTGTCGGCCAGGCCGCCGATCTGGCTCAACGACTGCAGCTCGGGCCAGACGTCTCCCTGTTGGACCTGGGGGCCGGAAGTGGCTGGCCGGGTCTTTATCTCGCCGCCGCTACCGGGTGCCGGGTGGTGCTGGCTGATCGACCGGAAGAGGGTCTTCGTATCGCGCAGCAGCGAGCCCTCGAGGACGGGTTGGCGGATCGGTGTGGATTCGTGCGGTCCTCTGGTGAGCTGATGCCCTTCCGCAGCCAGGTCTTCGATGCCATCACCAACACCGACGTGTTCTGTTGACTGGAACCGAAGCTCTCCGTGTTGAGAGCATGCAGGCGGGTTCTCCGCCCGAACGGTCGGATGGCCTTTCACGTGATCCTGGTCGCCCCGGGCCTGAGCGACCGGGACCGGGCCCTGGCCATTGCGGCCGGGCCGCCGTATATCGAGGCATCGGCGAGCTATCCCGACCTGCTCGCCTTGGCCGGGTTCGAAGAGATCGATGAGGTCGACCTGACCGACCAGTACCGGGTAACGGCCACAGCGTGGCTCAACGAATCGGCCCGCGCCGCCGATCAGCTGGAAGAGCTCTTCGGGATCGAGGAATACCGACAAGGGCAACAAGAACGAGAAGAAACCCTGACCGCCATCGAAAGCGGCCTGCTCACAAGGTCCCTGTTCGCCGCTCAAGCCATCTAGCAGCCGTCTTCTGAGGCTGACCGCCGTGGGCGTTACGCGACAGCATGGGTGGTGGGTCGGGGCGAACCGCAACGCATCCAAGGACTACCCGCGCGCCGGGTGCTGACTGCTATCGGTAAGGTTCTCTCTTGAGTCCCGGCCACCCTGTCGGGGCTGACAGGATGATCCAGGGAGGAAACCAATATGACCGAGGCATCCGGGTCGACCAACCTCGGCTGGATCGGCACCGGCGTCATGGGAGCGTCGATGGCCGGCCATCTCCTGACGGCCGGCTACCCCGTGACCGTGTTCACCCGGAGCCGCGCGAAGGCCGCCGAGCTCGAGCGCCGCGGTGCCACCTGGGCCGACAGCCCGGCTGCGGTGGCTGCGGCCTCGGACGTCACCTTTGCCATCGTCGGGTTCCCGGCCGACGTGCGAGACGTGTTCCTCGGCGAGCACGGCGCCCTGGCGGGGGCCAAAGCCGGGAGCCTCCTCGTCGACATGACGACCAGCGAGCCATCCCTCGCCCTCGAGATCGCCGCAGCAGCCGCCCCAAGAGGCGTCGGCGCGGTCGATGCCCCGGTATCAGGCGGCGACGTTGGAGCACGCAACGCAACGCTGTCGATCATGATCGGCGGTGCCGATGAAGATGTGCGGCGGGTGTGGCCGCTGTTCGAGATCCTGGGCAAGACCCTCGTCCACCTGGGCGGGCCGGGAGCCGGCCAGCACACCAAGATGGTGAACCAGATCCTCATTGCGACGGGCATGATCGGCGTCAGCGAAGCCCTCCTCTATGCCCAGCAGGCCGGACTCGATCTCGACAAGGCACTCGAAGCAGTCAGCGGCGGTGCCGCCGGCTCCTGGTCCCTCAGCAACTACGGTCCTCGGATGCTGGCCGGGGATTTCGACCCCGGGTTCACCGTCGACCACTTCGTCAAAGATATGGGCATTGCGCTCGACGAGGCGAAGGCGATGCAGCTGTCCGTTCCCGGTCTCGCGCTCGCCCACCAGCTCTACGTGGCGCTCCAGGCCCAGGACGGCGGGCGCAACGGTACTCAGGCCTTGCTGCTGGCCCTCGCCCGCCTATCCGATACGGAGTGGTCCCGGGGAGGATGAGTGATCCCCCCATCGTCGAACGCTTACCCGTGGGTCTACGTTTCTTCGGTTACTCGGCTCATCACCTCAGCGAAGTCCACGACTGGACGAGTTTCAGCCCAGCCGATGTCGATCACCGGAGCGAGGGCTTCTTCAATCTGAGCGGCGGAAGTCGCATCCAGGACGAGGAAGGTTGTGTGGGCAGGAGCATCCACATAGGCGCCCACCAACCCGATATCCGATTCCATGATGCCGGCCATGGCCTTCCCAAATGTCTCACGGGCCCGCTCCGGATTGTGGTATGGGCACGCTTCCCAACTATGGGTGTGCTTGACATGAAACAGCATCCTGTCCTCCTCAGACCTCGTTGACTACTAAACCTACCGATGGGCCCCAACCCATGCCGGAGGTCTCGGAGAGTATTGTCAACGGTGAAAGGCACCCATGACACAGACCAAACCGAACCCATCCAAGGCCAGCCCCTCCCCCGCCACCCGGCGATTCGGTTACTCGGTAGCGGTGCTGATCAACGCCGCCATGCTGGTGGCGGTCAACAACCTGCTGGCGTGGGACATCTTGTCGTTTCTCACCGATGACTTCGAACGAGTGATCCCGATCATCACTGTCTCGCTGGGGGCAAGCATCTTCGTGAATCTGGTCTATCTGTTCTACGACCCGGGTTGGTTCAAGTCCCTCAGCCAGATCGGCTTGCTCGGCATCAGCATGGCGGCGACGGTGCGCATATACCAGGTATTCCCTTTCGATTTCTCGGCTTTTGAGTTCAACTGGACAACCGCGACGAGGGTGGTGCTGATCCTGGCCATGGTGGGAGTCGGGATCGGCGTTGTCGCCGAGTTGGTCAAGCTCGGCGCCCGCACCTCCAACTCTTAGCGTACCGGACCAAACCCGATTCCGGCCGGCCAAACTGGAAGAACTGCTGCTCATCCATCCCGATGTGGCCGACGCGGCCGTGATCCCGGTTCCCGACCTCGAAGCCGGTGAGCCATCGAAGGGTTTCGTCGTGCTGAAGCCGGCCACGTTGGCCACCGCAAACAGATCCGCTTCCTCGAACTGGTGGACGAGATCCCCAAGTCGGCGTCGGCAGGATCCGGCACCCCCGACCCCTTCGGAGGCCGCCACGCCCAACTGACATGACGATCGCCAGGAGAGGTCTCTTTGCCCTAGCGCCCGCACACCTGGCGGCGCGACGATGATCGCAAGGAGAACCGATATGCAGCCTTCGAAGAAGAAGTGGAAAGACCTCACGCCAACCTCGCGGGGGCTCGTCATTGGCGGTGCTGTGGTGCAAATCACCCTCCTGGCGCTTGCCCAACGCGACCTGGCGACCAGACCGGAAGAGCAGGTGCGGGGCCCGAAATGGCTGTGGCGAATCGTCACCCTGATCAACTTCGCCGGGCCGCTGACCTACTTCTGCTGTGGCAGAAGGAAGATGCCCGTCGACTAGCCGGCAACGGGAGCATCGGCACGCCCGAGCAGGCAGCTCCGGTCAGACCCGACCCTTACGGAACGGAAAGACCAGCTTGCGACAGGACGACGCGGGGATCGCCGCGGAACGGTCCAACCATCCCATCGAAGTGGCCGGCCAGGTCGTCTCCCCACATATAGAACAGATCTTCTTCAGCGACATGGAATATGTAGGTCCCGGTGGCGAGATAATGCCCGGCCACCGTCACGTGCGGGTAGTGATGCGACATAACGCCGGGCCGGAGGGTCCCGTTCTCAACATCGGCGAAATCCACCGTGTCGAAGAACTGCCATGGCAACTCGGGCGATGAAAACGGGTCGGTATACGAGGGATTCTCAGCCGACCCGGCTGCCTGAATCAAGCGCGGATCGATGTCGACTACCCCGGTTTCGCTGCCCAGCGTTGGCCAATCTGAAGCCTGGGGCGACGTGCAATGAGCCAGACCGAAGCTCGCCACCAGGACCGGCAAGAGGACCCTCGTCTTGTGCATTGCCAATACGATAAGGCCGCGTGCCGACATGGGCTACCCCCGACGGTCCGGCGGATCCCCGATAACTGTCAGTTGCTCGTGCCCGACGGCCCCCACTGAACCAACCACGGCTCCCCGTGGGTGGCATTTAATGATGCTGGTGCGGGCCTGGGGGGGCTCGTGTTGTCGAGTACGGGCCTGTGGTGACCCGGTGCTGCCAGTGTGTATAATATGCGCATGGCTCGTGTCAATGTGTACCTCCCCGACGATCTCGCCGCGGAAGCAAAAGCGGTCGGGTTGAACGTCTCCAACCTCACCCAAGAAGCTTTGCGCAGTGCGTTGGCGGCCAGCCGGGTCGACGAGTGGCTTGACAACGTGACTGCCATGCGACCGCTCAACATCAGCCACCATGCTGTCACCTTGGCGGTTACGGCCGCCAAAGACGAGCTCGAGGATCATGGCTGAGCCGTTGATTGTGGATGCGTCGGCCATGATCGATCTTCTGGTCGGATCTCCCCTGGCGGCCTCGATCGAAAACCGGCTGCGAGGTCATGAGCTTCATGTCCCGGCCCACTTCGATGCCGAGGTGCTCTCCGCTCTGGGAAGTCTGCAGCGCAGCGGGGATATGACCGCTCGGCAGGTCGCCGCCAGAATCCAACGAGTCGCTTTTGCCCCGCTTCAACGGCACCTCCTCGCTCCGCTGCTCGCCGGCGCCTGGAAGCGGCGACACAACCTACGGCTGGTTGACGCCCTCTACGTGGAGCTCGCCGACCGACTCCCGGCAATCATCGTCACAACCGATTCGGGTTTGGCGGCAGCATCCCCGGCCGCGGACCTTCTCTCTGCGAACGCCTGACCTCCTCCGCGGGCTCACCGTGATGTTGGGTGACGGGGAGTGCCCTCGAGTGACGGTTCATACGGACGGATGAGACGGCCGTGTCGGTGGGCCATCGCCACGACGACGATTCTCGCCCAATGGGCCGATCGCCCCTATGCCGCAGCGTGCTACCGGCGCGACATTGACACTGCTGCCCGCTAGGAGGTCCGTCATGTTGTACGCCCTGGATCGTTCCCAACTGAAGCGCCTGAGACGGAGAGATCTGGTGTTCGAATTCCGCGGCGCCGAGATGCTGTCGGCGCAGTTTCGCACAGACCCCGACGTCGTGAAGGCCATCCTGCCGAAACCACTTGGTCCGGCCGACGAACCCCTCGCGCAAGCGTTTGTCGCCCGCTATCCGGAGACCAACTTCGGAGTCTCCTACTCCGAAGGAGCGCTCTTCCTGCGGGCCGTGTACAAGGAGGAGCCCGGGTGGTATTGCCTGGCGATGCCCGTGGACAACGATATGGCCATGGTCGGGGGGCGAGAGCAGTTCGGATACCCCAAGAAGATCGCCGAGGAGATCACCCTGGAACGCAACGGCGACCACGTGATTGGTCGGGTCGTGCGCCGGGGCGTCGAGGTCCTGCACATTGAGGCTGAACTCACCGACCCGGTGGGTGGGGCGGATCTCGACGCCGTCGGGCCCGCAGTGAGCGACCTGGAGGGCCGACCGTGTCGGAAGGTTGTCTCCTTCCTGTTCAAGTTCTCCCGGAGTCCGGATGGGCGCGGCTTCGACTTCGTACCGAGGCTGGTGCGGGAAGTTGTGCTGTTCCGTCCCCGTGACGATCTCAGAAGCGGTAACGGCAAGCTAGAAATGGTCTCCTCGCCATACGACCCGCTCGGCGACATCCCGGTCCGCGACCTGATGAACATCAGCTACGGCACCTGGGACAACGACATGCTGCCGGGTCGAGTCATCGCCCGGGTGACGAACCCGGCCGGCTTCGCCCGCCACGCCATGTTCAAGGGGGACTACGTTGGTTGGTTCCAAGACAAGGGCGAAGACGAACTACCGCCGCCGCCCAACCGCCGCGAGCGGGCTCGACGCTGGAAGACGATGCAGGAGTACTAGGACGACAGTCATCCCCTCCCAACGGGTCCAACGCCCTCCTCGGGAGTGAGAAGAGCGCATATCGGTCCCGATCCGAAGGCAGATCCGCCCTGCCGACCATCTTCCTCTTGTTGTAGTGAACTTGACTATATAGTCAGAAAGACTATATAATCTACGTATGGAAGCGCTCGCCACCCCGGGACCGGGTCTCGTCGGCGTCACGGTCGGCAAGTTCAACCCTCCCCACCTCGGCCACCTCCACCTCATCGAGACCGCCGCCGCCCAGGTCGACCACCTCTACGTAATGCTCGGCGACCGGCCCGATCAGACCATCCCCGCCCACCGCCGGAGGGCCTGGCTCGAAGACGCCGTCCCGGCCAACGTAACCATCCTGGTCACTCGCGACGATCTTCCGCCGGCCAATAAGCCGTGGGCCGAACGAGCTCTCGAAGTGCTGCCGGACCGCCCCGACCTCGCCTTCACGTCGGAGCCCTGGGGGGACGGCTGGGCCGAACTGATGGGCGCCGCCCACGTACCGGTGGATCTGGACCGAACCCTGTTCCCGATCTCAGCCGAAGTGCTGCGCGCCGACCTCGGGGCCAACTTTCACTGGCTGATCCCGGCCGCCCGCGCCGAGCTGGCGCGCCGAGTCGTGGTGATCGGCGCCGAATCGACCGGCAAGACCACCCTGGCCCAGGCTTTGGCCAACAGCCTGGGGACGGTGTGGGTGCCCGAATACGGGCGCTGGTACTGGGAAGGACGCCGCTACCTGGCGGATCAGCGCTGGGACACGGACGAGTTCCGGCGTATCGCTGCAGCGCAGCGATCATTGGAAGCGGACCTGGCCCGCCGCGCCGCCCACGGGGTCGTGGTTTCCGATACGGATGCCCTGGTGACCGCCGTGTGGCACGACCGGTACCTCGGATTCTCCGACCCGGATAGCGAGGCCGGACTCGAGGAAGCCCGACCGGACCTGTACCTGCTCTGCTCCCCCGACTTCGAATGGGTGCAGGACGGAACCCGCGAATCCAACCACCGGCGGGTGTCGATGCACCAGGCCATGGCCGAACGAGCCCGGGCCTCCGGAGCCGACGTTGTGGTACTGACCGGGCCACCCGAACAACGCCTCGAACGGGCCCTCGAGCTGGTGCGACCGCTCACCGTCTTTCCCAAACTGATCTGACAAGGAGACCATTCATGGCTACATCCGTCGAAGCAGCTGTTGCGGCACCCTGGTTCGGGCGCCCGTGGGAGCATCGCCACGCCGCCGTCGCCGCGGTGGGTTCGGCGGCGGCCGGGACCGTCTGGTGGATGGCGACCCGCCGCTTCGCTCCCGAGATCGTCCCCGGGTGGGTCGAGTTCTGGGGCACGGTGACGTCGCTGTGGTCGGTGTGGATCACCCAGCGCCGCAACGTGCTGGCATTGCCGGTCGGGATCGTCTCGGTGGTGCTGATGGGGTGGTTCTTCTCCGAGATCGGCTTGATCGGCCAGACCTGGCTGCACTGGGGCTACTACGTCCCGGTGCAGTTCTGGGCGTGGGCCCAATGGACCCGGGGCGGCGAGAACCGCTCGGAGCTGCGGGTGACCCGGCTCACCACCGCCCAACGGCTGCTGGTCGTCGGAGCGGGTGCGATCTTCACGGTCGTGTTCGGCTGGTTGCTCGACGCCGGCTGGGAGCAGGCCCTCTACACGTACTGGGATGCGTCGATCGTGGCCGCCTCGGTGGTGGCGATGGTGCTGCTGTCGAAGAAGAAGGTTGAATCGTGGTGGTTGTGGATCCTGCCGGTCAACGTGTCGGCCATCGCCCTGTATCTGGTGACCGGCGCCTACATGTTCGCCGCCCTGTACGTCCTCTTCCTGGTGATGGCCTTCGTCGGACTACGGCGCTGGGTGGTCGCAGCCGCGCAGGGGACCACGTGACGGCACCCACCTACGACCCCCGTTCCTTCCCTCCCTTCGCCGTCACGGTCGACATCGTCGTGTTGACGGTCACCACCCGCCTGGAGGTGCTGGTTATCGAGCGCGGCGGCGACCCGTTCGCCGGATCATGGGCGCTGCCGGGCGGTTTTGTGCTACCCGACGAGTCGGTCGACGCCGCCGCCGACCGGGAACTGCTCGAAGAAACAGGCCTGACCAGGGGGAAGCTGGAAGACATCCACCTCGAACAGCTCGGCACGTTCGGGGCCGTCGACCGGGACCCCCGCATGCGGGTGGTTTCGGTCGCCTACCTGGCCCTCTCCCCCGTCCAGCCGCAACCCACCGCCGGCACCGACGCCGTCGCCGCCCACTGGGTGCCCGTCGACGACGCGCTGGCGGCACCGCTGGCGTTCGACCACCACCAGATCCTCGCCGCCGCCGTCGATCGGGCCGGCGCCAAGCTGGAGTACACCACCCTTGCCACCTCCCTGGCCGGCCCCGATTTCACCCTCGGCGAGCTCCAGCACGTCTACGAGGCGGTGTGGGGCCAGCCGCTCGACCGGGCCAACTTCCGCCGCAAAGTGCTGGCCACCCAGGGTTTCGTGGTGCCGACCGGCAAGCGTCGCACCGGCAAACGAGGCGGCGCCCCCGGAAGGGTGTACCGCCCCGGGGCGGGAGGCGTGATGGAGCCGCCCCTCATGCGGGACGAGGTACGGTTGTGATGCCTCGACGGTGATCTGATGGGCACCCAAGCTCCTGCGACGCCCCCCGTTTGCTCCGTAGCGTTCAGAGGCTCAGGACCGTCGGCCTGAGGTCTCCAGTCAATTGGGGCGCATTTCCGTCGAGCCCGGGCTTAACCCCGACGTCGCCCAGGTCGACAAAGCTCACCGCGTAGGCCAGACCTTCCAGAAGGGCTCGCAGGGGCGTCTCGCCCACCACTCCAGCCGACCGCCCCACCTTCAGCTCGATCACCTCAAGTCGCCCGTCTGGCCCGCACCCGCTCAGGTCAATCTTCCCTATGCCTTTGTCGAACTGCGCAGCCTTGAGCGGCACCTGGTAGTCGAGGATCCGAATCGTCCTATCGCCGGCGATCTCAAGGCGTTTCTCCTTCGCCAGCGCAACTGCCAAGTGCTCCTCGATCCGGTTGGTTGTCCCCGATGAAGAGGTAACTCCCCGGTGACCAACGAAGTACCGCTTGCCTGCCAGAGCCCGGGACGGAGCGCATTCCCGCTGACGCTCGTACCTCAGAACGAGATCCCCCAGATCGATCCCCTCAGCGGCTTCTGCGAAAAGACTGATCCGGGGGACGCCGCCTCCTGCGACCCACTACGACACCGTCACCAATCCCGGGCAGGTGCAGATCTGAGAAACGATCCTGCTGACCACCGACGGGGAAGTGACCACCACACTGCTGCGCGGCGCCACCTACGCCAAAGACAACCGGTTGCTGCCGGCCGGGGCTAGATACTTGTTTGGATAAGCCGAAATCGTCGCATCGGAAGGCATCGCGGGAACCTGGATGGCCGCGCCCGGGTGAGCGACCGGCGCTGCTGCCGATCACTCGTTGGGTTCCTGCCCACCTGCTTTCCACAGGATGGTGGCAAGGACGCCGGCGATCAGTGATACCGACACCAGCGCCAGGGCGGTACGCCACTCACCTTCCGGGAGAACCTCGAACAGGTAACGGAGGCCGGCCGTTGCCAGGAGAATCACACCGAAGGCGACCATTGCGACGCCACCGTATTCGGACGGCTCCGGTACGACGAACGTCTTCGCCAGCTTCTCGAGCCGTCCGCCGACCCGTTGCTTGATGTACAGGGATGCGAACGGGGCGAGCACCTGGGGAAGCTGCTCGATCTCGAGTTCGACCGCAGCATCGACCCGGGTGCCCTCCTCGACCGTTTCCAAAGTGATGCGGGTTCGTTCGACAACCCCGTTCTCATAGAGGTTTGAGTAGGCAAATCCGGACGGCGCATCCCAGCTGGTCACCTCGGACCGATGCGTGACCTTCTCACCCAGGAACCGCGACTCTTCCTGGAACGAGGCGCCCACTTCATCGGGGCTGTCCGGGTCCTTGACGGTCTTCTTCGTGCGACCCCACTCGGGGCTGTTCGCGAGGTTGCCGACGAACTCGAAGACTTCCTCGATCGGGCGTTCGACGACCGGACCCTCGATTTCGACCGACGTTCGCATCCACCGCCTCCCGGGTGGGTTCGTGTCTGAAACCCTAGACCACGAGGCGGATGAGGGCAGCAACCAGACCGGCCGCCTCACATGGGAGCCGGTTATCGCAGTCCGGAAGGCGGTCGGTTCAGGCCTTGAACACCCTTCCCGGGCGGGTGGCCGGCCAGGGACCGCCGCGAGCGTCAACGCCCGACCGAGGATCCCACCGGAACAGCTACCTAGGACTCAGCGGCAATTGCCTGTTCGAGTTCCCCGTAGTCCTTCTTGATTTCTCGAACGAGCCATCCCTTCATCAGCGGTGCGCCACGAATCTGAGCACTCCCGACGGGTTGATCTCCATGGTCACGATCAACCTGGTCGACCCGCCCTCTTCCACGAACCTGATGGTCATGTGGCCTGCCATCGGCCCGCCCCACGACTCGCCGAGCAGCTGATTTGGTTCATAACCAGTGATCGCACCGGTGACGACGGCCCACCGTTTGCGTACACGGTCGGCCTGTTCGGGCTCAATCATCCGGAGCTGCTGATCTTCGACGTTGCGCCCCAGAAAGCTGCCACCGTGCTCAACGAACTCGGAGAACGTGTCCGCGCAGGCGAATCCTTCCTCCCCGGGATGACCATTGAATCCGAAGGCTGGGATCGGGAGATCGTCATCGAGCATGTGCCAAATCCGGGTGAGATCGTGTTGACCGCCAACGATTACTACCGGCGCCCCCCGGAGGTATCGGTTCCGGTGATTCAGGTCACCTACTGCGACGATCAGGGTTCGTTCCCGTGGGAAGCGGGCTGCCGCAAGGACCAGCCGAGACCGGGGACCTTCCGGGCGTAGATGCGGTGCCTTTGTTCCGGAAAGCCTGCATGTCTCTCATTATCTGATAGTGCACACTATTTTTTGTCGTTGCTCTACGTTACACTACGAACATATGTTCGATACGCTGGAAGAAGCACTGAAGACAACCCCGCCGGGCCCGCGGCTGGCGACGATCCTGTCCCGGATCGACGTTTCGAAGCTGTCGGGATACGACTGGGTGGTGGTGTTGCAGGCTCACCGGAAGATGGCGTCGCACTACGCCGCCTGCGCCTATCAGGCGATGGCCTCGATCTCCGATGTCATGCATGAGCTGGAAGACGACTACGAGCTGGCCCACCGGGCAGCCGGTACCGAGATCCGGGCCGGTCTGTCGTTGACCCGACGGGCGGCCGACACCGAACTGGACCTCGCCCTCGACCTGGCCCAGCGTCTCCCGCGGGTCTGGCAGGCTCTCGCAGAAGGCGACATCGATGTTCCCAAAGCCAAAGTGATCGTGACGGGGACCCGCCACCTTTCGATCGCCACCGCTCGAGAAGTGGCCGGCCAGATCATCGACGACGCTCCAAGGTTGACCACCGGTCAACTCCGGGTACAGATCGCCAAACTGTGCATCTCCGCCGATCCCGACGACGCCCAACAGCGCTACGAGACTGCGGTCGAGGAACGCCGGGTGGTCCTCGAGGCCAACCCCGACGGAACCGCCCACCTCACCGGGTTCGATCTCCCGGCCGACCGGGCGATGGCCGTTAGCCGCACGATCAACCGGCTGGCCCAGAGACTCAAGACCCTTCACGAGCACCGCACCATCGACCAGCTGCGCGCCGACGTCTTCCTCGACCTCCTCGAAGGCCGCCACACCGATGGTCGGGGCCATGACCGGGGACTCGTGGACATCCAGGTCGACCTCACCACCCTCATCGGACTCACCGAGGCGGCCGGAGAACTGGCCGGATACGGCCCGATCGTGGCCGACATCGCCCGCCAGGTCACCGAACAACAACACGCATCCCAATGGCGATGGACGGTCACCGACCCCGACACCGGACAGCTGCTCCACCAGGGCACCACCCGCCGGCGCCCGACCGGCCGGCAACGCCGGGCCGTCGAATCACGCGACCGGACCTGCGTGTTCCCGGGCTGCCGTATGCCCGCCACCAACTGCGATCTCGACCACCGCATCCCCTGGGCCAGAGGCGGGCCCACCCGCCGCAAGTACCTCGCTCCCCTCTGCCGCCACGACCACGGCAACCGGCACCTTTGTGGCTGGACCTACCGTCCGCTCCGGAACGGCGATTACCTGTGGACCAGCCCCCTCGGCCACAACTACACCACCAGCGGCAAACCCCCATAACCACAGCTCCCGCCTCGCTCGCCGAGCCAGGTCACGGGCACCTCGCTGAGCTGGGGCGGCCCTGTCCACTCAGGGGCAATCGGGGTCGGGGCGGCTCGGCGCCTGCGTAGCATGTGGGCCAGGCTGTCGACCGGAGCAGCAAGGCCACACGCTCGGAGAGGTGACATTCGTTGACCGCACCCATACAGATTCGAATGGGTGGATACGGCCCGCCGACTACCGCCTTCAGCAAGTCGCTGAAGTTCGTCGGCGACCGACTCGAATCCGAGTTCGGTGACGGCGTCGACGTCAAGTACGTCTGGAACATCATGGATCTGGGCTATCGAGGTGAAGACATACTGTTCCTGGTCGAAAGTGGCATTCTCACACTGGGCTACCAATCGAGTAGCTACCTGACGGACCGGGTTCCTGAGCTCGGATTCGTCGATCTGCCGTTCATGTTCGAGAACAACGCGCAGGCACGCACCGCCATTGATGGCCCGCTCGGCGAGCTACTGGCCATGAAGATCGAGGACCGCACCGACTTCCGGATATTGGGGTTCTTCGAAAACGGGTTTCGCCACCTTTCGAATAGGCTGCGCCCTGTCCGAAGTCCCGCCGACCTGGCCGGCATGACCATTCGAGTTATGCCGAGCGACGTTCATGCTCGGACATTCGAGATGCTGGGCGCGACGCCCATGAAGATGGATCTGTCGGAAGCCATCGCGGGCATCGTCGACGGAAGTCTGGATGCTCAAGAGAACCCGCTGGCAAACACGGTCACCTATGGCGCTCACAAGTTCCACAGACACCACACCCTGACGGGCCACTTCTATGTCTCCCGCCCGATTCTCGCCCACCGGCAGAGTGTGGACGGATGGCCCGAAGCGCTGCGGAATGCCGTCTATCGAGCGACCCGCGAGGCAATCGCCTACCAGCGCGAATTGTCCGAGCGGGAAGCCGTCGATGCCGAGAAGGTGATCGAAGGCGCGGGTTGCGAGATCGTAACCCTGACCCCGGAAGAGCGACAGGCCTTCCGAACGGCAGTGAAGCCAATGCACGATGATGCCCGGAAGGAGTTCGCCCTGGAACTCCGCCGCTCGACGGACTTGCAGTCGATCTTTGAATGAGAGGCCCCCATGCCCTTTGCTGCATCCCACCGCCTGACGACTGAAGGTGCGAAAGCGATGCTCGCTGCTGCAGTGTCCAAAGCCGAAGACCTGGGCATTGCCATCACCGTCGCCATCGTCGATGCAGGAGGGCATTTGATCGTTCTGGAGCGGATGGACGGGGGACGGTTTCACACGGTGCACTCGTCGACGACGAAGGCCGTCACGGCGGCGTCGAACAAACGCCCGACGACGAGCAGAGGCGCGCAAGGTCAGGACCTCGATACGGTGCACGCCATAGGACTGTCGTTGGCGGCGGGCCCGGACCGCTGGACCGCGCTGGAAGGTGGGTTCCCGATCCTGGTCGAAGGGGAGTGTGTCGGAGGCATCGGCGTCAGCGGGGGCGATTGGCAGCAAGATGAAGCCATCGCAGAGGCCGCGCTTGCGGCGGTCAACGGGTAGGGCCGCATCCGCGTTCCCACTCACGGCACCGGAGCGACAGGATCGCCGACGTAGGCTGTCTCGCAGACGCTACCCACGGTCGATATGCTCTCTGGTCCCAACGGTCGGGATGGCAGACCGTCGACCGAGTCAGGAACGAGCAGATGCATGACGTGACTTTCATAGCCGTTGCCGAGGCCGCGATGGCTCGACCGAAGGGGCGGCGCTGGAAGCCCGATCTGGCAGCCATTCGGGCCGCGGCGCGCATGATCCCGGGGCCTCGCCCGCTGCGCGTCAACGCCGTCAAGGTCGCCGAGAGCCATCGGCCCAAGAGTGTCGCATATGAAGGTGGGCCCGACACCACAACGGTCTTCGCCCGAACTGCGTACCAAATCGTGTACCGGGACGGCCATGTCATGCTCGAGGCCGGCATGGATCAGGAGATCCATGCGACGTTCGGGAAGGGGACAGAAGAGCCGTACTACGAAGACGAGAACGCCCGGGTCCAAGAGGCCCTGAGGAGATCCATCTTCAACGTCGTGACCCATGAGCACGGTGACCACATCGCCGGCGTCGTCCGCACCGCCTTCTTCGATGAGATCGCCCCCAAGACGCTGCTCACTGCGGTACAGGCGTGGGCGCTCGTGGTGCAACCGCAGCGACCGCAGCTCGGAATCTCCGCCGAGACGGCAGCCCGCTACCGGGTCTTCGACTATGAGGATTACTTGCCCTTGGCCGCCGGCATGGTCGTCATCAAGGCGGCGGGCCACACGCCCGGCTCACAGATGGTCTACGTCGAGACCGAGGCGGGCACGGAGTACCTCTTCATCGGAGACTGCGCTTGGCACATGGACGGGATCATCAAGTGCAAGCAGAAGAACGCTCCGTGGATCGACGAAGACCGCGAGTCGATCATGGACCAGCTGCAGTGGCTCAACGGAATCCACGGCTCCGAGCCCAACATCGCGATCGTTGCCGGGCACGACGACGATCAGCTCGCGGAGTACCGAGCTGCGGCTCTGTTCGGATCGGAGCTGGAGCTCCAGGGCTGAGCCGGCCGCGGCGGGCCACCTTATCCACAGGGATCGATCCAGTGACCTCTGCCGTGTGACCGCAAAACCCATCCCACCGGTTACCACCGGTCATCACCGAATAGTCCGGGTCGCCCTCGGGCGCGTAGCGGGTGGCCCGAGTAGCGTGACTCCGTGTCATCTGCCGACGATGCCGAGCGAGCGAAACTCCTGGAACATGCCAGGTCGTCGTATGCCACCCGGTCGTGGACCGAGGCGTATGACGCCTTTTCTGCCCTGGACGGGGCCGAGCCCCTCAGACCCTCCGACCTCGCCTGGTTCGCGGCCACGGCGTTCATGCTGGGGAAGGTCACCGAGATGCTCACCACCCTGGAGCGGGCGTACCACGCCTACCTCGAGGTGGGCGAGCCTCTGTTGGCCGCCCGGACGGCCTTGTGGCTGGCGTCCAACCTGGCGAGCCGGGGAAAGTTCCCCCAGGCCAGCGGGTGGGTGGAGGTCTCCGAACGGCTCCTGCAGTCCGCACCCGAGGACTGCGTCGAGCGCGGATATCTCCTCCTGCCACGGATGCTGCGCCATGTGATGGCCCACGAGTTCGAGGACGTGGTCGAGGTGGGCGGCCGGGCCGCCGACATCGGGCGGCGCTTCGGCGATCCCGACCTCTCCGCCCTCGCCGCCCAGACCCAGGCCCGGGCCCTCCTCAGGCTATCACGCACCGACGAGGGCCTTCGCCTCCTCGACGAGGTGATGATCTCAGTGACGGGATCCCGCCTGTCACCGATGGTCACCGGCCTCGTGTATTGCAGCGTCCTCGAGGGCTGCTACGAGACCCATGCGATCAAGCGAGCCGCCGCATGGACACAATCACTCACCGACTGGTGCGGCGAGCAACCCGACCTCGTCGCCTTCAACGACCAGTGCCTGGCCCATCGCTCCGAGATCCTCAGGTTGCAGGGATCGTGGACCGAGGCCGAAGAAGAGGCCCAGCGAGCGGGTGAGGCCGGGGCACGATTCCAGATCGCAGCCCAAGCCCACTACCAGCTCGGTGAGATCCAGCGCATGCGGGGCGACCTCGCCGCCGCAGAGCAGACCTACCGCCGGGTGAGCCTCGACGGCGGCGACCCCATGCCGGGCGTGGCACTGCTCAGGCTCGCCCAGGGGAACGCCGACGCAGCATTCACCTCCCTCGCCGATTCGCTCGCCGAGGCCACCGACCCCTTCGTCAGAATCCAGCTAATGCCTGCCGTCGTCGAGGTCGCGATCGCCGCACACGCGCTCCCCGAGGCCACCCAGGCCGCCGAGGAGATGTCCGAGGTCGCAGACGCCACCGGGACCGCGGCCCACCTCGCGTGGGCCGAGCACG
>Ga0224512_10001183_pt1 | contig 25797 bp, 25 predicted proteins | sample SF_May12_sed_USG_4_FD_169103 | JGI IMG/M metagenome (GOLD analysis project Ga0224512, IMG submission 169103) | Sediment microbial communities from San Francisco Bay, California, United States - SF_May12_sed_USGS_13 | ecosystem: Environmental > Aquatic > Marine > Sediment | place: USA... | reverse complement strand
TTGGGTGCAAAGTGCAAAGTGCAAAGTGCAAAGTGCAAAGTTGACGGTGCCTTAGCTATGACAATCACGCGTCACCCATCACCGATCACCCATCACCGTCTCCCATGAAGCTGATCGTCGGCCTCGGCAATCCCGGGCAGAAATACGAAGCCACGCGGCACAACGCCGGTTTCTGGTTCGTCGAGCATTTTGCCGCGCGGTCCGGCACGGTGCTGCGCAAGGACGCCAGGTTCCAGGCCCTCGTCGGGCGGCACGAGCCAAGCGGCGTCTGGCTGGTTCTGCCGCAGAGCTACATGAACTCGAGCGGCCGGCCGGTGCAGATGATGGCGAGCTTCTTCAAGATCGCGCCCGCGGACGTCCTTGTCGTACACGACGAGCTCGATTTCCCCCCGGGGGTGGTCAAGGTCAAGCAGGGCGGCGGCATCGCCGGACACAACGGCCTCAAGGACATTTCCGGCCGGCTGGGCTCGCACGATTACTGGCGGTTACGCATCGGCATCGGGCATCCCGACGAGCGGCGCGCCGTCACCGACTTCGTGCTGCACAAGCCGGCGCAGGAGGAGCGCGCCGCCATCGACGCCGCGATCGACCGCGCGCTCGACGTGCTGCCGCTCCTGCTCGGTGGCGACATGCAGGGGGCAATGCTGAAGCTGCACACGGATGAAAAGGCGGCCGCCGCGCGGCCGCAAGACGCGGGCGAGCGGACCACCCCGGAGCAGGCGGATACGAAGACGCCGCCGCCCCCACCGGGGAAAACGGGCAGGACGGAGCAGCCGGAGAAAGCAAAGGCCGCCGAGTCCGGGAAGCCCGCGCAGACCGCGGTCGACGCGGAGGATGCGGGCGCCCTGAAGAAAGAGCCGGCGACGGCCGCCGAGAAGAAAGGCGCCCTCGGCGCGTTTCTCAAGAAATTCCTGCCTGACACGGACCCGAAGCGCAAGAAATGAGCCTGAAATGCGGCATTGTGGGCCTGCCCAACGTTGGCAAGTCCACGTTGTTCAACGCCCTCACCAAAGCGGCGATTCCGGCGGAAAACTACCCTTTCTGCACCATCGAGCCCAACGTCGGCGTGGTGCCGGTGCCTGATGCGCGCCTTGTGCGCATCGCCAATATTGCCCGCCCGGAAAAGGTGACGCCCGCGGTGGTGGAGTTTGTCGATATCGCCGGACTTGTCGCCGGCGCGTCGCAGGGCGAGGGCCTGGGAAACCAGTTTCTGGCGCACATCCGCGAAACCGACGGCATCATCAACATCGTGCGCTGCTTCGCGGATGAAAACGTCGTCCACGTGACCGGTGCGGTGGGCCCGGTTGGCGACATCGAGACGATCCAGACCGAACTCGCGCTCGCAGATCTCGCGACACTAGAACGCACGCTGGCGCGCGTAGCGCCCAAGACGCGTTCCGGTGACAAGGAAGCAGCAAAGCTCGAGGCCGTGCTCGATCGCGCGCGCGCGCAGCTCGACCAAGGCAAGCCGGTGCGGGCACTGCCGCTCGAACACGAGGAGCGGCAGCTGCTGAAGCCGTTGTGCCTGCTTACCGACAAGCCGGCAATCTATGTGGCCAATGTGGACGAGCAAGGTTTCGGGAACAATCCTCTGCTCGACTGCGTCAAGGTGCATGCGGCCGGTGAGCACGCGCCGGTCGTAGCGATCTGCGCCAAGCTTGAAGCCGAGATCGCCGACATGAGTGACGAGGACCGCGCGGCGTTCCTGGCGGACCTCGGGCTCGACGAGCCGGGGCTGAACCGCCTGGTGCGCGCCGCCTATGAACTTCTCGGGCTTCAGACCTACTTCACGGCCGGCCCCAAGGAAGTGCGTGCCTGGACCATACACCGCGGCGACACCGCGCCGCGCGCCGCGGGTGCGATCCATACGGACTTCGAGCGCGGCTTCATTCGCGCCGAGGTCATCGCTTACGACGAGTTCGTCGCTTGCGGCGGCGAGCAGGGTGCGAAAGAGGCCGGCAAGATGCGCGTAGAGGGTAAGGATTACGTGGTCAGGGATGGAGACGTCGTTTTTTTCCGGTTTAACGTTTGACGGCCCGTGAACTCTGGCGCGCCGGGCCGTTTGTGCCAGCCCGGGCTCGTGCATTGCGCGGCACCGTTCGTTATACTAAGCGGCGAAAAGTGCCCCGGCGGCTGGAATGGGAATGCGCCGCTGGATCAGCATGCAAGGGCCGTGGCGAGATGGCAGAGGCGACTCGGGAAATGCAAAACAGGATGACATTGCGCAACACGCTTTGCGGCTGGATTCTGGCCGTTTCCCTGGTGTCGGGTTGCGCGACGACCGTCGATTCGCGTTCGGTCGATAATGACGGCCTTTACAGCGCGATCACGGTGGACGACGTAGGTTACATCCGGGCCGCAGTCAGTTCAGGCGCTGTTAATCCCAACCAGCGTATTTCGGCCCCGGGCTACGGCGCAGGCGCGCCACTGATCACGCTCGCCGCGCGAGCCGGTTCCGTGGCTGTGCTCCAGTATCTGATTGGGGCAGGCGCCAACCTGAATGCCCGCTCCCCTTACGATGAGACCGCGTTGATGCTGGCGTGCTTTTTCATGAGCGACCTGGAAGGCCAGGGCGCGTCCTACGAGCTGCACGAAGCGGCGGCGCGGATACTGGTCGATGCGGGCGCCAGCCTGGAAGCCTCCCGGGATGCCTACACGCCTTTGTCGTACGCCGCCTACCAAGGGCGCGACCGCACCATTCGCTTTCTGCTGGCGCGCGGCGCCCGGGTCGACGGCTACGTTGAGGATGGCGTCACCTACCTGCCGACGCCACTGATGATGGCGACGATGATGGGCCACGAGGACGCGGCGCGCCTCCTGCTGAAAGCCGGCGCGAACGCGCGGCTGAGGGTAGAAGCCGGGAACACGGCTTTCGAACTCGCGCGCAAGTACCGGCAGACGCAATTGTTCTCCATGCTGCGTTGCGCGGAGAGGCTGCCGCCGGGCCAGAAGTTCTCACGGTGGTGCGCAGGCGCGACGGCCACGGATTCATTGATCCCGGCCGGGTTGTTTCGCCGGTAGACCACCGTTTCTCCGCGTGGCGCCGACCGGCGCCGTTCTCGTGCAATCCGGGCGGGGCCTCCGATCCTTCATCCCTTCGGCAACAAGTGATGAAGAATGGTGATGATTATTGGTGATGAAAAATGGTGATGAAAGACCGTTTTATTCCACTCATCACCAGTTTCCATCACCATGTTCCATCACCAACTCCCCTCTCCGGTCCACATGAGGAGCCCCCATCATCCATCATGGGTCAGCCCGTGCGCCCCGTGGGCTTGAGGCTGATCACCACCACGCCGACCAGCACGAAACCCGAACCGAGAATCTGCAGCGGCGTCATGATCTCGTCGAGACCCAGATAGCCCAGCGCAATCGCGGTCACGGGACCCAGCGCACCGATGATGGCAACCTTGTTGGCGCCGATTCGCCGCAGCGCTTCGGCCACCATGAAGCCGGGAATGACCGTGCTGGCGAGCGCCATCGCAATCGCCAGACCGTACACTTCGAGCGGCAGGTTAAGGGCGGAGAGCGGCCGTAGCACGAAGAATTGCGCGATGCAAGCCACGCTCGCCACCATCATGGCATTGGCGGTGAAGCGCACCGAGCCGACTCGGGCGATCACTTCGCTTCCCGCGACGAGGTAAACCGCATAGAAAGTGGCGCTAGTAAACACGAGTCCTGCGCCCAGCCAGAGGTTGTGCTGTTCGCCGCCGAGCGCGTGCCAGAAGACCAGCAGCAGGCCAGAATACGTAAGAACCAGGGCGACGATATCGCGGACCGTCGGGCGCTTTCCAAGAAACAGCGCCGAGAGCACCACCACCACCGTCGGGTAGATGAACTGCAGCAAACGGCCGAGGCCCGCGGTGATGTATTGCAAGCCGAGGAAATCGAGGAAACTTGCTCCGTAATAGCTGAGCAGCCCGAGGCCGGCGATCGCGGCCAGATCGCGTCGGGCTAGCGGGCGCTGCGCCGAGCCGCCTCGCGCCCATAGCGCCGCCGCGATGAAGAACGGCATCGAGAAGACCATGCGCAACGCGAGCAGCGTCACCGGGTCGACGACGTAGGCATAGGCCAGCTTGATGATGACCGGGCGCAGGGAAAAGAAAACGACGCCGCCGATTGCCAGCAGGACGCCCGCAACGAGGTAACTGCGTGCCGCCTCCGGACGGCTCACCGCCGCCGGCCGCCAAGCAGGGAGCCCAACACTCCCCGGACGATTTGGCGCCCGATTTGACTCCCGATCGCCCGCGCCGCGCTTTTCGTAGCCGCCTCGACCGCGCCTTGGCGCCGGCCGCCGCGCGGTCCCGTCGAGCCGCCGAGCATGTCGCCCAGCGCAGCGAACAGCCCCCCCGAGGCTTCCGGTTTAGCGCCTGCGGCTGTTTCGGGGGCATCCGCGACACGCTCGGCCACCCTTTGCGTGAGCTTCTCGTGGGCCGACTCGCGGTCCTCGACCTTGTCGTACACGCCGCCCAGGCCGGAGGACTTGAGCGTTTCCGCGCGCTCGTCCTTGGAAACCGTGCCGATGCGCGTGCCGGGCGGCAGCACGAAGGCATGCTCGACCACCGTCGGCCGGCCCTTCTCGTCGAGGAACGAGACCAGCGCCTCGCCCACGCCGAGCGCGGTGATGGTGGCCTCGACATCGAGCTTCGGGTTCGCGCGGAGCGTCGTCGCGGCGGCTTTCACCGCTTTCTGGTCGCGGGGGGTAAACGCGCGCAACGCGTGCTGCACCCGGTTGCCGAGTTGCCCAAGGACCGTATCGGGAATGTCGAGCGGATTCTGGGTTACGAAATACACGCCGATGCCCTTGGAGCGGACCAATCGCACCACCTGCTCGATTTTTTGGAGGAGCGCCTGTGGTGCGTCGTCGAACAGCAGATGCGCTTCGTCGAAGAAAAACACGAGCTTCGGCTTCGGAGGGTCCCCGACCTCTGGCAACTCCTCGAACAGCTCCGACAGCAGCCAGAGCAGCAGCGTCGAGTAGAGCTTCGGCGCGCTCATTAGCTTGTCGGCGGCAAGAATGTTCACGACGCCGCGCCCCTTCGCATCGGTCTGCATGAGGTCGGCGATGTTGAGCGCAGGCTCGCCGAAAAACCGGTCGGCGCCCTCGCTCTCGATCGCGAGCAACCCGCGCTGTATGGCGCCGATCGATGCGGCTGATATGTTCCCATACTGAGTCTTGAAGGCCTTCGCGTTTTCCCCGACGTGCTGCAGCGTCGCGCGCAGGTCTTTAAGGTCGAGCAGCAGCAGACCGTTGTCGTCGGCGATCTTGAAGGTGAGCGTTAACACGCCGGCCTGGGTATCGTTCAACCCCAGCATGCGCGTAAGCAGCAGCGGGCCCATCTCCGAGATCGTGGTGCGCACGGGGTGGCCCTGTTCTCCGAACGGATCCCAGAACACGACGGGGCATGCCTCGAACGGGGCATCCGTGATTTTGAGCTTTTCGAGGCGTTCCTTAACTTTGCCCTTCAACTCGCCGGGGCGCGACAACCCCGCCAGGTCGCCTTTGACATCGGCCATGAAAACCGGCACCCCGATGCGGCTGAAACCCTCCGCGAGTCGCTGCAGGGTAACGGTCTTGCCCGTGCCCGTGGCGCCGGCGATCAACCCATGACGATTCGCAAGGGACGGCAGCAGGTAGTGCTCGGCATCGGACTTTGCAACAAGGAGCGATTCTGGCATGGCATCACGCATGTTAAAATTTCCGCCATTTTAGCGAGTTATGCGGTCGGCAGGGGCATCGGCATGGCAGGTCACAGCAAGTGGGCGAATATCCAGCATCGCAAGAACCGGCAGGACGCGAAGCGCGGGAAAATTTTTACCCGATTGATCAAGGAGATCACTGTCGCGGCCCGGCTGGGTGGAGGCGATCCCAACGCCAATCCGCGCCTGCGGCTCGTGATGGACAAGGCGTTCGACAACAACATGCCCAAAGAAAACGTCGAGCGCGCGATCAAACGCGGCACCGGGGGCCTGGATGGCGTCAATTACGAGGAAATTCGCTACGAGGGCTATGGGGTCGGCGGCGCGGCGGTCATGGTGGACTGCATGACCGATAACCGTACGCGAACCGTGGCCGACGTCCGCCATGCATTCACCAAGAGCGGTGGCAATCTCGGCGGCGAGGGCTCGGTCGCATTCCTGTTCAAGCACTGCGGACAGTTGGTCTACGCGCCCGGCACCGACGAGGCAAAGCTCATGGAGGCGGCAATCGAGGCCGGGGCCGAGGATGTCGTGACCAATGACGATAGCAGCATCGAAGTCGCCACCGCGCCCAACGACTTCGTCGCGGTGCGCGCGGCGCTGGAGCGGGCCGGATTCAAGCCAGAACTCGCCGAGGTCACGTTCAAGCCCACAACGGAGAACGTCATGAAGGGCGACGATGCGGCGCGCATGCAGAAGCTGCTCGATGCGCTCGAGGGGATCGATGACGTTCAGGATGTCTACACAACGGCAGTGCTTGAAACGCCGTAACGCACTGCCGTCAAAATGAACGAGGACCAATACGCAATGGTCAAGAGGTAGGGGTGGCGCGCAGATCCTCCCGCTTCTACGGGCTCTCTTTGCCAGAGAGAGGGAAAGGGAATTCGTCTCGATCCTCGACCCTCAATCCTCAAGCCTCACAGAATTCGAACGTGCGAATCCTGGGCATCGATCCGGGACTCACCATCACCGGCTATGGCGTTCTCGACAAGAACGGCAGCAAACTTGCATACATCGCGAGTGGGCGCATCCGGACCCCGGCTGGCGAACTCGCGCATCGGCTCAAGGCGATTCTCGACGGGCTGAGCGAAGTCATTACCGCACACCGCCCGGTGCAGGTCGCGCTGGAGCAGGTCTTCGTGAACGTGAATGCGAAAAGCACGCTGCTGCTTGGTCAGGCGCGGGGCACTGCGGTCTGCGCCGCGGTGCTGCATGGCCTGCCGGTGGCAGAGTACACTGCGCTGCAGGTCAAACAGGCGGTCGTGGGCAACGGTCACGCACGCAAGGAACAGGTGCAGGCGATGGTGCGGCGCCTGCTGGATCTGGGCGGCGACCCGAGCCCGGACGCGGCCGATGCGCTCGCCTGTGCGATCTGCCACGCTCACGGCGGTCAGGGACTGGGCAAGCTTGCCACGGCCGGCTACCGCATGAAGCGCGGCCGCCTTGTCTAAATGAAACCGCAGATAGACACAGATAAGATCAAGATCAGAATGGACAGGATTAACAGGATTAACAAGATTCAAACAAAAGAACGTTTTGGTTTTTACTGTAATCCTGTAATTCTTGTGAATCCTGTCTATTCCTCGTCTCTGTTGAATTTCATCGGCGTTTATCTGCGTTTGTCTGCGGCTGATAGGGGTTTTGAATGATCGGGCGCATCCACGGCAAGCTGGAGGAGAAGCATCCGCCGCAGATCATCGTGAATGTGAACGGGATCGGCTATGAGCTCGACGTTCCGATGAGCACCTTCTATCAGTTGCCGGCAAACGGCGCCGACGTCACCCTCTATACCCACCTGCTGGTGCGCGAGGACGCCCACCAGCTGTTCGGCTTTGCCACGGAACCCGAGCGTGGCGCCTTCCGCCAGCTGCTCAAGATCAGCGGCGTGGGGGCACGCACCGCGCTTGCGGTGCTGTCTGGCCTGAGTGTTGCCGATCTGCGTGAGGCCGTGAGCTCGCACGACGGGGGGCGGCTCACCACGATTCCCGGCATCGGCAAGAAGACCGCGGAGCGGCTGCTGCTTGAGCTGCGCGACAAGCTCGATGGGGTGTCGCTCGCAGCCGCTGCGAGCAGCGATGCGCGACCGGGCGACATCGCGAATGCACTGCTGGCCCTCGGCTATAATGAACGCGAGGCTGGATGGGCGATCAAGCAGCTCCCGGCCGGCATCGCGGTTGCCGATGGCATCAGGCAAGCGCTGAAGCTTCTCTCGAAACAGTGACGGGTGATGAGTGACGAGTGACGCATGATGAGACAACCGCTGATCATGGAACCCGTCACCTGTCACCCGTCACCCGTCGCGGGTTTTGAATGATCGAAACGGACCGGCTCATTTCCGCCGCGCCTGCTTCGCCGCAGGAGGAGGCAGTCGAGCGCACCCTGCGCCCGAAGTTACTCGAGGAATACGTCGGCCAGGAAAAAATCCGCGGGCAGCTCTCGGTGTTCATCGAGGCCGCGCGTGGTCGGCGCGAGGCGCTCGATCACGTGCTGCTGTTCGGGCCCCCGGGCCTTGGGAAGACCACGCTTGCCCATATCATCGCGCGCGAGATGGGCGTGAATCTCCGTCACACCTCCGGCCCGGTGCTCGAGCGCCCGGGCGATCTTGCGGCGATCCTGACCAATCTCGAGCCGAACGACGTGCTCTTCATCGATGAAATTCACCGTCTGTCGCCGGTGGTCGAGGAGATTCTCTATCCGGCGCTCGAGGACTACCAGATCGACATCATGATCGGCGAAGGGCCGGCAGCGCGCTCGGTCAAGCTCGACCTGCCCCCGTTCACGCTGGTCGGGGCGACGACGCGGGCGGGAATGCTGACGAATCCCCTGCGCGACCGCTTCGGAATCGTGGCGCGCCTCGAGTTCTACACGTTCGAGGAACTGCAGCGCATCGTGCAGCGCTCGGCGGAGGTGCTCGGCATCGAGGTCCACGCCGAAGGGGCGCGGGAGATCTCCGGCCGCTCCCGCGGGACGCCCCGGGTGGCCAACCGGCTGTTACGGCGCGTGCGCGACTACGCGCAAGTGAAGGCGAAGGGCGACGTGACGCGCGAAGTCGCCGACGCGGCCCTGAAGATGCTCGACGTGGACACGCTCGGGCTCGACGTCATGGACCGGAAGCTGTTGCTCGCCGTGATCGAGAAGTTCAACGGCGGACCGGTCGGGGTCGACAATCTTTGCGCTGCGATCAGCGAAGAGCGCGACACCATCGAAGATGTGCTCGAGCCGTACCTGATCCAGCAGGGCTACCTGCAGCGCACCCCCCGCGGACGCATGGCGACCACGTCCGCCTACCGCCATTTGGGGCTCGCCCAGCCGAACCGTGCCGGCGCTCCGGATCTCTGGGACGAGAAGTCCTAGTTCAGGGTTCCAGGTTCCAGGTTCAAGGTTCAACGTTCAAGGTTGAGTCTAACCCCAATGGCTTTCCGTTCGCGTTCAAAGATGAGTGGTGGGCACCCAGCGCAAGGACAGGGGAAATCGGAAAACGCAGTCCGGAGCCCGGAATCCCAAGCACGGAACTCCGAACACGGAACACGGAACTTGGAACCCCGAACACGGAACCCGGAACTCGGAACGTTTGTGTGGCCCGTCCGCGTCTATTATGAGGACACGGACAGCGGTGGCGGCGTCTATTACGCGAATTACCTGCGTTTTCTGGAGCGCGCGCGCACAGAATGGCTGCGCGCCCGGGGCTTCGAGCAGACCGCGCTCGCGCGCGAGCATGGGGTGGTGTTCGTCGTGACCGCGCTCTCGATCGAGTATCGACGGCCCGCGCGCTTCGACGACCTGCTCGCGGTGACAGTCGAGCCGGCCGAGGTCGGCGCGAGCCGGGTCGTCCTCTTGCAGCGCATCGTGCGCGGCGACGAGGAGCTCGTCGCCGCGAGCGTCAGGCTCGCCTGCGTCAACACAGCGACGTTCAAGCCCGTTAGAATGCCGAGGAGCCTGTCGGCCCTCGCGGCCCGACAGGCTCCTAATGGAAGATCGCCTGAAGACTTGGGATGAAACTGGACCGTATAACCCTTCCTGATCCATCGTTGGAGACGGGCGCGGCGCCAGCTTGGATTCTGTTCAATTCCTTTCCGTCCCCTTCGCGCAGGCGATCTGGCCTTAGGAATTTGCCGGGCGCTGGTGCGCAAATTCCTGGCCGGTCGCCAAAAAAATGGGAAATGCAAAATGAATCAATCAGTTACCCATGACATGTCCGTCGTGAGCCTGATCGCTGGCGCCAGCGTGCTAGTGCAGATCGTCATGCTTTTGCTGCTGCTTGCGTCGGTATTCTCGTGGTACTACATCTTCGTCAAGGTCTTTACTCTGAAGCGGGCTCGCCGGCTGGCGGGGGATTTCGAACGGGAGTTCTGGAGCGGGGCGGAAATGAACGAGCTCTATCAGCGTGCGGTGAACGCGCGCCGGTCGGGAGGCAGCCTCGAGCGCATCTTCGAGGCCGGTTTCCGCGAGTTCATGAAGTACCGCAAGCAGCCGGGCATCGACGTGGCGCACATGATGGACGGCACGCGGCGCGCGATGCGCGCCACCTACCAGCGCGAGCTCGAGCGGCTGGAGTCGTCCCTCTCGTTCCTCGCATCGGTCGGGTCGGTGAGCCCCTACGTCGGGCTCTTCGGCACGGTGTGGGGGATCATGAATTCCTTCCGCGGGCTTGCCAACGTCGCGCAGGCAACGCTGGGTCACGTCGCCCCCGGGATTGCCGAGGCGCTCATCGCAACGGCCATGGGCCTGTTCGCTGCGATTCCCGCGGTAATCGCCTACAACCGTTTCGCCGGCGACATCAACAAGCTTGCTACGCGCCTCGAGACCTTCATGGAGGAGTTCTCGAACATCCTCCAGCGCCAGGTCCACTAAGAGATGGTGATAAGTGATAAGTGATAAGTGATAAGTGATGGGTGATGGGTGACGGGTGATGAGTGATGAATGACGATTCACGATTTACGATTCACGATTCACGGGGTCTGCATCAATGCTGATCGAACGGCGCGGCAGCAGGCGTCTCATGAACCAGATCAACGTCGTGCCGTACATCGACGTGATGCTGGTGCTGCTCGTGATCTTCATGATCACGGCGCCGCTGATCAACCCCGGCCAGATCGAGCTGCCCCAGATCGGCAAGACATCGGATCCGCCGATGCAGCCCCTCGAGGTATCCATCCGGACCGACGCGTCGCTCTGGCTGCGCGATCGCAGCCGCACGTCGGTGGAGCGCAAGGTTACCCGTAACGAGCTGATTGCGGCGATTCGGGAAAAACAGAACGCGAATCCCGAGCAGGCAGTGGTAATCGCAGCCGACAAAGACGTGCGCTACGCGTCGGTGCTTGAGGTCATGGACATGCTGCAGCAAAACCAGGTGCGCCGGGTCGGCCTGCTGGCAAAGCCGCGCGCTTCCAAGTGACCGCCGGGGTCTATACCACACCGAACGAACGCGTCATATCCGGGGCCCTCGCCCTGGCGATGCACCTCTTGTTCCTGGTGTTTCTCATTGTCGGCGTCCACTGGCAGAAGCGCGAGCCGCAGCCGGTCGTGGTGGATTTGTGGAACGATCTGCCGCCGCTGCCGGCGCCAAAGCCGCCTCCCGCCCCGGAAGCGAAGCCGGCGCCCGCGCCACCCCCGCCCGCGCCCAAGGTCGAGGTGAAGCCTGCGCCCAATGTGGAACCCAAAGTGGAACCCAGAGTCGCGCCCAAGCCCGTGCCTGACCCCGAGATCGCGTTGAAGGAAAAGCAGGAGAAAGAGCGCAAGGCTCGGGAGCAGGCTCTGGCGGAGAAGAAAAAGCGCGAGCAGGCTCTGGCGGAGAAGAAAAAGCGCGAGCAGGCTCTGGCGGAGAAGAAAAAGCGCGAGCAGGCGCTGGCCGAAAAGAAGCGCCGGGAAGCGAAGGCGCTCGCGGAGAAGAAGCGTCAGGAAGAGCGGACCCGGCTCGCGGCGCTCAAGGCGCAGCAGGCGAAGGAAGCGGAAGCCCGGCGGCTCGCACGCGAGCAGGAAGCGGCGCTGCGCAAGCTGGCCGCGGCGCAGGCGTCGGCGCAGGCGAAGCTGATCGACGAATACAAGCGGCGCATCGCCGACAAGATCAAGCGCTTCATCGTGGCGCCGCCCAACCTGCAGGGCAATCCCGAGGTCGAATTCGCGGTCACCGTGCTCCCGGGCGGCGAGGTCCTAGAGGTGAAGACCCGCCGCTCGAGCACTGTTGCCGCGTGGGACAGCGCCGTGGAGCGCGCCATCCGGCGGGCACAGCCTTTGCCACTGCCGCCCGACCCGGCGCTGATGCGGGACTTCAGGGAACTCAATCTGAAGTTCCGACCCAAAGAATAGGGCGGTCGCGGCCGCCTGGATGTCGCCGAATTGCGACATGGCGCGCGATGATGCGTGATCGTTACGCCAAACCACTATAAAATCGCGTTACATGAGCATCGACAGATGAGCATCGACAGACTGCGCCCCGTCCTCTGGGCTGTGGTCTTGCTGGTTTCGCTCGCGTTCCCGGCGGTGGGGCGCGGGGCGCTCACCATCGAAATCGTCGGGAGCGGCGCGACCCAGTTTCCCATCGCGGTTGTTTCCTTCCGTGCGGAGGAGAGCCTTGCCCAGCGGATCAGCCCGATCGTCGCCGCGGATCTGGCGCGAAGCGGGCTGTTCCGGTTGATCGACGCGGGCGGGCTGAACCCCGTGCCGCACGAGCCGGCGCAGCTGAACTACGACCAGTGGCGCGCGCGCGGCGCTGACGCCGTGGTCATTGGCAGCGTCTCGCGCCTGCCCGACGGCCGCTATGACGTGCGCTTCCGCCTGATGGACGCGGTCAAGCAGGTCCAACTCGCCGGCTACGTGTATTTCGCGCGCACCGACAACCTGCGGCTCGTTGCTCACAAGATCGCTGACCTGATCTACGAGAAGCTCACCGGCGAGACCGGCGTATTTGCAACCCGGATCACCTACATCGTGAAACGCGGCTCCCGCTTCGAGTTGCAGATTGCCGACGCCGATGGCTACAACCCGCAGACCGTGCTCGCGTCGAACGAGCCCATCATCTCGCCGGCCTGGGCGCCGGGCGGCTTGCAGCTCGCTTACGTTTCCTTCGAGCAGAAGAAACCGGTTGTCTACGTGCAATCGCTTACGACCGGAAAGCGGCAGGCGGTGGCGCGCCATTGGGGCAGCAACAGCGCACCCGCGTGGTCACCCGACGGCAAGCACCTCGCCGTCGTACTCACCAAGGATGGTGGGTCGCAGATCTACCTCATCAACGCCGCCAACGGCGGTGGCGTGAAGCGCCTTACCTACACCTCGGCGATCGATACCGAACCCAATTTTTCGCCGGACGGACGCCATTTGCTGTTCACGTCGGACCGCAGCGGCGGCCCGCAGATCTACCGGATGGCGGTGGCGGGCGGCCCGGTGCAGCGGCTGACGTTCGAGGGCAGCTACAATGTGACGCCGCGGCATAGCCCCGACGGCAAGAGCTTTACGTTCATACAAAGAAGCGGGACGCGTTTTAATGTCGCGGTCCAGGATTTCGCGACCCGCCAGGTGCAGGTGCTGACGGACGGCGGCGTCGATGAATCACCGACGTTCGCGCCCAACGGCAAGCTGATTCTCTACGCTACAGGGGTTAGCGGGCGCGGCGTATTGTCCGCGGTCTCGAGCGACGGCAGAATCAAGCAGCGTTTGACCGCGGACGTCGGCGATGTGCGCGAGCCCGCATGGGGGCCTTTGCAGAAATGACAATCATGACACTAGGAGACAGGCAATGAAGAGATTATTACTGGGTGTGTTGATGCTGGGGCTGGTTGCAGCGTGCGGCACGACCCCGAAGGAGCAAGACGGCGCGGCGGTGGAAGATCGCAAGCCCGGTTCGGGCGAGGCGGTGGATCGCCCCGCCGTGATGCCAGCCGAGACCAAGCCGTTGACGGACAAGCCCTTCGCGGGCGGCCCGCTCAAGGATCCGAACAACATCCTGTCCAAACGCAGCGTCTATTTCGATTTTGATTCGAACTTGGTCAAGGACGAGTTCAAGCCGATCGTTGCCGCCCATGCCCGCTATCTGCAGCAAAACGGTGGCGCGACGATGCGGATCGAGGGCAATGCCGACGAGCGCGGCAGCCGCGAGTACAATCTAGCGCTTGGCCAGCGCCGGGCGGACGCTGTCCGGAAGATGATGCAGCTGCTCGGCGCGCGCGGCGGCCAGATGGAGACCGTGAGCTTCGGCGAGGAAAAACCGCGTGGAACCGGCAATGACGAAGCGTCGTGGGCCGAGAACCGGCGGGCGGACATTGTCTACCGGGGCGAGTAACGTCCAATCTAGTGACGAGTGACGAGTGACGAGTGACGAGTGACGGCGGCAAACGCGGGATCGCGATCGGGGCATTTGCCTGCGGTTGCGTTTTGCTCGCTCTTTCATTCTCGAGCCATGCGCAACTGTTTGGTGGCGATGACGTGGCGCGCAAAGACATTGCCGCGCAGGGCAAGCGCATCGAGGCGCTGTCGCAGCGCCTCGTCCGCATGGAAGAGTCGCTGCAAGGCCTTGCGTCCGCCAATCCCGCCCTTGAGCTGGCCCAGCAACTGGAAAACCTGCGCCAGGAGCTGAAGCAGCTGCGCGGACAGATCGAGGTGCTGGGCCACGAGAGCCAGATGGCGGCGAAGCGTCAGCGCGACATGTATGTCGATCTCGATACGCGCCTGCGCCGTCTCGAGCAGCCGTCGGCAGCGGGTGCCGCGCCGACTGGCGTGGCACCCGCGGCGCCGGCTGCCGCATCGGGCGGCACGCCGTCCGCTATCGCCGCGCCGCCACCGCCCAGCGCGCCGCCCGCGATCGCCGCTGCGGAACCGAGGGTCGCACTTGCGCCTTCCGACGCGGAGGGCCGGGCCTACGAGACGGCCCAAAGTCAGCGCCGCATCGGCAACTACCAGGGGGCGATCACGGCGTTTGAGGCCTTCCTCACCCAGTACCCCAAGAGCCCGCTTGCGCCACGCGCGCAGTATTGGATCGGAGACTCGTACTACAACTTGCGCGAATTCAAGCGTTCGATCGCTTCGCAGCAAGAACTCATCGCAACCTACCCGGGCAGCTCTTCGGTTCCCGACGCGCTGCTCAACATGGCGAGCTCGCAGATCGAGCTCGGCGATATAACCGGCGCGCGCAGGACGTTGGACGGAGTCGTCACGCGCTATCCGACCAGCGAAGCCGCGGTCAAGGCAAAGCGGCGTCGGGCCAATCTGAAGTAATTCGTCACCAGTGACGGCTGACGGCTGACGAGTGACAGGGTGGTTTCTTCACCCTTTACGATTCTTGGGCGTCGGCTGCAGTCAATGACCCGAGCCGTCGTGTTGCTTTCTGGGGGACTCGACTCCGCCACCACACTGGCGCTGGCGCGCGCCGCCGGTCACGAATGCCATTGCCTCTCGCTGGATTATGGCCAGCGCCACCGCGCCGAGCTTGCCGCCTCCGCGAACGTCGCGAGCGCGCTGGGCGCAGCGGCGCACCGCGTCATCGCGCTGGATCTGGCCGCTTTCGGGGGCTCGGCGCTGACTGATGCGGGAATCGCCATGCCAGAATCGCCGACTGAAGGTATTCCAGTAACCTACGTGCCCGCGCGCAATACCATCCTGCTCTCGCTCGCGCTGGCTTGGGCCGAGGTGCTCGCCGCGCAGCACATCTGGTTTGGTGCCAACGCGGTGGACTACTCCGGTTATCCCGATTGCCGACCCGAGTTCATGCGCGCGTTCGAGGCGCTCGCCAACTTGGCGACCAAGGCCGCGGTCGAAGGTCGGCGGCTCACGTTGCAGACTCCACTCATTCAGCTCGCGAAGGCCGACATCATCCGGCGCGGCGCGGCGCTGGGCGTCGATTACGCGCTCACCGTATCGTGCTACCAGGCGAGCGCGGCGGGTCTTGCCTGCGGACGCTGCGAATCGTGCCGGTTGCGCCGCGCCGGTTTCGAGGCGGCGGGTATCCCGGATCCCACCCGTTATGTTTAGAACGAGTCGCGAAAACCAAGATCTCCAGCCACAGAGGACGAAAAATTCGTAGAGAACGGCAAAGCCACTGCGCGCCCCGGGAGTTTTGAATTCTCCGCGTTCTCTGTGGCTAATGCTGTTTGTAGGTTTGCTGTCCACGGTCTTAAACTAGAGGCAGCGAGCGAAGAGGCCAGGCGATGGATCCCGCGATACACATCCAGGTACTGGGGGCGATTTTTGTCATCGCAGTGATCCTGGGCGCGGTGACGAACAAGACCAATTTCTGCGCGATGGGGGCCGTCTCCGACTGGGTAAACATTGGCGACACGGGGCGCATGCGGGCGTGGGTGTTTGCGATGGCGGTCGCGCTGGCGGGCGTCGCCGCGCTGGAAGGCGCCGGCGTCATCGATCTTTCGGGCGGGACGTTTCCGCCGTACCGGACCGCCAACTTCGCCTGGATCCGCTATCTCGTGGGCGGTTTGATGTTCGGCATCGGGATGACGCTGGCGAGCGGCTGCGGCAACAAGACGCTGGTTCGCATCGGCGGCGGCAATCTCAAATCGCTGGCGGTGCTCGTGATCGCAGCGATTTGCGCCTATGCCATGCTCTGGACGCCGGTTTTCGAGAAGGCTTTCTTCCCGTGGATCACGGCGACGACCATCAACCTGCAGCAGTACGACGTCGCCAATCAGGAGGTGGGCACCGTCCTGGCAGGGATGTTCGGGCTGCCCCTCTCAAGGGGCTTTAATGTTGCGCTGGCGAGCGTGGTGGTGATCGGGCTGCTGGCGTTCGCTTTTAAGTCGGCCGACTTCCGCGGCAGTCGCGATCACGTTCTTGGTGGCGCCGTGATGGGGCTCGCAATCATCGCCGGGTGGTGGATCACGGGCGGCTCCATTGGCCAGTCGTGGAAGGAGTACGCCGAGATGTCCACGATGATCCCGAGCCGGGTGCAGACGCAGTCCTACACGTTCATCAGCCCAATGGGCGACACCGTGCGCTATCTGCTTGCGCCGGGCAACCTGTCGCTCATCAATTTCGGGGTCGTCGCGCTGGCGGGCGTGATTGTTGGGTCGTCTCTATATACGGTCATTATCCGCCAGTTTCGGGTCGAATGGTTCACGTCCTGGAGGGACCTCGGAAACCACGCGCTGGGCGGCGCGCTGATGGGCGTGGGCGGCGTGTTGTCGATGGGCTGCACCATTGGCCAGGCGATCACGGGTGTGTCGACCCTCGCGATCGGCTCGATTCTGGCGTTCTTTGCCATTGTGATCGGCGCCTCGGGCACGATGAAGTATCAGTACTGGAGGATCACGCAAGGCGCGTGATCCTGAAGGAGGGGCAAAGACAGGGGAAGCGTGGTGGGCGCGCCGCGTCGTCCAAAGGCGCGGCGGGGCCGCCACACGCTGCTGCCGTGCTCTAATGGCGGCTCAGCCATTCCGATAATTGGGCTTCGGGCATCGGTCGAGCGATCTGGTAGCCCTGCACCTCGTCACAGCCGAGCTCGTGCAAAAACGAGAGCTGGGCCTCGTTTTCCACCCCCTCGGCGACGACCCGCAGCCGCAGGCTGTGCGCCATGGCGATGACCGCTTCCGTGATCGCGGCGCTGTCCAGGTCGTGCGGCACGTCGCGGATGAATGAACGGTCGATCTTCAGGCTGGCGATCGGAAACCGCTTCAAGTATCCGAGCGACGAGTAGCCCGTTCCGAAGTCGTCGATCGACAGGGATATTCCGACGCCCGTAAGGTGGCGGAGAATCTCGGCGGCACGGTCGGCGTCGCCCATCACCACACTCTCCGTGAGCTCGATCTCGAGCCCGTCCGATGGCAGCCCCGTTTCCTCGAGGATGCGCAGGATGTCCGCGTGCAGGGCGTCATTCGCGAACTGTCGCCCCGAAAGGTTCACGGCAACTCTCATCGGTGGCAAGCCCGCATCCCGCCAGCGCTTGTTCTGCATGCAGGCCTGGCGCAGCACCCAGTCACCGATGGCGCCGATCAGACCGGTTTCCTCTGCCAGCGGGATAAATGCGCTCGGCGCGATGGGCCCGAGCTCCGGATGCGTCCAGCGCACAAGCGCTTCCACGCCGACCACCCGGTTGGTCAGGAGCTCCAGTTTCGGCTGGTAATGGAGCGCCAGTTCGCCGCGCTGGAGGGCCTGCCGCAGATTCATCTCGAGCGCCAGGCGCTCGAGGGAATGCCGGTTGGTTTGCTCGGAATAGAATTCCACGGCGTTTCCGCCCGGTTCCTTTGCCCGGTACATGGCGATATCGGCGTTCTTGAGAAGGCTGGTCGTATCGATCGCGTCTCCGGGGAACCAGCTGATGCCGATGCTCGCCGTAATATTCAGTTCTTGCTGCTCGATGAGGAACGGCTTGCCGATCGATTCGAGCAGCTTCTGCCCCACCTTTCCGGCGAGTTCCGCAACGGGCAGATTTTCGAGCAGCACGATGAACTCGTCACCGCCGAGCCGTGCGACCAGATCGCCTTCGCGGAGCGATTTCACGAGCCGCCTGGCCACTGCGCAGAGCATCTCGTCGCCCACGTGGTGGCCGAGCGTGTCATTGATGTTCTTGAAGCGGTCGAGATCGATGAACAGCACCGCGAGCCGTGTGTTATGCCGCTTGGCGCGCGCTAGCGCTTTGTTCAGAGACTCCTCGAAGAGAGTACGGTTCGGCAGCGCCGTCAACGAGTCGTGGCTTGCGACATAACGCAGGTCGCGCTCGGCCTTCTTGCGCTCCGAGATATCGCGAAAGCTCCAGACGCGGCCAACCGGGCGGCCTTTGATGTGTTGCGGCATGGAAAAACGCTCGAACACCTTGCCATCCTTGAACTCGACCAGGTCGTAGCTTTCAGCCTCCGGCTGCCCGTAGAGCGTCTTAACCTTATCCAGGAAACTGTCTGGGTCGATGAGCTGATCGACCACGAAGGCGAGCGCCGCGTCGTCACTGCGCTGCTCGACGACGGCGGGCGGTATACCCCACATCTTCACGAACCGCTGGTTGAAGCTCACCATCCTGCCGGCGTTATCCACTACCAGCAGGCCGTCCGCGGTCGCCTCGAGCGTCGCCTGCAGCAATGACAATGAATTTCCGATAATTTCCTCGGCCCCGCGCCGCTCGGCGATCTCCGCGACGAGGCCCGCGTTGGCGACCTCCAGCTTGTCCTTGGCCTCGGTGAGGTTGTCAACGAGCGCCCGGTTCTCGTCGCGCAGCGTGAGCGACGCTCGGATGTTCTCGTGGAGGCGATGAGCCACCGCCAGCATCGCCAGAAGATAGAGCGCGGTGATCACGCCAAGCCAGACGTTTCCCCCCTCGCCGTCAAGAATGAAGTGAACTGCAAGCGGGAGGAGCAGCGGAATGCAATAAACATAAGGCGCTGGACGTACCGGGGCAAGGTAAGACGCGCCTCCCGCGGTGAGCCCGGCGAGCATCAGCAGCACGAGAACATCCCCGGAGTCCGTCTGTGGCTCTGGCAGCAGCAGTACGCCGCCGGCACCCCATGCCAGCCCTGACAGCGCTACGCTGATGAGAAAGGCGGTGCACCAGCGTTGCGCCGCATCGGGGTCATCGGCGGACCTCTGGTAGCGCCACGTGAGCGCGATTCGAGCGCACGCCAGCGTCGCGACGACCCCGAACCACGTCGCGACGACGCGATGGTCGATCGAAGTCCACTGCGCCACGGCCAGAACGACTGCGAGCAGCAGTACGATCAACTGCGAGACCGTGGAATTGGCGTAGAGGAGCCTTACTTGCTCAGGGAAAATCGAGCCGGTGACTTGGGCGGGGGCGCCGCCCAAGGCCGCCGTGGCGACGGGCTGTGGCGCGAAACGGGTTTCGTTACCCGATTGTTCGTCTTTTCTTAAGGTCAAAACCGACCAATCCGGATCACCTCCTCCTATTTTACGTCACAATATTGCCTATGTGGCATTGATTAATGGTGAGCCACTTGCGATTGACCGGGTCGGATGCCGCGTTTAGAATGCGCGGCTTCGTGGAGCTTCCGACACGGTGACACGTGCGTGCGGTGCGAGCCAGAATGGGTGATGGCGCGAAGCGAGGTGCAGCCAATATGTTGATCTTGGCAAGCCGAGTGACAAAGCTGGCGCCGATTCTAGCCGCAACCCTTCAGGGCCGGCGCGTTTTTTGGCGGCATGCCATCATTCATATTTGCCGTCGTCGGTATCCTGATTTGGCTCGCTGCGGCCAGCCAAAACCGTGACAGCACCGGGTGTCTTTCACTGTGTCGGAAGCGTCTCATGGGCGGTTAGCTCAGTTGGTAGAGCAGCGGACTTTTAATCCGTTGGTCCGGGGTTCAAGTCCCCGACCGCCTACCAGATCAAACAAGGGGTTGCGCAATCATTCGGCGAGGAAACCAGATCCACCCCAAACAAAAACCCCGCCAGAAGCGGGGTGTGTGCGGTATTTAACGAACCGTTTCTCAAAATGCGGGTATAAAGAAATCGGTATCCGGAGTTCCTCCTCCTGTTGGATACTGGCAATTGCCGCGCATGGTTTCTCGACCTGCGCGGTTTTTTTGTTGTCCAGCTGGAAAGCGTGCCCCACAAACAAAAACCCCGCCGAAGCGGGGTGTATTTGAGTGCTGAGACGTGTTACGCCGCAGTTTTCTGCGTCGTTCGACCCAACCGGTCAGCCCCAGTCCCGCCAGCGTCAAAGATTAAATCAGGGTCAGAAAGCAATGGTTTCTAATGTTGATAAGAAATGCTCTCTACCCCGGTTATTGGACTCCGGCTTAGTCTGCCGCGAAGCAGTAAAACAGGCCAGCACCACCGGATTTAGGTAAATCCTTTTCTCCGCACCCGCGCGAGCCGTGGGCAGAATTCCAGGAGGTATTGCCGCCGCCATGGCGATCATGGTGGCCCACTATTGCGCTTCCTTGGGGATCCTCGCTGGTCCAGTCGTTACAGGTGTGATCTTTGCCGTCCCCGAAAAGAGCTGTGCCATCAGGGTTGGTACCGGTCAGAATATCGTGTCGATTGGGCTTGGAATAGCGACCATTTACTTGTTTGCCGTTTTCGTCTAAGGCGTTTTGTAAGTTAATGGTTTTGTTGTAGAGGTGTAAGTCGGTTAGATTGGTGGCGATTAGAGTGCCGTGAGCGTTGTACCAAGGACCATTGCCGATTCTTGAGCGAGCAAAGACACCACGCTTTCTCGGATTGTTTGGATCTGCTTTGGTGCTTAAGTAGGCTTTCCAATCGCGATTGCCCGCTCCTGCTGCAGTTGCGAGTTTTTTGCAATGCGCATCGGCGCCGGCGAGGCCGCCCAAATTAGCACCTTTTCCCATTCCTATGCTGGTTACAAAAAAGCTCATTGACCTATCTTCAGCGTTCGCAAAAAACGAGCTAAATAGGCAACTAAGGCCAAATACGACTGCAATTAGTTTTTTTAACATTGAGTTTCCTCCTTGCTAGGTGAATTTGCAGGACAGTTTAGGGACGTTTTAACTCAGTGCGGCCACAACGCTAAGTCTTGCTATCATTTTCGTTAAGCCGATTAGAACATCTATTCGTATTGCATAGGGGCTCCTTTAGCGGTGACGAATTGATTTCAGCGTAGCCACGCCCTGTTTCTGCGGGGGTCACGACGGATAAACACTCGTTGTCGGGCCGATATTCCCAAGTGCAGTCGTCCAGCCTGGCAGCGGGAGGACACGGGAACGTCCGTTCCTGTCCGAAAGCAGACATGGCCGTAAGGTCGCCTGCGGCCTAAATCGGACTGTCTTTCCGCCTTCTGACTTCTGACTTTGGGTAGGCCCCATCACCCGTCACCCCTCACTCATCACTGTCCAATTACGATTCACCATATACGAACCAAGATTCACAGCAGTTAGGCGGATCTGCACTATTCTGCTCCGATGGCTCTTCCGAGACTCGTCCGGCTGGTGGCGATCGTACTGGTCGTGTGCGCCTGCGCCGAGCCGCAGGTCGCTTCCGGACCGTCGGCGAGTGGTAATCCAGCCGTCGCCATCTACCTCGTCGCCCATGAGAGGCACACGGGACTCGTCATTCCTCGTGCGGATATTCCCGCGGGACTCTGGCCTGAGAGCCGGGATTTCCCCGGGGCCGATTACCTGGAAGTCGGGTGGGGGGATCGTGACTACTACCAGGGTCGTGACCAAGGTTTGTGGGGCACGTTGAAGGCGGCGTTGTGGCCCACATCGAGCGTGCTTCATGTGGTTGGCGTCCGCGGCCCGGTGGCCCGGTATTTCCGAGCGAGCGAGGTCGTCGAACTGATGCTTTCGCGCGACGGCTTCGCGCGGCTGGTCCGTTATATTCATGACGCGCACGAGCGCACTGGGGCTGCGGCTGTTGCTGCACTCGGTCCGGGGCTCTATGGCAACAGTGGTTTTTATCCCGCGTGGGAGTCGTTCCATCTCTTTCGCACCTGTAACGTGTGGACCGCTCGCGCCCTCCGTACTGCAGGACTGCCCATCCACGACTCGATCACCCGCGACGGGCTCATGTCCCAGGCGCGTGCCATCGGCAGAGTGCTCAACGTGCCTTGAAGCCACAACGAGTGCGCAGATGATGAGATGATGCGGTTATGACGCGATGAGGCAGTGAGTATTCATTTCTATTCGCGAAGATTTTATTGGACAGGCAGTGTCCGCTTTCGACCTTAAGGGACATCCGGGCATGTAAACTTGTCGCCTGCCAGAGTCGATTGGGCTTTCGTCTTGCGAGTTCGTTTTTTCTTGTCAATAGAGAAGGAAAAACAATGGATATTAAAGTTGGGCAGGTGCTGGAGTTTGTCTATCCGGTAAACGTGGATGGAAGAATCATTGAGCGCGGTACCCGTGCTCGCGTGGGTCATATCCTCGCCGACTTAATGGAGTCCAAGCTGACTCTTGTGCTGTTAGGTGAAGAGAAAGCCACGACGATCGTCGTCGATCACCATGTTGCTGGAATTCACTGCCGCATCGTAGCGGAAGGCACCTAGGTAGGCGCGACGCGGACCGTTGCACCGCGAGAGACCAGGACGCGGCGAGCGTCCGCTTTCGACCCTTAGCGGACATTAATCCGGGCACCACTGCCCATGGGAAGCGCGCCGCTCGATGCCGGCGCCTGGCCTGTCGACGCGAGCTTGCGCCCGCGACGCAGCCGCCGTTGCATCCCCGGCCCTCTCGCTTGCAAAGTGCCTGCATGCACAGCCCATCGACACCTCAGGATCGGCGGCTAAGTCCCAACACCAACTGAGCGCGCCGAATGGGCCGGATCGATTTTCCTATCCATTGAGGAGGCGCACATGCAGAAGCTGCCGGCTCTCGCCCGGGCCGGGTTGATGAAATCCCGGCTTACCCCGTTCTCGATGATGACGGCAGGCAGCCATTCCTAGACCATCGCCCCCGGCCGTTTCAGATACAGATCCTTGATCGAGTCGGCCGCCCAGCACGCCAGCGCGCCGATCGTGCCGGTCGGGGGATTGGCGCTGTTCTGCGGGAAGTTGCACCCGCCGATCACGAACACGTTGGAGACGTCCCACGACTGCAGGTATTTGTTGACGGCGCTCGTTGCCGGGTCCGTGCCCATGACCGCGCCGCCGACGTTGTGTGTGCTCTGGTAGGGCACGATGTCGTAGTGGCCCGCCGTGGGCTCGGCGCTCATGCGCGAGGGATTCATCGCCTTCGCGATTTCCTCCGCCTTCTTCGTGATCCACGCCGATGCCTTGCGCTCGTTGTCGCCCCAGTCGAAGGTCATGCGCAAGAGCGGTAGGCCGTTGGCGTCGCGGTAATTGGGGTCAAGGTCGAGATAGTTCTGACGGTAGCTCTGGCAGGCGCCGTGCAGCCGGACGGTGAAGTTGCGCTGGTAGTAGTGCGCCGCTGCGCGCTTCCAGTCCGCGCCCCAACGCGGCGTGCCCGGCGGCACGTGGATGGATTTTATCGGCATGGCGCCGCTGCTCGCGACCGCGATGTAGGCGCCGCCGAAGAAGTCCAGTCCCGAGTGGTCAAAATTGTCGCCGTTGAACTCGTCGATCGCGGTGCCGCGCGCACCGCCGCCCATGAACGGGTTGAACACCTTCTCCTCGAAGAAGAGCGTGACGCGGCCGGCCGACTGGTAGGAATAGTTCCGGCCGACCACGCCGCGGTTCGTTGCCGGGTCGTACGGCTCCCCGATGCCGGAGAGCAGCATCATGCGCACGTTGTTGAAGGTGTACGCTGCGAGGATGATCAGCTCGGCGGGCTGCTCGAATTCGCGCCCGCTCGCGTCGAGGTACGTGACGCCGGTCGCGCGCTTCCCGTCCGAATCCAGGTTCACCTTGATGACGTTCGAGAGCGGGCGCAGCTCGAAGTTCCCCTGCTTGAGCAGCGCCGGCATGACGGTGGTGAGCGGATTGGCCTTCGCGCCCATCGAGCAGGCGTGGCTGCTGCAGAAACCGCCGCGGATGCACTGGCCCAGCATGAGCTTGTAGGGATTGGTGTAGGCCTGCGTCTGCGCCGCGACCGGGTTGACGTGCGGGTGATAGCCCAGCTCGCGGCACGCGTTCGCGAACATCGTGCTGGCGTAGGTCATCGGGGAGGGCGGGTTCGGGTACTCGCGCGAGCGCGGCCCCTCGAACGGATTGCCGCCGGGCTGGATCTCGCCGTTCAGGTTCCCGGCCTTGCCGCCGACGCCGTAGAGGTGCTCGAACTGGTCGTAGTACGGCTCCAGCTCCTCGTAGGTGAGGCCCCAGTCCTGGCTGGTGCATTCGTCGGGGATCCGGCTCTTGCCGTAGCGCTCGATGGTGCGGCTGCGCGTCTCGAAGTCCCACGGCAGGAAGCGCCGGGCGTGGGTGCCCCAGTGCAGCGAGGTGCCGCCGACGGCCTCTCCCGGCTTGAACGAGCCCATCTCGCGCATCGGCAGCGCCATCTCGCGCGCGTTGTTGCGGAACGTGATCGTCTCGCGCGAGAGGTCCTGGAAGATGTCGCTGTGGCGGTCGTATTTCAGCTCGTCGAAGGTGTAGGGCGACACAAAATCATGCTGCGGGTCGATCACGCGCCCGCGCTCGACCGCCACCACTTTCAATCCTGCATCCGCCAGCTCCTTAGCGAGTATGGAGCCGACGACGCCGGTGCCGACGACCACGGCGTCGACCGGTTTGAGCTTGGTCGCCGTCATCGCCTGTTCCTCCCCTCGTCCTTCAGCTTGACGTGCTTCGGCAGGCCCTGGCTGTCGAGTTTCACCCGCTCCTGCAGGACGTCGAGGATGCTCACGGGCTCGACGCGGTACGGCACGTTCTGCTCGTCGATGAGATCGTTGTAGTTCGACGCCGGCACGCCCGGAAAGCCGATCAGCTTCCAGCCGGCCTTGTCGCGGTTGCCGCCGTACATCGGGTCCGCGAAGAAGCCTTCCATGGTGTTCCTCAGCAGCAGCCCGAAGAATAGCTTCGACGACACCGACGCGAGCTGGATGGCGCCGCTCTGCAGTCCCTTCAGCACCTCGTCCTGCTCGCGTGGCGCTAGGAACTCGAAAGCCTTCTGGTATTGCTTGAGGCAGTGCACGTTCACCTCGCGGATCGCCGCGCGGTAGATTTCCCGTGGCGTCAAGCGCGACTGGAAGCCCTGCTGCGGCGTGCCCTCCGGCCACGGGCCGGCGCGGTAGTTGCGGCCGTGCGAGCCCCAGACGCTGACGAGCTGCTGGTCGATGAAGTAGGTGACGCCCAATTCCTTCGCGCCCGGCCCGAGATCGTCAGCCGGTATCAGCCGCTCGACCGCCACATCTAGGAAACGGATCTCCGGTTGCGTCAGATATTGGTAGGTTTGAGATTCGGGGGGCATCGTTCTCTCCCTTGCATTCGCGGCAGCAGTTCCATTTGCTAGACCTCGGCTACCGGTTGAAATCCGTCGCGACAGAATAAGGGGACGGGTCTCGATGCGCAATCGCGGCTGGTGCGGAGGACTTTATGGTCCCCTCGCGGGGCCCAGTGACTTTCTTTGCGCCCTTGATAGACGGGGTCAGTGTAACTTTTCCGTTGCGCGAGTTTTTCGCTTATCGAAAATCTTACTCTGACCCTATTTGCACAATACGATGCGCTGGGCAGATGCGTCGAGAGCATCAACTTCTGCCGGCCCAAGATCCTTCATTGGCCCTTCCCGTCAGACCTGGGTCAGGTCCGGAGCGCTTGCGGAGGTGGCGTTGGGTCTCCTATCCTTCACAACCCGCCTCAAG
>Ga0224512_10001181_pt1 | contig 25808 bp, 24 predicted proteins | sample SF_May12_sed_USG_4_FD_169103 | JGI IMG/M metagenome (GOLD analysis project Ga0224512, IMG submission 169103) | Sediment microbial communities from San Francisco Bay, California, United States - SF_May12_sed_USGS_13 | ecosystem: Environmental > Aquatic > Marine > Sediment | place: USA... | reverse complement strand
TACTATGAGATTTAAAATAATTCTAATGTCCATATTATTTTTAGTATTTGCAATCATTGCTACCCAGAACACAACTACCATCGAGCTAAAATTTTTATTTTGGTCCATCGGTGCACCATTAATCGTAATGATTGTAGTTGTTTTTATTTTGGGTTCAGTGATCGGTTTAATATTCAGCAGCAATTATGAAAGGAAGAAAAATAAGGAAGAATTGGGAATTCAGAATAAAACAGAGGAAAAAGACAAATCTTTTGATGGTGACACTCATTAGTTAATGTCTTAAGAAGTTGCTTTGGTAATTAGGTAAATAAGCTTATCTTTGAGTGTCCTTTTTCGCCCTTTATGGGCGATTTTTGTTTGTATGAATCAAAATTTTGAAAATATTCGTGAAATAGCTGAGCAGATTGCCGAACAGAACAATCTATTCCTGGTTGATTTTATTGTTCGTGGTTCAGAATTCAGCAGGGTGATAGAAATCTTCATCGATGGTGAAATAACTATAACCGCTGAGGAATGTGCATTAGTCAGCAGAGAGATTTGCAAACTGATTGATGAGAAAGAGTTACTCAAGTCCTATAGGCTTGATGTATCTTCTCCTGGAGTGGATAGACCATTAATCTATTTGCAGCAATTTCCGAAGCATATAAACAGGTTATTTGAAATAGAATTTAACGCATCCGGCACCTCTTCAACTTTCAAAGGAAGATTGATTTCAATTGAAGGTGAAGTTCTTACGTTTCAATCAGACAAAGAAATAAAATTAAGATTCCCGGACATTATCAACGCAAAAGTTTTAGTTAGTTTTAATTAAAGGAGATCTACTTAAATGAATCGCGAAATAGTTGAATCATTCGCCGATATGGTAAAAATGAAAAACATCGATAAAGATGTTTTAGCAGGCATTCTGGAGGATGTATTCACACTTTTGGTAAGAAAAAAATATGGTGAAGAAGCCAGATGTGATGTTGTTGTCAATATGGATCGCGGCGATATTGAAATCTATCTTGAGAGACAAATAGTTGAAGAAGTAACTGACCCCGCTACAGAGGTAAGCATTGAGGAAGTGAATCGTAAAGGGAACGAAGATGAACTGGAAGTTGGTGAAGATTATGTAGAGAAGATTGAACTGGTGTCACTTGGCAGAAGGCTGATTACTCTGGCAAAGCAGAGCCTTAATCAAAAAATTAGAGAGATCGAAAAGGATATTATTTATAATGAATACAATGAAATGGTTGGTGAAATTGTAGTCGGTGATATTTATCAGATAAGAAAGAATGATATACTCATCAATCATAATAAAAATGAACTAATGCTTCCACGGGATGAACAGATACCTTATGAAAGATATAAGAAGGGAGAAACTATAAGAGCGATTGTTAAAGAAGCAAGAAAAACCGGAAGCAGTCCGCAGATTATTGTTTCTAGAGCAGATAACATGTTCCTTAGAAGATTGTTTGAAATTGAAATTCCTGAAATCTATGATGGAATAATTGAAATAAAGGGAATTGCGCGAGAGCCCGGTGAAAGAGCAAAAATTGCAGTTGAATCTCAGGATGCACGAATTGATGCTGTTGGGGCTTGCGTTGGTATGAAAGGCGTAAGAATTCACGCAATAGTAAGAGAACTTAATAATGAAAATATAGACGTGGTTAATTATACTGATGATCCAACATTATATATTCAGAGATCTTTGGCTCCGGCTAAAATAAAACAAATTGAAGTTGACGAAGAAGCTAAAAAAGCAACGGTAATGGCTGACTCTGATCAGGTTTCATTAATAGTTGGACGTAATGGAGTTAACATTCGTCTTGCTATGAAACTAACCGGTTATGAAATAGATGTATTGCGTGAAGCAAAACCATTTGAGGAATACGAGGAAGATGTCGAGCTTATTGACTTGAAGGAAGAGCTTGGTGAAGAAGTTTACAATACTTTAATCAATAATCGATATGATACTGCATTGGAAGTATTAACTGCCGGTGCCGAAAAACTTATGGAAATAGAGGGCTTTGATGAAGAGAAAGTTAACACTATAATCGAGCTGCTGAAAGCTGAATTTGAAGAAGAAGAATAAAATTACCAAACTACATTTATGGCTGAAACTAAAGAAAAGAAAATAAGAATCTACAAGCTCGCTACTGAGTTTAATCTTTCTGCTGAATCTCTTGTTGAGTTTCTGAAAAGCAAAGGTTTTAAAGTTAAGAATCATATGTCCATTCTTGATGATGATATGATTACAGCAATAAGTGCCAATTACAAAAAAGATATTGAGAAAGCCGAACATCATTATAAAAAATTAGCTGAGTTTCATAAGAAACGAACTGAAAGAGCAAATAAGGATGCTGATGATGAAACTAAAGAGATTGATGTTCAGGAAGTGGCCGAGCCCGATGAAATTGTTGAACCCGAAACAATTATAAAGGCAACTGAAAAGGCAGTCGAAGAAGTGGCTCAGATTGAATCTGAGAAACAGGTAGGGGAATCTGGTGATGAACAAACTTCAGATATTAAAGATGAGAAAGAAAAACAAAGCAGAATTCCCAAAGCAAAGGGATTAAAAGTAATTGGCAAGATGGATCTTGATGAAAAGAAGAGGAAATTACCGGCCAAAGCTGATGGGCCAAAACCAAAACCCGAAGGTGAATCCGATGAAGCTTCTAAGAAAAAACGAAAACCAAGGATAAGAAAGAAAAAAGCCGAAGGTGCCGCTGATGATACTCCCGAAGCAAAAAAGAAAAAACGTGTAAGACGGTTCGAAGTTGATGAACGTGAAGTTAAGGAAGCTATCAGGAAAACACTTATGAGTATGGATGAAATGTCCGCTTCGGGTCGTGCTAGTGTAAGGAAAAGGAAAAGAAAAGAAAGAGAAGCGCTTGAGGAGAAAAAACTAGAGGAAAAATCTCTTACCGGTAAAGTATTAAAAGTTAATGAGTACATTTCTGTAAGTGAACTTGCAAATCTGATGAATGTTCCTGTTAGCGATGTTATTACCAAATGTATTGAACTCGGATTGATGGTATCTATCAATCAGCGGCTGGATGTTGAAACAATAACACTTGTGGCAGATGAATTTGAATTCGATATTGAACTTCAGGAAGAATACACATCTGATGCCGTTGAAGACAGTGATGATGAGATTGAAGAACTCCAATCCCGTTCTCCAGTTGTTACAATTATGGGTCATGTTGATCATGGAAAAACCTCCCTTCTTGATTATATAAGAAGAACAAACGTTGTTGCCGGTGAGTCCGGCGGAATCACACAGCACATCGGTGCATATAAGGTTGAGCTTGATAATGGACGCTCTATCACTTTTCTCGATACTCCTGGTCACGAAGCATTTACTGCGATGCGCGCGCGCGGAGCTCAGCTTACAGATATCGTTGTTCTTGTCGTTGCTGCTGATGATGCAGTGATGCCCCAGACGATCGAAGCAATCAATCATGCACAGGCTGCCGGTGTTCCGATTGTTGTTGGAATAAATAAAATTGATAAAACAGGTGCAAATCCTGAAAGGTTGAAACAGCAGTTAGCCGATAGGAATATTCTTGTTGAAGAATGGGGTGGTAAATATCAGTCAGTGGAAATATCAGCAAAGCACGGAACAAACGTTGATCAGCTGATGGAAAAAATTCTTCTTGAAGCAGAAGTACTTGATCTTAAAGCTAATCCTGATAGATTAGCACGTGGTGTTGTAGTTGAATCTGAACTTGATAAAGGAAAAGGAATTACAGGAACAATATTAGTCCAGAAGGGCACATTGAAAATTGGTGATCCGTTTATAGGTGGTATTTATCAGGGTAAAGTTCGCGCTATGTTCGATGAAAGAGGAAACAAAGTGGCAGAAGCACCACCAGCCACTCCGGTTTTGGTTCTTGGATTTGAAGGGCCACCCCAGGCAGGTGATTCATTTGTTGTTGTAGAATCTGAAAGAGTTGCCAGGGAAATTGGAATAAAGAGACAGCAGCTAAAACGTGAACAAGATCAGAAACAAATTCATCATCTTACTCTGGATGAAATAGCAAAGCAGATAAGTATTGGTGGAGTTAAAGAACTCCCGCTGATTGTAAAAGGTGATGTTGATGGTTCTGTTGAAGCTCTTGCTGATTCATTGCTGAAGTTGTCGACCGAGGAAGTTATTATAAAAGTAATTCATAAAGGAGTTGGTGGAATATCAGAAAGTGATGTTCTTCTTGCTGATGCTTCGAGAGCAATTATAATTGGATTTCACGTAAGGCCAAACCTTAACGCAAGAAAGCTTGCTGAAAAACAGCATGTCGATATTCGTCTTTACAGTGTTATTTATAATGCCATAAATGAAGTCAGATCTGCATTGGAAGGATTATTATCACCGATTATTTCAGAAGAAGTTACTGCAACACTTGAAGTTAGAGATATATTCAAAGTGCCGAAATTTGGAACAGTGGCCGGATGTTATGTACTTGAAGGAAAGATTTCACGCAGCAATAAGCTACGATTGATCAGGGAAGGAATTGTTATATTCGATGGAGATATTGGTACGTTGAAGAGATTTAAAGATGATGCTAAGGAAGTCGATGCTGGCTACGAATGCGGATTGAATATTGCAAATTATAATGATGTTAAAGTCAGTGATATTATAGAATCATATAAACTAATAGAAACAAAGAAAACCTTATCGTAAAATATTTATCATTCTAAAAACACCAGCGTAAAAATCATGTCTTCACATAGAGTCGATAAAGTTGAGAAATTAATTAAAGAACAGATTAGCTATATCCTGCTTCACAAGATGCCTGATGATGATCTCGGTTTTATTACTGTAACAAATCTTAAGGTAAGCGCTGATTTAAAAATAGCAAAGGTTTATCTCTCTGTTCTTCAGAAGGAAAGAAGAGACTTTGTTCTTAAAAAAATCAATTCGCGTTTGGGGCATATCAGAACAGAGCTTGCCCACAGGATCAGAATAAAGTTTGTCCCTGAGTTAAAATTTTTCATTGATGACACACTCGATTACGTTGAAAAGATAGAAGGATTGATTAATGAAATTCACAAGCAGAATAATAACCAATCGAACACTTGATCTTTCCAATGCAGATTTTTCCGAAGGTGAAATAATTTTAATCGATAAACCTTCCGGCCCTACTTCTTTCCAGGTTGTGAGCAAGATTAGAAAAATTACAGGTGTTAAGAAAGTTGGTCATTCAGGAACTCTTGATCCGAAAGCCAGCGGATTGATGATCGTTTGTACCGGGAAGAAAACAAAAGAGATGGATCGTTTCATAAATTTGAATAAAACATATTCCGGAGTTATCAGGTTAGGTTTGAGTTCGCCCTCAATGGATACTGAAACCGAATGTACCGAAATTCCTTTGCCGGAAGATATTGATGAGAATAAAATTCTTGAAGTGCGTGATGGTTTTTTAGGTGAAATTGAACAAATACCTCCGATGTATTCGGCAGTTAAAGTTGGAGGAAAAAAACTTTATAACCTGGCGAGAAAAGGGAAATCAATTAATCGTGAACCGAGAAAGATTTTTATTGAAAAATTTGAGATTAATAAAATTGATTTACCGGATATTCATTTTACAATAACTTGTTCAAAAGGGACATTCATAAGGGTTATCGCTGATGACTTTGGTAGAAAACTTAATACCGGTGGAATATTGTTCGAATTAAGAAGAACGGGAATCGGCGAATTTCAGGTTGATGATGCATTTACTATTGACAGCTTTTCAAAAAAATTTATAGCTCAAATAGCTTCTTAAAATGCATTATTCAAGTATTAAATATCAGCACAAAACTTTTATTTCGAAGTGGATTATTATAAATTTACACCCTTTTGATAAGGCTATTTAAGATGAAGATAATAAAGGATTTAGCGGAAATAAGATGGGATCAAAACACTGTAATTACTCTTGGAACTTTTGATGGCCTTCACCTTGGTCATCAGCAGATTGTTGATACGGTTGTGCAAAAATCACGTCAATCTGCCGGAAGGAGTTTCCTGATCACCTTTGAGCCCCATCCCAGGAAGATCATCCCTGGCAGAAACGATGTTAAGATATTAAGCACTCTTGAAGAAAAGGTTGTAATTCTAGAAGAACTTGGAATGGAAAGTTTATTTGTAATTAATTTTACAACAGAATTTTCAAGGCAGAGCCCGGAAGAGTTTGTGGAAAAATATCTTGTTAAAGGAATAGGTTTGAGAGAAGTTGTTATTGGTTATGACCATCATTTTGGGAAAGAAAGAGACGGCAACTTTGAACTTCTTCAGAGGCTGGGTAACAAACATAATTTTTCTGTCACTCTTATTCCGGAGTACTCGGTTAATGGCGAAACTGTGAGTAGTACTAAGATAAGAATTGCTCTTCTTGCCGGGGACGTTCTTAAAGCTGGTAAAATGCTTGGCAGGAATTACTCATTTAAAGGTACGATAGTTCACGGTGACGGAAGAGGAAGACAGCTAGGATTTCCAACTGCAAACCTTGCGGTTGATAATGAAGACAAGCTTATTCCGGCAAAAGGAATTTATGCTGCTGAATGTGTTGTTGAAAATGAAAAACATTTTGGGTTGTTAAGTCTTGGAAGCAGACCAACATTTCATAAAGATGGAGAGATTATTCCTGAATTTTACATCTTTGATTTTGACAAGGATATTTATGATGAAGTTATGCAAGTGAATATGGTAGAGAAAATCCGGGATGAAGAGAAATTCAATTCCGTGGATGAGTTAATTACCCGGATGAAAAAAGACGAAGAGATCGGAAGAAAAATTTTAAGTAAACAAATTAATTAATCCCGGTTGTTCCGCCTTAAGGTGGATTGTTTCTGGGGTTACATCGTATAACTAATTATAAGGATTAAATTAAATGACAAAAGAAGAAAAAGCCGATATCATTAAAAAGTACGGCGGAAATGAAAAAGACTCTGGTAAAACAGAAGTACAGGTTGCTCTTATCACAAAAAGATTAAATGACCTGACAGAACACTTCGACAAACATGCAAAGGATCATCATTCAAGAAGAGGATTGATGATGATGGTTGGTAAAAGAAGAAGGCTCCTTGATTATCTGGCTAAAAAAGATATTGAGAGATACAGAGCAATAATTAAAGATTTGAACATTAGAAAGTAAGGAATTTGAAATGATAGTTAAAAAGGAAGTTGAAATAGGTGGCAAAATATTTTCCATCGAAACGGGGAGATATGCAAGACAAGCTAACGGTGCAGTTATGGTTCGCTACGGTGACACTATGGTTCTTGTTTCTGCAGTTGCATCAACAGAAGCAAAAGAAAATCAGGACTTCTTTCCTTTGCAGGTTGAGTACAGAGAAAAGACATCTGCCGCAGGAAAATTTCCAGGCGGATTTATTAAAAGGGAAGGAAGACCTACTGAAAAAGAAATACTCAGTTCGAGATTGATTGACAGACCAATCAGACCACTATTCCCTGAAAACTTTATGAACGAAACACAGGTAGTAGCATTCGTACTTTCGTACGATGGTCAGAATGATGCAGATGTTCTTAGTGCAATAGGAGCTTCGGCCGCATTAACAATTTCTGATATTCCATTCGATGGGCCGATCGCAGAAGTCCGTGTTGGCAGAATCAACGGGCAATTGATTGTGAACCCCACTCACGCAGAAATCGAACAAAGTGATCTTGAACTTATCGTAGCAGGGACAAGCGATTCGATTATAATGGTTGAGGGCGAATCAAAAGAAGTAAACGAAGACGATTTATTAAATGCTCTCAGATTTGCTCAGGCTGAAATAAAAAAACTTGTTCAGCTTCAAAATGAATTGAGAAGTGAAGTAGGAAAAAATAAGTGGGAGATCAATGAGAAAGAAATTGATCCTGAATTAAAAAAAGAAGTGCTTGAACTTGCTGGTGAAAAGTATAAAGAAATTGTGCATTCAGTTCTTACAAAAGATGAAAGATCAACCAGGAATAAACTACTTCAGGAAGAAGTTAACCTGGCACTTGCGGAAAGATTTCCTGAGCAGGAGAAAGTAATTGCTTCAATTCTTCACGATCTGGAAAAAGAATTAATGCGGGAAAGAATTCTTACAGAAGGCATTCGCCTTGATGGAAGAAACACCACTCAAATCAGACCAATTACAGTAGAACTTGGTTTATTACCTCGTACTCATGGTTCTGCTTTGTTCACCAGAGGCGAAACTCAAAGTTTAACAACAGTAACTCTCGGAACTAAAAACGACGAGCAGATAATTGATGGCCTTCGTGAAGAATATACAAAAAGATTTATGCTCCACTATAACTTTCCGCCGTTTAGTGTGGGTGAAGTTGGAAGAATGACAGGCGTAGGCAGAAGAGAAATCGGGCACGGCAACCTCGCTGAAAGAGCTTTAAAGATGGTTCTTCCGGGCGAAGAAGTTTTTCCATACACCGTGCGTGTTATTTCAGATATTCTTGAGTCGAATGGTTCTTCCTCGATGGCAACTGTTTGTGCCGGTTCTCTTTCGATGATGGATGCAGGAGTCGGAATATCTAAAGGTGTCGCTGGGATTGCAATGGGTTTGGTTAAAGAAGGTGACAGGTTCGCCATTCTTTCTGATATTCTTGGAAACGAAGATCATCTTGGGGATATGGATTTCAAAGTTGCAGGTACTATAGATGGAATAACTGCATTCCAGATGGATATTAAAATCCAGGGAATATCCTTTGAGATAATGGAAAAAGCCTTGCAGCAGGCGCGTGATGGCCGACTTCATATTCTTGGGATAATGAACCAGTCAATTGGGCAAGCACGTGAACAACTTTCTGAATTTGCACCACGATTAATCTCAATGAAGGTAGAACAGGATCAAATCGGATTAATAATTGGTCCCGGTGGAAAAACAATACAGGGAATGCAGAGATTGTTTGGCGTTGAGATAAATATTGAAGAAGATGGAACAGTAAATATTGCATCACCAAATAAAGAGAATGCAGTAAAGTGTAAAGAGTATATCAAGAAGATGACAGCCACACCTGAAATTGGAGAAATTTACGAAGGTGTTATTACCAAACTGATGGATTTCGGTGCATTTGTTGAAATACTTCCCGGCAAAGAAGGGTTGCTGCATATCTCTCAGATTGACAACAAGAGAGTTGAAAAAGTTAGTGATTATTTTAAAACCGGAGATAAGGTTACCGTTAAGCTGTTAAAAATTGAAAATGGTAAGTTCTCTCTTAGTAGAAAAGAATTGTTAAAAGATGAAGGCAGCAAGAAGGACAAAACTTCCAACAATTAACCTTCAACAAAATATTATTTATTAATAGAATTTTTCGTAATTAATTTTAGCCGAAAAGCTCGATATGCAGATAGAAATATTTTTCATTAATACGTTTTTAGCTTTACTTAGCCTGATGTTTTCGGCAGAGCATCAAAAAATGCATAAGAGTTTTTTGTTTTTTAAAAGATTTTCGATGAAATATTTAATTTCATTAAGTGAGTTTGTACCAAATGGTAAAAGAAATTATTATCAACTCCACTTCCTCGCAAACACGCGTTGCTATTACGGAAGATGGAAACTTAGCTGACTTTTTTGTAGACTACCCTGAAAACCGACGTATGGTGGGGGACATATATCTTGGAAGAATTGCAAGAGTACTTCCCGGAATTCGTGCTGCATTTATAGATATCGGAATGAAGCACGATGCCTTTCTTCATTTTTCAGACATTGGTGAAAGAACACAGCAGCTGCAGGATATGCTGGGAGATGAAGATACTGATATTGATGATGAAGAAGATTCAAACGGAAGTGTTCCCACTCAAACTAAACCAGAATCGAAGAGGGTCGAACCACAAATTCCAACCTTAAAAAAAGGTCAGGAAATTCTCATCCAGATTATTAAAGAACCGGTAAGTAACAAAGGTGTGCGTGTAACTTCATCGGTTTCACTTCCTGGCAGATTCTGCGTGCTACTCCCTTATGATAACAAGGTTGGAATATCTAAGAAAATTTATGACTTCAAGGAACGTAGAAGACTTCGTTACATTGCCAGGCAAATCGTACCTGAGAATTACGGATTGATCATAAGAACAGTTGCACAGAAGCAGGATGAAGAAATCCTTAAAGATGATTTGAAAAATCTTATGAAAACCTGGGAAAAGATTGAGAAGGAAGCAAAAACAAAAAATCCTCCTGCACTTGTATACCAGGATTTAAACACAACAGTTAGCGTTATACGTGATCTTTTCAATGCCGATATTTCAAAAATATTTGTTGATTCCAAAAAACTTCATAAAGAAGTAAAAAATTATCTTGAGCTTGTTCAGCCAGCAATAGCTGAGAAGGTTGAACTGTATAAATCTACTTACGGCATATTTAACACCTTCAAAATAGACGAGCAAATTAAAACACTTATGGGAAGAAAAGTTACTTTGCCCAGCGGTGGTTATCTTATCATTGAACATACCGAAGCAATGGTTGTTATTGATGTGAACAGTGGAAAGTATGCAAAGAGTAAAGACCAGGAATCGAATTCACTCAAAACAGATCTTGAAGCATCAAGAGAAATAGCACGTCAGTTGAGACTGAGAGATATAGGGGGAATTATTGTGATAGATTATATTGATCTCGAAGATGACAAGAACCGGAAAAAGGTTTATGATGAATTGAAGAAAGAATTCAGGAAAGACAGAGCGAAGGTATCTATTTTACCAATGTCAGATTTTGGATTAATTCAAATTACCAGACAAAGAATTCGACAAAACATCGTTCAAGCAATAAAAGAGGTCTGTCCCGAATGTCATGGAACAGGACTATTAACAAAAAGCTCTCATCTTGTTTATGATCTTGAAAGCTGGCTGAAAAATTTCAGAAGAAAATCAAGGGAAAGAAGTATCATTCTAAAATCTCATCCATCCACAGTTGCAAAAATCAGGGAAGGAAAGATTAAGTCATTATTCAAGCTTCAACTTAAATATTTTGTTAAAATTACATTGAGGGAAGATGCAAGTCTTTCCGCCGATGCTTTTGAATTCTATTCTGCCAAAACCGGGCATGATTTAACGAGAGAATTTGATTAGTTTTAATTATATAATAATCTGAAATTGGAGTAAAACTATGAAGTTTTTCATTGATACAGCAAACATCGAAGAAATAAAAGAAGCAGCAACACTTGGTATTCTTGATGGTGTAACAACAAATCCTTCTCTTGTATCAAAGGAAGGTAAAGATTTTAGAAAACTACTTGATGAAATCCTGAAAATTGTTGATGGTCCTGTAAGCGCTGAAGTCATTTCCACAGATTACGAAGGCATGCTTAAAGAAGGACGAGACCTTGCAAAAATACATAAAAACATTGTTGTGAAAATTCCTCTGATTAAAGAAGGACTTAAAGCCTGTAAAACACTCACAAGTGAAGGAATAAAAGTAAACGTTACTCTCTGCTTTTCACCAACTCAAGCAATTCTGGCAGCCAAAGCCGGTGCAACTTATATCAGTCCCTTTGTAGGTAGGCTCGATGATATCAGCACAAGCGGGATGGACTTAATTTCACAGATAGTCCAGATTTACAGGAATTATAATTACAAAACTGAGATTTTGGTTGCGAGTGTTAGGCATCCGTTGCATGTTGCAGAGGCTGCTCTTATGGGAGCTGATGTTTGCACAATTCCTTTTGATGTAATTAAAAAGATGTTCAATCATCCGCTGACTGATATCGGACTTGAAAAATTTCTTAGTGATTGGAAAAAACTTAAATAGTTAACTAGAAACTTTTACTTGTACTATTTCAATGTGGCATTTAAATGAAAAAAACTACATTTAACAATATTCATAAAAAACTTGGGGCAAAGTTAGTTGAGTTTGCTGGCTACGAAATGCCTATACAGTATTCTTCAATAATAGCCGAACACAAAGCTGTTCGTGATTCGGTCGGAGTTTTTGATGTATCTCATATGGGTGAAGTATTTATCAAAGGGGACAAGACACTCGATTTTGTTCAGCATATAACTATTAACGATGCATCAAAACTTTTTCCGGGAAGAGTACAGTACTCTGCAATGTGTTATCCTGATGGGGGCATTGTTGACGACCTTCTTGTTTACAGATTATCTGATAAAGAATTTTTGCTAGTTATTAACGCATCTAATATTGATAAAGATGTTAGCTGGATGAAAGAGAACAATAAATTTGGTGTATCAATTGATAATAGAAGTGATGAATATTCTCTACTTGCTATCCAGGGACCAAACTCAGGTGAAGTTCTCAAAAAATTGTTTCCAAACATGCCTGAGCTTGAATACTATCACTTTACAAAAGGAAAAGTTGCCGGCATTGATATGATTATTTCAAGAACAGGATATACTGGGGAAGTAGGTTACGAACTTTATTTCACAGGTATTGTGTCTGAAGCTGAAAAAGTATGGGAAGAAGTGTTCAAAGCTGGGAAAGAATTCGATATTCAACCGGTTGGACTTGCCGCCCGTGATTCACTTCGGCTTGAGATGGGATATTGTCTGTATGGAAATGATATTGATCAAACTACAAATCCAATTGAAGCTGGACTTGGGTGGATCACAAAAACTGATAAAGGAGAATTTTTAGGAAAGGATGCAATTTTAAAAGTTAAGCAGGAAGGACCTACTCGAAAACTTGTTGCAATGATTTCGGATGAAAAAACTTTCCCAAGAAAAGGATATGATATAACTGCAGAAGGTAAAAAAGTAGGTGCAATTACAAGTGGGACAGTCAGCCCAGTATTGGAAAAACCAATTGCGCTTGGTTATGTAAATAAACCGTTAAACTCAGCAGGGAGTAAAGTAGCATTTAAAATAAGAGATAAAGAATTTCCTGCAGTAGTTACAAAACTTCCATTTGTTAAAAAGTAAACCCAAAATGAAACTTGACGTTCTATTTTCGCCCGTTCAAGCAGATGAGCTTTTTTTTACAGGGAAAACCACTGTTGTTATCGATGTTCTGCGTGCTTCATCAACAATAATTACAGCCTTAACGAATGGTGCTAAAGAAGTCGTACCAGTTGGTACGGTTGAATTTGCCGTAAAAGTTTCAGGAGGAATATTTGGTGGTCAGACCCTTCTTGGTGGTGAACGTAATACTAAAAAAATTGAGGGTTTTGCTTTAGGTAATTCTCCATCTGAGTATACAAAAGAAATTGTTTCGGGTAAATCAATAGTTTTTTATTCTACAAATGGTTCACGTGCAATCGTAAAAGCAAAGTATTCTGCAAATCTTTTCGTTTGTTCATTTAATAATTTAAGGGCTCTTGCAAAACAATTAATAAAGTTGAATGAGGATGTTATTATTCTTTGTTCAGGAAATAATAATTTTTTCAGTCTTGAAGATTCCGTCTGTGCAGGAAGTATGATTAGTGAGCTGTTCAGCGTGAATAAATATATAGAGCTTACAGATTCTTCAATCAGTGCGATGACTTTGTTTAGATCTTTTGGAAAAAATATTTTCAAGACATTAAGTGAGACAGATCACGGCCGGCTTCTAATTGAAAATGGCTTCAAAGATGACCTGAAAGCTTGTTCTGAACTTGATAGCACAGAAGTAATTCCTTTTTATTCTGGTAACGTTCTTAAAGTGTTACAATAATCGTTGATATCAGAATGGCTAAAAAGAAAAAAAACGGAAAAGACAAAGGAAATGGTTCTGGCAAAAACTATTTCAGTTTCTCTTCTGAAAAGAAGAAAAGAATTGTTGGAATATTTTTAATTCTGTTTTCCGTATTTCTTTTTCTCTGTATAATTTCTTACAGCAGGAAAGACGAAGTCCTACTAACCAATTCAATTATTTCCGGTGTTGAAACTCATAACTGGCTCGGTATTATCGGCGCACATTTTTCTTATTTCTTCATTCAATCGACAATCGGTTACTTCTCAATAATATTCCCGGCAACAATGTTTTTATGGGGAGTTTCTTTCTTTAAAAAATTTACTTTCAAGACTCTGATTCACACAACGAACTTTTTCTTAATAATGGGGCTTACACTTGCTTCATTCTTTGGAGTGATGAATGCTGGACTTGATTTTTTGCCCGGAACAAAAGAACTAAGGGGAAATATCGGTGATTATCTTGGTAGCTGGCTGAGCAGTTTGCTCGGAACCGCTGGAAGTATTCTGTTTCTGCTTTTTGTTTCTGCAACTGTTCTCATCTTTGCATTCGATGTTAAAATTGAAAACATATTTCACTTCATAAAGAATATGTTTGCTTCCGATGCAGGGAGTAAAATAAAAATTGTGAAGAAGGAAGATGATACTTCAAATCTTGAAAAAATCAAGAGGCTGGGTAAAGAAAAGAAAAAACCTTTTGTCACAGTTGAAGAAGATATTACCGCAGAAGAATTAATGGGAGAAGAAGAAGCACAAACTCAAATTAAAATTATCAGAAAAGCTGAAACGGAAATAATGAAGGAAAATGAAATATCAGTCAGCGATAGGAAAAAAGTGGATCTGGAAAAGACAGGCGAACTGCCAGCCGAAAGAAATGTAGATGATGAAGAAGGAAAGCTTCCTGATCCGTGGGAAGAAGATTTGGATTATAAACTCCCCGGCCTTGAGTTGCTTCAACAATCTGTTGCGGAAGACATTAAAGTCGCTGAAGACGAGTTAACGAGGAATGCCGAACTACTTAAGGAAAAGCTGAAACTTTTTGATATTGAAATTCAGAATATTTCTGTTACTCCTGGACCAGTCGTTACTCTTTATGAAATTGTTCCTGCACCGGGAGTTAAAATAAGTAAGATTGTTGGTTTAGAGAATGATATTGCTTTAGCTCTTGCTGCAAGAGGAATAAGAATTATTGCCCCCATTCCGGGCAAAGGTGCCATCGGAGTTGAAATTCCAAATGCTGAAGCTGCAATTGTAAATGCACGTTCAGTACTTGGTAAGATTAAGGAATCAAAAATGCAATTGCCGTTATCACTCGGCAAAACAATCAGCGGCGATGTTTACCTTACAGACCTTTCTCTCATGCCTCACCTTCTGATTGCCGGATCAACCGGCTCGGGAAAAAGTGTAGGCATAAATATGATAATCAGCAGCTTGCTGTATTCAAAAATTCCTGCAGATATTAAATTCATTCTAGTAGATCCTAAAAAGATTGAACTATCATTTTACAATAAATTAAGAAGACACTACCTTGCTGTTTCTCCTGACATTGAAGAAGAAATAATAACAGTACCTCAGAATGCTGTTCTTATGCTAAAGTCTGTTGAAATTGAAATGGAAAAAAGATACGACCGTTTGGCAAAGGCTGGTGTAAGAAATGTAGTCGACTATAATAAGAAAATTGATAACCCAAAAACAAAGCCTCACGACAGTGAATCAATTAAGCATCATCATCTTCCATATCTTATTGTAATTATTGATGAACTTGCAGATTTGATGATTACTGCGGGAAGGGAAGTTGAAGAACCAATTACCAGGCTGGCTCAACTTGCCCGGGCAGTTGGAATTCATCTTGTACTCGCAACTCAAAGACCATCTGTGAATGTAATTACAGGATTAATTAAAGCTAACTTTAGCTCCAGGATTGCTTATCAGGTTGCAACAAAAATTGATTCACGAACAATCCTAGATATGAACGGTGCAGAACAGTTGCTTGGAAGAGGTGATATGTTGTTTCTTCCAACAGGTTCTCCTAAACCTATACGAATGCAGAATGCTTTTATTTCTACTGATGAAGTAGAGAGCTTAACTAATTATGTTTATTCTCAGCCATCATATTCAAAACCATATTATTTGCCTTCAATATTTGATAAGAAAAAAAGTTCTTCTTCCGGATTATCTGCAGATCTTGATCCGATGTTTGAGGAAGCTGCCCGGGTGATAGTTCGTCATCAGCAGGGCTCCGTTTCACTTTTGCAGAGAAAATTAAAATTAGGATATTCACGTGCTGCAAGAATTGTTGACCAGCTTGAAGATGCAGGAATTGTTGGTCCAAATGACGGGAGCAAGGCAAGACAGGTATTAGTTGAAAATGATGAACAGCTTGAAACAGTTTTACGAACACTTTAGGAAGGAAAGAAAATGCGAATCAAATCACTTTTTATATGCATTACTTTAGTATTTATTCTTAATAATACTTTTGCACAAGAAAATGCACAGACGGTTTTAGAAAATATCCAGAATAAATTCAATACAATCGATGATCTGTCAGCCGAATTAACTCAGCTAGTCAATGGTACCGTTAATCTTAAAGGAAAAATCTATTTTAAAAAAGAGAATAGTTTAAGATTTGAATTCAAAAATATTTTGATTGTATCTGATGGCAAGACTTCCTGGAGTTACAATCAAAAAGATGATAAAGTGATTATTACAGATTACGAAAGAGAAGGAAACAAAATTCTTTCAATCCGGCAGATCATTTTTGATTATCCTCAGGATTGTGATTTAAGCACTTTTGAGTCCGAAGGTAACACTGTACTTGAGTTAATTCCTAAAGAAGACGCATCCAGTTTTAGTTCGATAAAACTTTTTATTGATGGAGACAATCTTATAACCAAAGCATTGATTGACGATCCTGCCTCCGGTGAAATAAGGGTAGATCTTTCTAACTACCAACTGAACAAAAACCTGCCAGATAGTTTTTTCCAATTTTCTCCAACTGAAGGAAGCAAGGTTATTGACCTCAGATAACTTAAAAAAAATACCAGCCTTAAGAGGACTCTTAAATTTTTTGTTATCGGTCGGTCTGGCTGTAATATTCCTTTACCTTGCATTCTCTGATGTTAATTTCGGTGAAGTAATGAAATTAGTATCTCAGGCATCTATTATTTGGGTGATAATTTTTTCTGCTTCAATAATGTTGGGCCACTATGTCCGTGCACTACGATGGAAATATATATTGTATTCCGTAAAACCTGATGTTAAAATGTGGAACCTTTTCGGTGCTTTGATGATTGGATATGGTGTTAATTGTGTAACCCCAAAGCTTGGCGAAGTAACACGTGCAATTATGATAGGCAGGTATGAAAATCTTTCGAGATCCTCAATGTTCGGAACAGTTATAGTTGAAAGAGTAATTGATATTATTTCTTTAGGTGCTGCAGTACTCATTTCTGCATTCATCTGGAGTGCAAGCCTCTATGTAACTTTCCCCTGGCTTGAAGTAACACTCTACATTTCTGCAATCGCACTTGTTGTGGTTCTAGTGATGATTTATTTGTCTGTAAAGTTTAAAGAAAAATTTTACAGCTACTTCACAAAGATTATCGGTAAATTTTCTCAAAAACTTGCAGAACGGCTTGGATACATTTTTGAGATGTTGATACAGGGATTTACAACTTTGAAGGGAACAAAAAACTATGTGCTTACTTTTTTAACATCGGTAATAATTCTTTTAATTTATGCACTTACTTCCTACATTGGATTTTTTATGCTTAATATGCAGTCAGAGCACATCGTAACTTTCAAAATGGGTTGGATTTTAATGAGCATTAGTGCAATCGGTGTAGTAATTCCAACTCCCGGTTCAACTGGCTCCTATCACGCACTTGCAAAAAACACTCTTGTTTTACTTTTTGGATTTGGCGACACTATCAGTGCAGCATATGCATTTCTTACTCACATCATCTCTTACTTTTTATTTATTATAGTTGCATTAATTATGTACTTCGCTCTTAATAGACAGCATACTAGTATATTCAATCTTTTAAAAACAAACTCTGATGACCAATGAAAAAAATTATATGGATTCTAACAATAATAATAGTAACAAAATTTTCTTTTGCTCAAACCGAAATTAAAGGTACAATGGGTATTAATTTTATTAGTATACCTTCAGCGCAGGATTATATTAATCAAAATCATGCACCAAACGATGCCCAGCTAAATACATTTAATACTGCAGTTATTTTTAGTGGCGAAGTCGGATATTTTTTTAACAAAAAATTTGAGATGAGCATTGAAATTCCATATCAAATTTATTCTTATACTACAATTGATAAAACAGGTGCTGGGCAATACGATTTATATTATGATTCATTTCAGCCATCAGTAATGGCTTACTATGTTCTCTCAGGAACCGGGTATAATTTTAAATTTGGTGGAGGCATCGGCCCACGCTTTATTTATGTGACGGAAGAAGTAAAATGGCAGGGAACGGAGGACAAATATTCGTCAATTGGATTTGGCTGTCTCTTAAGGATTGAAGCAAACACTGCCTTATCAGAAAATTTGTATGCTAATATTGGTGGGGATTTAAGATATGATGTAAATGGTGAACCTGAAGATAATAACGGTGAAAAGATAAAAAATATAGTAAATAATAATGAATTCGTAAATTTTAATTCATTCTCGGTGGGCATAAAGCTCGGTATCTCCTACTTAATTGGGGGAACCAATTGAGCTTATTTGAAGCTATCCTCCTTGGAATAATACAAGGTTTATCTGAGTTTCTTCCAATAAGCAGTACCGGACATGTTACTATTGCTGGAAAACTTTTAGGTCTTGTTTCGGATCAGAATCCGGAAAGCTGGACGTCCTTTATTGCTATTATACAACTTGGAACAATGGCTGCAGTTCTTGTGTATTTTGCGAGGGATATCTTTTTAATAGTAAGGGACTTTTTAAAAGAAAATCTGTTTAATAGGAAAAAATATTCAGATCAGACTTTAAACTCGCGACTTGGATGGCTTGTAATCATCGGCACTATTCCGGTTGTTATAATTGGAATTGCATTCAAAGATATTATAGAAGGTGCTTTAACAAAGAATCTTTACGTAATAGCTTTTAGCTTAATTGGACTTGCAATCATATTAGCCATTGCCGAAAAAGTAGCAAGCTTTAAAAAAGATTTAAAGGATATCTCAGTTAAAGATTCATTCCTGATTGGAATTGCACAGGCATTTGCATTAATTCCTGGTTCATCACGTTCAGGGACTACAATAACAGGAGGTTTATTTTTAGGATTGAAAAGAGATGTAGCAGCACGATTTTCTTTTCTGTTAAGCATTCCTGCTGTGTTTGCGAGCGGAGTTTTACAATTATATGAAGCTATGAAGTTTGTTGATCAATCGATGGTTGTTAACATTATTGTAGCAACTATTGTTTCGGGGATAAGCGGATACCTTGCAATTGATTTCCTTTTAAAATTTTTAAAAAAGCATTCAACATTCATTTTTATTTTTTACAGAATAGCTTTAGGAATTTTAATTTTAGTCTTATTATTAAACAATATCATTCAACCATAAAGGAGTAATACTATGAAACAAATAATGATCATGTTAATGATTACACTTGGCATCTGGGCCTGTAATGCGCAGGATGATGAGAAAGTTGATACAACAAAAAATCAATCAAAAACAGAAAGTAAGGAAATGACAGTAGCAGTTATAAAAACTAATATGGGTACAATTGAGATTGAGCTGTTCGCAGACCAAACTCCTAAAACTGTTGAAAACTTTGTGGATCATGCAAAAAAGGATTACTACAACGGAGTAATATTCCACCGAGTAATTCCAAACTTTATGATTCAGAGCGGTGATCCAACTGGTACTGGAAGAGGCGGAGAAAGCATCTGGGGAAAACCTTTTGCAGATGAAATTGTTTCACCACTTGTATTCGATGAGCCGGGTATACTGGCAATGGCAAATTCTGGTCCGAATACAAACGGCAGTCAGTTTTTTATCACTGTTGCTCCAACAACCTGGTTAAACGGAAACCATACTATTTTCGGAAAAGTTATTGAAGGAATGGATATTGTATACGAAATCAGCAAAGTTCAAACCTCTAAACCAGGTGATAAACCATTAAAAGATGTTGTAATGGAATCAGTGACAATAGAAACCAGAGAGACAAAATAATTTAATTGTAGCCGCATCTTTTATGATGCGGTTTTTGTTTTATAGAGATGGTACATAGCGAAACTAAACAGGAATTCTTCTCATCCCGCTGGGCACTAATTATCGCCACAATTGGAATTGCTGTAGGCACTGGAAACATCTGGCGTTTCTCCAGAATTGTTGCACAGAACGGCGGCGGTTCTTTTCTCATTCCCTGGGTAATATTTCTATTAATCTGGTCTGTACCGTTAATCATTGCGGAATTTGCAATTGGCAAAACATCACGAATGGGACCCGTTGGTGCTATCGCAAAAACAGCTGGTAACAAATTTAGCTGGATGGGTGCATGGATTGTTTTTGTATCTACTGCAATTATGTTCTATTATTCAGTGGTAACAGGATGGTGCATAAGATATTTTTTCTCAGCAACTTCAGGAAATTTATTCAACACTTCTGAGCATTTAACTTACTGGAATGAATTTGCTTCAAGCTACCAGCCCGTGCTTTTTCATTTCATTGCAATGTTTCTTGTTGCACTTGTCGTAACCAGAGGAATTACAAAAGGAATTGAAAGAGTTACAAAGCTTCTTGTTCCTTCATTGCTTGTAATTCTTTTGATTCTTTTCGTGCGTGCGATAACTCTTCCTAATGCAATAGAGGGAATAAAATATTTTTTCACGCCTGATATAAATGTAATATTGGATTATAAAGTTTGGCTGAATGCACTTACGCAAAATGCTTGGGATACCGGTGCTGGTTGGGGACTGATTCTAACTTATGCAATCTATATGAAAAAGAAGGAGGACATTTCTCTGAACGCAGCATTAATTGGATTCGGAAACAATAGTGTCTCACTAATTGCAGGCATCACGATATTCTCTACAGTTTTTGCACTAAGCTCAGTTGATGCGATGCAGCAAGTTTCCCAATCTGGTCCTGCAAATACTGGCTTGACCTTCATTTATTTGCCGGTTTTATTTACCAAACTTTCTGAGAGCATTTTGATTAATACTTTATTCGCTTCTTTATTTTTTCTTGCATTATTTTTCGCAGCATTCACTTCATTAATTTCGATGGTAGAATTATCAACCAGAACCCTAATTGACTTTGGAATTAATAGGAAAAAAGCCATTGTCATAATAGCCTCAATGGGATTTCTGCTCGGTATTCCCTCTGCATTGGATATGAATTTTCTTGCAAACCAGGATTGGGTTTGGGGCGTCGGATTAATTCTTAGTGGTGCATTTATTTCGTTTTCAATTATACGATATGGAGTTGACAAATTCCGAACAGAAATAATTAACGGTTATGGCAGTGATGTGAAGATTGGCAAATGGTATAATTTTGCAATTGGTATTTTAGTCCCGATACAAGTTATTGTGTTAATAAGCTGGTGGCTTATTTCATCTATTGGCTGGGATGCAGAATGGTGGAATCCCTTCCATGTAGAAAATTTTGGAACGGTCATTTTTCAGTGGATTTTAGTTCTATCAGTTTTCATCCTAATTAACAAATTATTAATAAAGCACACTTTAAAAAATAGTTTAGTAGAAAAATGAATAATAAATCGGTTAAACTGATAATATGAACCTAGTCACAATAATAACAATGATATGTGTTTTAGGATTAGTCTGGGGAGGTTTAATATTTTTTATCAGCAAAGCATTTAAGCATGAAAAATTGAAGCTAAAAAATGGCAAAGAGTAGAGCACCATCAATTCTCGAAGCGATAGCTGAAATAAAGAAACGGAAGTTTAAGCCCGTTTATTATTTCTTTGGGGAAGATTCGTACAACCTGACTTTCACACTACATACTCTAGAAGAAGTATTCACACCCTTGCTTTCATCAGAATTTGATAAAGAAGCAATTTATTCCGATGACAGATCAATCAGTGATATTCTCGGACTTGCAACTTCGTTTCCATTTGGCTCGGAGAAAAAATTAATCATTGTAAAGGAAGCAGAAAAAATCAGAGATAAAAAATCCCTGAAGACTTATGCTGATTCTCCTGCAGAATTTACTGTGCTTGCTTTTTTTCATAATGGCCCAATTACGAATCTTAAAAGCGAACCGTTCAAAACTCTTTCAGAGAATAACTTTCTTTTTGAAGCCAAAGAATTGAAGGGTAAATACCTGATCGATTGGTTATTCAGCATAGCTGAAGAAAAAGGCAAAACTCTTTCTGAAGAGAATGCACAGTTGCTGGTTGATATTGTTGGTGAAAACAGGAGCTTGCTGGAAGATCAGCTAGAAAAAATTTGCGTATATCGCAACAAAGAAAAAGAAATTACAATTGAAAGTATTCAGAAAGTTTCTTCTGAATTAAAGCAGTTTAATATTTTTGATTTGCAGAATGCAATTGGATTAAAAGACAAAGCAAAAGCAATGAATGTAGCCAACAATCTTCTTGATAACGGAGCCGAACCGACATTCATTATTGCAATGTTGACGAGATATTTTACAGGTCTTGCAAAGATAACTGAGCTAAAAACAAAGAACATTCCGCTGCAGGAAGCAGCCAGAATAGTCGGTACACACCACTTTTATTATCCAAATTATGTTAAAGCTAGAACCCTGTACTCCGATGAAAACCTTGTTGAAGTTTTCCGTAGCTTGCTTAAAGCGGATGTGTCTGTAAAAACCACAAATACGGATGATAAAACAATAATAACTCTCCTTGTTGCTGAGATTTTGCAGTAATTACTTGGCGTTTAGCAACCCCGTTTAACAATTTGGCAACTTGACTCTTTCTAATATTATACTAAATTATTAGTAGTAAATAAGGAAAAATTCCGGTGAGAATAAAAATTGAATCTGAATTTCTTCCTATCCCACAGTTAAACTACGATCCATTAGGAAGAGCACAAACTATAACACACATAAAGGTTATCCGGTTAACTGCAAGATTTTTTATCGGGAGGGAAAAATGAAATCACATAAACATTTTTTGCTTATTCCTGTTGTTCTGATTTTATCTGTAAAAGTTTTTGGACAAGCAGCTGTTGATATTCCTTTTTCCGTAACCGATGGTACGTCGACAGCAAACTTGTCAATTGGGCTGGATTTAAGTGCAACGACTTGTATAGATTCAGCACTTGGTGAATATATATTTAATGTTATGCCTCCAGCGGGAGTATTTGATTCTAGACTTGATCTTGCACCTTATGGATGTGGAGAAGTATTATTTACACTGAAAGATTACAGATCTCCTGGTGATCCACCAGCATTTCCATTTACCGGAATGATTGAGCAAACTTTAGCGTTTCAAACGAGTTCACTCGGATTACCCATCAATATAACTATTAACCTTCCATTTGGCGTAATCTTGACAATAACCGATCCAATAAATGGTTCGATATTAAATATTGGTCCTTTTACTGGACAAGTAATAGCTACAATCCCAGGTACCTATACCCAATGGTTTAGTAGAGCTTTGTTAAAAATGGAGTATAATAATATAATTCCTGGTACAACAACTCAATCATCGGTTTCAATAAATAATGGTTGGAATATCCTATCTGTTCCATTAGTTGCAAGTGATATGAACGGAACTACTATTTTCCCAACTTCAATTTCACCATTTTATGCTTACAATTCTGGTTACAACCAGGTAACAACTTTAGAAAATGGAATAGGTTATTGGGCAGAGTTCAACAGCGACCAGACTGTAACTATAACGGGCAATTATGTGCCAGTAACTGAAATATCAGTCAATCAAGGTTGGAATTTAATAGGACCCTTTGCATATAATGTAGTTGTATCCGGTATAACAACAGTTCCGCCAAATATTGCTTCATCACTATTTTATGGATATGAAGGTGGATATATTATTCCAACCACACTATTGCCTGGAAAAGGTTATTGGATTAAGGCAAATCAAAATGGTGTGATACAATTAAATGCTAGTCTGGGAAAATAGTTTTTGGAATTTTTTCTGTTATTATGAAACCTCCTGAAAGTATATAATGTACTAGGCTACGTTGTTGAATTTGGAAACGCAGGGTCAAGTCGCTTCGCCCAAGCAGATTGTCCTTGCAAAACCTATCATATCAATCCTTTTCTTCTCAATCATCACTTTTTTGGTTAATTTGTCAGTATCTATTTTGAAACAAATTTCAACTAACACAGGTATAAAAGCGGATTGATGGATATAAAGCTCCGTGAACTTTCGGATGAAGAGCTGATTCTTGAGTTTCAGAAGAACAACACGGAAGCTGCTTTTAATATACTTGTTCAGAAATATAAAAATCCGTTAACCAATTTTGTGTTCAGATTTTTAGGCGATTATGAGGCTTGTGCAGATGTTGTCCAGGAAACGATGATAAAAGTTTATAGATACAAAGATTCGTACAGTTCAGTGGCAAAATTCTCAACCTGGGTCTATACAATTGCCGGTAACCTTGCAAGAACAGAATACAGAAGACAGCGAAGAAGAAATATTTTTTCGATAAATGATTATGGAGAAGAACACAAAACTTATGATCTTCCGGATGAAAGTTACAGACCGGATGTTATTACTGACAGCGGTATTAAAGATGAAATAATTCAGAAGGCATTACTGAAAGTAAAAGAAGCATACAGAGAAGCAGTAATTCTAAGAGACATTCAGGGAATGTCGTATGAGGAAATTTCTGAAATACTAGGAGTAAATGAAGGAACTGTGAAATCAAGAATAAACAGAGGAAGAGCACAATTACAGGAATTATTGAAAGGCATTTATAAAGAATAGGTTTTATCATGGAAAACGATGAAAAGAAATATGAAGATGTGATCAAAGCATTGAACAGTTTACAGGAAGTAAAAGCACCGGCAAACTTCGAAGCTGACCTGCAGAGGAGAATAAACTCTGAAAAGTTTTCAAAGGAAGAGAAGAAAGGTTTCTGGGAAAATATTTTCTTGCCCTCGAAATTAATCCCTTCACTCGGTTTAGTTGCTGCTGCCGTTGTGATATTTTTTATAGTGGATACTAATCCCGAAGAAATGGATAATCCTTTTCTTATTGAGCCGAGAGTACGTGAGGATGTTTTTGTAATTGCCGAATACGAAGAATTGGAACAGAAACAGGAAGAATTTTCGAAACAAAAATCGCTAAAGAAAAATGAACCTATTCGCGAGAAAAGAAGAGATGAAGACAAATTAAAATCTTCAGAGAGAGATGAATCAACTATTGAAAACATAAAAATCGAAGGACAACGAAATTCTCTAGAAGGTAAAAAGGAATTGGGTAGAGAAAGCGGAGATGTGGTTGATGTGTTGACGGATGATAAAGATTTACCGGAAGATAAGGAAATTGTTTCTGGTGCTTATGCGGTGGCAGAGTCAACAATTGTAGATTCCCTGGCGGTTCCTCAGCCAACTACTGCTACAGTGACGAGTTCTGAATTGGTAACCGGACAGATAATCACAAAGGAGGAATTAAATTTCAGACAGGTCCAACTAACTGAAGAGGAACAGAAAACAGTAAACGAATTGAAAGTTCATGTGCAATCAGTTGAGAAGCCCAATAAAAGTCAAAAATGATTCAATTTTAAGCGTACTTGTAACAAATCTTGCTTAAAATTCCTTACTGGAACTCTCTTTTTATTTCTTCATAATCTTTCTATATTTAGCCCTCAAATTTGAAGAAAATGTTAAAAAATTAAGGATTTATAGATGAAAAAAGGCATTCATCCGGAATATAGAGCAGTAGTTTTTCAGGACACATCATGTGATTTTAAAATTCTCACAAGATCAACATTGAAGTCTTCTGAAACAATAAAATGGAGTGACGGAAATACTTATCCACTTGTTAAATTAGAAATATCCAGCGGTTCTCATCCTTTCTTTACAGGAAAGCAAAAGCTTCTGGATACTGCAGGGCGTGTCGAAAAATTCCAAAAGAAGTATTCAACTAAAAAAACAAGCAAGAATTAGAACAAAACTTTATGGTTTTACTTTAAAGCCAGATTAACTGGCTTTTTTGTTTTTAAATTGAAAATATTTTGAACTAAATATTTTAGTTTTAAGTTAAATTCATAAACCCGTTTGACAATGAATAAAAAAACAAAATCGTTACTTATAGCA
>Ga0224512_10001180_pt1 | contig 25812 bp, 19 predicted proteins | sample SF_May12_sed_USG_4_FD_169103 | JGI IMG/M metagenome (GOLD analysis project Ga0224512, IMG submission 169103) | Sediment microbial communities from San Francisco Bay, California, United States - SF_May12_sed_USGS_13 | ecosystem: Environmental > Aquatic > Marine > Sediment | place: USA... | reverse complement strand
CATCTCTTTGGGCAATGAAATCTGTTCAAGACTGCCAAGTAATTCTCTGTATTTTTGAGCTACTCTTCTTCTTTCATTCGTCCATTTATCAATATACTTTAATTTAACTCCCAGAACCGCTCCCTGGATACCTTCCATTCGATAATTATGTCCATAAGTTTCGTGGTAATATTTTTTCGATTGACCGTGTTCACGTAATTTTTTCATTTTAGTTGCAATTGTGTCGTTGTTTGTGACGACTGCTCCTGCTTCACCATAAGCTCCAAGATTTTTCCCAGGGTAAAAGCTGAATGATGTTACCTCGGAAAGGCCACCAACTTTTTTCCCTTTGTATTCAGCCAAATGTGCCTGTGCTGCATCTTCAACAAGGTGAATTTTATGCTCTTCAGAAATTTGTCGTAATGCATCCATGTCAGCCGGTTGTCCGTAAAGATGAACAGCCACAATTGCTTTTGTCTTCTTACTAATGGTCTTTCTGACTTTATCAGGATCAATATTGTAGCTTTCAGAGTGACAGTCAACTAAAACAGGTGTGGCACCACAAAGTGTGGCACCCCACGCCGTTGCAATGAAAGTATTTGCGGGAATGATAATTTCATCACCAGGTCCTATGCCCAAGCTCCATAATGCAAGGTGGTTTCCGTCCGTACCTGAGCTCGTACCAAGACAGTATTTTACATTATGCATTTTAGCAAAATCTTTTTCAAACTCTGTCACTGATGGTCCTAGTATGAATGCTGTATTGTCAATTACTTTCTGTATTGCAGAATCAATTTCATTTTTGATTGATTTGTATTGAACTTTTAAATCTAAAAAAGGAACTTCCATTTTACTTCTCCGGGTTTAATCAGGATAAAACTATTTTTATGGGAAAAACAATATACAATAAGTATGCTAAATTCATAATAATTTAATAATTGTTAATTGTTGCTATTGAAATTATCAAGAGCAATTTATTTTTCTTATTGAATTCAAATTAACCTGCAACACTCAAAATATCCAAGGAGTGTGAGTCAATAAATTGTTATATTTTATACGTACCTTATTGATACACGTGTAGTTGCTTTTCTCATTTATATATTTTTGGAGTTAGATTAGGTGATTTCATTTCATCATTAAAACACCTTAAGTGGTACAAATGTTGTAATTTTGAATGAAAGCTTAAACTGTTTAATCAATTCTATCCCTTTATGGGTTGGTGTAAATAAGAATTTTAATGATATTTGAATTAATTCTGTATAAGTTATCGACTGTGTCATAATCTGAAAGATCAAGTGTAAAATGAAACATTTACTTTTTTTATCAGTTTTGGTATTCATATTCTATATATCCAATCTCTTATCCCAGCAACTTATCCCAGGAGATGGAGTGAGGCTGATTTTTTTAGACATAACCGATGCCATTTCAGGTGATTATTACGTTCAACCTGATGGTAAATTACAATTACCCTTTATTGGGATTATTAGCACAGTTAACAGAGAATTCCCGCAGCTAAGAGATGAGATTTATACAAAATATGATTCACTATACCGGAACCCAGAGTTGACAATCTTATCATTGTTTAAGATTAATATCCTTGGAGAAGTTTTCAAACCTGGTTATTATTTTGTAACAGAGGAACAGAAATTTTCTAGTATTTTGGCATTAGCTGGTGGGGCCACTGGAAGTGCTGATCTTGATAATGTTTATATTATCAGGAACGAAAAGGAAATACAACTTGATGCTGAGGCAATTATGCAGGAGGGAGATACTGCAATTGATTTTGGACTTCAATCTGGAGATCAAATCTATGTGCCAAGATCTTTTTGGGCAGATCCAGCTAGATTTACTTGGATATTTTCAGCAATTGCAACAGTGGTTACAATAGCAGCAATTTTTTTAGTTAATTAAAGTACATTTAATAAATTTTACATAGATAATAAAATTAAATGAATAACATCTCTAAAAAGTTATCAAAACCTGATGTCAAGGAAAAATCGTTAGCCGAAATTTTCCACATTCTATATAAAAGAAAATGGGTAATAATTATAAGCATATTTCTAGCAGTATCTATTGCATATTTTTATAGCAAAAGATCAATACCTATATACCAATCTACTGTAGTATTAAAAAAGGAGATGGCATCAAAAAGTAATTTGGATAGTGGTTTAATGGAAATAGTGAGAATGCAAACCCAGGATGAAGTAGAAACCGAGATGCAATTGGTCCGAACTGTTGACGTACTAAGCAAGGTAGTAAAAGAACTAAATTTATTCATTCATTGTGATAAATTAATTACATCGACAGGTAAAGAAATTATCTTAAACAAATCCATGTTCGAATATTTGAATCCAAAATTTAATTTAAATCAGTTACCGTTTGTATTGCCACAATTTGTTTCGATAGACCTAAGTAATTTTGACCAAAGTGAACACTACTATGTGACCAGAGAAAGTGAGAATGACTATAGTATTTATAATGCAAATACTCAGCAAATAATACAAACTGTAAAAACACCAGCCCGTGATTCCTACCTAACTAAGGATTCACCAAATGATTCCATTGCCGACATTTCATATTCTTCCGGATCATTTTTAAAGTTGAACAGTTTAATATTTAATACGACCATAGCTAAAATTAATTTAAATTGGTCAGAAGTTCCTGTTGGTAGTAAATTCTATTTTACATTCAATAGTTTTAACGGTGCTATTACAGGACTTAATGGTCAAATTTCTGTTGGGAGAACAGGGCAAACAAATATATTCTCTATTTCAATAACTTCCCCATCTCGATATGCTGCTGCAGTATTAGCAAATACACTGGTTAATAAATTCAGGGACTCACGAATTGAACAGCAAAAACAAACTATTAGATATTCCTTTAACTTCATTGATGATCAACTTCAGGAGATGCAATCTAAATTACGTGAATCTGAAGATAACTTAAGTAGCTTCAAATCAAACAGTCAAATAACTACAATTGATGCCAATTCTGGTGAGGTTGTGCGTTTCCTCAGTGATCTTGAAGCAGAAAGAATGAGTACCGAATTAAAGCTTAATGAATATAGAAATAAACTGGAAGATATGAAAAAGCAGTTGGAGAAAAGCGGATATTTTGATCAGAATCTGCTTTCTCCTGAAGGGACTGGGAGTCCTGGAAGTCCTTTTGCTACTCTATTAGAGCAACTTTCAGATTTAGAATTAAGTAGACTAGAATTGCTCCAAAAGAGAACTGAAAACCATCCAGACGTGATAAGTCTTGATGAACGAATAAGCTTAGCAAAAGAGAAGTTAGCAACTTACAATCTAAGTACTTTAACAGCCTATCAAATACTTATTAATACTCTCGATAAGAAAAGGCAAGATATTAACAATATGATGTCAAAATACGAGGTGAAATTAGAACGGTTACCAGCTCAAGAAAATAAATTCGCTCGTTTATTTAGGGAAAAGAGTGTTTATGAAAAAATGTTTACTCTTTTACTTGATAAAAGGGAAGAAATGCGAATGGCAGAATTATCCAAACTTCAAGACATTATTGTAGTTGATCCTGCAAGAGAAGCTGTAACACCTAAAGGTCCCAAAAAATTGTTCACGATATTAATTGGTTGTATTTTGGGTTCTTTTATAGGAATTATTTTAATATTTGTGCTGGAACTTAAAAACAGTAAACTCATTAACCTGGATGAAATAGAACAGGACTTTAATATTCCTGTTCTCAGCATCATTCCTAAATATACAAGAGCAATAAAAAATAAAATTGCTAATACTACCGATATCAGAGAAAAATTTGTTAATCTGATAGATGAGCAAAATGGTTTTAAAGAAACATATAGTCTCTTACGAACAAAGCTTGAACTACGGATGCTCGACAAAAAGAAAATTTTTATGATTACAAGTTGTGAAGAAGATTCAGGTAAATCCACGATCGTTGGTAACCTGGCAGTTTCTTTTGCACAAAATTCGAAACATGTCCTTATAATTGATTGTGATTTAAGAAAAGCCGGTGTATCGAGGATATTTGAATTGACAGATGAGAAAGGAGGATTAATTGATTATTTATCTACAGGAACATTACCTAAAATACATACAAGAGTATCTAAATTAATTGATATTCTGCCCACTGGTGGACTCACATTAGACTCAAGCAATTTATTAAATTCTGAAAGAATGGAAGACTTAGTTAATTTGATTGATACATCAGTTTATGATTTTGTAATTATTGATACCCCTCCCGTAACAAGAGTTGTCGATACCTTGATCCTGGGTAAATTTTTTAAAGATGCTGTGTTGGTCGTGCGCCCTGACATGTCTCTTAAAGAGAATGTTAAAGAAGGTTTGAAGGATATGGCAGATGCAAAAATTAAAATTCGTGGGCTTGTTGTTAATGCTGCTGTAATTGAAAAGTCCTATTATTATAAACATAGGTATGGTTATGGATATGGTTATGGAAGTGATAATGGAAAGAATAAAAGAACAAAATTAAGAGGTTTAAAAGCTATCAAAAAAGTATATTCTTGAGCATGCTAGCTTGCTAATTAAATAAATGTTATACGAATCGTCAGATCAAAGAACATCTTTTTAATACTGTTTTGCGAGTTATGTTTTTAAACTTTGCTGAATGGTAAAAAGAAAGCTCTCTAATCTAATAAGGAAATAAACCTTTTAATTAATCACACATACTATATACTTTTATTTCCCTTTATCAACTCAACATTTCTTTTAGGTATCTTTTTTAAATGCATTTTTAATTTAATATCTTTGTGTTACTAAATCAGTCTTCTTCAATGTTAAATAGATATTATTATTTTCTTAAACCAGTAATTCCAAGGAAATTACAGCTTTTTCTTAGACGAAAACTGATTTTCTTAAAACTTCCCAAATACAAGGATATATGGCCTGTATTAGAAGGTTCTGAAAAGAAACCTGATGGTTTTACCGGTTGGCCAGACGGTAAAAAGTTTGCTCTCATTCTCACCCACGATGTCGAACATAAAAAAGGTTACGAAAGAGTACCAAAGCTTATGGACGTAGAAAAGGAACTTGGTTTTGTCTCGTCTTTTAATTTTATCCCCGAAAGAGATTATGTTGTTGAAAAAGAGTTATTGAACACTCTTCAGAGAAATGGTTTTGAGTTCGGAGTTCACGGACTAAATCACGATGGCAAATTATTCTTCACTGAGGAAGTGTTTTCGAGGCGGGCAAAAAAAATAAATCAATATTTAGATAAATGGGGAGCCGTCGGTTTTAGAGCGCCTGCTATGCATAATAACCTTGACTGGATAGGAGAACTGAATATATTATATGATCTGTCAACTTTTGATACCGATCCTTTTGAACCTCAATCTCATGGTGTTGGCACCATATTTCCATTCTGGGTCATGAATAAGAGACATCAAAAGGGTTGTTATGTAGAACTACCTTATACTCTTCCTCAGGATTTTACTTCTTTTATATTGATGAAGCATACAACACCTGAAATTTGGAATAATAAGCTGGATTGGATTGCAGAGAATAATGGTATGGCTTTAGTTAATGTTCATCCTGATTATATTTCTTTCAATGATACAGTTAAAACTGAAGAGTTTCCGATTGAGATTTATAAGTCATTTCTATACTATATTAAAGTAAATTACAAAGATAATTTCTGGAATGCACTTCCCAAAGATGTGGCACTGTTTTGGCAAACTAATTATCGCAAATAATAAAACTAATAACGGATTTTGGTGATATGCGAGTTTTAATGATTACTCAATCCTTTTATGATTTTGATGGGCGTATTTTGAGACAAACTGCTGCGCTTACAAAAAATAATATTGATGTTGAAGTTATATGCCTTAACCTTGGTAATTTTCCAAAATATAATAAGGTTGAAAATGTAAATGTTTACAGGATTATGAAAAAATTTCCACAGGATAAGTTTTTTCATTATATATTTTTTTCGGTTGCTTTTCTCATTAAGTCTTTCGTTATAACATTTAAATTGCTTTTTAAAAATAAGCCGGACATCGTCCAGGTACATAATATGCCCGATTATCTTGTCTTCGCAGCAATATTTCATAAGTTTGCAGGTGTACCGGTTGTTCTTGATATGCATGACCTCACAGTTGAATTATTTAAAGAAAAGTGGGGTGAAAGAAAGTTTAAATATTTAAGACCTGTTCTTGTAGCCGTCGAAAAAATGTGTGTTAAATTTTCTGACAAAGTTATCACAGTTTCGGATCAATGCGGCGAAAAATTGATGGAGAGAGGTCTTCCTGAAGATAAATTAACTATAGTAATGAATGTCGCCGATTCACAGTCATTTCCTTATTATAAAAACCGGAACTTTAATAAAATAGAAAGCGGCTTAAAACTTTTTTATCACGGTACGTTTGCAGAGAGGTACGGTTTGCATAATACTTTATATGCACTTCCTGATGTTGTCAAAAGAATTCCCAGCACAGTATTTTATATAGTCGGTAAATTCGAAAACGAGTACGGAAACTATCTTAAAAAACTTGCTATTGAACTAAATATAGCGGACAACGTTAGTTTTAATCACCCCATTCCATACGAAAAGGTAGGTGAAGAACTGAAGTTTGTCGATATCGGCATTATTACAGAGACGGTTTTTGAATACACAAATCTGGGAATTCCAACTAAAGCATTTGAGTATGCAGCAACAGGACTGCCTTTCGCAATTAATGATATAGAAATTAATCGGTCTGTTTTTAGGAATGAGAGTGTGGCTTTCATTCATCATAATAATAAGAAACAAATAGCAAGTGAATTAATTAATCTTTGCCTTAATCCGGAACGCAGAAAAAAAATGTCTCTTAATGCTTACGCTGATGTGATGAAAGTTTCAGATGAAGTTATGCGTGAAAGATATTTAGATTTAATGAAATCACTATCTACTAATCATAAAAGTTCAATTGTAGGTAAATTCAAATTAAGATAATAACCAAGGCAAGTGATGTATAAAAAAATTTTAATACTGGCTCCTCATACTGATGATGGTGAACTTGGCTGTGGGGGCACTATTGCAAAGTTCATTGAGGAAGGCAAAGAAGTGTATTGTGCCGCTTTCTCAATTGCAGAGGACTCAGTTCCGGAAGGTTTTGAAAAGGATGTTTTAATACACGAATTTACTAATGCTCTGAAAACTCTTGGTGTTCCTCAGGAAAACTTATTCATATACAGGTACAGGGTTAGACATTTTCTTACTTACAGACAGGATATACTTGAAGATATTGTAAAACTTAGATCAAAAATAAATCCTGATCTTGTCTTTGTTCCCAGTCCAAATGATGTCCATCAGGATCACCAGGTAATTACTGCTGAAGGACTTAGGGTTTTTAAAAAAATATCCATTCTCGGATATGAACTACCCTGGAACAATATAATTTTTGAGACAAGAAGCTTTGTAAAGCTCGAGAAAAGACATATCCAGAAGAAAATTGAAGCTTTAAATTGTTATGAGACACAAAAGGAGAGAAGTTATTTGAACGAAGAATTTATTTTTGGTCTTGCAAAGACAAGAGGCACTCAATTTGAAAGTGAATATGCAGAGTCTTTTGAAGTTCTTAGAATTTTAATTTAATCTTAATCGAAGCAATATTTATGACAGTTGCCATACATCAACCAAATTTTTTACCCTGGCTAGGATATTTCTATAAATTGTCAATATGCGACTGCTTTGTTTTCTTAGATGATGCTCAATTCTCAAAGAATAGTTTTATTAATAGAAATAAAATTAAAACTCCTCGTGGTGCAGATTGGTTGACATTACCTGTTCAGTCATCTGGTAAATTTGGGCAGAATATAAATGAAGTTCGAATTAATAACTTTGCAGATACGAATAAGAAAATTCTTACTACAATTAAAATGAATTATTCCAAAGCGGAATACTTCAAGCAATATTTTCCTGAATTGGAAGAAATATTTAATAATAGTTCAGAAAATCTTTCGGAGCTGAACATTAATTTAATTCTTTGGATTTACAAAATATTACAAATTAATAAGCAATTTTACTATTCAAGCAAAATTTTAGATGTTCAGGGAAGCGCTACAGAAAAATTAATTTCGATATGTGAAAAACTTGAGTGTAATACTTATCTGTCTGGATTTGGTGGTTTAAAATATCAGGAAGAGGAATTATTCTCAGCAGCAAACATTGAATTGAAAATTTATAATTTTAATCATCCCCAGTATTCACAACTTTGGGGAGAGTTTCTGCCAAATCTTTCAATTTTAGATCTAATTCTTAACTGTGGGGAAGAAGGTAGAGATTTACTTGGCGCAGGTTGAATGTAATAATTAATTATAAAAAGAATAACATAGTGCCTTGGTAGAATAATTAAAATTTATACAAATACGTCCTAATCTAAATGTTTTGTTATTGGTAAATTTTATAGACAAAACAATAAATTGTTAAATCCTTTTTATTATTATGAAAAAAGCATTATTAACCGGAATAACCGGGCAAGACGGAAGTTACTTAACGGAAATACTCCTTGATAAGGGATATGAAATCCACGGAATTATAAGGAGAAGCAGTTCATTTAACACAGGAAGAATTGATCATCTCTACAACAACGCTGAAATTCTTAATAAAAAATTGTTCCTTCATCACGGTGATCTTGTAGATACGAGTAATTTAAATCGTCTACTTGAAAAAATTCAACCTGATGAAATATATAATCTTGCTGCACAAAGCCACGTTAAAGTATCCTTTGAAATTCCTGATTATACAGCACAGGTAGATGCACTAGGCACATTAAGATTTCTCGATGCAATTCGTGAAGTCGGATTGAGAAAAGTAAAATTCTACCAGGCTTCAACCAGCGAGCTTTATGGAAAAGTTCAGGAAGTGCCGCAAGCAGAAAAAACCCCGTTCTATCCACGTTCCCCTTATGGCGTCGCAAAGCTTTATGGTTACTGGATAATAGTAAACTACCGCGAAGCATATAACATTTTTGCTAGCAACGGAATATTATTTAATCATGAATCACCAAGAAGGGGAGAAACATTTGTTACGAGAAAAATAACAAGAGCAGCAGCAAGAATTGCTGCCGGACTTCAGTCAAATCTTTCACTCGGTAACTTAAACGCAAAACGGGATTGGGGTTTTGCACCAGAGTATTGTGATGCAATGTGGATGATACTTCAGAATGACACGGCAGAAGATTTTGTAATTGCAACCGGTGAAACAAGAACAGTAAGAGAATTTGTCATTCACTCTTTCAATCATCTTGGAATTGAGATTGAGTGGAAGGGTACGGGCGTTGATGAAAAAGGTATAATTAAAAATATTGACTTCGAAGAAGCAAAATCACTGATTGACTATTCCCAGAACAGGCAGAAGTATAAGTTTGATTTTACGAAAAACTTAAAACCCGGAAAGGAAGTTGTACACGTTAACCCAAGTTATTACCGGCCAACAGAAGTTGATTTATTGATTGGTGATCCTTCGAAAGCACAAAAATTGCTTGGCTGGAAAGCAAAAACAAAATTTGAAGACCTTGTTCAGATAATGATAAAATCTGATATGGATAAGGTTCTGAAGAGAGGTTATTAAAGCTTATTTATGAAAACAGCTATTATCACGGGAATAACCGGACAGGATGGGGCATACTTAAGTAAATTTCTGCTTGAAAAAGGTTATAAGGTTATCGGGATTACACGAAACTTACAATCAGGAAATCTTTATGGGCTAAGTTTTTTAGGGATTGAGAACGATTTGCAATTAGTTGAAGCGAATGTATTTGATCTTTCCAACATTATCCGCTTACTTGAAAAATATAAACCCGATGAGTTTTATAATCTGGCAGCACAGAGTTCTGTTGGCTTATCATTCGAACAACCAATCGGTACACTCGAATTTAACATCATTTCTGTTGCTAATATTCTTGAATCAGTAAGGATTGTTAACAAGGATATAAGAATATATCAGTCTTCAAGCGGTGAAATGTTCGGGAATGTTTCGAAAGAGCTTCTACCAATCGATGAAAATTTTCTGATTCATCCTGCAAGTCCTTATGCAATTTCCAAAGCTGCTGCTCATTGGATATCAGTTAACTACCGCGAAGCATATCAGCTTTTCATTTCCAGCGGTATATTGTTTAATCACGAATCTGTATTAAGAAGACAAAACTTTGTTACAAAAAAAATAATATCATCTGCATTCAAAATAAAAAGAAATGAGCTTGATATACTTAAAGTAGGAAATACTTCTATTATGAGAGATTGGGGCTACGCACCCGAGTATATTAAAGTGATGTGGAAAATGTTAAATGTTCCTAAATCTAGTGATTATATTATTTGTTCTGGTGAAGCACACACTATTCAACAATTTATTGAAAAAGTATTTGCCAATGTCGGTCTTGATCATAATAAATACATTAAATTTGATGGGACGCTTTACAGACCGGTAGAATTGGAAATTATTTATGGAAATCCACACAAAGCCAAATCGGAACTTAATTGGAATTATGCTATAACATTCGATGATCTAATAAATAAATTAATTGAAGATGAATTAAAATATCAGGAATGGTGGAATAAAAAGCGATTTGTTTAACTCTTGCTATCAGGAAAATATCTGTAACCGTTGTTTTTAAAAATGGTTCTGGAGGATAAATATTATTTTGTTATTTGGATTAATATTTTTAGAAATGTAAAATGTTTTTAAATCAAAAAATAATTTTTATAAGCTGGACTAAATTCTCACGCCATTCTGATTTGCTTGGCCAGGCTCTTGGCGCTGAAATTTTTTTCATTGATAACCTGATTAGTTCACGTGGTATTCTCTGGAAATTATTTTTCCTAATAGACTATTTTTCAAAAAGTTTTAGAACATTGAAAATAATATGGAAAACCAGGCCAGCAGTTGTCTTTATACAAAATCCTCCATCACTTACTGCTATAGTGGTTGTGTTCTTCAGCAAAATATTCAACTTCAAAGTTGTAGTTGATTCACACAACGGGGCATTTGAAAGGCCCTGGGTTTCAATTCCATTTCATAAGTGGGCGCTTGATGAATCTGATCTTGTTATTGTTCATAATTCGGAACTCTATAACAATTTGAAAAGAAATCCAACTTTCAAAGATGTCAAGCTCAAAATCCTTAATTCGAGATTATCTGAATTTCCTGGTATAACAAAAAATCAGAACGGTGATCCTTATATGTTTGTAATTACATCGTATTCGGGGGATGAACCCGTGTTTGAGATGATGGAAGGCATCCGACTTTATATTTTGGATAATAGGACAGAGTTGAAATTTAAAATCACCGGTAACTTCAATAAAAATCCTGATTTATATAGAAAATATTCCCAGGTAAAAAATATAGAGTTCATTGGGTTTGTAAGTGAAATTGATTACAACAGTCATTTAGTAAATGCTTATGGGGTAATATCACTTTCGACAAGAAATGACGTGCAGCAATTTGCTTTAATGGAAGCCGTTGGAGCAGAAGTGCCCTTCATTTCATCAAAGAATTCAACCAATGAGTCACTCTTCAATGATAGGATGATTCTTTCAGAGAATAATGCTTTAGAAATTGCAGCAGCAATAGAAAAATTTGTGAGAGAAAGAGATAGATTTTATGGTAATGTACTTGAAATTAAAAGAATGCAGCACGATAAATGGTGGCGGGATTTTAACGAGGTTAAAACATTTTTAAGCATAACATAGATATCATATCAGGCATAATTCTTTAATGAATAAGAAATCCGACCAGGGGCATCCCATAACACTTGTATCAGTATGTATAGCAACCTATAAAAGGGAAGCACTTCTTGAAAAACTTTTAGAAAGCCTGGTCAGGCAGTTGATTCCGGAAAATATGTCATTAGAACTTGTCGTTGTTGATAATGATGGAGGAGGAAGTGCCGAAAAAGTAGTTCGGAAGCATATTGACTCAGAAAAAATGAATTTTAAATATTTTGTTCAACCAGAAAAAAATATCAGTCTTACACGAAACGATTGTGTAGCGAATGCAACTGGTGATTATATTTGTTTTATTGATGACGATGAAATCGCTTCAGAGAATTGGATTACTCGTCTTTACGAAGCCTTATCAGCTTTTAACGCAGACGGTGTTTTCGGTTATGTTGAACCTATATTTGATGAAAATATAGCCGATAATTTTAAGAAAAGAGAATATTACTTTAGCACTGTGGATAAAACGGGTTCGACTGCTAAATTTTATTTTACTACGAACGCTTTGATTAAAGCAGAACTTCTAAAAAATGAAAAAATACCTTTCCATCCGGGATACGGCTTAACCGGCGGGGAAGATGTCCACCTGTTTGAAAGATTAGCAGATAAAGGGGCAAAATTTATTAATTGTAAAGAAGCAATTACTTATGAGATCATTCCTATAAGTCGAGCTACAAGTAGATACCTTTATAACAGGGCATTACGGGGTGGTCAATCTTTTGCTCGCAGAACATTAGAGAAAAATGAAAAACTTTCGCTCAAACTCATTATATTATCAAAAGCGATAATTATGATAATGTATTCCACTTTTTTTTACTTATTAGATCTCTTCTCAAAACATAATAGACTTCTAAGACTCCAGAATATTGGTGCCTCCGTGGGGAAGATAAGAAGTTTGCTCGGTACTTATAAAAATCTTTATTAAGATATGGTTGTCCAACGAAGCTTACAATCTCTTCGTATTTTTATCAACAGTAGATTAAAAAATAATTAACGAATTTGTTTTTTTTCAAAGATAATTATGGATGTAAAATCTGAGATAAGAAGTGGTACTTTTTGGCTGGTTGGATTCAGATATGCCGGTTTATTTATACAGATTATTATCTCAGCGATTCTGGCTCGAATTCTTTCACCTGAAGAATTTGGAATAGTTGCCGTTGTGACTGTATTTGTAAATTTTTTTATCCTTCTAAGCGATTCAGGTATCGGTTCAGCAGTAATTCAGAGAACCAATATTACAGAATCGGAAACGTTTTCTCTCCTGATTATTACTATTCTATTGAGTCTATTTCTCTCATTGGTACTCTGGTTTATGGGAAATTTCATTTCTCAGTTCTATAATAATCCTGAATACACACGAATTGCACATTTACTCTCTATTTCCCTTTTCTTTTATACAGCTAATGCAATTCCCTCAGCGTTGTTATTTAAACAAAAGAAATTTAAGCAATCAGGTTTAATTAATATTTCGGTACAATTTATTTCGGGAATAGGAACTATCATATTAGCATATTCAGGATTCAGCTATGATTCAATTATCTATGGAAATATTTTGAACTCTATTTTGATATTTTTTATAAGTCTTAAAGTTGTCAAAATTAGATTTTTCAAGAAAATTGGTTTTGATATAATCAAACAGATTTTTAATTACTCTTTTTTTCAGTGGATATCAAACATTTTAACCTATTTTTCAAGAAACCTTGACAATCTTTTAATCGGAAAGTTTTTAGGTGTTACTGCGTTAGGTAATTATGACAGGGCTTATTCTCTTGTAATGTTACCGGTTTCGCAAATTTCCAAGACAATAAATACTGTTTTGCATCCCGTACTAGCTACATTTCAGGCTGAGCCCAATTATATATATGATGTTTACAAAAAAGTTGCTAAATATCTTTCTATTTTAGGCCTGCCTCTTTCAATATTCTTATATTTCTCGGCAGAGGAAATCATTATAATTTTATATGGTTCCAAATGGTACTCTGCTATTCCTTCCTTTAAGTATTTGTCGCTTTCTATAGGTTTTCAAATGATGTATGTTAGTGCAGGATCTATATTTTTGGCACTTGGTAAAACAAAATACTTATTTTACACAGCTGTACTCATGGCAATTTCAACTATTTCAGGAATATTATGTGGAATTTTTATAGGGAATAGCATTAATTCAGTAGCGTTCTTCCTAATTTTTTCTTTTACACTGAACTTCTTTATAGCATTTTATATACTAGTTGTGAAATTGCTTCAAAAGAGAATTAGTGATTTTATAAGTGCACTTCTCCCAGGTATTAAGATTGCATTAGCTGTTTTATTTATAAATGTACTCTTTAGTGAATTCGTGGTAATGAGCAATTTTTTAATTTTTAATCTAGTCTTCAAACTCACAATATCTTTTATTGTATTTTCAGGAATACTTTTTTTAATTAAGGAGCACAAAAATGTTCTATCCTTGTTCGGATGGAAAAACTAGAAGTTAAATTTTGAAATCAAATTTCCCCATTTAAAATTTATTAAATACTTTTTAAAACTTGATTATAAGTAAATAGAAATTGCAAAAATAAGTCATCAAATTAAGTCGTTTTTATTATTGAATTTTATTATGAACATGTTAAATAAGACTTTACTTAAGTTTACTTTTGAAAATAAGAGAATTTTAATATTGTCATCACAGGAATGGGGAGATATATTTGTCTCAAAGCATCATTATGCACTTGAACTTTCAAAGAAAAATATAATTTGGTTTCTTAATTCTGGTTTTAGAAAAAAACTAGGTAAATTTGTTTCAGTAAATTCCGTTTCAAATAATTTATTTATTATAGATTACTTCTATCTTTATTATGGTTTAAATAAGCTGCCATTTTTCATCATTAAATTATTAAACTATTTAATATCAAAAGCGATAAAAAAAAAAATTGGGGAAATAGATGTAGTATTGTCATTTGAGCAGACTCGTTTTTTTAACTTAAACCTATTTAATGCAAAATATAAAATATTCCTTCCTTTTGATTACATCCCAAGTTATCCTGAATTTGAAAAGAAAGTCGCTGATTCAGCAGATATTATTATCTCCGTTTCCGATGAAATATTAAAGAATATTAAATCAGCAACTCCAAAAGTTAAAATCAATCATGGTTTGTTTATTCCTGCAAATAATATAGAGATACCCTTTGTAATAAAAATGAATAAAGAGAAAGTGAATGTAGCCTATGTTGGGACACTTAATCATGGGCATATTGATCGAGAAAATTTTTTAAATATAGTGCAATCCAATCAAAAATGCGTCTTTCACATAATTGGACCATATAACGAGCCAAAAGTAAAAAATATGGATTATTTTAATTTTTTTAAACAATTATCCTCTTTCAATAATATTTATTTTCATGGTGTTATAGATAAAGAAACATTATTTTCAGTATTGAAGTCTTTCGATATTTTTTTTACCTGTTATGACTGGATGAATAACCCAATACGTATTTCAAATAGTCATAAAGTACTCGAGTATCTCTATACCGGTAAGGTCACCATCACAAATTTTTTCAGTGCTTATAAAGGTGTTCCGGAAGAAATTTTAATAATGCCCCGATCGAATAATGATATAGCGCAAATAATTAGCCAAGTATCAAAGAATTTAAGTTATTATAACAGTCAAGCCAATATGATTAAAAGAAAGGAGTTTGCAATGCAGTATACTTATGAGAAAAATATTTTAAGGATTGAACAAGTGATTAATGAAAGAAGTTACGATCGATAATTCCTATTAAAATTCCTAGAATTTATAAATTACAATGGAAAATGCGTTACAAGTCCAATAGTTCATATACTATAATAAACAATCTAACGAATATTTTTTTTAAGCCCGAGAGGTTGATACTTATTAATTTTTCAGTGTTGTTGATTTTTGCAATGTTTGGAACTGGACCACCAGATAGTTGGTGGGGAGGAGTAAGAAAGTCTAAAGAAGCTTTTTATTCAGAGTCAAGTAACTTAAGTAAACAAATCATATATATTTCTCTTTTTATTTCTTCTGTAATAGCTCTTATAGGGAATCAGAATGAACTCATTAGTTTTATAAAAAAGGAAAAGTATTTTTCGATATTTATAAGCTTCTGCATTCTGAGTATGATCTGGTCTGAAGAAAGCATGATATCATTTAAAAGATCCTTTCAATCATTTGTAGATTATTTAGTTATTATAATGGCTGTTGTATTTATTAAGCCTCAGAAAGTTCTTAATAGTGTTAGGATAATAGTCACACTATATATTTTAATGACATTTTTTGTTGTAATGGTACTTCCACAAGGTATTGACCCCGTTTTTAATACATGGCGTGGTCTGAGCACTCAAAAAAATGGTTTAGCACAGATTGCTCTGTTTTGCTTTTTATGCTCTCTTTTTTTCTACTCAATGGATGATTCAATTTATTCAAAATATTGGAATTATTTTGTGATGGGTTCATCTGTTCTAATAATATTTATGGCAAGCAGTTCCACAATTATACTGGTCTTTTTAATTATTGGTGGAATTTCTTTACTTATAAAAATTTCAAAAGCTTTTAATGAAATAAGAATGGGAAAGGTAATATTTGTAACCATTATTTCTTTTGTAATGATATTTTTACTTTTTATACTTTTTTTTGCAGGAGAAATTTTTGCATTAGTAACTGATATTTTTAATAAAGATTTAACCTTTACCGGAAGAACTATCTACTGGCCGTATTTGATAGGTGATGTACAAAAAAATTTATTTTTAGGGTGGGGTTTTGGTTCATATTGGGTGATGGGCAGTGAACACTTATACAGGCTATTTATTATTGAAAGTCTTAGAATGAATACGGCTCACAACGGCTATATTGATTTGGCTCTTCAGTTAGGGCTTATAGGATTTAGTATATTCATAATTATTGTAGTAGTATTTTTCCGCAGAGCATTAAAAATAGATAATTACGCCGCAGTTCTGACTATCGGAGCAATATTAATTAGTAATATAACATCAACAATATTTCTTGGTGATGATTCACTTACGTTTGGTTTTTATTATTTCTACTTGATGATATCCAAATCGTATTATTTGTCTGAGGCTCAAAATTAGCTGGTATTTATGGCATTCCGCATTACATAGAAATTGATGCAGAGAGCAATGAATATGAGGTACTGATGGGACTAACACATAAAGTAAACTCAATTTCTTTTGAGTTTACTTTACCTGAGAAAACTAAAAAAACAACAATGTGCTTAGATTATTTGAGCAAGTTAAATGTAACTATGCTTTGGAAATCAATAAATATATTCATCTGGAATTAAATAGATGGGAAAATATAAGTGAGCTTATAAATAAAATTAATACCTTTGAGGAATCCCTGTACGGAGACGCATTTATGAGAATAAAAAGCTAAATTATTTTCACTAATTTAGGTTTGGAATTATCTTCATATAGTAAATAGGCTTTCGTACTCATTAACAAAATAGGATGTTTGAATTAAAATAAAAAGAATTTTTTTATAAAGTTGGGTATAATAGACCTTAATGATTCAGGGATCCATTTTTTTATTTTTTCTCTCCGCTCAAATCTATTAGCAAGTGCCTTGTTATATCCCTGCAACCACCAACTATCACTGTAAGGATTGATCGTAGGGGCATTAGTTCTTTTGAAAATGGCAAGACCATCTACAACTTCCGATAACTCCCACATTGAGCTAACTTTTAATATTTCAAACATTCTTTTTATTGTTGGTATTTCAATATCGTCAATTAGAAGTAAACCACCCACTTCTATATGTGGATAAAAATAAAAGTACTCCAGATCGGGGAAAGGGTAACCGTGTGGCCCATCTAACAAAACAATATCAAATTTTTCGGTAAAAATATAATCTGATAAAGTTTTTTGCGTGGGACCCTCTACCAACGTTACATTTTCCGGTTTAAATAAATTTGAAGTTTTTACTGCTGATAGACTATTCCAGTTGTCTAATGTAAAGACAATATGATTTTGGGATAAATGAGAAAATAGCAAAGTTGTTTTACCGGAACCTGTCTCTGCAGTTTTCTTAATACTCTTTAAATTTGAAGCATGATTTAAAATAGCCCGCAAAATATTGATTGTAACCGAACCTGATTTGTGCCAGTTAGCAGGTAAATCAGAAATTTCTTCAATTAAATTACTTAATGTAATCATGGTGTAAAAAGTCCTCCTTCAAAAATTATTTTGAAAATAGATTTTTTAATTTTAAGCGATCGACTCCGTATAGAAAATATAAAATAAATCAAATTTCAACGTCTTTAGCAAAACTAGGAAATCCCCCCTTTGGAAATTCAATTTTTGAGTTAAAGCCCAGCCAGTATTTTGGTGCAAAAATAGTTCCTTTTTCTTTAATCAAATAGGCTGCCCACCAACCGAATGAGCTTGTGCTTAGTACACCACTTTTACATTTTGTTATAATTGCAAAATCTATCCCCGGAGGATTATTAACGGATAACTTTTTGTTTTTTAACCAAGCAAATTCCATTTCAACAAATTCAGGATCATCGCTTAAAAAGATGAAGAAACTGTTCGATGTGTTTTTAATAAAATAGTCTATACAATTTTTATAATAGCTTATTGGTAATAAGGTGCCATTTCCAAATATTTTTAAATTATGATAATCTCCCCTTCTGATATGTACAAATATGTTATAAGTATCTAGCGGTATATCATAAAAAAATTTTTGTGCTTCATTAAGATATTTGCTCTTTATAATTAATTTTTCTATGGCGCTCCTATGAAAGAAATATTCACTTTGAAAATAGCCCTGTTTAATGAATCGGATTGTTTTTAAAATTCCAAGTTTAACCGAATATGTTGTAGATTCGCGTTTTGGTGAGCTTTCCTCATGTCCAGTAGGATTATCATAAATCACCTCGATCTTCGTAATTATCCGGATTGATACCAAAATATCTAGAATAGGGTAGAAGATTCTGAAAATAATTCCTCGGAAATATCTTTTTTTTCTTGATATAATAATTAGTTCATCCAGTTCGAAAATATCCTTTAATTCTTCAAAGCCTGAAACAAATACTTTTTCTCCCCTTTTTCTTATACTATTTATGAATGCATACTGAAAAATCTGGTTTCCAAGTCTGCCACCTGCTATAAAAATAATCATATTTAATTATTATAGATTGAAAAGTTTAAATTAGTTTGAGTATATAATAAAGTTATAACTGGTTAAATTAATCTCTTTTACTCTCGAAAATGTATTTTTTGAATCTATAAAACGTGCTAATAACGGATTATGGTAAATAATCAAAACTTTTCTGGGATGTACTAATATTGATCTTGAAATATTTTCCAAAACAACATTAATGATTTTTTCATTAAAGGGGTTGAACATAAAAAAAACCGATTCATCATTTTGGATTTTATAAGTTGCTGCATCAGTTTCAATAATTTCAAATTCGGTTTTTATTTTTGATTTGGCTTTATACAAAGCACAGTTATTTTCAGCAGCAATGCATAATTCTCTGGCAAATTCTACTCCACGTACCTTCTTAAAACCAAATTCTGATGCAATCAGAAGAACTCTTCCTTTACCGCTTCCAAAGTCTACAAGCACTTTTTGTGTGTCTAGCATTGGCTTAATGATTTTAAACATCTTCCTGAGCGGATATACTTTTGTCGGTTCATAATTATTGCTTTTTTCCTTGTTTTCACCTTTTATTGTCAAGTTATTAAGTCGTGCAAATATGCGTGTATCAGTTCCGTACCTGAAGTCAAATAAATAATCTGAAACCCAGGCACGTAATTTGAACAAAGTACCTTTAATTCCATATGCCCGCAATGAAGTTGATATTCTGCGTTTTAAGTCTTTAAATATATTAATCATCATTTTAGAAGTTGTTTAGAAATTCTGTTTCATATTTTATTATTGAGTATTATACTTACGAAATAGACATATCCCATTATTTAACTATCTAATTTACAAATAACCTAATTTGAAATTTTCTTTTGATATTAAATTTGCTTTTCGCTTTCAATTTTATTCTTTAACTTTTTTCGTACAGTTCGTCTTAATTTATCATAAAGCCCAGTATTCCTTAGCAAAGAGCGGCTCCATTTATTAATCAGCGTATTAAAGGTGACATTTGCAATAAAAAAAATATTTGAAGCTTTAGGAATATATAATCTGATTCGAAGGTCTTCAATGTTACCAGATGATAAGATTTTTTTATACAGATCCGATCCATGAGTAAAATCAATAGTATCAGCAAGTCTGGAATTAATCACATCTTCGATCATTTTTAAATATAAGTAAGTACCAAGCTGATTTTTTTCGTAATCTGTTCTTATCCCGGTATATTCCAAAAGAAAAGTACGCATATAATTATTGCATAATAAAAATGAACAGGGGATATCGTTTACATATAGGATGTATCCCCTGATATATCCTTTAGCAGCTAACCATTGTTTTTGCTTAAGTTCATCAGGAGTAGATTTAAAGCCTACGTTAATAGCCCGGAGCTGGCTTTTCTGAGCTATCTGTTCAGCCTCATTGAAAAAGTTTTCGATATCATTTACATCTGTGAATACTTTAATAACTGTTTTATTTATTGAATCCTTTTCTACTCGTCTCATTAATCTTCTGAATTTCTGACGGCTATTTGTATTTCTGCTATTTATAAACGATTCAAAATCTGCAGGTAATTGCAGTATTGAATGGTCTTCAAAAGATGGGATAAGGTCCCGCATCATTTGGTTTCGAAAATTTAGAAGATATTTAGAAAGTTCAGTATGCCTGTGCATTAAATTAAAGAAGATGTAATCTATATCTTTTTCCTTCAATACCGGTATTACTGATTTAATAAAATTATGGACGGTTACTTCGGAACTAATGTTATCAAAGATACCATAAGGGTATATATGGTAGCACTTTTTTTTCATCCTGATAAAATTAAGCTTGAAATAAGCGATAGATGGAGAGAAATTAGTTGTTTCAATCCTACCGCTGGTTATGAGAACAGGTTTTTCATCATCAAAGAGAGCAAAAACGAGCGGATCACCAATGATCATACCTTCTGAAACCTGAAACCTGAAATATTCGAAATCATTTTCTACCATTTTGGGTTCATCCCGGTTAACAGCAAAATCCATCCAGGCCGCTTTTATTGAATCGAGTTCATCAAGCCTCGTGAATGTTTTAAGTGAATATGCCATTAGTTTTTTTATGTTTATTTATATTGGTTAAAATTATTTATTTCTTCAAAATTAATATCAGGGATTAAAATATCATTTATTTATGATCTAAAATACCACTTTAATATATTTATTTTGACTTAAGACGAAAATTTTTTGACTAACATAAGTTAAAGGTTTAAGTTTTTAATCGATTTTGATAAGTTAAAAGGTACTTAGTCTGGAGTATTACTTTCAACATTCCACTAATTTCTAAGATGTCTATTTTTTTTAGAGATGAGTTCTAGTGAAGGAAGAAGAACTTATAAATCTGACTAGCGGATCACAGTCCTCTTTTTACCTAATTATTAGTTCCCAACAATTATATGAGAATTAAGCGGATAAAATTAATGATTGTCAGGGAATAGAAATTTTTTATTGGCAGGTCTTTAAAAAGTACACCTTCAAGGTTTTCAAAACACATACTTGATAAACCTTGAAGGTTTTAGAATTTTTCAGATACTTATCTAAGAAGTATCATCTTTTTTGTGTCGGCAAAATTCTCACTCTCGAGTCTGTAAAAATATATCCCCGAAGTAAGTCCATCGGCATTGAATTTGAAAACGTGCGTGCCCGAATCAAATTCACCATCAGCCACTTCAACAACCAGCTCACCAAGCATATTATAAACTGCAAGTTTAATATAAGTTTTGTACGGCATTCTTATGGCTATATTGGTTGAGGGGTTGAAAGGGTTTGGATAATTCTGTTGCAATTCGAAACTAGATAGTTCCGGGATATCTATCATTATTTCGTTTGAATATTGATAATCACCGTCGTGAGTTAGTTCTTTCAGTCTATAAAAATATTTGCTTTCCGATAAATTCTGATCAATGTAGTTATATGTATGTCCATTATTTGTTGTGCCATTCCCGTTTACAAATCCGATTTTCTCGTAAGAAAAATTCTCACCTCTTCTCTGCACTTCAAATCCGTAACAATTAGTTTCAGATGAAGTAGTCCAAACAAGATTGACTTTCCCTTCAGAATAAGAAGCATTAAAGGATGTTAGCTCAACATAGACAACGCCATCCAGTCCCCATATTTCAGCTTCATATATATTTGCCCAAGATTGACTGGGTATGCTATTTATTAAAAGTAATTTTATAAATCTTGCGGAAACAGATGGAAAAGATTCAATTGTCCATTCCTCTGAGATTGACTGAACCTGATCCAATACCTGAGTCCAGGTAGCGTTTGTATCATTTGTTGCAAATATGGAATAAATATAATTCCGACCAAGATTGAACCTATAAAATGAAAACCTTGTTTGCGTAAATTCTTTTTCTGATCCTAAATCAAATATTAGGTGTTGAGACATGGGAAGAGCTGCCCAACATGATTCAGGATTCTGAAAATAACCTAATCCATCTATGGTATTTTCTGGTGGATAATTAGGACTATTTGTAGAGGAAGCGCTGACGGCAATTATTTCCAATTTTACCGGACTCTGGGGTAATATTATCCACTCATAATTCGCAAAATTAGCGGTTGGAGAAATCATATTACCTGAAAGGTCAGTAACATTATTTACAGTAACAGTGTATGAACCCACAGAATGAGCTGAGGTAGTTAAGATAACTTCGCTACCGGATAATGATGCGGTAGAGATATTTATTCCGTTTGTTATTGTATAATTACCTGTATTTTGAGCACCCGATTGCTCCAGTGGTTCAGAAAAAATTATTCTTAGTGTTACAGAATCAAGTAACGCAGCACTTATTACTTCAGGAGGAGTAACATCCACAACGATAGTTGCAAAATTCCATAAAGGACCGGAAGTGGTGTGTCCCTGGTTATCCTTTGCAACAATTTTCCAGTAATAGGTTGTGTTGGTAATCAGATTTCCCGGGTTAAAGCTTGCATTTGACTGGTTAGATGAAACGAGTGGAGGATTAGTACCGGTTCCAAAATAAACATCATAAGTTAATGGGTCACCGTCGGGGTCAGAGCAGGTCCAGGTCATTGTCAAGTTAAGAGGCTGTGCTGTTGCACCGTTTGTAGGGCTCGGGTTTGTTGGCGAATATGGGGGATAGTTTCCTCCGCCACCTCCTCCGGCAAATTCCCAGGCACCAACAGAAGGATTGCTGCCTCGTAGTACAGGATTACTCCAGGACACATAGGGATTATCGAATGATTTCCATTCTAAACCAAAAGATTCAACCAATGCTTGTAAATCAGTTCCATAATTCTTAGCAGGTGAGGTTGCCTGTAATGTATAATCACCACTTGCATAATCTGTGAACTTCATATCAGTAGTTGGCAAATCATTAGCAGATACACCCTTCGCCTGCATCCAGGCTAATGTTCTTGAACTCCCCGATGGATTGCAATAAGGATAAGTAGTTGAACCACCCGAATAAATTACGTTGTAATCATATTCATTAAATTCGGATTCAAATGGGTCAAGAACCCACACCCCATCTACGCCACTACTATAAAATATATTATTCTTAGCTATAAACGGTTCGGTCATATGACAATGTGCTGGAGAACTACCCCCGCTATGAATTAAGGTATTATGAATCAGGTATATAGCTCCTGCTGAACCTATACAAGGCCCGCCCCATCCTGCACAATCAAAAGCTAACCCTGTACTTACACCTGGCTGAACCTGAACATTATTATATACTATCATTGTATCACCAGGATATACTACGTTAAGCATTCCGACTTGGGAGTGTTCTCTGTAAACATTAGCTAAATAATTATTGGCTATTACTACTCTGCCTATGCCATCACCGAATTGGATGTTGTCGTTATGACCAGTACCTATTACATTACTTTGTACAATCCTGTTATTAAGTATAAACAAATTATCAAAGTAAGCTCCCCCCATTACATCAGTTTGCGAATTATATTGTGAGTCTGATTCAACATCGCACCATCTGATGAACAAAGAATCAAATTGGCAGTTTGAAGGTGGGGGCGATACTCCATAATTCCCCCAAAATGAAATACCAGCACTTGAAACTTTTCTAACTACCACACTATCTAAATAAACCACATTTATCGGGTCGTCAATATCAACACCCATATAATTATTCGTAGTTTTTAGGTTCTTTACCTTTATATAACTCACATCGTCAATATCTATCCCGACAGTATTTCCTCTAAATACAGGAAGCGAACTGTTTGTAGGATTGCCCATATAGGTTACTAAAGCACTTGAAGTTCCTGATATTTGTGGAGTGAATGTTATATTGTTATAATCACCTTCAATTACATATACAAAATCTCCAGGCTGTATATTTAGATTATTCATATTGGCTATGGCTGCTGCATTAGACGAATCTGCACCCGTTTTAGAACCTAAACCCGTTGTGGAAACATACCAGAAATTTGAACTTGTTTGAGGGAAAGCAAAGAATTGAAATGCTATTATGAAAACAATCTTAAGAAGTTTTTGCATCATATTTTCTCCATGCATTTTTATTTGCAAATGATTAAGAGTCTATTCGTTAGAGAACAAACCACTAGTTCTCCATTAATTTCAACTTCAGTACCAACTGAAAATTTGAATTATTTAGGGGTAATTTCTTAACAATTCGTAAGACGGCGACAGAATTGGGCGACAATTGTTCTATGACCGTCATATATGGGTTGAACTGCAATATTGCCTGAAAAGGATACTGTTTTAGAATATTTAAGAAAGTAGATGAATTTTCAATCGCAGATTCTATAGAGAGCACACCAGAATAATAATTCAGAAGATGGCAATACGGGGATAACTTGATTACCGAAATTGCGGAGTGCGAAGGGTATTTTTGCATCATATACTCTCTCTCATTCCTAAAAACTTTATTTATTAACTATTTGTCTAACTAAACCTAACAATATTTTGGCCAAAATTGAAGGTCAAAAATTATTCACATAAATGATTAATTGATATTTAGCTTTAAGTAATTTTTACCATAAAATTACAATTTCTGAACACTTGATTCTCCCAAATGAAAATAATTTATGCCTTTTAAGTGCTTACGTATTGAGCAGACTGGATATGAATACCCATCCTCAAATTCCACTGATTTATTTTAACCGAAGAAAATATATTTGCGTTGCGAGCAAAAGAAATAATAATATCTGTAGAAAGGATTTCATAGCGGACCTCCTTATTGAGAAATCTATAAATTAGTTAGAGCACATCATTCTGTTAAAGGCAGAAATTAAAACACAACTGAAACTTGGTTAAATAAAATGATAAAGACAGGTAAAGTTGAAAATTGGCAATTAAAAACCCCTGCCAGCTTTCATTGATAGGGGCTTAATTGATGAAAAGATTTTATGACTACTTCATCAGAATCATTTTTTTAGTTTCAACAAAAGCCTGTCCTGAGCCTGTCGAAGGATCACCGGCTTGAAGTTTATAAAAGTAAATGCCGCTTGTAAGATTCGTTGCGTCAAATCCTGTTCTATAAGTCCCGATCTGCTTTGTTTCATCAACCAGTGTCTTTACTTCTTGCCCGATAGCATTGTAAACAATCAATTTAACCCAACTTTCTTTATTAACAGAATATTGTATTGTAGTTAAAGGATTAAACGGATTAGGATAATTCTGGTTTAAACTATAGTTAAAATCATTATTAGTTATATCTTCATTTTCCAAAGAAGTAGTAACATTATCGAATGTACCTTTCTCCCACTTTGTAAAATTGTCTGAATCATATATGCTCCAGTAGTTACTATAAGTCTCCCAAAAGACAACATCGGAAGTCACAATATTATTTGAAATGAAATTGAGTTGAACTAAATCAGTCCAGAGATCCGGGCCGCCTTCTACCAAAGTACCTCTTCCGTCATCAATTAAATCAATATTAATCCAAATCTGTCCATCAGTTATCTTAGTTACTTTAGCAGAATCATAATATCCCAGAGTAAAATTATTAAAAATAAAATCTATGCCGTACTCTGGCTGATCAGGGTAGACCAG
>Ga0224512_10001179_pt1 | contig 25813 bp, 24 predicted proteins | sample SF_May12_sed_USG_4_FD_169103 | JGI IMG/M metagenome (GOLD analysis project Ga0224512, IMG submission 169103) | Sediment microbial communities from San Francisco Bay, California, United States - SF_May12_sed_USGS_13 | ecosystem: Environmental > Aquatic > Marine > Sediment | place: USA... | reverse complement strand
TCTGGTACGGGACGATCTTGTACTCGGAGTGGGCCTTGAGGAACGCCTTGTTGTAGTCCATCGCGCTGCCGAAGAGATCGTCCTTGTACTTGAGCGTCTCGGCCCATTGCGTCGGGCACAGGATTCCCTCGGCGGCCGCCCCGAACTGGGTCGTCAGTTTGGCCGACTCGCAGTGGGTCATGGCCACGATCGGCGCGTTCACGCCCATCTCCTTCATCTGCCGCGTCGCGGTGGTCGCGCCCTTGGTGTGGCCGGAGACCAGGATGATGTCGGGCTTGAGCGCCTTGATCTTGGTCAGCGTCGCCGAGATGTCGGAGAGGTCGCGCGGCATCTTGTCGTCGACCACGATCTGCATGCCGTGCTCCTTGATCTTGTCGACCGCGCCGGCGCGCACGTCGAGCGAGAACGGGTCGTTCTCGAACGACATCGCCACCTTCAGGTCAGTCACCTTCTTGCCGTGCTTTTCCGCCAGCTCGGCCGCCAGGTCCATCGCCGGGGAGAGGTACTGGTCCGAGGTCGACAGCGCAGCGAAGACGTAGCGGTAGCCTTGCGTGAACAGCGAGCGCGACGCGCCTTCGGCCTCGACCATCGGGATCTTGTACTTCTCGATCACCGGCAGGGCGGCCTTGGTCGGGCCCGACGCGTAGGGTCCAAGCGTGTACTTGATGCCGTCCTGGTTGATGATGCGCTCGAGCAGCTGCGCGGTTCGCGCCGGCGTCGACTCGTCGTCGTAGTACTTGATCTCGAGCTTGTAGCTCTTGCCGCCGACCTTCACCCCTCCCCTGGCGTTGATCGCGTCGACGGCGAAGTTGTAGCCGTCGCTCGCGTTCTTGCCTTCCTGCGAATATTTTCCGGTGATCGAGATCGCCGAGCCGAGGATGATCTTGTCGCCCTCGACCTTGGCGGACGCCGGTGCGGCGAACGCCAGCGCCAGGGCTGACGCGCACGCGGTCACGGTGAATTGCTTGACGAATGGTTGCATCGTCTACTCCTCTCTTTGGTGATGACGAATCGGTACGCCACGGCGTGTCTTTGAGGGAAACGCTGCCCGCGGCGCATTACTTGTGGTTGTTGGATCCGATTATGCCTGCGCTGTTCACATTAAGCGACCCCGCTCGGCGCAGCCTTGCGTGTCGTCGTCACCCGATGGCGCGCTGCAGCATCGTGCGCTCCTAGCGAACCGAGGCCATATGCCGCGATGCAGCACAATTGACCAGCGCTGCATGGGCACTTGACGAGCATATAAGTTTTATATATCTTTTAAATATGCCGAAAGCCAAGGTGAGCACTTTCTCGGCGACGCTGCGCGATTTCGCGATGCTCGAAGCGGTGGCGCGCTATCACGGCCTGAACAAGAGCGCGACGCTCGCCAGCCTGGTGCGCAAGGAGTTCTGGCGCGTGTTTCCCGGGGGCACCGACAAGCTGCGACCGGATCGCGGCGCGAAAGTGGAGGCACACCGATGAAACTCGCGAGCCCGCTGTTGCTTTCGGCTGCGCTGCTGTGCTCCAACGCGCAGGCGGAGCCCGTCAAGATCGGCGAGCTGAACAGCTACAAGACCTTCCCCGCGTTCCTCGAGCCGTACAAGAAAGGCTGGCAGCTGGCCCTGGAGGAAATCAACGCCGCGGGCGGCGTCAATGGCCGTGCGCTCGAAGTGGTATCGCGCGAGGACGGCGGCAACCCGGGCGAGGCGGTGCGCGTTGCCGAAGAGTTGATCACGCGCGAGCGGGTCTCGCTGCTGATGGGCACCTTCGCCTCGCACGTCGGTCTCGCGGTCTCCAATCTCGCCGCCCGCAGAAAAGTGGTGTTCATCGCCGCGGAGCCGCTCACCGACAAGATCGTCTGGGAAAACGGCAACCGCTACACCTTCCGCCTGCGGCCATCGACCTACATGCAGGTCGCCATGCTGGTGCCCGAAGCCGCGCGCCTGCAAAAGCGCCGCTGGGCCATCGTCTACCCGAACTACGAGTACGGACAGTCGGCCACGGCGTCGTTCAAGAAGCTGCTGTCCGCGGCGCAGCCGGGGGTGGAGTTCGTCGCCGAGCAGGCGCCGGCGCTTGGCAAGATCGATGCCGGCGCCGTGGTGCAGGCGCTGGCAGACGCCAGGCCGGATGCCATTTTCAGCTCGCTATTCGCCGCCGACCTGCAGAAATTCGTGCGCGAAGGCAATATCCGCGGCCTGTTCCGCGGCACCGCCGTGTTCAACCTGCTCGCCGGCGAGCCCGAGTATCTGGATACCTTGAAAGACGAAACCCCGCCGGGCTGGTGGGTGACGGGCTACCCGTGGAAGCAAATCGATGCGCCGGAGCATCGCGCCTTTCTCGAGACCTATCGCGCGCGCTGGCAGGACTATCCGCGCCTCGGATCGGTGGTCGGTTATGCGGCCCTGTACACGGCGGCCAACGCACTGCGCAAGGCCGGCAGCACCGACAGCGAGAAACTGGTGGCGGCGCTCGAGGGCCTGCGCATGCGCACACCGTTCGGGCCGATCGAGTATCGCGCGCTCGACCACCAATCCACCATGGGCGCCTATGTCGGCCAGCTGGCGCAGCGCGACGGCGAGGGCGTGATGGTCAACTGGCGCTTCGCCGATGGCGCCCGGTTCATGCCAGCGGACGCGAAAGTGCGCGCCTTGCGCAAGGACTGAAGGCTCTCCCCTGGCGCTCGCATGACCGCGGCGTCCGTCCTCCTCCAGTTCCTGAACGGGCTGGCGAGCGCCTCGTCGCTGTTCCTGGTCGCGGCCGGCCTGTCGCTCATTTTCGGCGTCACCCGCATCGTCAACTTTGCGCACGGTTCGCTGTTCATGCTCGGCATGTACGCAGCGGTCGCGCTTGCGCCGTACGTGGGCTTCTGGTGGAGCGTACCGCTTGCGGCGCTCGCCGTGGGCGCGCTCGGCGCCGTGCTCGAAGCGCTCCTGCTGCGCCGCCTGTACGCGGCCCCCGAACTGCTGCAGCTGCTCGCCACGTTTGCGCTCGTGCTGATCATCAAGGACTTCGCCCTATGGGCCTGGGGACCCGAGGATCTGCTCGGGCCGAGGGCGCCGGGCCTCGAGGGCGCCGTTGCCATCGCCGGCAGCCGCTTCCCCGAGTACGACGTGTTCCTCATTGCCTGCGGACCCATCGTGCTCGCCGCGCTGTGGCAGCTATTGCGCCGTACGCGCTGGGGCACGCTGGTGCGCGCCGCGACCCAGGATCGGGACATGGCGAACGCGCTGGGCGTGGACCAGCGCCACCTTTTCGGCAGCGTGTTCGCGCTTGGCGCGCTGCTTGCCGGTCTTGGGGGCGCCCTGCAGATCCCGCGCGAACCGGCGACGCTCGCCATCGACCTGCAAGTCATTTCCGACGCCTTTGTCGTCGTGGTGGTCGGCGGGCTGGGCTCGATCCCCGGCGCCTTTCTCGCGGCGCTGCTGATCGGCGAGATCAAGGCCTTCTGCATCGGCCTGGGCTTCTCCGAGTTCACGCTGGCGGTGGAATTCGTCGTCATGGCGATCGTGCTGGTGCTGCGCCCCTGGGGGCTGCTCGGGCAAATGCCGGCGCCGGTGCGCGGCGCCGGCGCCCACGAGCCGGCATTCGCGCTGCCCTCGCGCGGCGCGCTTCAAGCCTTGGTCGCTGTTGCCCTCGCGCTCTGCGTCGTGCCCCTGCTCTCGGGCGGCTACACCTTGGTGCTGCTCACGGACATTTTGCTGTTCGCGCTGTTCGCCGTGAGCCTGCACTTCCTCATGGGCCCGGGGGGCATGCTGTCTTTCGGTCACGCCGCCTATTTCGGGCTCGGTGCGTACGGCGCCGGGCTGTTGCTGCTGAAAGCCGAGACCTCCATGGGGCTGGCGCTGCTTGCGGCGCCCCTGTTTGCCGTTTTCGCTGCCGTGGTCTTCGGCTGGTTCTGCGTACGCCTTTCCGGGGTATATCTGGCGATGCTCACGCTAGCCTTCGCGCAGATCACCTGGTCGGTGGTGTACCAATGGGATGCGTTCACCGGCGGCTCCAACGGATTGATCGGCATCTGGCCTGCCGGCTGGCTGTCGGGAAAAACGGCCTACTACTACGTCACGCTTGCCACCAGCCTTGCCGGGATCGCCGCAATGTGGCGGGTCCTGTACGCGCCGTTCGGCTACGCCCTGCGCGCCGGCCGCGACTCGCCCCTGCGCGCCGACGCGATCGGCATCGACGTGCGCGCGCAGCAATGGGCGGGATTCGTCTTCGCCGGTTTGTTCGCCGGCATTGCGGGCGCGCTCTACGCCTTCTCGAAGGGCTCAATCTCTCCCGAGGCGCTCGCGGTGCCGCGCTCGGTCGACGGCCTGGTCATGGTGCTGCTGGGCGGCCTGCACACCCTTACCGGACCGGTGTGGGGCGCAGCGCTCTTCACCTGGCTGCAGGACTCGGTAGCGCGCGGCTTCGACTACTGGCGAGCCGTGATAGGCGCCGTGATTCTCCTGCTGGTCATCGCGGTTCCCGGGGGGCTGGGCAGCATTCTGCGCGCGAGGTCTTCGCGGTGACGGTGCTCTCGGTACGCGCCCTGGCGAAGTCCTACGGCGGCGTACATGCGCTGCGCGGAGTCAGTTTCGGCGTGGCCGCGGGCGAGCTGGTGGCGCTGATCGGGCCGAACGGCGCAGGCAAGACGACCTGCTTCGACGTGCTCAACGGTCAATCGGCGGCCGATGCCGGCGCAGTCGAGCTCGACGGCCGCAGCCTCCTCGGACTGACGCCGCGCCAGATCTGGCGCCTCGGGGTCGGGCGCACCTTCCAGATCACGGCCACCTTCGGCTCGATGACCGTGCGCGAGAACGTGCAAACGGCCCTGCTCTCGCGGCAGCGCCGTCTGTGGTCCCTCATCAGTCTCGCGGCGCACGCCTGCGTCGATGACGCCGACGCGCTGCTTGCGCGCGTCGGCATCCTGGAGCAGGCGCATCGGCCCTGCGCGGTGCTCGCCTACGGCGACCTGAAGCGCGTCGAGCTGGCCATGGCGCTCGCCAACCAGCCACGGCTCCTGCTCATGGACGAGCCGACCGCCGGCATGGCACCGGGAGAGCGCGGCGAACTGATGCGCCTGGCGGCAGGCCTTGCGCGGGAGGACGGCACCGCGGTCCTGTTCACCGAGCACGACATGGAGGTGGTGTTCACGCACGCCGATCGGGTACTCGTGCTCGCGGAGGGCGAATTGATCGCGCAGGGCCGCCCGGACGTGGTGCGCGCCGATGCGCGGGTGCGCGAAGTCTATCTCGGGGGCGGCGATGCTTGAGGTACGAGGATTGAGCGCGGCCTACGGCAAGGCGCAGGTCCTGTTCGAACTCGATTTCGTCGCCCACGCCGGCGAGGTGCTGGCACTGCTCGGCCGCAATGGCGCCGGCAAGTCCACTGCGCTGAAGCGCATCATGGGACTGCTGCCGCCGCGGACTGGCGAGATCCGCTTTGGCGGTGCCCGCATCGACGCGCTGCCGCCGTTTCGCATCGCGCGCCTCGGGCTGGGCTACGTGCCCGAAGAGCGGCGCATCTTTACCGACCTCTCGGTGCGCGAAAATCTGGAAGTCGGCCGCCAGCCGCCCCGTGACGGCGCCGCGCACTGGACACCCGACAGACTGTTCGAGCTTTTCCCGAATCTCGGCCGCATGCAGGACCGTCTGGGCGGACGCATGTCGGGCGGCGAGCAGCAGATGCTCGCCGTCGCGCGCACGCTGATGGGCAATCCGCGCGCCATTTTGCTGGACGAGCCCGCCGAAGGCCTCGCGCCGATCGTCGTCGAGCAAGTCGCGCTTGCCATCCGCGAATTGAAGGCGCAGGGCCTGTGCGTGCTGCTGTGCGAGCAGAATCTGCACTTCGCCCGGCAGCTTGCCGACCGCGCCTGCCTGCTCGAGCAGGGACGCATCCGCGCCTCGGGCACGCTCGAAGCCGTGGAATCCCTCTACGCGATGGTTTGAGGCCGCACCGAAGAAGCCGATGCTGCGGTTATCTCAGTAGCGGTAGGGTTCCGCGCATTTGACGATCTCCGCGGTGCTCGAAAGATCCAGGCAGTGCCGCGCGTCTTCGTACATCCGCAGCGGGCGCCTGCCCGTCGCCGCGGCAGTCTTCATCGGCTTCGTGCCGCCCTCGGCTCTGGCCGGCTTGCCCTGCTCGACCGTGATGCCGGCGGGCTTGGAAGCCTCCGTCTGCGCGCGGGCTGCGCTCGCGGGAAGAACCACAAGTATTGCAACAAGAGCGGCCGCTAAGGCTTTGTTTGTCATGGGTCTGTCCTCGTTCGGGAACCCCGGACGTCATGCTAGAACCATCCGGGGCCGGAAGCAATCCCCTGCTACGCTTCGGTGCCATGCTATCGCTGAACCGCTACGCTTGGCTGGCCGTGGCCACCGCCCTTGCCACCATGGCGCTGAAGGGCGCTGCGGCGTGGCTGACCGGCTCGCTCGGGCTGCTTTCGGACGCTCTGGAGTCCTTCGTCAATCTGGGGGCGGCGCTGGTCGCCCTGTATACCCTGGGCGTCGCGACGCGGCAGCCCGACGACCAGCACCCTTTCGGCTACAGCAAGGCCGAATATTTCTCCTCCGCGGTGGAAGGCGGCCTGATCCTGCTCGCGGCGCTCGCGATTGTCGCCGCGGCCATCCCCCGGCTGATCAATCCGCAGCCCATCCTGCGCATCGACGTCGGCATTTTCATCTCGCTGCTCGCGGCCGCGCTCAACCTCGGCACGGCGCTGGTGCTGCTGCGCGCCGGCAAGCGCCACGACTCCATCGCCCTCGAGGCCGACGCGCACCACCTGCTCACTGACGTCTGGACATCCATCGGCGTCGTCGTCGGCGTCGGCGCCACCGTGCTCACCGGCTGGCTGGCGCTGGACCCGCTGATCGCCATCGCCGTCGCCGTGCACATTGTCTGGACGGGCGCGAGGGTACTGCGGCGCTCGGTGCTCGGACTCATGGATCGCGCGCTGCCTGAGCCCGATCTGGAGCGCATCCGCGCCATCCTGGAGCCGTACCGGGCGGATGGACTTGACTACCACGCGCTCAGGACAAGGCGCGCGGGCCGTCTGCGGCTGGTGGAAATGCACCTTCTGGTCCCGGGAGAGATGACGGTGCGCGAGGGGCACCGCATCGCCGACCAGGTCGAGCAGCGGATCCGCGCGGAGTTGCCCGGAAGCGCGGTGCTGACGCACCTTGAGCCGATCGAGGACCCGGCGTCCTACCGGGACGAGGAATTGTTCCGTTAGTGCCAATCGGGCGCAATGCGCACATTCGCCTTCAAGCAGGTAGACGTGTTCACGGCGACACCGTTCCTCGGCAACCCGGTGGCGGTGGTGATCGGCGCCGATGCGCTGCAGCCGTCGGCGATGCAGCGCATCGCTGCGTGGACCAATTTGTCAGAAACGACGTTCCTGCTCAAGCCGACGCAGATGGGCGCCGACTACCGCCTGCGCATCTTCACCCCACGCCAGGAACTGCCGTTTGCCGGTCATCCGACGGTGGGCAGCGCGCATGCGGCGCTGGAAAGCGGATTCGTGACGGCGGACAACGGGAAACTGAAGCAGGAGTGCGATGCGGGAGTTCTTGATCTTTCCGTGGAAGTTGCCGGCGGCGTGTGCCGCATCTTCGTGCGCGCGCCGCAGCCGAAGATGAGGGAGGTGGCTGCGCCGCTGTTCGATGGCGCGCGTGCCTTGCGGGTGGACGTTGGCCCCGTCTGGATAGTGGTGGACCTCGGCGATGCGCAGGCAGTCGATGCGTTGGCGCCCGACCTGGCGGCGATCGAGAAGATGTCGAACGCATTGCAGGCCACTGGCGTCACCGTATTCGGCCGCACGGGCGATGTGAAGCTGCCCGTGCACGTGCGCTCCTTCGCACCGGCGCACGGCGTACCCGAGGATCCAGTGTGCGGCAGCGGCAATGTATCGGTGGCTGCCTTCCTGCGCGAGACCGGCCTGTTGCGGGACTTCGGTCCTGCCTACACCGCCCGCCAGGGCATGCAGGTCGGCCGGGACGGCCGCGTGCAGGTACGCGTGAGCCCCGACGCAATCGAAATCGGCGGCGAGGCGGTTACCTGCGTGGACGGAAAACTGCGCGTCGACTAATCGATCCGGCAGGCCTCCTCGAAGGTCAGCCTGGGATTGCGCGGAAAGATCTTCGCCGGATCGGCCTTGCCGAGATTGATCAGGAAGTTAGATTTCCAGCGCCCGTCCGGGAAGAACGCGGCATCGACCTTGGCGTTGTCGAACCCGGACATCGGGCCGCAATCCAGGCCGAGCGCGCGCGCGGCAATGATGAAGTAGGCGCCCTGCAGCGAGCCATTGCGCAGTGCGACGCGATCGCTCGTCGCCTTCTTATCTTCGCCCTCGAAGCCGTCCTTCGCCTTCGGATTGTTGGGAAACGTCTTCGGCAGGTTCTCGTAGAAGCGCGAGTCGTAGGCGATGAGCGCCGTGACCTGCGCTTTCATCGTCTTGTCGAGGTTGCCGGGACTGAGCGCCGGCGCCAGCTTCTCCTTCGCCGCCTTCGAGCGCACGAACACGATGCGCATGGGCTGCGTGTTCATGGTCGTCGGCCCCCACTTCATCAGGTCGTAGACCTGGCGCAGCCTCTCGTCGGTGACCGGCGTGTCGAGAAAACCCTGCGGCGTATGCGCGTCGCGGAAAATCAGATCGAGGACCTTGTCGTCCGGCATGAGCACCTCCTGCGCCGATGTTAGCATCGGCCGCATGCAGCTTTCGCAGTGGATTCGCCCCGGCGACGGCGTCGTTTTCGGCCAGGCCTGCGCCGAGCCGCAATCGCTGGTGGAGGCGCTCGTGGCGCAGCGCGCCGCGTATTCCGGCGCCACGCTGTTCATGGGCGTCAACTGGTCCGGCACCGTCAAGCCCGAGCATGCCGATCACCTGCGTCTTACCGCATACTGCGGCTCGGGCCATAACCGCGCGCTGGCGAATGCCGGCGTCCTGGACATCCACCCGCATCCCTATTCGCAGCTCGGCACGCTGATCCGCAATCGCAGAATCCGCGCCGACGTGGTTCTCGTCCAGGTCAGTCCGCCCAACGCCAGGGGCGAATACAGCCTCGGGTTGGCGGCGGAATACCTCGTCCCCGCACTCGAGTCATGCCGCGCCGTGATCGCCGAGGTCAATTCGCGCGTTCCCTGGACCCATAGCGAACGATTGCTGAAGAAGGCGGATTTCGCCGCCGTGCTCGAATCGTCCCGGGAACCGGTCGCGTTTCCCTACGGCAGCGCGGGCGCCCTCGAACAGGCGATCGCGCGCCACGCGGCACCCTTCATTGCGGACGGCAGCACGATCGAAACCGGGTTGGGCGCGTTGCCCGACGCGGTGCTGCGCCTGCTCGGCGACCGCCGGAACCTGCGCATTCATTCCGGCTCCCTGGGGGATGGGTTGGTCGAACTGATGCAGAGGGGTGTCGTGCTCGAGGCACAGGGCGGAACCCTCATGGGCACGCGCAAGCTGTTCGACTTCGCGCGAGAAAACCCAGCGCTGCGTCTGCGCTCCACCGAGTACACGCACAATCCGAGGGTGCTGGCGCAGATCGAACGTTTCGTGGCCGTCAATTCCGCGGTCGAAGTGGACTACACCGGCCAGGTGAATGCCGAAGTGGCAAGAGGCAGCTACCTTGGCGCGGTCGGCGGCGCGCTCGACTTCATCCGCGCGGCCAACCAGTCGCCCGGCGGCGTGTCGCTGATGCTGCTGCCCGCCGCGCGCATCGTCGAGCAGCTGCAGGGCCCGGTGGCCACGCCGCGCAGCGAGGCCGGCGTCATCGTCACCGAGCGCGGCGCGGCCGACCTCAGGGGCTGCACGCTGCGCGAGCGCATCGAGCGCATGCGCAAAATCGCTAGCGGAAGTTCCTGAGCTCCTTGACCGTCCAGAAGGGCGCGACTGCAAAGCCGACGGCGCACAGCGAAAGTGCAAACCCCGCGCGATAACCGCCGGTCAGGTCGTGCAGCACGCCACTCATCAACGAGCCGAATGCCGCGCCGATGGCGTTGGCGGCGAATATCAACCCGTAGATCGTGGCCACCCTCGGCCCGGCAAACTTGCGGGTGGCAATGGCTGAGATGATCGGCCCGCGCACGCCCATGCACAGCCCGAAGACGCCGACGAAACCGGCAAGCAGCGCGCCAGAGGACCAATACGAAAGCGCCAGCAGGAGCAGCACGCCGACCGCCGTGCCGGCGAAGCTCGCGCTGACGGTGTTGCGATAGCCGAAGCGATCGGCCGCCAGGCCGCTCATCGAAACCGAGACTACCGACAGCATGCCGGTGACGCCGAACGCGGCAGCGGCAGTGATCGGCGAGAAGCCGAGGTCGATGAAATAGACCACCGCCTGCACCAGCACCGCGAACATTCCGGTGGCGGTGAAGAAGAAAACCTGCACCAGCGCCCAGTACATGCGCGTGCGCACCGCGGAGCGTACCGTCCAGCCGTCTCCGGTGGCGCGCTCCCGCAGGCCGCTCACGCTGTCCTGCATGCCGGCGACATACTGCCGCCAGGGCACCGCGAACATCGCGAAGGGCACTGCCAGGAAGACGGCCGCGCCCAATACCTGATAAGTACCGCGCCAGCCGATCCGGTCGATCAAGGTTTGCGACAGCGGCACGAACAGCAGCACCCCGGTGCCGGTGGCCGAGAAGGCGATGCCAATCGCCGTGGACAGTCGCGCGCGGTACCAGCGCGTGAGCAGGGCCGAGGCTGGCACCATGCCCACCAGACCCACGCCGACGCCGATCATCACGCCGATGAAGAGGTAGAACTCCCACAGATTGCCGAGCGTGGACGCGAGGAAGAAGGCGGCCGACAGGCACAATAGCCCGCCGCTGTAAGTAACGCGCGGTCCGAAGCGATCGAACAGCGTGCCGGCCAGAGGTGCCATGAAAGCGCCCACCAGCAGGTACATCGAGTACACGCTGGTGAGCTGCGAGCGCGCCCAGCCGAATTCGCGTTCCAGCGGCAGCAGGAATACGGCATAGGTGTCGCCGCTGCCGCGGCCCAGCAGGTTGAAGAGGAACACGGTCGCCAGCACCGCGACCGCGGTGCGGCCCTGACTGCTCAATGTTGCGCCGGCTCGAGCCCGTAAACCTGGCGCAGGTACGCGAGGTAGCCGGGATCTTTGCTGACCGTCTTGCCCGGTGCATCGGATACCTTGGCCACCGGCTGGCCGTTGCATTCGGTCATCTTGATGACGATGTTGATCGGCTCGAAGCCGAGGTCGTTGGTGAGATTGGTGCCGATGCCGAACGCGGTGCGCGCGCGGCCGTGGAAGCGGCGCGCGATCTCGATGGCCAGCGGAAACGACAGCTGGTCGGAGAAGATCAGCGTCTTGTTGTGCGGGTCGACGCGGTTCTGCTGGTAGTGCGCGATCATCTTCTCGCCCCAGGCGAACGGATCGCCCGAATCGTGGCGCGCACCGTCGAACAGCTTGCAGAAATACAGGTCGAAGTCGCGCAGGAACGCGTCCATGCCGTAGGTATCCGAGATCGCGATCCCCAGGTCGCCGCGATACTCCTGCGCCCACTTGTCCATGGCGAATACCTGCGCATCGCGCAGGCGCGGGCCAAGCGCCTGGCAGGCCTGCATGTACTCGTGCGCCAGCGTGCCGAGCGGCGTCACGCCGAAGCGCATCGCCAGCCAGACATTGGAGGTGCCGGCAAAGTACTGCGGCACTTCGCTCTTCAGCGTGCGCATCACCTCTTCGTGCCAGGCGAGCGAGAAGCGCCGCCGCGTGCCGAAATCGGAGATCCTGAAATCGAGCGCCGGCTCGACCTTGCGCACCAGGTCGATTTTTGCCGCCAGGCGCCTGCGCCCCTCGCCCAGGTCGGCGCCCGGCCGGGTGCGTCGGAAGTACACCTCGGAAACGATGGCCAGCACCGGAATTTCGTACAGGATCGTATGCAGCCACGGCCCGTGGATGGTGACGTCGATCTCGCCCGGCGCCGCGCCGCGGCCGATGCGGATGTACTTCTCGTTGAATTGGAACAGCCCGAGAAAGTCGACGAAGTCCGACTTCATGAAACGCAGCCCGCGCAGGTAGGCGAGCTCGTCGTCGCGGAAGCGCAGCTGACACAGGTTGGCGACCTCGCGACCGATTTCGTCCAGGTAGGGCGTCAGATCGACCCCCTCGGTGCGGCACTTGAAGCGGTACTCCACCTGCGCACCCGGAAAATGGTGCAGCACCACCTGCATCATGGTGAACTTGTACAGATCGGTGTCGAGCAGCGAGCGGATGATCATGCGGGAATTTTAACGGCGGCAAAGCGCGCCGTGACCCCAGGTTCGCCGCTGCGCCGCCAGCCATGCGGCATCGCCGCCGTGCCGTGCACGACGCCCAAGCGCCCGCGCGCATCAAGCGCGATAGCGCCGATCGGTTCGCCGAAGCGGCGCGCCATGTCGTCGAGCGCCTCGCGCAAAGCCTCTTCGGGGGCAGCGCCGCGCGCAATGCGATCGGCGACGTCCTTGGCGGTCACATAACGCAGCACTTGCTCGCCCCAGCCGGTTGCCGATACGGCGGCGTGCGCCGCAGCGTAGTTGCCGGCGCCGGGTATCGGCGAGTCGCCGACCCGCCCGGGCCGTTTGCCTTCGCGTCCGCCCGTCGACGTGGCTGCGGCCAGCCGCCAGGCGTCATCCAGCGCCACGGCACCCACCGTTCCGCCGCGCTGCCCGGCGCGCACGGCGCGCGGCAGTCCCGGATCGTAGTCGGCGAATCCCTGCTCGCGCGCGAAGGCGCTCGCCGCGGAACCGGCGAGCAGCACGCAGTCGGTGGCTTGCAGCACGCGCCTTGCGACCAGGACCGGATTGCGCACGCGCTCGATGCAGGCAACGCCGCCGGCGGCGAGCGTATCGCCTGCCATTACGCTGGCGTCCATTTCCACCTCGCCGCGGGAATTCAGCACCGACCCCGTACCCGCATTGAACAGGGGATCGTCCTCGAGGCTGACGACGGCCTCGACCACTGCGTCCAGCGCGCTGCCTCCCGCCGCCAGCACCCCCCAGGCGACGGCCGCCGCGCGCGCCACTCCGGCGACGGCGAGGGTGCGGTCGGCAGCGTCCCAGCGCCCTGCCCCGCCATGCACCACGATCGCGGCCATGCGTCATTCTACTTGCGCGGTGCTCGATACTGGATATACTTCCATCACTGTAATTAGACACAGTATGTGGGGGACCGTATGGGCACCGCCGAACCGCTGACCGAACGACAGGGCGAAATTCTGAAGCTGGTCCGAGAACTCACTGAGTCCTCGGGCTTTCCGCCCACGCGCGCCGAGATCGCGGAGAAGATGGGGTTCCGCTCGGTGAACGCCGCCGAGCAGCACCTGCGTGCGCTGGAAAGGAAGGGCGCGCTCGAGATCCTGCAGGGCGCTTCGCGCGGTCTGCGCGTCAAGGACAAAGGCGGCGCGCGCGCGGGCCGCCTGATGGAATTGCCGGTGGTCGGCCGCGTGGCCGCGGGCAGTCCTGTGCTCGCCGAGGAACACCTGCAGGGCCACTATCAGGTGGATCCGAATCTGTTCACGCCGCGCGCCGACTACCTGCTCAAAGTGCGGGGCATGTCGATGCGCGACGCCGGCATCCTCGACGGCGATATGCTGGCCGTGCACCGCACGCCGGAGGCGCGCACCGGTCAGGTGGTCGTGGCGCGGCTCGCGGACGAAGTCACGGTGAAGCGCTACCGGCGGCGCGGCCACAGTGTGCAGCTGCTGCCCGAGAATGCCGATTTCGCGGCAATTGAAGTGGACCTGCGGCGCGACCCGTTCACCATCGAGGGCGTTGCTGTCGGGGTGATCCGCAACGGCCGCGGGCTGTAGCCAGCCCCGGCGGCCCTCGGCCTACGGCCGCAGCCGATATAATCGGGGGCGAATTCCGCCTCTAGATGACATCCGGCAGCGCCGCACCTGTTGACTTGACCCCCACGCCCGAGGCAAACGCTCGCGCCGCGGATGGCAGCGGCCGCGCCGATCCGCAGCGTGTCCTCGCGGACCGTGTCGATCAGCTCTACAGCCAGATGCCGCTGGGCATGCTGGCGCATCTGCTGATCGGCGGCATTGCCACTTACGAGCTCTGGGACGAGCGTACCCGCGATCTGGTGCTGTTCTGGTGGGGCCTCGTGCTGCTGGTGACCGCCGCGCGTGCCGTCCTGTATTTCGGCTACCGCGCCAGTGCCAACAAGACCGGCGAAACCGAGCAGTGGATGCGCTGGCTGGCGATCAGCGCGCTGGCCAGCGGCGTCACCTGGGGTTTCGCCGGCGCGGTGTTCTTCCCATCGCACACCGACGAGCAGCAGGTATTCCTCGCTTTCCTGCTCGCGGGCGTCGCTTCGGCCGGCATCCCCGCCTACGCCGCTTCGTGGCCGATGTTCGCCATGTACGCCGGCGTCATTGTGCTGCCCTTTACTTATGTGCTGGCGAATTTCGGCAACCGGCTGTTCACGGAAATTGCCCTGCTGGTGCCGTTCTTCTATCTGATCAATGTCGGCATCGCCTACCGCCTGAACCGCGTCTTCCTGTCGGGCTACCGGCTGCGCCACGCCTATGACCGCCTGACGGAAGATCACACGCGGCTCAACAAGCAGCTCGAGCAGCAGATCGAAGATCTGCTGGAGGCGCGCCAGGAGGTAGAGGCGTCCGGGCGCAAGCTGACGCTGTTCGCCGAGCGCGCACCGATCTCGGTCATCGAAATGGACGCGAATTCCACCATCCTGGAAGTGAATCCCGCCGCCGAAAACATGCTCGGCTACTCGACGCTCGAGCTCATCGGCCGCAGCGCCTTGAACACGCTGTTTCCCGCGGACGAGACCACCCTGACGCCCGCCTGGTGGGCGCATTTCGTCTCCCACCGCGAGCCGGTGAATCGACTGCGGGCACGCTGCCTGCGCCGGGATGGCCTCGAGGTGGACTGCGAGTTCTCGATCACCCCGTTGGTGAACGATGCGGGGGACCTGGTATCGATCATCGCCCAGTGCCAGGACATCACGCAACAACTTGAGGCCGAGCGGCTGAAAAAGGAGTTTACCGCGACGCTATCGCACGAACTGCGCACGCCGCTCACTTCGATTATCGGCTCCTTGCAGCTCGTGACCAGCGGCGTCGTCGGCGAGGTCGGCGGCGAGATTTCCGAGCTGGCGACCGTCGCCGAGCGTAACGCCCAGCGGCTGCTCGATCTCATCAACGACCTGCTGGACATCGACAAGATCGAATCCGGGAAATTCACGCTCGCCCCCGAAAGCATTCAGCTCAGCGAGCTGGTGCAGGAAGCCCTGATCCTCAACAAGTCCTACGCGGATCGCTTCAGGGTCAAGCTCGAGGTCCGGGGCACTGTGCCGGACGTTCGTGTGCGCGTGGACCGCAAGCGGCTCATGCAGGTGATGACCAATCTGCTGTCGAATGCTGCGAAGTTCTCGCCCGAAGGATCCGCGGTCGAAGTAAGCACGCGGTGCACCGATGGCATTGTTCGTGTCGAGGTCAGCGATCGCGGACCGGGCATCCCGGACGAATTCCGCGCGCGCATGTTCACGCGCTTCGCGCAGGCCGATTCCACCACCACCCGCAACAAAGGCGGCACCGGCCTCGGCCTGGCCATCAGCAAGCGCCTGATCGAGCTCATGAGCGGCCACATCGGCTTTGACAGCCGCACGGGCGGCGGCGCAACGTTCCATTTCGAGCTGCCCGCTCTGACCGACGCGATTTCCCCCTGAGGACGAGGACAAGATGCCCGATCGCCCACTACAAAAGGTCTGCTATGTGGAAGACGACGACGACATCCAGCGCATTGCGCGGTTGGCTCTGGAGCGCGTCGGCAAGATGGAGGTGTCCATCATCGGCGACCCGACAGCCGCAATCGACGGCATCCTCGCCTTCAAGCCGGACCTGGTATTGCTCGACTGGATGATGCCGGTGATGGACGGGCCGACGCTGTTCAAGCGCATGCGTGAAATTGATTCGCTGCGCGACATGCCGGTCGTTTTCATTACTGCCAAGGCCTCGCAACGCGAGCTCGAGGAATTGCGCGGGATGGGCGTGGCCGGGGTCCTGTCGAAGCCCTTTTCACCGAAGGATCTACCCGAGCAGCTGCGCGCCATCTGGCGCGAATTGCCCTAGCCGCCGACCACCTCAGCGACCGTCACATCCACGTGCCCGGATTCGAGCGTGCGCCGAATCCGGTAGGGCTCGTCCGCCGCAACCTTGGGCAGCTTCGCCAGATTGAGGAATTTCTGCGGCTTGAGCGGCTGGCCGTGGGCGTCGCGCACCACCATGACTTTGGGCTGCAAGCGCTGCTCGGGGTTCTGCGCCACCACCACGCCGATCTCGCCGCTGTTCAGTTCGACAACGCTACCGACCGGAAAGTAGCCGATGCAGCGGATGAATTGCTCGACCAGCTGCGGCTGGAATGTCCTGCCCCGCATCCTGAACAGCAGATTGAGTGCATTCGACGGCGACATCGCTTCCGCGTACGGCCGCTTGACGGTCAGCGCATCGAAGGTATCGACGATGCCGGCCATGGCACCGATCACGCCGAGCGCGTTGCCCTTCTGGCCGCCTGGATAGCCCGAGCCGTCGTAGCGCTCGTGATGAAGAACGGCAGTATCTGCCACCGCCGCCGGCAGGCTGCTGGTACCGGCGAGAATCTCCCTGCCGCGGGCCACGTGGCCGCGGATGATCTTGAACTCGGCAGGTTCGAGCCGGGTGACCTTCTGCAGCATCTCCTGGGGCAGCTCCAGCATGCCGACATCCTGCAGCAGCCCGACCAGACCCGCGTGCTCGATGTCCTCCTCGCTCATGCCGAGAAAGCGGGCGAAGGCGATCATGTAGACCGAGACATCTACGGCGCGCTCGAGCTGGTAGCCGCCGCGCTTGCGCATGGCGGAAAAAAGCATCAGTGCATCGGGATTGCGCAGCATGCTCGCCGTAATACTGCCGACGGCCGTACGGGCCTGCTTCGCCTCGAGCAGCTTGCGCACGCGCACGGCATCGAACACGTCGGCGAGCGAATCATGCACCTCCTGCAGCGCATCGCGGGCCCGCGGCCATTCGTTCTCCACGGCGACGCTTTCGCGGTGCACGAATCGTCCGGCACCGGGAAGCCCCGCGAGCGGCGCGCCAGCTGCGGCAATCGCCTGTATTGGCTCGGCTTTCTCCGTGTCGATGTACACCTCACGGCACAATTTCCTGAGACTGTCGAGCTCCTCCTGCGAGCGCACGATAAAGCCCTGATACATGAAAGGCGTGCCGACCCACGGGCGATCGAGCTCCCAGACGTACATGCCCGTCTGCAGCTCGTCGACGGAGATCTTCTTCTTCATCGACCTGCGGCGACGGCCCGACTACTGGCCCTGGTAGAACTTGCGTGACAGGTAGCCGATCACTTCGTCGGCATTGCGAAAGCGCGCGTCGCGGTCCTTTTCCAGCAGCTTGTCGAACAGACGCTGGAAGCGCTGCAGGCGCTCGGGCAGCCCGGGCGGTGGCGTATTGAGGTGATGCAGCGCCACTTCCACCGCGGTTTCCCCCTCGAACAGGTGCGAACCCAGCATCATCTGGTACAGCAGCACGCCGGCGCTGTAGATATCGGTGCGCAGATCAAGCGCCCTGCCCTGCACCTGCTCCGGGCTCATGTAGCGCGGCGTGCCGAGGATCTCGCCCTTGTTGGTATTGTCGACGGAATCGATGTGCTTGGCGATGCCGAAGTCGACGATCGCCAGGCTGCCATCGGATCGGAACATGAGATTCTGCGGCTTCAGGTCCCGGTGCAGGATGCCCTGTTCGTGGATGTCGCCCAGCGCGAACATCAGTTCGCGGAAGATGCGCAGCGCCTCCTCCGGCGGCAGGGCCTTGTTGTCGAGGCGCTTGTTGAGGTCGCCGCCGTCGAAGAATTCCATCACCAGGTAGGCATTGTCATCCGACACGCCGTGGCTATGAATGCGCGCCACGTGGCGCGTGCGGATGCGCTCCACGAGGTTGTATTCCTCGATGAAGCGCGCGAGCGCGCGCTCTTCCTGCGTCACTTCGCTACGCAGGATCTTCACCACCAGCGGCTCGTCGTCTGACTCGCGCGACGCCAGGTACACCCGCGACATGCCGCCTTCGCCGATCAGACGCAGCACCTTGATCCCGGGAATCTTGACGCGCGCGCCGAGAATGTGCCCTTCCATGCGCGCCGCGATTTCGGGCGGCACGGTCTTCTCGATCTTGTCGTGCGCGACATCGCGAATGGCGGTGATCAGGCGCTCCTTGGTGAGCTCCTGCTTGCGCTGATACTCGTCTGCGCCCGCCTTCATGGCGCGTACCGCGATGATCTCGTTGCCCGCGCCGGTCAGGAAAATGATCGGCGGACAGTCGGGGCGCTTCTTGAAATCCGCCAGCCATTGCAGGCCATCGCCGCGCCCCAGCATGTAGTCGAGGATGATGACGTCGTAGGCACCGAGCTTGAAGGTGGCGCCCGGCTTGTCGCGCTCCAGCGGGTCGTACTCCTCGACGTCGCCCGCCGGCCACTGCTGGCGGATGTAGTGCGCCAGCAGATTGCGCAGGTCGGGGTCGTCGTCGATGACCAGCACCCTCATGCCGAAGCCTCCGTCGACGCCTGCACCGCGAACACGGCAATCGGTTCGGACCGGCCGCGCAAGGCCACGTCGCCACGCTCGGTGACGCTATAACCGGACAGCAGGCGCCGGATGCGCTCGTACACCGGACCGCACACCAGCACTTCCCCCGCAGCGGCCATCTGCATGAGACGCGCAGCGGTGTTTACCGGATTGCCGATGATGGTGTAGTTCGCGTAGTGCTCGGAGCCGACGTTGCCGATGATCGCCTCGCCGGTACAGATGCCGACGCCAACACCCAGGTCGAGTCCGTGCCGCCGGTGCCAGGCTGCTGCCACCGGCGCGAAGCGGCCCACCATCTCGAGGGCGGTGCGCCAGGCGCGCTCGGCGGCATCGGGCTGGGGAAAGGGGACGTTAAAGCCGACGAGCAGGCTGTCGCCGGCCATGTTAAAGATGGTGCCGTCGTGCTGGTAAGCCGCGTCGGTCAGCACGGCGAAATACTCGTTCAGCATGCCGACCACGGCGCCCACCTCGTTCTTCTCGGTGAGGCGCGTGAAGCCCCGCAGGTCGGCAAACAGGGCCACCAGGTTCGTGCGCTGAGCGCGGCCCTGGAACGGGTCGCCCTGGTCGCCAGCGGCGTCGGCGATGCGATCCGCGAGCCGCGGCGAAATGTAGCGGGAAAACGCCTTGCGAATCGCGTCCTTTCGCTGTACCTCGGCCGCCAGGCGACGACTTTCGAGCTCCTTGCGCGTTTCGTGCAGCCGGCGAAGCGTCTTTACGCGCGCCAGCAGTTCTTCGCGCTTCACCGGCTTGGAAAGAAAGTCGTCGGCGCCCGCCTCGATGCCGCGCACGCGGCTGTCACTGTCCTCCAGCGAAGTGACGAGGACGACCGGGATCAGCGCCGTCGCCTCGTCGCTCTTCAGTTGGCGGCAGACCTCGAAACCGCTGGCGCCGGGCATCATGACGTCGAGCAGCACAAGGTCGGGCGGCGTCGCGCTTACGTGCGCCAGCGCGGCGTCGCCGTCGGACGCGGTCTCGACCTTCATGCCTTCCCTTTGCAGCAGCAGCCCGAGGAACGCCACCATGTCGGCGTCGTCGTCCACCACCAGGACGCGAAAGGCCGCTGGCGCGGGAGGGGTGCCGGGACTCCCCGCCCGCTTACTCATAGACCACCTGGACCTTGGACAGATAGTCTGCGTACTCGCCAATGCAGGCATCGATGGCCTTGCGGTCCGAGTCCCGCGCACCGTCTTCGATGCGCTTGCCGATTTCCGAGATCGTGGCGAATCCGTAGGAGTTGCCGACGCCTTTCATGCGGTGGCCGAGGTGGCGCAGTTGGTCGAAATCTCCGCTGGCCAGCGCTCTTCGCAGCGATTCGAGCTCCTTGTGCCGGTTCTTGAAGAATACGGGGATCAGGTCCTCCAGATCCTTGGCGACGGTGACCATGAGGTTGGATTTTATCATTTCGCGGGGGATTATAAGGGCTGGGCCGCCGGCCGATGCTGTGGATTGTCAAAGCCGGTCAGGGGGTTAGACAGCCCAGTGAAAATCACGCGAGGGCACGAGAAGCTGGCCCAGCAGCGAACTGCGGTCGATCAGCCGCCGGGCGATCAGATGCACGACCTCGCCGTCGCGCTCGATTCGACCTTCGACCGCGAGCAAGCGCGCACCCAGCAGCTCGCGGCGCTGGCGCTCGACCAGATCGCGCCAGACCACCACGTTGACGCAACCCGTCTCGTCCTCCAGAGTGACGAAAATCACGCCGCTCGCCGTATCCGGGCGCTGACGGCAGGTCACCAGTCCCGCGGTGCGCGCCTGGCTGCCGTGCACTTGGGCGTGCACCGCGACCGCCGGCAGCAGACCCAGGTTGCTCAGGCGCGGGCGCAGGAGCGCAAGTGGATGCTTGCCGAGGCTCAGGCCAAGGCTCGCGTAGTCGGCGACGATGTCCTCGCCCTCCCCGGGCGGCGGTAAGGCGAGCGCCGGCTCGTCGATGAACGCCTCACGCAGTACGCCCGCTGCCTGCGTCATCCCTGCCGCGGCCCAGTGCGCCTGGCGCCGGTGCCCGGCGAGCGCGGCGAGCGCGCTGCCCGCCGCCAGGCACCTCAAGTCGCGCCGGTTGAGCGCGGCGCGGCGCGCGAGATCCTCTACGGAGGCGAACGCCCCTGCCGTCCGCGCCGTAGCGATCCTGGCCCCGGCCGCTGCCGCCAACCCGCCTACCATGCGCAGCCCCAGGCGCAGAGCCCCGTCCTCCAGCGTGCAATCCCATAAGCTGACGCTGACGTCGGGCGGCCGCACTTCGACGCCATGGCGCCGCGCATCCTGCACGAGTTGCGACGGCGCGTAGAAACCCATCGGCTGGCTGTTGAGCAGCGCGGCGCAAAACGCCGCCGGATGGTGGCACTTGAGCCACGCGGAGACGTACACCAGCAGCGCGAAGCTGGCCGAGTGCGATTCGGGGAAACCGTACTCGCCGAAGCCGAGGATCTGGCGGTAGACGCCTTCCGCGAACTCGCGCCGGTAGCCGCGCTCGAGCATGCCCTGCACCAGCCGTCGCTCGAAAGGCTCGAGTCCGCCCTTTCGCTTCCACGCCGCCATCGAGCGGCGCAGCTGGTCGGCTTCGCCCGGCGTGAAGCCGGCGGCGACCACCGCCAGCTGCATGACCTGCTCTTGGAAGATCGGCACGCCGAGGGTGCGTTCCAGCACCCCCTGCACCGCCACGCTCGGATAGGCCACCGGCTCCAGGCCGCGGCGCCGGCGCAGGTAGGGATGCACCATGCCGCCCTGGATCGGCCCGGGGCGCACGATCGCCACCTCGATCACCAGGTCGTAGAAATTCTCCGGCCGCAGGCGCGGCAGCATGCTCATCTGCGCGCGCGATTCGATCTGGAACACGCCAACCGTGTCCGCCTTCTGGATCATGGCGTACACGGCAGGATCTTCCGCGGGCACCTGGTGCATCTTCATCCCCAGGAAATCCAGCGCGCGGCGGATCGCCGAGAGCATGCCGAGCGCGAGGACGTCGACCTTCAACAGCCCGAGCGCCTCGAGATCGTCCTTGTCCCACTGAATCACGGTGCGCCCGGGCATGGCCGCGTTCTCGATCGGCACCAGCTCGGCCAGCGGTCCGCGCGAGATGACGAAGCCGCCGACATGCTGCGACAGATGGCGCGGGAAGCCCACCAGCTCGCCCGTGAGCGTCACCAGCCGCTCGAGCGCCGGGCTCGCCGGGTCGAGGCCGGTGTCGGCAAGCCGCTCGGGCAGCACGCGGCGCCCGTCCCACCAAGCGAGCGAGCGGGCCGCGCGCTCCACCTGCTCCGGGGCGAGGCCGAGCGCCTTGCCCAGGTCGCGCACGGCGCTCCGCGGACGGTAGCAGATCACGGTGGCGGCGAGCGCGGCGCGCTCACGGCCGTACTTCCCATAGATGTACTGGATCACCTCCTCGCGGCGCTGATGCTCGAAGTCGACATCGATGTCGGGAGGCTCGTTCCTCTCCCGCGACACGAAACGCTCGAACAGCGTCGACAATCGCCCCGGGTCCACTTCGGTGATGCCGAGCGCATAGCACACCGCCGAGTTCGCCGCCGAGCCGCGGCCTTGGCACAGGATGCCGCGCTCGCGCGCAAAGCGCACGACGTCGTGCACGGTGAGAAAGAACGCCTCGTAGCGCAGCTCGGCGATCAGGCGCAGCTCGTAATCGATGAGCGCACGCACCCTCTGCGGCACGCCGGAGGGAAAGCGCCAGGCGAGGCCCTGCGCGGTGAGTCCCGCCAGGCGACCGGCGGGAGTTTCCCCGGGCGGCACCAACTCCTCGGGATACTCGTAGCGCAACTCGTCGAGCGAAAAAGCGCAGCGCCCGGCGATGGCCGCGCTCTCGGCGAGCAGCTCGGACGGATAGAGCTGCGCCAGGCGCACGCGCGCGCGCAGGTGCCGCTCGGCATTCGGGAACAAGGCGCGCCCGCAGCGCTCGACTGGCGCGCCGAGCCGGATTGCCGTGAGCGCATCCTGCAGCGGCCGACGCGAGCGCAAGTGCATGTGCACGTCTCCCGCCGCCACCAGCGGCAGGCCGCTGGCGCTCGACAACTCGCGTAGGGATTCGAGCCAGGCACGGTCATTGGGTCCGCAATGCAGTTCCGCGGCGATCCAGGCGCGTCCGGTGAAGTGCCCGGCAAGCCAGTGCGCATCGCCCTCGAGCAGCAGCGCGAGCAGGCCGCTCCCGGCGCAGACCTCGACATCAGAGCGCGCCAGGACGTACGTCCCCTTCCTCCCGCGCCGCCGCCCTGTCGTGATCAGGGCACAGAGCGCCCCGTAAGACCCGCGGTCCGTCGCCAGCAGTACCAGCCGCGTGCCGTCCTCCAGCCGCAACTCGGCGCCGGCGATCAGCTTGAGCTTGTGCTCCTTCGCCGCAACGTGTGCGCGCACGATGCCCGCGAGCGAGCATTCATCGGTAAGCGCCAGCGCCGAGTAGCCGAGCGCGGCCGCGCGTTCCACCAACTCCTCCGGATGCGAGGCACCGCGCAGGAAGGAGAAGTTCGACAGGCAATGCAGCTCGGCGTATTCAGGCAAACAGCCCATGCAGGAACCACCCTTCGCGCGCGCGATAGATCCAGGCGAGGGACGCGCCCCGCGCGGCGATGAAGTAGTCGCGCGCCACGTCATCGCCGTCCCACCAGCCCGACTCGATGCGCTCGGGCCCGGCGAGCAGCACGAACTCCCCCTCGCCGAGGCGGCGCGGCGGCTCAAGCAGCCACAGCGGGCGCGGCCCCGGCGGCATCTCGTCCGTGCCCGCCACGCCGCCGGCCGCACGCCACGCGCGCTCGGGGCGGTGCTCGGCGTGCGTCGCCAGCCCATGCACCACGGCACCGCCGAGCCGCGCCTGCAGGCGCTCGGTGAGCCGCTCCCAGGCTTCGGCTTCGCTGCGCGCGTCGCCAAACAGGCCGGGCGCGGCGCCCGCCAGCGGCGCAAGCCCGGCGGCCTCGAGCCCGATCGCCTCCGCCGGGCTTTTCAGGACGATCGCCCCGAGGTGCTCGCGTAACAGCCGCTGCCAGTGCTCGGTATCGCGGTGCGGCGTGGCGGAACCGACATCGATCACTGTCGAGCGCTTGTGCCGATGCGTCAGGCTGAGCGTGAAACCCCGCACGCCAGCCTGGCGTGCGGCAAGGAAGCCTTCCAGCTGCAGCAGCAGCCGGCGCGCGGCAAACAGCACGCGATCGGCCTCCATCACCGGCGCCGGCAGCTCGAGCTGCGCCTTGAAGCGCTCGGGGGGCACGAAAAAAACACGCGGCTCCGGCGCTTGCCCGAGGGCCCGGTCGAGATCCCTGAGAAGCCCCTGGCCGAAGCGCGCCGTGATCCCGGCGCGCGGTAGCTGCATCAGCTCGCCCAGCGTCCTGACGCCGATCCTGCGCAGCAGCGCGAGGGCCTCCGGCTCGGGACCGATCGCGCCGATCGGCAGTGCCTGCAGCGTTTCTCCCCCGCCTCGGGCCAGCCAGAGCGCGGCGCGCGGGGTCGGTCCGGCGGCGAGCTGCCCCTCGAAGCCGAGGTCCGCGAGACCGCCGCGCAGGCGCGCCATGAGCCGGGCGATGCCGCCGAACAGCCGCAGGCTGCCCGCGACTTCGAGCAGCACGCCCTGTGGGGGCTCGAGCGAGACTTTCGCCGTGAACTGACATGCCCAGGTGGCGATCGCCTCGAGCGCCCCGGCTTCGGCGGCCGCATCGCGCGGCAGGATGCGCAACTGCGGCGCCAGCGCCCAGGCCGCCGTGAGCGCGCTCCCCGGGCGCACGCCCAATGCCTCGGCCGCGCCGTTGCAGACCAGCACCGAGCGGTTCTCGACCACCGCCCAGGACTCGTCCACAACCTCAAGCGGGGCACGGCCGCGCAGCCTGGCTTCGAGGCTGAGCCGGGGAAAGCAAAGCGCCACCCACAGCATGGACGGGTCTCGGGATCGGTATGCGCAGAGGCACGGCAAGCTGCGCGCCACGGCGCTTGAAAATGCGTACGGCGAGTTGCCCGCCGTCGGGTTCGAGCGCCAGCCGCAAAGGCGCGGGCGAGGATTCCTGCGCTGCCTGCAGCGGCCGGAACAGCAGGGCCACGGCAGCCGCGCCCGCCTCCGCCGCCAGGGCGAGCCGCCGCAACTCGCCGTAGCCCGCGCGCGGCAGCCACATGAGCAGCGCCCGGCAGGCGCCGGCGCGCAGCACCTGCTCCGCCGCCCACAGCGCATCCCGCCTGCCCGGCGCCCTGACCACGGTCAGGAATTCCAGGCGCAGACCGGCGGCGGCAAGCCCCGGGGCATAAGGCAGATGCGGGGGCGCCAGCCAGGCAATGCGCCCATCCCTACGGGACAGCGCAGCGAGCGCGGGCAGCACGAGTTGCAGCTCGCCAATGCCGTGGCTCGCGCACAGGATCTCGGTCAGCGCGCCGGCCGGCCAGCCGCCCCCGGGCAGCTCCCGGTCGAGCCCGGCATGGCCGCTCGGCTCGGCCCGCACCGGGGACTGCACCATGCGCCCGCCGCGCCAGACGGGGTGGCGATGGAGAACGGCTTCGAGCGCTGCGGTCGGGACGGCCATGGGGATGCTCCAGTACTGTATTTATATACAGTATCGGCGGCGCAGGCAAGCACCCTGCGCTCCTTCCCCGCGGCGCTGCTAGCGCCGCAAGCAGCGATAGACGTCGAAGGTCTGCTTGCCGTCCTCGACCTTCGAGGCCGGCACGATGGTGTCGGCGCCCATGTTGGCCGCCGAGTTGCGCGCCGTGACGTTGATGTTTTCCTGCACCGCATCGGGGTGGCGCGGCAGGAAACCGACCTTGCCGATCACGCTCGCGGTAATCCGGCCGAGATTGGTGCAGGTCACGACCGCCTCGGCACTGGCGAGGCGCACCCCCGCACCGGCGGGCGTGAGATCCACCAGGGCACAGCCGCCCGCGAGCGCGGCCACGCACACCACGAGTACGGATACGGGCCTATGAATCGAAACGCGTCTTGGCATGTGCATGAGGCAATCTTCTCCAGGAAAACGCAGATGACATGGGATTTTACACGCGGCCCATGACAAATTTGCAGCCAGGCCGGCTTGCCACCGGCGCTATTTCTGCTCCAACGCCACCTCGCCACTGCTTGCCGACACGATCGCCACCACGTGGCCGCGTGCGGTGAACTTCTCACCTTCGCGCGCAGCGAACGTGACCAGCAGCCCCGTCGTGCGGGCTGCGGCGCGCTCAATCTCTTTCTCGCGGTCGTTCAAGCTGCGGGTGAGGCTGCGCAGCACCGGTACGCTGCCCGTCGCCACCGTCAGCATTTGCCCCGGTGTCAGCTGGGCGGAGCCCGGCGCGCT